>ENA-ORBV01005428-ORBV01005428.1-microbial-mat-metagenome-genome-assembly--contig:-NODE-5428-length-23495-cov-3.964557_pt1 | contig 23495 bp, 22 predicted proteins | sample MGYA00237777_ERZ505514 | MGnify/ENA primary metagenome ERZ505514 (study PRJEB26160, sample SAMN06269048) | microbial mat metagenome | isolation source: Oligotrophic lake microbial mat | place... | reverse complement strand
CAACGGATCAAACTGAAAACTCAGCAAGTCCTTCCGCTCTTTAAGCGCTCTCTGAATCAACTCAAGTGGCACCGGTAGCTGCCCCGCATCAAGCGGTCGTCCGTTCGCGTCCCGGCCCAACTCCACCCTCATCGCCCCGGCCTCTTCAAGCAACAGAAATCCCCGCTCGCAACCAGTCACCGTCAATGCCGCCTCAATCACCGCAGCAAGAACATCATGCGTCGACATCGCATGTTCCAGACTCCGCGCCACCTCAGTCAGCGCACGCAGCTTGGACAACTCAGAGTTTCCCGCACCGCCACTCCCAGGCATCCGCCCCATCAGCTTGCGGATCTCCGCTTCACTCTTCTCGACAACGATCAGCCGGTACCCATCCTCAAGCCCAAAATCGATCACATCCCCGCCAGCCAGCTTCTGCTCTTTCACCACCCTCACTTCATTCACCCGCACCCCATGCAGGCTCTCCAGATCCTCCAGCCAAATCTCCGGCCCCCGTTGCGCTATCACGGCATGTTTGCGCGACACCCGGCTATCACGGAGAATCAGATGATTCTCGCTATGGCGCCCCATAGAAAACGGAAAGTGATCCAGAGGCACCTGGATCGCATTCCCCGAAGGATTCACTACCGTAAGTTCGTAGGGCACTAACCTTCAATCCTAAGCGTTTTTCGCGTGTTCCGTTTCTTCGGCCCGCAACGCCTGGCAATGCGAACAATGCCCGCCAATCTCCGTCCTCACAACCAGAATCTCAAACCCGAGCGTCTCTTCCACTTCCTTCCGCAACCGAGCCAGCGGCTCGCCAAAATACTCTTCCACCTTGCCACACCGCAGGCAAATTACATGCGCGTGCTCGCGCTTCATACGGGTTTCGTAGTAGTGTTGATCGCCGTCCTTGTGCAGCAAATCCAGTTCATCCACGAGTCCGGATTCTTTCAACATCTTGAGCGTGCGATAGACAGTAACGCGGTTCAGCTTCGGATCCGTTTCGCGAGCCCTCAAATAAAGGGTTTCGGCATCGAGGTGCTGGCCGCTCTGGTCGATCAGATTCAGTAAAACCTGGCGCTGGCGGGTAAGCCGGACGCCACGTTCTTTAAGCGAGCGTGTCATTTCCATGGGATCTTCCTCTATTCTCACATTATGGACGTGCTCGCGACATTACGTGAAAGGATTCTCTCCTTCGCGGCATCTCGTTATGGGAGGCAGATCGCCGAAGACGTCGCCCAGGAGGTCATGCTCGTGCTCCATCAAAAATACGCCCACGTATCGGAAATCACCGAACTGATCCCGCTCGCCCTCCAGATCACACGCTTTAAACTGGTCGCCCAGGCCCGCAAATCAGCCCGCAGGGGCGAAAACCGCTCGATCGACATCGACGAACAACCCATCCCAGACCACCAGGTCAACATCGTCCTCGAGCTGGAACAAAAAGAACTTTTGGACCAACTCCACCAGGCCCTGCCCCAGCTCGGCGAGCGGTGCCGTGACATCTTTCGCATGAAACTCGAAGGGCTCTCCTTCCCCGAAATCCAGCAAGCCCTGGGTGCCAGCAACATCAACACCGTCTACACCTGGGAAGCCCGCTGCCGCGAAGATCTAAAGCAGATCATGACCAAAACTAGGAGGCCGCAATGAGCGACAACCAATTCGACGCCGAAATGCAGGCCCTCCTCAGCGCCTACGCCGCAGGCACGCTCACCAAAGACGAACAAAAACGTCTCTTCGAGAAGTCTCTCAACAATCAGGTCCTCTTCAATGCAATGGCGGACGAAGAAACCATGCGCACCACTCTCGATAGCCCGCTCGTCAGAGAGACTCTTCTCCGCACCCTGGATCAAGTCAAAGCGAAACGCGGCCCCATCGAACTCCCCAAATCGAACAACTGGCTCTGGTCCGCCCTCGCCGCCTGCCTCGTTGTTGGGGCCGCAACGATAGCCTACTGGCCCACCCCAAAGCCGGAAACCCAGGTAGTCGCCATAGCAACCAAGCCACAAGCCATCTCAGAATCTACACCCACACCAGCTCCCAAGCCTGCCCCCAAAGCACGAGCAATCCCACCACCCGCACAAGCACCAGCAGTACTTGAAGAATCAACAGTTGCGAAGCGCGAAGCCAAATCCGTTGACCAGCCTCAATCCTCAGCCGTTGCCGATTCAGCCCGCCAGGAAGTCGCTGCGGCATCAGCCAATTCCTTCCGTGAGCGCAATGCTCCAAACGCCGCCAAACTCGCCAGTGCGCCTCAGCCATTGGCAGCCGAGATCTTCAACGACAACCTGATCCTCCGTACAGCCAATAGCAGCCAGATCTACGCCTTCCTTATCGATGGAGATTCCATCAAGCCCCTTTCCACAACCAACGACAGTCGCCGCAGTATTCCACTCGGCGGACACACGAAAAAGGCCGAAGTCTGGCTACTCATCACCACAACAGAGGACCCAGTCCTCGCCCGAGCCCTCACCGGCGTCTTCCCGCTCCCAACCCGCAACTGGATCAAACTCAAGACCAACCCCTAATTGAGGTGTGTCTTCAACCACTCGACATAACGCCGCATCACATCCCGCTGATGCACCGGGTCAGTCGGGCTATGCCCATACACCGGATACCCAATAAACTGCGTCTTCACGCCGTTATCAGCCAGCGCATGATAGAGCCGGTAAGATTGCATGATCGGCACCCGGAAGTCACCTGTAGTAGCCATGATCAGCGTCGGCGCTTTAATCTTCGTTGCAAAGGTCATCGGCGACTGCACACGCATCGCCTCCATCCGCTTCTCATCGGTATAAGGCGACCCTCCAAATGCCGACCCGCGCCGCACATTCGCGTCACCCAAATTATATTGATCCATCCAGTCGGTAACGGAAGCCCCAGCCACAGCAGCCTTCCAGACATTCGGATAATTCCCAAGCAACCACGTGGTCATGTAGCCGCCATAGCTCCAGCCACAAGTCCCAATGCGAGTCTCATCGACAAACCCGCGCTGCTTCAGCATCTCGACACCAGCCATCACATCGCGTCCAGGCCCAGCGCCAGCATCGTTCCAGATCCCAACCTGATATTCATTCCCGAGGTTATCGCTACCACGATAGTTCGGCTCAAACACAACCCAGCCTTGCGCCGCAAAGGTCTGCGCATAATTCGAGAACGCCACCTTTGAAGCAGACCGTGGCCCGCCGTGAATGTAAAGAACCAGTGGATACTTCTTCCCACTCACATAGTCCGGCGGATAAGTCACCACGCCATCATTCTTCACCCCATCCTTACCCACCCAGCGAACCTCTTCACTCTTACCTAATTCAAGCTCGGCAATGCCACGATTCAACTCGGTCAAACGCACAGGCTTCGAAGCGCCACTCTCAAGGTAGTAAAGCTCGATAGGCCAATTCGCCTCACTCCCGGTAAACGCTATCCCGCCCAACCGGTTCACCGAAGCATCGAGCCAGAAGCCTGTCGTTGCTACCACGTTGCCCGTATCCACACGCTTGGCCGGCCCCGAGATCGGCTGCACCCAAAGCCCCACGCCAGTGCCATCATTCGCACTCACCAGCAAGCTTTCAGAATCCGGCATCCAGATCGCCCGCTGCACATTGCGATCAATCCCGCGAGTCACACTCTTGCCTTCCCCACCCTCAATCGAAGTCACCTGAACCTCATTCTGATTCTTCGTATCGCCTTCCTTCGGATACCAGAAAGAAACCTTCTTGCCGTCCGGGGAAATCAATGGCTGCGCCTCATTCTTCGATCTACCGGTAAGCGGTCGCATCGCCCCACTAGCCGCATCCACCACCTGCACATTCGCAAGATTAAAATCCCCTGAATACGGCGTTGCCGCAGAAGGCGAAGGAGGAAAGCTGATCGGCAACGTCCACGCACCACTCGTCAGCCGACGCGCAGCGCCACCCGCCGCCGGCACAATCCAGAGATGAGAACTCACCGGCTGAACCGTCACTAGAAAATCATTATTAGCAATCTCAAAACTCTTGTTATGCCGTTCAACACCATTCTTCTTCGCAGCCTCATCGGAACTCACATAAGCCACCTGCGTCCCATCGGGCGAGAACGAATACTGCTGCAATCCCGTCGGCGCCTTCGTCACCTGCATCGCTTCGCCACCCGCCGTCGGCAACACAAACAACTGCGGCTTCCCGTCCACCGCAGCCAGAAACCCAAGCCGGTCTCCACTGGGCGACCACCGGGGCTGCGCCAACCCTCGTCGCCCATGAGTCAACACACGTTGAGCCCGCGTCGCCACATCCACCAAAACGATCTCTGCATCCGTGCGGTTCTCTTCAAAGTTCGCCCGCGACACCACAATCGCAATCGACTTCCCGTCGGGCGACAACTGCGGATCAGCCATTCGTACAATCTTCCCGGGGCTATCCAAATCAAAGCGAGCGGCGAAAACGGCAACACTCGAAAAAAACAAGAGAGAGCGCAAATTCATACGGGATAGTCTACTAGGTAATGCTCTCCCGCCGACAGCTCCTGGCCGCGCCAGCAATCCTCGCCGCTGCTCCCGGTCCAACAAGATTGCTTACCCTCAACGAAGACGCCAACCACTTCTTCGTCAACCGCCGCAAGCAGCGCCTCACCAGAGAGTCCATCCGTCAATGGGTCGATCCATACGCCAACACCCAGGTCGCCGAACTCGTCCTCAACGTCAACGCCATGCGCTCCAGCTTCCCCTCCAAGCACCGCGAAGCCTGGTGGACCGGCTTTGACCCCGCAAGCGGTGCCCAGCAACCCTTCCTCAAACCTCTCCCCGAATCAGCCCGCCAAACCTGGTACGAATGGATTCGCTTCGCATGGCAGATGAACGAAGACAAGCTCGATCTCTACGAGATCTGGATCCCCGAAATCCGCCGCCAGAAGATGTCCCCCTGGATCAGCGTCCGCATGAACGACCTCCACGAAGTCGACAAAGAGGACCACCCCATGCACACGGCCTTCTGGCGAGACAACAAGCAATACCGCCGCGTCCCCTACCGGGGAGAGCAACGGGATAAAGCCCTCGACTACAGCCAGAAGGCAGTCCGCGACTATTACTTCCGCTACATCGAAGAAGTCTGCGAGCGCTACGATTTCGACACGCTGGAACTCGACTGGATGCGCTTCGGCTTCCACTTCCGTCCCGGCCACGAAGACCCGAAGATCCTCACCGTCTACCACACCGAAGTTCGCAAACTCCTAAACCTCTGGCAACGCAAAAGAGGCCACAAAATCGGCTTGGCCGTAAGAGTCCCCTCAACACCAAGAACCTCAAAGCGCCTCGGAATGGACGCCGAAGCCTGGGCCCAACTCAACCTGGTCAACTACGTCACCCCAACCAACTTCTGGCGCACGGTCGACAACAACATGCCCATTGACGAGTGGCGCAAGCTCCTACCCAAATCAACTACACTAGCCGCCGGCCTTGAGCTAGGCTGCAACGCGTTTCAAGGCTCCACTGGAACTGGCAACAAAGCCTACCAGTCAAACTCGATTGAAACAGCAAGAGGCTCAGCCATAGCCTACCTCCACATGGGAGCAAGCAAAATCTATTTGTTCAACTACATGGATTCCGACACAGCGCTAGACGACAACACCAAATACTCCGAACTCCTGACCCAATTGACAGATCCAACCAAACCCCGCCGCCACGTAGTGACATACAAAGACACCTGGGCCCCCGGCGAAGTCCCCAACCACGCCCTGCCGGTCAAACTCGAACCCAACACTTGGAGAGCCTTCCGCCTTCTAACCGGCCCCAATCCAAGCAACGCAAAAGTCCGCCTCGGCCTCACCAACCCAAGTGTGAAGGTCCGAGTTAACAACGCGGAAACCAGCCCGGGCCAACAAATCGAACTCGTCCACCCCGGCCCCAACACAAACGTTTACGAATACAGCGTCCCCGCAAACACGCTAGAGCAAGGCGAAACCGTAATCGAAGTCACCGCCCAGGCAGCAACAAGAATTGAGTGGGTCGAGTTAGCGACCTAGTCAAACCCGCAACACCCGAAACTCATCTCCCTCGGCATGATACTCCAGCACCTTCCCGTGCTCGATATCATAGACCCAACCCGCAATCTCAAGCTTCCCGGCCGCAAGCGCCCGCGCCACACTCGGGTAAGTCCTCAAGTGCTCAAGCTGCACCACAACATTGCGCTCGGTGATCTCCTGCAACTGCCGCTCCTCCGGCAACTTCTTCGCCATCGCCCTCTTTCGAGCATCCTTCCCATTCACCAGCCAATTCTTCACACACTTCAGCTCCTCCGCCGACTCCGGATGCCAAACCGCCTTCATCGCCCCACAATCCGTATGCCCGCAAATGATGATGTGTTTCACCCCGAGGGCCATAACAGCGTATTCAATACTAGCCGAGACACCTCCGAGTGCTTCGCCATAAGGCGGAACGATGTTGCCGGCATTGCGAATCGTGAAAAGGTCGCCGGGTTCTGAGTCGGTAATCATGTTTGGCACCACGCGCGAGTCAGCGCAGGTGATAAAGAGTGCACGCGGGTACTGTCGTGCGATCAGCTTGTCGAAGAACTCTTTGCGTTCGGGATAGATATTCTTTTCAAAGCGCAAAACTCCTCTTGTCAATTCATCCATGGGACCTCATTTTGCTGCACCAGGCAACGTCAAGACAGCCCAGTGTGGCTGGGCTACCGGAATCATTCAGAAATTTGTGGGATTAGCTATGCGCAAGGGGGTGGAGGGCGGGGAAGGGCTGCCTGGACGCTCAAGTCGGGGACGTGTGCGGCTAGTATTTGCGGTTGCAGGAGCCGATAAAGGCTTGAAAGCGCCAAGCGAGCATTCAAAGGAGAGACTGGAAGGCCACCGCCTAACGCCGAAGATCTTGCAAGGCTTGCATGATGGGCTGAACTGCAATGAGCGGTGCCAATCGAGACCCGGTGGCGAGACTGCCGATGGGTTGGGCGCGGGCTGTAATCGATGCCGTCGTCGTCAGCGGCGCAAACTAAAAAAGAGGCTGAAACAACAAAGGCCAGCAGCGCGTAAACGAATCCCCGGAGCAGCCTTGAGGCTGAACTCAGGAAACGGAACGGATTGTAGCCTCGAATCATAGGGCGATAGAAGCGTTGCCGCCTCAATAAATTCTCTCAAGTCAAAGTCTGCATCAAAAAGCGGGTGCTAAACTAGTCGTTTGCTAGGCTTTGGGCTCCGTGCAATGGACGGCCGCAAACCCCGCCAGGTCCGGAAGGAAGCAACGGTAGTGGTTTAGCTCGTGTGCCGCGGATCACCCGGAGTCTAGCATAACTATTAGTTAATATAGCCCCACACAATGTCCTATCAGGTTATCGCCCGCAAGTATCGTCCCAGCGATTTTGATGAGCTGATTGGTCAAGAGCATGTCAAACACACGCTCGACAACGCAATCACTCAAAAGAGGATTGCCCATGGCTATATTTTTGCCGGACAACGCGGTACTGGCAAGACGACTGTAGCCCGCATTATGGCTCGCTGCCTCAACTGTGTTGAGGGGCCTACAGCGAATCCCTGTAACAAATGTTCCTCTTGTATCGAGGTGGTGCAGGGCAATGCGATTGATGTGATCGAAATCGACGCTGCGTCCAATCGCGGAATCAACGAAATGCGCGAGCTGCGCGAGAATGTTCGCTTCCGCCCAGCTCGAGACCGCTATAAGGTTTTCATTATCGACGAAGCGCACCAGATCACTACTGAGGCGTTTAATGCTTTGCTGAAGACGCTCGAAGAGCCGCCAGATTGGGCCGTTTTTATTCTTTGCACGACAGAGACGCACAAGATTCCTGTAACGATCGCTTCCCGTTGTCAGCAGTTCAGTTTCCGTTCTGTCGATTTTGCCGAAGTGATGGAACGCATGCGTTACATCTGCAAGCAGGAAGGCATCGATGCCGATGACGATGCGCTTGCTGTACTGGCCCAGACGGGCGAGGGGAGTGTTCGCGATTCTCTTTCGGCGCTCGATCAGGCGATCGCCTGTTGCGGGACGACGCTGAAGGCGAATGAAATTCGGCAGTTGCTGGGTATTTTTGGAATCGATTCGCTGGGTGATGTGTCGCAGGCGCTGGTAAAGCAGGATTCGGCCAGGATGCTTGAGATCGTGATGGAGCTTGAGCGATCCGGACAGAGCTTGCAGCATTTTTGTCGTGAGTTGGCGCGGTACTTCCGCAATTTGCTGGTGGCGAAAGTGACCGGCCCGAATACGCGATTGATAGCCGCTTCGCCTTCAGAAATCAAGCGCATGGTGGAGACGGCTGAGAATTTCTCAGAACTTGATCTGACCCGGTATCTGCAGTTGACGCTTGATTTATTTCGAGACTTGCAGCATTCGCTGCAGCCTCGTTTACACATGGAATTAGGCTTGATTCGTATGGTGCAGGCCGGCAAGCTGACGGCGATAGAAGAAGTGCTGGCGAGTCTGCCGCAGTCCAAACCGGTCGCCTTGAGCGCGGCTGCGAGTGCACCTCGTGAGCGGGCCAATCTGCGGGTGGCGACAGAACCAAAAATAGAGAATAAGGTTGAGCCGAAGCCGCTTCCCACTGTAGTGCCTGCTGATGACTCCCCGCTTAAAGAGCGCCTGCTTGCACACCTCAATGAACAAAAGAAGAAATTTTCGGCTGATGCCGTGCAGAATGCACGAGTGATGGAATCGGCTGGCGGCGTGAAGTTTTTAGCTCCGCGTGAGTTTGTGCGGCCACTTCAATCGCGCGATATTGCGGCGGCGTTGAATGCAGTGCTTGGTCGTATGGCGCGGATTGAAGTTGTACAGGACGATTCGATTGTCGAGGCCAAGGCCGCTGCGTTGAAGCCGAGTCAGGACGACGAGGCTACGCGTGAGCGGGCACTGGAGAATCCCCAGGTGCAGCGTTACCGCGAGATATTCAAGGATGCCGTCGTACGCGGCGTGAGAGACTTGTCAAATCAGGAATAGTTAGGCACAAATCATGAAACTACCAGGCAACATGCAAAACATGATGAAGCAGGCGCAAGTAATGCAGGAGCGCTTGCAGCAGGAGATCGCTGCGATCCGTGTGGAAGCGGGAGCAGGCGGGGGCACGATCAACGTGAAGATGGATGGCCAGAAGCGCGTTCTTGAAGTGAAGATCGACCCGGAAGTTGCCGGTGACGTTGAGATGCTGCAGGATCTTGTGATGGCTGCCTTCAACGAAGCTGCCAAGAAGGTAGACGACGAGACGTCCAAGAAGACTGGGGCCATGCTGGGAGGCATGGGCCTGCCGCCTGGCATGTTCTAATGCCTGATTTTGCCGAGCCCCTCGAAAGACTGATTGCCGAGTTCAAACGGCTGCCTGGCATTGGGCAGAAATCGGCTCAGCGGCTGGCCTTTCATGTGATGCGTTCTCCGCGCGAAAGTGCATTACGGTTGAGTCAGGCGTTGATCGATGTCAAAGACAATCTGACTCTTTGCTCGGTTTGCAATAACATCAGCAGCTCTGACCTTTGTGTTTTTTGTTCTGACCCGCATCGCAATCGCAAGTTCATTTGTGTGGTGGAAGATCCGAATAATGTAATTCCGATTGAGACCACCCGTTCGTTTGATGGTCTCTATCACGTGTTGCATGGGGCAATCTCGCCATTGCGCGGGATTGGTCCAGAGCAACTGAAGATCAAAGGATTGTTGGAGCGTCTTGCGGATCCTGGGATTGAAGAAATCATTCTGGCCACGAACCCTACCGTTGAAGGGGAAGCCACGGCTGCTTATCTGGGCAGACTCTTGAAGCCGTTGGGGCTCAAGGTGACGCGGATTGCAATGGGTCTTCCTGTGGGCTCTGAGCTCGATTTTGCCGACGAAGTGACGATGCTGAAGAGTCTTGAGAACCGTCGCGAAGTTTAGGCCAGAATCATCAGCGGATTGGCTTCGCGCACGCCACGGCTGCTGATGGCGCCCAGTTCGACCTCGATCCACTGGCTCGCAGGCCGCACCTCGTTTAACTGAACTCGAACATAGTTGGTGGTTAGAGCTGTGCCCTGATTGCTGATGGTGACTGCAGAGAATCGCTTGCCGAGCAGGCTGAGGTGGAATTGGCGCGTCTTGAGGGTGCTGAGTTCTTGCAGGATGCGATTGCGCTCGCGGCGCAGCTCCATCGGTACAGGGGCTGCCATCGATGCCGCCTTGGTGCCGGGGCGTTCGGAGTAGGTGAAGACGTGCAGGTAGGTGAGCGGCATGGCTTCGATGAAGGCGCGGCTCTCTTCGAATTCTTCTTCGGTCTCGCCTGGGAACCCAACCATCACATCAGCACCAATCGCGGCGTGTGGCATCAACTGTCGCGCCAACCGAAGCCGGTCTTCATAATGCCGGGGGCGGTACTTGCGATACATGCGTCTCAGGACGCTGTCGCTGCCGCTCTGGAGCGGCGCGTGAACGTGCCTCGCGATGCGGCCGGTAGAGGCCATCAGTTCGAGCAGGTCGCTGGAGAAATCCATCGGCTCAACGCTTGAGAGGCGGATGCTTCGGATGGAAGTTTCCTGGAGCATCCTGCGCAGGAGGTCGGGTAGCTTACGGCCTTCCCCCCATTCGCGTCCCCAACGGCCAAGGTTGATTCCAGTGATGACGATTTCGGGATAGCCATTGCGCGCTAGCCTTTCGGTTTCAGCCAATACCCATTCCGGTTGAGCCGAGCGTGATTTCCCACGCACGCTAGGGATAATGCAAAAGGAACAGCGGTTGTTGCAGCCGTCCTGTATCTTCAGGTTTGGGCGTGAGCGATCCCCAGCCGGGCCCTCAACTGGGGCGGTGAAGAATTCGTTTTGATCGAAGATGTTTCCGACGTGGACTTCTGCGTGATAGGGTGTGGGGTTTTCCGTGACGATGTCGCCTATGCTGCCTTTGTGGGAGTTGCCTACTACCCAATTGACTCCCTCGAGGGCAGCGATTTCGTCTGCAGAACGTTGGGCGTAGCAGCCGGTGACCAAAATGCGGACATCGGGGTTTTCCCGTTTAGTGCGACGGATGAGATACCGCAAATCCTGGTCTGCGGAGGCGGTGACCGTGCAAGTGTTGAAGACGATCAGGTTCGCCTCGGCCGGGGCTGCAGTTTGAGTTAAGCCCTTTGCAGAAAGGCTGGCCTCAAGTGCGGCTCCGTCAGCTTGTGAAGCCCGGCATCCGAAATTCTGAACATGAAAGGTTTTCACCCTACCTCTAGTTTAACAATGGGCCTACTCATGGGTGGGGGTGGAGGCGACGATAGTTCTTTTGATGTCGGCACGTGTCCTTTCTCAAAATGAAATCGATAATATGTTCCAGCAGACGAGTGCAAATGCTCGTCGAACGGAATTGGCCCGTAGGGCGCAGCCCTATAACTTCAGGCGTCCAGACCGCATCGCCAAAGACCAACTGAGGTCGATTTATGTGCTCCATGAAACGTTTTCCCGTTCGCTTGCCAGTAGCTTATCGGCATATCTGCGTGCTTATGTAGTGGTGAATCTGGTGAGTGTGGAACAACTTTCGTTTACCGAGTTTCAGCAGGTGTTGCCATCGACCACTGTAGTGGCGACATTGGATGCCCAGCCTTTTGACAGCAATTGTCTGCTGGAGCTAAACCCGACGATGATCTTCCCCATGCTTGAGATGTTGCTGGGCGGATCCGTGAATTCGCTGACGAAGATGGAACGGGAAGTCACAGAAATTGAGCAAGCGATCCTCGAGAGTATCTTCAAGCGGATGCTGCGCGATCTCAAGGAAGCCTGGAAGAGCATTGCGGCGATCGACTTCCAGATTGCCGGTTATGAGACCGAGCCGCAGTTAATGCAGATTCTCGCTCCGAACGAGGCGATTGTGGCTGTATCGATTGAAATCCGGATTGGCGAAGTGAGCGGCATGATGAATATCGGGATTCCCTCGATCATCATCAAGATGTTGAGTCACAAATTTGCCGATCAGTGGACGATTCGCAAGACAGAGAGTACCGAGGAAGACACACGGCGCGTGTACAGCCGGGTGCGCAATTCGAAGGTAGAACTGGATACCCGGCTTCGCGGGCCGAATATGCTTTTGAGCGATATGTTGAAGCTAAAAGTGGGCGATATTCTGACCTTTGATTACCCGGCGACGAAACCGCTTTCGGTGGAACTCAACGGCAAGCTCAAACATCGCTGCCATATTGTGGTTTCTAACAAGAAGCGGTCGGTCAAGATTCTTGAGCCGGTGGATCCGGCCGCGTAATCAGGCGTGCGCCCCGATTGAAGCTAAAGTAGTCGAAGCCCCAACGGATGGCGACAATGATGCGGGATTGGAAGTTGACCAGGTAGAGGACGTGGATGACGACCCACAGCAGCCAGGCGATGTAGCCTGTGAATTCAAATTTGCCGATTTGGGCTACTGCGTGGTTGCGGCCGATGACCGCCATGTTTCCTTTGTCCCAATATTTGAATGCAGGTTTGGTGCGTCCCTCGAGTCGTTTCTTAATCAAGTCGCCGACGTAGTCCCCCATTTGCATGGCAGTCTGGCAGACACCGGGCAAGGGTCTTTCGAGGCCGTGCTGAAAATGGGCCATGTCGCCGATAACGAAGATTTCGGGGTGGCCGGGGAGAGTGCAGTCCGGCTCAATGGCAATTTTGCCACCACGGACAAGCTCTTGTTGTGTTGCTTCTGCCAGGGCCTTGCCGAGTGGGGAACCTGTAACTCCAGCAGCCCAGATCACCGTGCGAGCAGGTATAAATTCCTGGCGGCCCTGGACGGTAAGTGTTGCTCCTTCGGGAGTCACATCTACGACTTTGACTCCTGGCCGGCAGAGAACATTGAGCTGGATCAACTGAAGTTCCGCTGATTTAGAAAGACGCTCGGAGAATGCCGAAAGGATGCGTGGACCTGAATCGAGAATCATGATGCGGGCGTCTTCAGGGTTGAAGCTTCTGAAGTCTTCTTTAAGGGCATCGTTGGCGATCTCACTTAAGGCTCCGGCCAGTTCTACGCCAGTGGGCCCGCCGCCGACTATGAGGAACGTGAGCAGGGCTCTTCTTTTGTCTGGATCATTCTCTTTTTCGGCTTCCTCGAAGGCTCCGAAGATGCGGGCCCGAAGGCTGGTGGCATCCTCGATGTTCTTTAGCGATGGGGCAATCGAGGACCATCTATCGTTTCCGAAGTAAGTACTTTTGGCACCGGCTGCAACGATCAGTGAATCGTACGGAATATCTCCCATCCTGGTTTGAACCAGACGCTGCGCGGTATTGAAGCCGGTCACTTCTGTCATGAGAACGCGCAAGTTCTTTTGCCACTCGAAGATGGCTCTGAGTGGTGCTGCGATTTCGCCGGGCGAGAGTCCTCCGGTTGCCACCTGATAGAGCAGGGGCTGGAAGAGATGGTAGTTTCTCCGGTCTAGAATCGTGACTTCCAGATCCTTATGCTTCAGCGCCTTGCCGGCATTCAAGCCACCAAATCCTCCGCCTACAATTACAACTCGATGTTTAGCCATTGATTCTTATATCATCCAAAGTAAAAGGATCGACCTGAGCGTCCAGGCAATCGTTCTTATCCAGTTGGATGCTACCAGAGTCTTCCAGGTCGCCGAATTAAAGCCTGAGGCTAGTTGCGCATGCAAGGGAACCTGGATGCCCATTGTAGAGGCCCAAACGAGCAGCGTCATCGAGCTAGCCGCCCACGAAGCCGAGGAGGGAGGGGCAGTGAGGACTAGCGCGATAGACGCCACAAGTTCAATCAGCATCGCGGGTGCAACCACACGGGTTGTCAATTTTTGGTGCCGCTCTGCATACAATGTGAAATTCTCTCGCCCAATCCGTTCAAAGAGAGGGTAGTGGACGATCTGAACGAACCAGATGAGACCTGTCATGTATAAGGAGCAGGCGAAGTTGATCTTGAGCAGCAAGTCAGCCGGCATGCTCCGCCACTGCTTCTGCAGCGTGCCTGCCATTGACCAGCGCTGCCTGGATGCTGGGCATGAAGCGGTGGTCTCCGCAAAGGTAAACGCCGTTGTTGAGTCTGGTTGGTTTCTCCGCTACAGTTTCAGGTTGGTGGGCTGGGTGGGCGTTTCTAATCCTGTAAATGCGCAGTAGTTGCCACGGACTCAGATCCTGATCGAGCCAGCGCGCGAGTTGAGCGCGGACTTTCGATTCGATCTCAGCGTCAGATTGGCTTGGATCGCCGAGAACTACGACACTGGCGAGATGATGTCCGGGAGGAGCATAGTTTGGGCAGACCAGGCTAGGGATGCAGGCGTTCTGAATCGGCCATTCCATGTCTCCGTTCAACATGATGATGGGATCGGCGATTGGCGCTGGCCCATGAATCGAAAAATAGAGCGTCATTGCCATGCGGCTTTCGATCGGGGCAAGTTCAGGCAAAAGTTTCGCTGCGGATGGGCCATCCGTTGCGACAACAATTGCCGAAGCTCTAAGTTCTTCGCTTCCTTCGAGGCGGACTGTTCTATCGGTGACAGCTTCCACTCTGATTTTGTAGCGAATCGAGTCTGCCGGCAATCTAGCGGCAAGTTGAGCGGGGATGGCCCCCATGCCCAGTGCAGGCAAAGTCGTGTCTCCAGCCGCCATCATTCGGAAGACATACTCGAGCATGCGAGAGCTGACATTTAGGTTGGCATCGAGCATGATTCCACCGAAGAAGGGACGGAAAAAACGGTCGATCATGTTTTGCGAGAAGCCATAATCCTTTAATGCCTGATGACTTGGTTTTTCTGGCTTTCGCAAAAGGTCTTCCGCTTGGCCGGCCATAGCCACCGCTCTCAGCCGCGCCACCAGAAGTTTGTCTTTCATGCTGCCGACCGGGTTAAGGATCCCTGAGAGTGCAGCGAAAGGCTCGCGCCACGGATCCATAACCCTGTGGAAGTTGCCATTCAGGCGTACCATCGCTCCAGGTGAGAACCGTCCAAACTGAAGTTTTTTGTAATCGAGCAAGCGCTCACCCTCTGGATAGGCAGTGAGGTAGACCTGAAAGCCACGATCCAGTTGGAAGCCGTCAACGTGATCCGTTCTTACCCTTCCGCCGGGGCCGTCGGATGCCTCGAGAATCAGGAAGGGGATTTTTTTATTTTGGAGTTCAATTGCGCAGGCAAGCCCGGCCATACCGGCGCCAACAATAATTACCGGTGCGGAACTCATTGGATTAGCGCGAAGCTGGCCTATCGTTCATCTCACTGACCAACGCAATATAGTCGGGTCTGTCGGCAGCGCTCTGGTGGCGGTAAGACTTGAGGATCTCACCATGGAAAACCAGAAAAACTCCAGGCATCTGAGTAACGTCGCCATCTGCGCCACCCGCTCCGTGCTTACCGACGAAGCCTGCCTTGAAGCCACGGAGCCAAACTTTGGGCCCGAGTAACTGTGCAAGTGCGCCTTTTTCGAGCCCGAAGGCGCGGTATAGAGACAACTTCGGATCCCACACTCTGGGTACATCACCTACTTTGTACTTCGCCAGGATGCTCTCGGCTGTTTCCTCTCGACCCATGTGCACTAGAACAATTTGTGTACCGGACGCTTCTATTTCGATACGGTTGGCGCTGAGATCGGCAAGGGCCTCGCGGCAGAAGGTGCAACCTACGTGGCGCAAAAAGACGAGGAGGACAGGACGGAGCTTGGAATGTTCGAGGATGCTGAGCCCAAACTGTGATTTGGCCCGCATAGCCCAACTCTGGATGTCTGGAGAGAAAACGCGCTGCTTGTCTTCCGATTCTTTAGCGGCATGAATCAGAATCAAGCCGAAAGGAATCCACCAAATCAGATCGTTGGTCAGATTGATCCAGGCAAAAGACATCGGGAAGCGGCCTTCCCATAAAGACTTCACCATTCCAATCGGCCCAAGAACCTTACCCAGGAGCCCCACAAATACGATTGGCCAATGGCGGATAGGGTCGCTCGATGCGATCCAATAGCCAACTCCATAAACTCCAACGATCATGCCAATGCATTGCCAGAGTTCCGGGTAGTTTGGGCGAGCTAGACCCGCCAGGTCGAAAAAAAGGTTCGGGGCGAAGATTACAATCGCGCCCCAGACGATGTTGTAGAAGCCTGCAGCCGCCAAGGCGAGTTTCATCCAGGAGGGAAAATTCTGGGTTGGCATGGTTAATTTACTGACGAAAATCCTTCTCTAAAGTGATGCCGCAACACGGTCTGAGATCTTGAATTTTCAGTCGAAGGCGTTTCGCATTGCATCAATTAAGTAAGCGTAATGGATCTTCAGTATAGCCCCGAGGGAATTTACGTCCGGGAAATCGATTTATGGCTAGACCCCCAGGTTTCAAAGCCTGCGGCATGGATCTCGCACGCCCATAGCGACCACGCCCGATATTATTCCCAGACGGTAATCGGAACTACAACAACGCTTGAGATCTACCGGATGCGCTGGCCCGTTGGGGATGATCGTTCACAATCGCTTGAGCCTCTCGATTACGGCCAATCCCGCGATTGGAATGGGTCGCGAATCACCTGCTATCCCGCTGGACACATTCTGGGTGCAGCGCAAGTTCTGATTGAGTATAAAAACGAGCGAGTCGTCTACGCGGGCGATATTAAACTAAGAAAACCGCTTTGTGGCCAGCCGACCGAGGTGATCGAATGTGATCGGCTCATCATCGAGTCTACTTTTGGGTTACCAATCTTTCATTTTTTATCCAGCGAAGAAGCGAGATTGGAAATTGCAGGTTTTGCCCTCGAGTGCCTTCAAGACGGTGCGACCCCTGTCTTCATGGGATATCCGCTAGGTCGAGGCCAGGAGATCGTACAATGCCTGACGCAGGCGGGAATTCCCACTGCAGTTCATGGGGCGATTGCGAAGTACATTCCGGTCTACGAGGAGCATGGGTACTCGTTTCCGGGATGGAAAGCTTACGATTCAAAGCAGATTGAGGGCCAAGCACTGGTCGTCGTACCGGGTATGAGGCGACAGTTAGAATCCGCTGGAAACAACATGCGGGTCGCTTATGTTTCAGGCTGGGCGCGGATGGACAATGCTCGGTTGCGATCGGGTGCCGAGAAGTTGATCCCGTACAGCGATCATGGCGGCTTTGATGAATTGCTTGAGATGGTTGAGCGATCTGGTGCAAAAAAGATTGATGTGGTCCACGGCTATACCGAACTATTTGCAAGGCAACTTCGGGACCGCGGTTTTGATGCTTCGGCTCCTGCAAGTGCCCGCGTTCGTAATTCCGAAGAGGAGTCGATGCAAGCAGAATGACCGGCTCGATGGATGAATTGGCCCGAATCCTCGATCAGATTGGCAACACCTCGAGCCGCAACCGGAAGGTGAGTCTCCTCGCCGTTTGGATTAGAACTCAAACAGATGCCGACCTGATGCGTGCCGTGCGATTTATGAGCGGGCAACCGGTATCGGGTGTCGCTGAGCGAAAGCTCAGCATTGGACGATCGATCCTTCAAGAGGCGGCCCTGCTTGCGACCGGCATCGATGCTGAACTCTTTCGTTTTTGCCGGGGTGAAGTTGGTGATACCAGCGAGACGATTAGCCTTCTTCTGCACGGCAAGACCGCTAATCTCCCTTTGAGTCTCGAAGCCGCAGAATCATGCTACATGCGGTTGTTTGCGTCTCGTAAGGCCGCAGACAAAACGAGTCTATTGGCTGAAGTGCTTGCCCGGCAGACGGCTCTCACAACGAAATATTTTCTTAAGGTAATCACTGGCAGCTTCCGGATCGGGTTGCAACAAAAGCTTGTTGAAGATGCCATTGCCCAGGCGACTGGGGAAAGTCTAGTCAACGTCAGGGCTGCAGCCAATCGTTCTGGAGACCTTGCCGAGGTTGCCGTTTGCGCCAGAAGAAAGCTGTTGCATACCCTTGAGGCGCGTCTGTTTCATCCGCTGGAATTTATGCTTGCCCGTCCGCTGGATGAAATGGCGGAATTGCCTGCTGCGACGGAATGGTTTGTTGAGGACAAATTCGATGGCATTCGGAGCCAGGTTCATTTTGACAGCGGTAAAGTCAGGATCTTTACCCGTGGTCTCGAAGACACGACCGATGCCTTTCCTGAGATTGTTTCCGCCTTCTCAAGTGTGCGTGGCAGCGGGATTGTGGATGGAGAACTACTTGCATGGCAGAATGAACGGGCGCTCAACTTTACGGTGCTTCAGAAGCGAGTGGCGCGAAAAAAAGTGAGCGACAAATTGATGGCAGAAGTTCCAGTTACCTTCATTGGTTACGACCTTCTTTATCGCGATAAAGAACTTCTGCTGGATATGCCAATCGAAGGCAGGCGTCAGCGGCTGGAATTGCTCTTTGAAGGCGCTCCATCGCAACTGCTGATCTCCGCTCAGCGCCGGGTTGACCCGGAGGAAGACATTGAATCCAGCTTCCTGGCCGCTCGTGCTCGAGGAAATGAAGGGCTGCTGCTCAAGCGGACAGGGAGTCTCTATGAATCGGGTCGCCGCAGCGCAAGTTGGCTTAAAGTCAAGCGAGCTTACGCCAGTCTCGATGTTGTGGTGACGGCGGCAGAGCAAGGTAGCGGGCGGCGCGCTACGATGCTCAGCGACTATACATTTGCCGTCCGCGACGGAGAGCGATTCCTGAATGTGGGTAAGGCGTATTCAGGGCTTACCGATGATGAAATTCGCGAGTTGACGAAGATTTTCCGGTCGATTGCCAAAGAGCGTTATGGCAAAGTGACTCTGGTTGAGCCTCAGGTTGTGCTCGAGGTTGCCTTTGACGGGTTGCAGAAAAGCCCTCGCCACAAGAGCGGTTTCGCGTTGCGATTTCCGCGCATCATCCGCTGGCGCAAAGACAAGAAAGCTGAAGATGCCGATACTCTCGATCATGTGAAGGAGCTCTATGAGCGTTCGCTTACGCAATAGACTCTATCCACCTTTGGCGGAATGGTTTGCGAGTCGTTTCCCTGGCTTCAGCGAGATTCAGAAGCTGGCACTCCCGCACACGCTCAAATCTGAGAACACATTGATTCTGGCTCCCACTGGCAGCGGCAAGACCCTGGCGGCATTTCTCAGCGCACTTTCAGCGATGGGCAAACTCGCATCCAGGAACAAGCTGGAGAATGCGACATATGTAGTTTACGTCTCGCCTCTGCGGAGCCTCAATCGAGATATCGATCGCAACCTCAGAGCTCCGCTTGAAGCCCTGAACCAGAGTCTTCCGGCAGCCCAGCGGATTCGTCAGGAGACGCGTACAGGGGATACCTCACTCACAGACAGACAAAAGATGAATCGGCTCAAGCCACATCTCCTTCTGACTACTCCCGAGAGCTTGAGCAGCCTGTTAAGCCAAACGCAGTGGCAGGACGGTTTTAGGCCGCTATGTGTCATCGTCGACGAGATCCATAGCTTTTGCGAATCCAAGCGAGGCAGCCTACTTGCCATAAGTCTTGAGCGTCTGGAAGCCCGTGGCACCAAGCCAATGCAGAGAATCGGTTTGAGTGCTACGGCCGCCCCGGCAGAGGCGGTAGCTCGTTTGCTGGCAGGGCGGCGCAGTTGCGTGATCACTCAGGCATTGACACAGAGAGTGCACCGCCTGGAAATTGCCGCAGTTCCTGAAGAGACCGAATTACCTGCAGCCGGATTTAATCCCTACCGTGTCGCTCACATCGTGGCTGGGTTAGTCGAGCGGGCGAAGTGTTCGCTGGTTTTTACGCAAACCAGAAGTGCGGCAGAGCGGCTCGGGCTGGCGCTAAAGGTGTTGCTTCCAGAACTCGACGATGACATCGAAGTTCATCATGCTTCGCTCGATCGAGAGAAACGACTGTGGGTAGAAGATCAACTGGCAGAAGGGAAGCTGAGGGCGGTTGTGTGCTCTTCGAGTCTTGAGATGGGAGTGGATTTTGCTGGAGTAGATCAAGTGCTGCTGCTGGGGGCGCCGCGCGGAGTGAGCCGGGCGCTGCAGCGATTGGGACGGGGTGGGCACAGGATTGGCGGCCATGCCGTAGGAGCATTGGTTCCCTTGAGTCTGCCGGATTTACTGGAGTGTATCGCTATACGTGCGGCAGTAAAGGCTGGCCGCTTGGATCAGTTGCGAATGCCAGCGGCTCCACTTGACGTACTGGCTCAAGCGCTGCTGGGGCTTGCCGTTGAACGCGAGCATTCTATTGAGGAAGCCTTTGCGCTAATTCAGCGTTCAGGGCCCTATCAGGATTTGGCTCGTAAAGACTTTGATGCCGTACTCCACTATCTTTCTGGTGGTGGGGCTGTGCTGGGGCAGAATGCCGAGTATGGAAAGATCGCGATCAGCGACGGGCGTTTTCGCGTTGCGAACCGTAAGGTTGCTCGTGCTTATTATCAGAACATCGGCACGATCAGCGATGACTATGCGGTGAGAGTTGTGAATCGCAACCAGCATCGTCTTGGAGAAGTTGAGGAGAGCTTTCTGACGGCGCTGCAACCGGGTGAAGCGTTTGTCATTGGCGGCAAGAGTGTGGTCGTGAAGCGATTTCACGCCAATGTGGCAATCGTAGAGAATGCAAGCGGAGAACGGGTACGAACGCCGCGCTGGATGGGCGGAAAGATGAGTCTGACCGCTCGTCTTGCAGAGGAAGAATTGCTTCTTCGCAGAAGTCTTCGTGCCGCTTATGAAGCTGGAGGTAGCGGCGGGTGCGCGCGTATTTTAGAGTCTGGCTGGGGTGTCTCGAGTTCGATTGCCCGTCGTGTTGTCGCCTACATGGAAAGGCAATATCTTGCGACGCCACTGCCCGTGGATTGCCCGGTTCTGGTTGAGCGGGTTTCGAGTCAACGGTCGATCATTTACATTTTTCATCACCTGGCTGGGCGTAGTGTAAATCGATCGATGATCTGGACGCTGAGCCACCGGCTTGGAGAGGAATTTGGTTCGATGGCGGGCAACTTTGACGACCACAGTTTTCTGCTGAGTTTCGGTGCCAGGCGCGCACCCGAGCCAGACAGGCTGCGCGCTGTTTTCAATCCGGAAAACTTCGAGCGTGATCTCGAAACTGCGCTCGACAAGACGGAACTCCTGGGATCGAAATTTCGTCCAATCTGCGAAACAGGTCAGCTCATGGCCCGGCGAAACGCCAGTAATCCGGGATCACAGAAGCGTGCATCGAGTTGGAGTGGACGATTGCTTTTTGAGACGTTTCGACGCTATGAGCCAGATCACCCCTTATTGCGAGAAGCGATTCGCGAGGTTTTGGAAGATGACCTTGATGGAGCCGCAGCCTGCCGCGCTGCGGGGCGAATTCATGTAGATCCCTGGGAGATCTACGATCTGGAGCGCCCAAGCCCATTCGCGATCCCGCTCTTTTCCGGCTTTAATCGGGAAGCTCTGATAGCGCAAGATCCAGACAAGGCTCTAGACGAAATTGTTGCCGGGATGTATGAGCAATGGAACTGAGTATTGAAGTCGGCCCCGGCAGAATCGCTCACTGTAGTGGAGCCCTGTTTCTGGTTGATACTTGCACCCTCATGATCGCCGACGCACATCTTGGATATGGTTTTGCGCAACGCCGCCGGGGCCAGCTTGGTCCCACTACAGATGGCGGAATCCTGGACAGACTGCAGGCTGTGCTTGATTTCTTTCGACCAACCGAAACTGTATTTCTCGGAGATACGGTGCATGCTCCCAGACCGATGGCAGCGGAGCGTGAATTTATCGAAAGCGTCTTGCTCTCCATCCTTGAGAAGAGCAAGATCGGGATTGTTCAAGGAAACCATGATCGTGCAGTGGAGCGGGACTTCGGTCATTTGCCGATTGTAGTGACGCCCTCATGGAGAGATGGGGATCTGCTTGGTCTTCATGGAGACCGGTTGCACCTGGAGATTCCCGATGCCAAACATTACCTCTTGGGCCATTTACATCCTGCGATCAACTTGCGGGATGATGCGGGAGTGAATCGCCGGGTTCCTGCATTTCTGGTGAGCGAGCGTGCCACAGTTTTGCCAGCCTTTTCGCCCTTTGCGGCTGGCCTTGACGTTTCCAGGACGAGTCTGCCAAAGGAAGTGAAGACAATTCTTGGCAGACATGAAATCTATGTGGCTACAGGCCGGCAGGTGGCCTTGCTGCCTTCTAGACCCAGCCGAATCGGTCGATGATCTCGCCGGTTGGACCTTCAGCTACAATTTGGCCCTTTTCGAAAAATACTGCTCGCGTGGTGGTTTCAATGGCAAATCTCGAGTCATGGGTGATGATGATTTTTGCCATGGATTGTTGATTGAGCATCCTGGTTAGACTACGGATTCCTGGCGGGTCGAGGAAGGTGGTTGGCTCATCGAGGATCAGTACTTCCGGCTGCATCAAGAGCACGCCTCCCAAAGCGGCGCGGCGCTTTTCGCCGGCACTGAGATGGAAGGGGTTTCTTGCTGCATAGGCTTCGAGGTTCAGGCTTTCGATCATTTGCGTGGCTCGACGCTTTGCCTCCTCTACGGCGACACCCTGGTTCAGAAGGCCAAACATGATGTCTTCAAGAACGGTGGGCAGGAACAATTGATTTTCGGCGGACTGGAAGACGAAGCCGACCTTGCGGCGGACCGCTTCCAGTGTTTCGCTTGCGACACGGATTCCGTCGACTTCAATCTGGCCCTGACCCTGCAGGATTCCATTCAGGTGGAGTGCGAAAGTTGTTTTGCCCGAACCGTTGGCACCAAGCAGTGCGACACTCTCGCCCCTGGTTTGTGTATAGTTGATCCCGCGTAGAACGGGCCCAGAGTCGGAATACTGGTAGCGCAAATCCGAAACACGGATCAAAGTGCCCACCTCAAGCCAGCGATTCCAGCGATGCCAACGATCAAGGTGAAGCTGTCGGCGATGCGCCATTGCATGGGGTAGAGTCTCGGCAATCTGCCGTTAAAGCCGCGGGCGAGCATCGCGTTGTGAATTCCGGTGGATCGTTCAAGGCTGCGCACAAAGAGCATCCCGAGGCTTGAGGCTGCGATCAACTTGCTTTGTGCTGCACCCCGGCATAAGGCCGCCAAGCGCATCGCATCAGCCTCAGCGCGGAGCACTTCGAGGTAGCGCATCAGAAACTCTGTAACGATGATCAGAAATCGGGGTGCGCCCAGGCGCTCCATCGCCCGCAGTAAGTCGAGCGTTGAGACAAGCTTGGTTACGATGAGGACCGTCAGAATCGAAATGTAGCTGCGCAGAAGGAAGAATACGGCCTGAGCTGTGTTGCCCCGTAGCAGCGCAACGGCCGCAATTGCAAAAGAGAAAGGCAGGACGTAGGCGGCCTGTGCCAGGAGGTCGGCTCTTGGGACCGGGCTGAACGCCAGCAGAAGGAGGGGCAGGATACACATCAGGGAAAGTAAGAGATTATGTCCTGGCGTGAGTGACGAGAGTGCAATCAGATAGGCAAGCAGCAAGAGCAGGGCGCAGCGAGGATCGAGCTTCATGACTACTGCTGCTGTCCGCGCGGGATCAGCTTGGAAAGCAGCAGACTGAGGCCGTAAACGAAAATCAGCCCCGCGACTCCAGCGGCTGATTTGCGCATCCATTCGCCATCGAATTTGCCCCATTCGTAATCGGGCATGAACGCTGTAAAACTTGCTCCTACGCTCGTGACGCCGGTCTGCTGTCGGAAGTATTCGAGGACGTCCGGTGAGTTAGAAGCGAAGAAGACACCGATCAACATAATGGC
>ENA-ORBV01005427-ORBV01005427.1-microbial-mat-metagenome-genome-assembly--contig:-NODE-5427-length-23495-cov-8.198053_pt1 | contig 23495 bp, 26 predicted proteins | sample MGYA00237777_ERZ505514 | MGnify/ENA primary metagenome ERZ505514 (study PRJEB26160, sample SAMN06269048) | microbial mat metagenome | isolation source: Oligotrophic lake microbial mat | place... | reverse complement strand
CCGCCAATTGACTACGAGCAGAATTTGCAACGCACATAAAAAGGATATTCACTTAACATCCTCAAAAAATTCGATCTGTAGCTTTTCAATTGTGACCTCAAAGTTAGAGCCTGAATCATCGCCATCGGCTCCAATCCATATTCCCAAGCTAGGTGGAAGAGAATTCTCATAGCTGCGCGATAGTTCAAAGCTGCCTTCCTTCGCAAGCACAAGTGCAATAGTCTCATGAATGAGATAAGGATAGGGCGAAGAAAGCCAATGCACCTCAGGAACTTCTGGCTCTTTCCTGGTTTGGGCCGGTCCCAACAAGGGCTCCAGTGGGGCAGGGACGTCCACGAGGGGACATAATCTACCCATTTCCAGCTGTAATTTGCTTAGCTTCTTGATTGCGCGGCCACAGGCCGCTCCTCAGGCGCGAAAGCGCCCATTAGCCCCTGGGGGGCGCTGATAAACAATACGGCAAACTCAGCTTTGAACACGTGCCCCCGAGGCTGGCATTCAACGAATCAGGAAATTATTTTACATATACCACGCACATTCGTCATCATCGCAGGCTTGGCAATCGCAACATGGCGATACGTTTTATTTTGTAAAGAAGCACGCCGCTTACTTCTTCGCGAGCCTTTTAATTTTTATCGCTGTCTCGATGGTAATCCGCTTCAGAAAAGATGCCCGACGATAAATCTATTCGCCTTAAGCTCGCTTTGGCTTTTGCTCTTGTTCTGTTTTCTTCACCTGCTTCGCCAAGCACTCTTTCCAATATTCGTAGATCATCACCATCGCGAACGTATCGAGCTCGCAATATTTGAGAAGTGCGGACTTGAGTGCCGCATGCTCAGTATCAGACATTTCGGTGAACTGCATTCTCGCCCAGGCCATCATGGCTGAGCCGCCATCTTTAATTTGTTCTGCACGATATAAAAAATCAGCGGCCTTTTCCTCTTCGCCCTCGCTCAGCTTCGGAAGAGTTTTGTAGGGATTAATGACGTTACCCTTCTCGACTTTTATCCACGCGTGGTTCTTAAAGTTAAGACTCCCGACGCCGCCTTCAGAACCGTAAATTGGTTGTGAATACTTCGCCTGTAAACTTTTTGATGCGTTCAATACTGCTGGCAAAACATATTTTATCGAGTTTGAACCGTGAGTCGCCGGGTCGTAATGATAGCGACGAACCAGCTGAAGCATATCGACCATTTCACGATTCGCTTCCCACTCGCCTTGGCGAGCCTTGGTTGGCTTCGCGATAGTTTGCATAAACTTGATCAGATCTTTTCGATCGTTCTCTTGTGAACGCTCAAGCTGAGAAATAATAAAATTCAAATACGTATTCTCATGGGCTGCGTATCGAAAAATTGTCCCATGATCTTTATCGAGCTCAGATTTCAACTGGCGAATGAAATCAAAATTCGGAAATTCACCACGCACCGAATGTAAATACTGACCCGCATGACGAGTACTGCCATCCTCGCTAACAACGTGATGTGAATACTGAAACGCAATGCCTTCGTAGGGATGCGTGCCCTTATGAAAAGGAATCGCCACGGTAGTAGTTTCAAAATCAATAAAATGAAGCGGAAAAAGCCACTGCGATACTTCGCCCGACAGCCCATGAAGATCCAAGTAAGGCGTGTCGTCGTTTTCTTTTGCTTTCTGAACTTGCTTCCATTGTCGCTCTGAACGAGAAAGCCCAGGCTCATCGTCAGTCTCGGGACCTATGTCGTCCTCTTCAAGATCGGCTAGAAAATATTTTTTTTCTTCGATTGCTTTATCTTTACCACGAAACTCCCAGAGCTCTAGCACTGTTGGCTTCTGCAACTCTGCGCGACTTAGTCCGGTGACAGACGACCAACATTCTGTGCGCCCGCATTTAAGTGAAAGCGATTTATCATCTCGTGGAATATGGAATTGGCATTTGGTGCAGGCACTTGAAAGTTCTGGTGCAATACGTTCGTCTGATTCATACGCCTTCGCCCACTTTTTCAGCCGTGCAGAATAATCCTTATCCGAAAGAATTCGATCTACGATATCAGTGACATCTTTTAAGACCATGATCGGTGACGCAAGATCTTCATCGGTCACCTCACCCTTAACAACGGCCCGAGCTCGGCCTCGATCATCTTGTTCAAGATAAAACTTCTGATTAAGACCATCGACCGAGCACACCGCGCGCTTATCGGTCAGATAGAGATAGGCTTTGACGGTGAAGTCAGGATGCTCGTTTCGAAATACAAATGTTTGAAAGGCGACATCTTGCAGATAAGGATCCCAATCAGAATTGATCTTACCTTTTTTTCCAACAAAGGGTTTCTCTGGATCAAATGATTTTGATTTGACCTCGATGAGGTCGATTGAGCTTTTGTTCTTTCGCAGAATATCTACTCTCGCAAAAAAATTCTCAAATTGAGTCGCGGCTTCATAGATAATTGCGTTTTCTGCGCGCAAGAGATCATGCGTTTCTTTTAGTGATTGATCATGGTCTACAGTATCGATGTTCTGGCCGTTAGGTATATACAGCTTCGCAAGTTCTCCAACCTGAAATCCGCCATCGGCAAGCGCTTTTAAAAATTTATCGTCTGTCTTTTGATCGGCGTATTCTTTTTTACCCGTGTAAAAAAGTTTGGTCGGGCATTCATATGCCAACTTGAATCTCGATTTGGTAATTAAACGAGGCTTCTGCATTTGTTCGCCTAATAAATCATTTTCAGCCGTTGAATAATTGAACCCACCACATCCTCATGGAGATCAATGTTCATCCTCTTTGAGACCAACCTTTGAACACGGATCACAGCTTCGATATACTCAACCTGCTCGGCAATGGTAAATCGATCCCAGTTGGAGTTCCCCTTCATTCTGTTGTGCGATTTTAGCAAAATTTGAATATTATCGGGATGGTGTCTACCCGGGTCTTTTTCATTTAGAAGGGCTTTTGCATGTTCGAATTCAAAATCTAAATTAAAAAAATTCTTAAGCTGGCTAATGATCGCCTCGAACTCTGCGAGGCGATATTTTTCCTTGGTCATTAGGGCTTCTTCATCACATTTAATTCTCTGTGCACGCGAAAGTGGCTCCAGATCAGAGGCGATTTCTTTTTCCACATAAGAGGATGCGTCTTCATCCGATAAAATTCGAACGCGCTTTGGCCGCTCGGATTCATCCACCTCAATTTTTCCGGTAAAGCGACCCGTTGATACGGCCGAGCTTATCCTCGCGGCAATTTCCCTGATTCCAGTCGAAGGCCTCTTGTGATTTCGCGCCTCGACGTTTGCCTTTTCTAAAGCATCTGGGAACATCTCGCCAACCCTGATTGCCCATTCAGACACAGTAGTCCAACGCCCAATGGCCTTTAGCGCATCTAGATATTTTTCAGAAAAAGATTGTTGAGAACTAATCGCCACGGATCCCCCAATCTATTTTACAAGCCAATTGAGGTTTAGGGGAAATGACGGTGGGCATCAATCGATTGTGTCGCAAGCAAGTCACGCCTCGTACAAAAAACGATGACACTCAGAGTCAATCGCTTTACCTTCCGAGGCCGTTAGTTGTCTCGAAAGTTTAAAAGTTAATTAAATATGAATTGATGTCTCGAACAACATCCGAAATATTTTTCGGAATATTCGTCTGATCAATTTTGCGAAGAAAATTAACCCATAAGGACTGAAGCTGAGTCGTTTCCGTTTCAGAAAACTCTATCGCTTTTTGATAGGATGTTTCGCGCGCTTGAAAAGTTCTCTTGAGCGCATCTTCAAGTTTTTTAGAATCCAATTGTCCTGACTCAATACAATTCCAAAGGTCAAAAAAATCTTTCATTCGACTATTGAGCGAAGCTCTTCGAATCAAAGTTTCGTATTTTTCAGAAAAAATAAATTCGAGTGGATACACGTCCAATGTGATCGAACTTTCAAAGAAAGGTTTCCCAGAAGATCCGAGGAGCTCAATCGACTTTTCTTTCGCGTCGACTGGATCGCCGCATGCTATATCAATAAAAAGTTTAACGCGCGATTGACCCAGAATGGCTACCGTAGATATTTGAAAACCTGGATATTTCATATGAGGCTGGGCCAGAGGCGCTATGCTCACTTCGGAAAACACAATTCCATCTTGAAGATCTAAAGAAACAAATTTTTGGACAATTTCTTTAAGGAAGTCTGCATCGGATGAGAGTTTCTGAATGGAAAAATCCAGATCCATCGTCTGTCGACCCAATGGAAAATAATGATGAAGGAGCATCCCTCCCTTAAAAATAAAATTCTTTTTTACTTCCGAAGCGGCCAGTCGAGCTAGAAAGCGCTCAAGAAAGAAGGTCTGCCAGAGTTCTGCAAACGTTTTTCCACGATCCTTCGCCAATTTTGTTAAGCGATCTTTGATTGACCTTTCAAGAGCGGAATTCATACCATGAGCGCCATCACATAAGGTTCAAGATTCACGCGAAATGCGTGAGCATACGTCTTTAGTTTTTTAAGATCAGGACGAATCTTTTTTGAGTGCAGATAAAGTTTGAGCGCCTTCAGTGCCTCCTCGAGCCCCAGGTATCGAAATGCATCCACGATGGTGCGCTCCGGGTCAAAAATGGAGATTGTTAGTTTGCCAAGCACTTGAGTCCTTTTACCAAGATCGGTGTTCCTCATGCGAATAATTTTAGTATGTTTCCTTCGCGGAGCTCTTTGAGAATGAGGAATCGCAATCCAGTATTCGCGCGCGAAATCCTCTGAAAGTTCGTAATAAATCAGAGCGGTTTGAAGGCAAACGATGCCGTGAGGAATGCTCGCGGCAATCAGTGCCATTTCTTCCCATGGCGATGGAACTTCGAGCACCGCTCCTCTCGGCTGATACACGCCACGATCAATTCTTTCGAAGTACCCCTTCTCCACGTAGTAGTGAAGGAGAGCTGAAGGAACGCCAAGATGGCGAGCATCGGCCGCTCGAAAGACGGGCATTTCAAGAAGGGGTTGTAGCTTTTGAGCCATGGGAACGGACATGAAGTAAATTTAACATACGCACCCATTAATGTAAACTGGGTACATTTATTAAACTTCAAGCCATTGAATTACATGACTTAATTAAGCTATCCGGCTTTCCCTTCAAGCCTGCTTACGGGCCCCTGACAATTTTCAAAAGTTACTTCCCAGTTTTCTCCGATTTAAATCCAAGGTCTTGGATTAAAAGAAAGCGAATATTTTCGACATAGGTTTCAAAGGGTTCCACTTTGGTGCGAACCTGATTTTGCACTGCCTGAAATCCCCTCTTTTGAAGTCCAATAAAGCTCTCATTCCAAAACTCATTTAAAAGTTCGAAGGTCACTCCCTTCGCTTCAAAAATTGCGGGCAATATCTTTTTCAATTCCTCTCTATCGGAAGAACTCATTTGCTGGGAAAGGTGAAATATATCGAAAAAATCTTTGGCTCTATTTTTCTTTTCCTTTTCCACGCGATACTTTGTTGATTGCTGGCAAATCGCTCGAATTTTCTCTCCCATAAACATGGCGAGGGAATAGCCTCGCACCTTCACGCCCCGAATTGATTTGGATGTCGCATCCCCAACATACTCATGTTCACTGATCTCAACTTCCATCTTTGAAGTGTTTGAACCCTCTGGAACGATCGCACTTCGTCGTCTCGCCTCTATTGGCAATTGCTCAGATTCCCTGTCTCCAAACTTAAACTCAATAAGCCAACCACCCCAACCAGGAGGATCATTCGCTCCAACCTGTTTCGGTTTTCGAGTCGCCTTCAAATCGAAGGCAAGAAGGTCCATTTTTAAAAAATGAGATTTAAGGGCGCCCTCGAGTTTTTTAAAGTATTCGTCCTGGTTCTCAATCTGTCCCCCATGAGAAAAATCGATGTCTGTGGATCCTCGATTGTTCATGCCTTGAAAAAACCGAAGACCCGTTCCACCCTTGAGCACAAGCGTCTACGCAAGATCTTTCTGAGAAAAAATCGCAAGAACTGTTTCATCGATAAGAGTATCCAAAACATATTTCTTTTGGGTCATAAAAGCTCCGGAGGATAAAATATTTTCCATCGATCGTTCAGCTTCCAATCACTTTTGGCTTCCTTATCGAAGAAAAATGTATTTTTAATTTTAAAATTTTTCATCCATTTCTCAGTCAAATTTTTAGAAGACACTAAATCCAATACAAAACCGATTGTTTGCCAAAATGGATAGATAGGCGAAATAGATCGATAAATTTTTATCAGTTCATTCATATTAATTTCATCTTTCGCAGCTTGAAATACTTGAACGACATTCAGCATTCCCCCGCTATATTGAGGGTTTATTACCGAATCAATCAGAGTTCGCTCTCGGGAAGTGACTCGAGATGATTTTGGCAACTGAAGTCGCCCTCTTGATTGAGTCGTCACCACACCCACTTCGCCAGAATGGATTCGCTCTAAAAAAATAATTCTAAATGAATCATAATTCCACTGCTTTGAGGTCATTCGAGGCGGCTTTAGAAAGGCCGAACGAATTGAATGATCGTCTAGTGAGGTCACTGCCCTTTTACTGTCTTTTTGACGTGTGACTTCTGACGAAATATAGACACTCGTAGGAACTTCATTTATCAATCCCCAATAAAACTGAGCCGTTAAATTTGAGAAATATCCTTTGGGTTGTAGACGGTGTCCGATTTCGTAAGGTGAGATCTCCTTTGATTTTGAATAAAGAAGTTTCTTCAGCCCCGACTTCGAATCTTTAATTGTAAAACTGACTAAGTCCTTATCGATTTTTTTGGTGAACCGTTCTTTATCGATCTTTGAAGCTCTTCCAACAAATTTTACCTCCTGCAATCGACGCGCGAGATCCGCTTCCGTCACAATGGGAGGGAGAGATTCAATAAATTTATCAAAATGCTTAGACATATGATACCGTGTTCACACGGTATCATATGGTATAAAACCCGTCAAGACTCCTTGTTAAGACGTGCTGGATCTAGTTTTAAAAAGAGTTAAAGGAAATGAGAAGATGTTATGTGTATACACATAACATCTTTCTATGCATTCGTCAATAGGGCTTAAAAACGAGTTAATCTGCGAGCTATACGGCTTTAAAAAATTCCCTAATATCCACTCGTAAGGCTTCAGCCACCCTAAAAAGGGTGTGAAGATTAGGGCTATGGCGCCCACTCTCAATGCTTTGGTAGTGTCGATAATTGAAGCCGAAATCTACCATATCTTCTTGGGTTAAGCGTTTCGACTGCCGAATGTCTCTGATATTTGACCGAATTCGTCGAAGGAGTTTCTCATACTTTGCGTCAACACCCATTATCCTATGATCGGACGGACGAACTTTTTACAACACGTTGTATTTAACTCGTGTTTTTTGATAGGGTGCCGGCACTTGTGCACCACCCTAATCTGCCTTTAGGTTCCTATTTAAAGCAAAGACGCCAAGAAGTAGGGCTGAGCCAATCGGAGGTTGCGAGAGAACTTGGATATTCATCGCCTCAACTTATATCGAATTGGGAACGACAACTTTGCCATCCTCCCCTATCAAAGCTGAATAAAATTACAAAACTTTATCGGATCAAAAGCACTCAGCTTATTGAACTCATGGTCCGAGATTATGAAAATCTCATTCAATCCAAAGCACGAGTGAGTAAAAGAAAAACTCGCAACGGCCTTCGCTTAACTAATAAATCGGTCAAACTACCAGACGTTGCGAGCAGGTTTTTTATTTGTCCAACAAACGCTCAGAAGAAAACTCCCAAGTGAATGCTGGCGCTGGTGCAATGACCTGGACAAAGCCTTTTGCACGGAAGTGCCATCCTTAGACGACCCTTATCTGGCAAAATTCTGAGTGCATCGTGCCAAAGGCACGCCATTTAATATGGGCGCACAAATTCAATGTACTCACCAGGCGGAAACCAAGATTGTCGTTACGATTCCCAGGCGAATCGTTGTTGCGATAGGCAGAGCGCAAGTTCTGCGCATTGTTGTTCCAGGAGCCGCCCCGAACAACGCGGTTAGAGACAGGTTCGGTCATTACGCCAAATTCAAAGAGCTTTCAAACTCCTTTCTCCGCATCATCCCCGAGTTTGCGTGAGTAATATGAGCAATCATACTCTTCACCGAGCTCGCCAGATCGGATTCGGAAATCAATCCGATTTGAAAATGTCTTTCTAAATTTCTAATTTTTTTTCTGAAACGAATTAAGTTCGGTCGTTGCAGCCGAATCAGATTCGGGAATACTCGAAATCCAAGAAACGGAACTCCTTCACTCACGGGTGCAATTCTAATAATTTCATCCTTCAATCGAAGTTTTAATTTCTGTTCTACAAATTCTCGGATTGTTGCCAGCAAGTCATGGAGAAAATTTTTACTGTCCGAGAAGCAAATGAAATCGTCCATATATCTCACATATCCCTTGAGCCGGGACCGTTCTTTGAGAAAATGATCAAGTTCTCCAAGATAGAAATTGGCGAAATGTTGACTCGTTAAATTTCCGATTGGAATCCCTTTGCCAGGCGCATTTCCAGGAACAGCATGATCGATAATGAGATCCAAAAGATTGATAAGTTTAGAGTCTTTAACAATGCCTCTGAGCATATGCTTTAGAACTGGATGATCGATCGACTGAAAATACTTTCGAATATCACATTTTAGAAAATAACGATGGGAACGACTGAATTGCTGTGCACGCTTCAACGCTGCATGAGCGCCCTTTTCGTTACGACAGGCATACGTATCGAAGATAAGTCTCCGCTCGAAAAATGGTTCGATGATATTACAAATCGCATGATGCACCACTCGATCTCGAAAATCGGAGCTACAGATTTGGCGGACCTTTGGTTCTCTGATCTCAAATAAATGATAGGAACTTGGATAATACGTGCCATCATTTAGTTCTTGCTCCAGCTGGATGACTTCATTCTCAAAATTAAAATAAAAAGAGGCCACTTTCGCCTTTGCTTTTTTGCCGCGCAATGCTTTATGCGTTGCCAAGATTAAGTTCTCATAATTCACGACCTGCGAGTAAAGGTTTCCAAATCGTTTCATTCCTTTGTCTCTTGCTGTTTAATCCAACCACCGAGCATTTTGCCGGTTTCATTGAGAGAATACATTCCATGCTTATAAGCATCTTTCGCGAGATATCGAGACTCATACGATATGCGAAGAAGCATTCTTAGCTTTTCAAGTCTCAGATTTGCAGCTCGCAATATGAGACGCTTATTTGCTGAATATCGAGCCTCCACCAAATCCTCAACAACACTCAACGCCAAATTATTAATGCGATCTGAAAATGTGAAGCGCGCCTTTTTCGGAAATTTTTCTGTCGTATGAAGCAGCCATTTTAAAAAGTCCGTCCACTTCACAAAAATAGGTAAATCTTGAAAGTTTTCGGACGGAGAAACGATCGGAAGCTGCAAATCTCTTTCTCTCACGATAAATCCTTAGGAGTTTCCGTCGTCGGAGTTATTTTTGAAATTGAAAGAATATCTTCCCCATATTTGTCAGCCTTGGATTTTCCGACACCGTCAATTTTCATAAGGTCTGCGAGGGATTGCGGACGCTGTTTTACTACGTCGGCAATTTGCTTGTTTGTCATCAAAACGTAAGGCGGGACACCTTCTTTTTTGGATCGCTGAGATCGCCAATCGCGAAACAAATTAAAAAGTCCCATATCCACTTCAGACAAACCTACTTTCCAAGATTCATCCCTTTTCTCTCCTGCTTTTATCTCACTCGCCGCTTTCGGAGCCGCTTCTTGTCGGAACGGAAAATATTTTACTATCAATGTCAGATAAGGAATTTCATTTCGAACAAAAAGGTGATCTCGAATTGAAATCACTTCCTTGTCTTTCATAAAGTCGCGCAGTGGCTCATCGTCAAATCCGCCGGTTAACGAATTAAAAGTCAAAGAAAAGACTTTCATTAACATCCCATACCCCCATTTTTAAAGACGATAGTTTCTAAGCTGCTGAGGCCGACAAAACAATTTCTCTCAATCGCCTAGGCGCTGCCTTGTCGAGCAAATCTACTTTGGCTTGAAGAATAATTGCTTTGACTGCTTCCGTTCGGCTCATCTTTACCATCTTTATTTTTTGCTCAAATCTTTTCAAAATTCCTTCACTCACACGAAACGAGACGCGGTCGTCAGATCGTCCTTCCATAAGTTTTGACTTAAGATGCTTTTTAAGAAGTCCCACGTTCAGTTTATTGTGCGCAATATGCGCCATGTAATAGCGCATCACGAAAGGTTCTATTTCCGTAGGTTTTACATCTGATGCAATTTCAGCACAGACAGTTAAAAGCACATCTCGCAAATGCCTGGGGATTCGCACTTCAACAGGACATTTTTTCCCAAAAAGTCCCTCTCGAATCCGATGAGTCGACTGCTGAGGGATCGATACAAGGTTCCCACACTGACTACATATAGCAGCCAAAACATCGTCGATTTTTCCGCGTCCCGATCTAAGAGGAACGCTCGTTAGTTTGAAAGTGGTTTCAACAACCGCCTTGCAAGAACTGCAGGCTCCTTTCGATTTATCACCCTCTCGGTAGAACTTGGTCATGGCACCTTCCTTTTCACTGTCAAATACACGCCCATAAACCATATCTCGCCGTCGTCCTTAGGAAGGCAATAACATTTCACATACCAGCTCACAGGAAGGCCGCCTTGAGACACGTTCGTCTGAAAAATGATCGTTTTAATATCTGGAATGGATGGATGAGAAATTTCTTTCAGCCTCAACCCTCTCGATGGCTTTAGGAATTCTATCGCTTCTTCCGCACTCACTTGGCCCGATTGAAAAAGATCGCAGTTGTTCACTTGTCCGCCTAGCATTTCGTGCTGGACTCCTCCCTGCTTCAGAGCCTCGATCAGTTTCAGGCGAACCCGCAATCCGACCTGGGCTCGTATTCTCCCCTCGACCCCCACAATTTATTTGTACGTCAACAGCCGTACAAGTCAAGAGACTTAAACTTTGTGCTTGTTCTAAGCCGCATGATTAGCGAGTTTAAGATGGCTCTTGAATTTAAAGATTTAAAAATTTATTCAAGCCGTGTGTTCGACACGGCTAAACAGCCTGCTTCGGCAACGCTGTCGCGTGCCTTCGCAGAAACATTGAGCGCCTTCGGCGCGGAAAAGGGAAAAAGCGTAAAAGGGCCAAGTGCTACTTCGGAGTCCTCACCAGGCGGAAACCAAGACTGCCGCCACGATCCCCAGGCGAATCGTAGTAGCGATAGGCAGAGCGCAAGTGCGGCGCATAGGTGCCCCAGGAGCCGCCCCGAACAACGCGGTAAGAGCCAGTATCAGGGCCTTGTGGATCAACACCACCTGTTGCTGCTTCGGCATACCAGTCAGAAGTCCACTCCCAAACGTTACCGTGCAAATCGTACATCCCCCAAGGGCTTGGACGCTTTTCGGTTACGGCATGAGTTTTACTTCCAGAATTTTCAGAAAAATGAGCGAAGTCTTTAAGTTCTGTCACATCGTTTCCGAAAGAATAAGCTGTTGTGGTTCCAGCTCGTGCCATAAATTCCCACTCGGCCTCAGTAGGAAGACGATAGTTGTAGCGAGGATCAAGTTGATTCATTTTCGCGATGAATTCCTGAGCATCATTCCAAGAGACCTGTTCAACAGGATGATTGAGAGCTTTGTCGCCGCTAAAACGCGCAGGATTTTTGCCCATCACTAATTCCCATTGCCACTGAGTTACGGGGGTCGCCTGCATTTGAAAATTTCTTGTGAGCACAACTTCGCGTTGAGTCTCGTTGTTATATCGGCCAGCCTCAGTTGGCGGACTTCCCATCGTATACTTGGCTCCTTCTGCCGGAATGGGAGCGCTTTGAAATTCAAAACTTTCAAGTATAAGGTCCGGTGACAATGGGGAGGCCGTCGTTGAGGGCCTTTCCTGTGAGTCTGAAAGCCCAAATAGTTTGCCTACTTTTTTTACAATCCCAGGCTTGGACGTGGACGGTCTCGCTTCTTCTTTATCAGCAATTTTTTGGAAAACAAAAAGAGCACTAAAATCAGAAATGGCCTCTTCTACTGCTTGTCGTTGGGTCTCAGGAATTTTAGCAGCTAAATTTTTAAATTGAGGAGAATTGAGATACATTCCGAGGTAACGAGCTTTTGCTTTCACGGCCCCATTTGGATCTTCGAGCCAGCGGTCAGTCGCTGGACGATAGGATAATCCTCGGCTTTCCATCATTTGTGCAATTTCTTGAAACGCACGAAACATCGATGATTCTTCAGCAGGTGGATTTTTTAATGCGGCCAAAGCAAAAGAAGCATTCGACGAGTTAAGGGCTGCGTCTAGTTTTTTTCCCAGAGCAGTATCGGCGGGATTCATTCGAATGAAGGCTTGGGGAACTGCGCCTCTTGCCCAAGTTTCTAAACTTGTTCCTTCAAATTGTCTTTGGAAGGCGATTGATTTCGAAAGATCGCCTTCTGTTAGAGCGGGTTTTAATCCTTCAAGAAGTTTCAACGCTTGCGCATCTGCAAGATCAGTCGCTGTAAGAATGCTTCGAATTTCATCCGGAAAGCTCGATCCGTAAGCTTCAATCAGAGCGTTAATGGCTTTAGGACTACTTCGAACTTTATGTTCAGAAAAAAGTCTCGGCTCTTCTCGATAAAGAGATTTAAGAGTCGCAGCACGCGCACTGCTTTCAAGTTCCAAAAGATTTTGTAAAGTTAAGCCAAGTTCCTCTTGGGCAAGCCGATATTCTTTAAGACTTAAAGGACGCTGCGAAGAAAGTTCGAGCAACGGTCGAGCCGCTTGAATCTGAGCTTCTTTAAGATTTAATACGCTTACAACATCGACCATTTTGACAGTTTTCTGTCCATCATTAAGAGCTTGAGCGCCAAGAACGGCTCGTTGCATGAGTGGAATCTGAAGCAAATCCTCGACGGGTTGATAGGGAGGCGCTTCACCTTGTTCGGCGGTTGGAGCTTCCAGATAACGAGATTCCTTTTCGGGGAGTCTACTTAAATACGCCCGTTCGACAGATGAACCTAAGTAATAATTTGTATACCCAGAAACTTGATGATCCTTCATGTAGGCATCCACCGTCGCCCAGCCCGCTGGAAATTTAACTGAAACCGCTTTTCTTTTTTCTTGAGCCATTCCCTGACGAGAAGCGTCCGAATTCACAAGATAAGGATGAGCTTTAAAGTCAGGAAGCACGACATCTTCAGATTGATATTCATCTGCAATCATGCGGACCGTCATTTCAACGTCCACCTTTGTAAGGGTGACACCGTTAATCGTTAAAATATAAGGAACGGTTTTTCCATCAACTACGACGGGCACGCTCACCGCATAACCTGACGGCTGCTCAGAAAGGTCATTTCCTTTTCTAATAAAGTGAACTTTGGTTCCTTTAACTAAAGAATAGTATGGAACAGATAAAATCGAGCAATCGCCGCCGTAGCATCCCCGCACAATAGAGGCCCAGGCTGGTAAACTTTCCAAACTTAAAGTTCGCTTCTCGGCAACACCTCCGGTGCTACTGATCGGCGTCAAAGCTGCACGAACCTCTCTTTCTAAAAACTGATTTCTCATGTTTTCAAAAATAATCTGAACTTGGCCAAGCCCTTTTTCTTCAGCGATCTCCCCAATGAGTTTTGAAAGATGCTCTTTCAGCAAATCACCGTAAACATTTTCTAGCTCTGCTGCCGTCAGATTTCGAACTCTTGCGGCAATCTGTTCTCTATCAACTTCAAAACGATTAAAGAGAGCCTTTCCGTTTGAATCAAAAAGAATAGGAACAAGCTGAAGAAGTTTTTTAACTTTTTTAGTAAAAACTTTTTCATCAAAAGCTCCGTCAGTCGAACGTTTCGAATTTTGCTTTAAATGTCGAATCTGAGTCGCAAGATCGCCCCCATCTACGAGACTTAATCCCTGAAGGTCTAAAATTCGTCCTTCCAGAAACTTTTTAATAGCCTCTTCATTTACTTTGGCTTCTCCAGAAGCGACATATCTCGCATGACGAATCGTAGGAGCTGTCGTTTCAAAACTGGCAGCATCCTTACCAAGTTTTTGTCGAAGTTCTGGCACGTGGGCATAAGCTTCGAGCAAACTTCTTTTCCATTGAAGATTAGATGTAATGATATTGGGATGGCGGTCGAGGAGGCTTACTAATAATTTAATTCGGTCGCCTATTGTATCGGCTTTTGCAAGCCAGCGCAGAGTTTTTGCACAGGCTGCCGAAGGTACGGGACGCTTTCCATCTCCCGCAGCAAATAAAAAGGCAGCCGTAGAAACATAGAGTGCCGCAAAATATGAGAAAAGCTTTAACACTCTCATTCCAACACTCCATTTTGTTTGAGCAATTCGAAGAGTTCGGATTGAAGAGGTTTACTGTTTTCAAAATGAGAATCAAAAATCAATCGAGTGGCGTGAATAAAAACACCTGGAGGTAAAGAAAATAAGCCTTCAACAACTTGATAATATTTATCTTCATTCATTTTACCCGATGGAAGAAGCTCTAGGCGTTTTCGAAGCGCAACAACAACCGCAGGACCAAACACACCTTGCCGAATCTCGGCACGTCCAGAAGTTGTAGCGTCGTCTAACTTCTGACGACGTTCCGGCGACATCATCCATCGATATGCGCCTTCAGCTGAAGTCACCATTTGCGACGCTGCTTTTCGAGCCTCGTGAGCCGCCGCCCACGCATTTCTTCCCACAGCAACACCATGAATATCTTGGACACGAACCGACTTTGAACCATCGGCGCCCTCTACAACTTCAAAGTGAGTCGTTACGATTTCTCGTCCCTGACTTATCATCTCCCTTGGAATGCCATCAATCACCTCTGGCAATGGAATAAGATCAAGTTGAGCGAGTTGATTCAGTCGATAAAGTTTGTCGAGTTCCTGATATTTCTCAGCTAACCCAGGAACAATGGCATTGAGTTCGGGGCCATATTCATAGGCAAATTCTTTCATCCCGACCCAGCCTTCGCCTTGAAGCCAAAGGTTACGAAGCTCCGTTCGGTAAATCATTCCTTCATCGAGACTACGAGGCAGTTCTTGAACTTTTTTCCCATCGGTACTCGCTGGATTTACAGGATCAGGCAAATCGGATGTAATCTGGATGCTCAAGCCATCAATTGTTTCGCCGTAACGTTTTTCCATCATGGTGCGAATCACTGCAAGAATTTCTTTTTTGTGTGTTGCTTCGATAGATTCAATTTCTCGTTGAAGAGCGATCGTTGCACGAATGACCGTTTGAGGATTTGCATTTCCATATTTCTGCTGAATATAGGATTCAAGTTTCGCGCGTTCTTTTTGCATGTCTTCGATCATCAAGCGTCGAAGTCCAATAGGCATTTGATTCCAAAATGAAGCGACTTTGGGATCAGAAGAATACAAAACTTCGGGCTGAATATCTTTGGGGTCCTCCAGGGGTTTTTGCGGAATTTCGCGCACTGGTTCATGAGGATCAGGCATAGGAATCGGAACTTCACGTCTCTTTGGTGAAGGGTCGGGTTTCGGTTCTGGGCGTGACGGCGCTGGTCTCGTTGGAACAGGCGGAGCTTCTGGAAGGGTTGTTGGCCCCAATGTTGAAAGTTTTTCTAACTCAGCGATGCAGGGACGCTTCGCCCATAATTCGGCGGGCGAGAAAAGTGATAAAACACTCCATACAAACACAAATTTTTGAAGCCAAAACTTCAATGTCCGATCTCCTCAATTCCCTCTCCCTAATGGCTTAAATATTGCAAGAATGGCGCCCAGATGTCTAACCATAAAATGACTTAAAAGTGGTTTGCACTGCTTTTGGTCAAATAAACAGCGAGAATAGTGCGACATAAATGTCCCATATTTTTAAAAAAATATATGCCAAAGGGCTGTTAAAATCATTAAACAAATCGTTTCACCGAGACTATCTTTGTCCTCCCGCCATTTTTTCTCCTTACCTGCGTGCGAAGGAGAAAAAATACCATGAGTTCAAAGCAGTTCAATCATCACGTCGTTCGATTTTTCGTTCATTTGCAGTTTCCGAAATCAAAACACTTCAAGGTATCGCTGTTTCATTTGTTTATCTGGACGATTGAGATCGTAAGTCTCTGTCGAATTATCTATGAAATCTTTCATCGAAGCCCTTAGAAACTTCGAGTCAGGAAAGGGGGAAACTTTTTCCGACAATACCCTTTAGAAACGGCAATTCATCAAGCTTCGCGTTTGGATCCCCAGTCGTCAAAAAAAGCTGAGAAAAACCACGGTTGTACAACGTTCGAGCCATCTCAATTCCGGAACGAATACCCTTAAGCGTTTTATGAATATAAACAGGTGTTGAAGGACGAATTACATTGTCGTCTAGTTCTGTTTCGTCCGAGACAACTAAAAGCTTCTTCCCCAAAGACTCAGCTCGCAATGCCCAATATTCGCTCACAAAATCTTCATCATTTATAAGTATTAAATCTGGCCCAGACTGTTCCTTCGCCAACTCGTTATTACAATCAATAGGGGTGTTCTGAATTAAAAATTTGGGCATCATTTTGATACCTAATTTTTCTACGCTTCTTTGCAAATGTTGGTCGTCAAAACTACTCGTTACAAGCAGCGCTCGTGATTTCAGATTGAATTTTTCGATTAACTCCAATCGCTTTTTCCAAAGCTCATGGGCACAGTCATCGTCATCAAGAACAATAAAGCGATCGTTCTCCTGAAGTGATAAACGATCTTCGAGCCAAGTAGGCCGAGGAAGCAGAGGGATTGCTAAAATAATTTTAGTTCCTACTCCAAGCTCCGAGTCGATCATCGCGAACGTTCCAATTTTCTGCATTACTTTCTGAGCGTGACGTAATCCCAGGCCATGACCATTCACTTTTCCAAAAGAATGAGGAATTTGGCGCATCTTTTCGAGCAATTCCCGCGACATTCCAATTCCGTTATCTTCCACCACAATCCTCGCAAAAGAAGAGACGCCTTTCACGGGCTCTAAACTTAAAGTGATTTTCCCCGATTTTCGGTTTTCTAGAGCTTCGATTGAATTATTCAATAAGTTGGATATTACTCGAGAAAGCTCACAAGGGTTAATCGCAGCCACATAGGATTGAGTTTCCGTAGGAATCTTCAGTTCAATTTGAACTCCAGGCCGTGAATAAAGAAGAAGTTGTTTCTCTTGAGAAATTGAAGTCATCGGTCGAGATAAAAACGTGAAAAATGATGTATCAGATTTCTCTAAATGCTCTCCTATGGGTATCGAGATGAGACAAATTTAACATAAGCACCCATATACATAAATTGGGTACATATATTAAAATACAATCCATTGAATCATATGACTTAAGGGCTTAAAAACGGGTTATCTGCGGGAAACATAGGGTCATTTACGCTGACCCATCTATCTAAACTTATTCAACTTTCTGGGTATTGAAATGTTTAGTAACTTATAGTAAGTTACCTATATGAAGCCGAGTCAAATCATTCCCCTATTTGACCAATACTTATTGGCCCACAGAAAGAAATTCGAAGCCATCGTTATTGGAGCGGGCGCTCTGAGTCTGCTTGGAGTGATATCGCGCGAAACAAAGGATGTTGATGTCATCGACCCTGAGATTCCGAAGGATATTAAATCCCTATCGCAAGAGTTTGCAAAACAGACCTCGCAAAATTTGATTCAAAACTGGATCAATAACGGCCCTGCCTCCATGAGAGACAAACTTCCTATAGGTTGGCAAAAACGGTTGCAAAAAATTTATTCAGGCAAAGCGCTCACCCTTTTCACGCTATCGCGAGTCGATCTTCTTGCCACAAAACTGCAAGGCCTTGGTGATCGCGGAGAACGAGGGCCAGATTGGAACGATATTAAAGCAATGAAGCCAACTCTTGAGGAAATGGACAAGGCACTTCGATGGGCTGAGCAACAAGACGCTAATCCGAGTTGGCCGGAACACGTTCGACGCCTTGTCGATACTCTCATGAAGGAGATGGTCAATGGCATTTAAAAAAAATACGGCTCCAGTGAATTTTTTGAACGGAGACGCTTTGACACCAGATATGATTGGAATCGGAATGCTTTTCGGAGGTTCCCCTTCTGCTAACCCTCCTATCGAGCGAACTCTTGTTGCAGCGTCGATAGAAGGGATAATGAAGCATGATGGTCGGGTTATCGCCCTGCTGACAGACTGGCTGACAGTTCATTACGAACGGGTTTATGTGGATCGGCTGTTTCAACTTTTAGACCAATTAGATCCTATAGAATTTAAGCCAATTCTTGTTTATTGGACTGCAAATGCTCAGAGACTAAAAAAAGATCCTCGATTTGCGAAGATTGCAAAGCTTTACCAAGGTCCACGCATTAATTATGAGCAAATTGGAAAAACAAAGGACAATGTTTCCTACGATGCCACTGAATTTTTAATTCAACGAAACGGCGAAGATGAACGCTTCATTGGAACTTGCCTCCGCGTTGCTAAAAAAACTATTCGCCATCGTTTGGATGATATTCTTCCACCTGAAAAACTTGGTCTGCAGCATTTAACCTATTGGTATAGGGCTCTGCTAGGATCGAATGTCCGAGCAGATTTATGGACTTCACTTAAGCAACGACCGGATCTATCGCCCGCTGAACTTGCTCGTCACTGTGATTCTTCATACACCGCAGCTTATCTTGCGAAGAAAGATTTTGAGTTTATGAAGCGCTTGCGCAGCGCTAAACGAAGAAAGGCTGCATAATTTATTTCCGAAAAACATCTTCGCCTATTTTATCATCCACGTCGGAGGTTCATTGCAACACTCGCGCCAGATGAAAACGTTTTGAACTTTCTCTTCAGGATATTTAAAACCAAAAACTAAAGACCAAGCCTCTTTCAATTGACCGTCCGAACCAATACGGCGTGTGAGTCGATAATTCCAATATCCATCATTGTAATAGCCACCATCAGGCTCACCGAGAATTTGTTTCAGTTCGACAAGATTGAATCCTATTCCCGCTTGGCGATCCACGATGTCAGCAGCCATTGAAGAGCGCTCTTCATCAGTTCCATTTCGAAAAACTTTAGGATCAAAGGGCTTTCGACCCCAAGATTTTTCTGCTTCAGGAACGGATTTGACATCAGATTCTTTGATCAAAAATGTCCAGAGAACGAATCCAGAAGCCTGCCAAAATACCGCAAAGCCCTATTAAATATTGCAGATCGCTTAGTCGATCCTCTCACGGTTTTTAGAGCGCATGTTTACGATCCAGCTTTTCGAGGAAGTTTCAGCTTAAAAGAAGTAGCACCTGCCATTTTAGGAAAGACAGCAAGCTATGAAGGGATGACGGTTGGAGACGGCACCGAAGCTCAATCAGTGTTTCTCGAAATGATTGACCCATCAACTAGCGTCACAAAAAAAGAAAGTCTTCGACAGAGTTTGATCGCGTACTGCACTAAAGACACGATGGGCATGGCTGAACTGGTGGATTGGCTCTTCGATGTTTCTGCTGATTCACGTGAAAGTGCGCAGTGAGAACCCCAGATCATTCGATACAGACAATCAAAGCAAATAATTCATTTAGCGCAGCAGCAATCTTGGGGAAGTCATCCTGGGCCGAATGAATTGGTTGCGGGGGTTAGATTTGAACATACGGCCTTCGGATTATGAGAGCGGATCAATCATTGATCGGCTCAACCAGCGAAAGCTTTAAAATTTCCCTACAACTATCAATTGCTTGAATAACGCCATTATAACCAAGAACCAGGACAAATATGGGATTCCACTTTGATCTAGATCTATGGGGAGTTCTGTATGGATTCGGGAAGCTTCGATTGGTCGTAGAACATCGGTAGCACATCGCTGAGGTCTCAGAACCGGCAAGTTTCAGGGAATTAATTTGATACAAATCGTCCATTTTTTTGACTTTTTGGACAATTTATATCAAAATAGGCAAATGGAACGGCGAGGCAGAAAAAGCCAGAAAGCTAAGATCATGAAAAATCTCAAGGGGCACGCACTCATTTCGACATCCGAAGCGAAACAAATTGGGATTTCCAATTTGCAACTTCATCGCCTCGCCATAGATAAAAAAATTATACGAATGGGATCCGGACTTTATTACAACCCCAATTCATCTCTCTATGGAGTTGATCTCGAATATGCGGTTGCTTGTCGGCGCTTGGGACCGGAATCGGCGCTTGGTGGTCTCACTGCACTTTTTCACTATCAACTAACTGAAGAAGTGCCCGGACAAATATGGGCGCTAGTAACAACTTCGGCTCGTCCCAGAATAAAAGAGTACAGAATATTCAGAACCTCAGTTCCGCTAAACATCGAAATTGAAAATCATAAATATTATCGTATGGTCACTGTCGAACGAGCACTTCTTGAAGCTTTGAAATACGCTTCAAAGATCGGATTAGATACGGCTCTTGGCTCAATCCGCAAAGCTCTTCGAGAAAAAATAACAACGCTCACAAAACTTGAAAACGCTGCAACACGATTGAAAATGAAAAAATATGTCGTCAAACATTGGGAGGCCATTATTTCATGACCATCAAAGATCTCGCGAAGTCGATTAATCAACGCTTATCCAATTTGGCGAAGGACAAGCAGATTGGATTTCCATTTATCGTTACAGAATTTTTGATCGAACGACTCCTGGCTCGCCTCGTTGACGATTCTCAGCTTCGCGAAAAGCTCATTTTCAAAGGTGGTTTTGTCGCCCTGAGACAGTACAAATCTCCACGTTACACGGTCGACCTCGACGCAATTTCGCATAAAGTTTTGGCAAAAAATATGCCCGAACTAATTAAGTCTGCAATAGAACGCGATCTCAACGATGCCGTTTGGTTTAGTTTTCAAGAAACCGTCGATCTAGAAACTCAAGGAGAATACGGAGGCATTCGATTCGTCTTTCGGGCTGGGATTGGTGAGCCATTGAAAGATCTCAAGCGAGCGCAAATCCTGAATCTCGATATTGGATTCGGTGATCCGGTTACGCCTGGCCCAATAAAGGCAAACCTCAAACCCTTGCTTGATACACCAGAGTTAACTTGGTCGGTGTATCCGATTGAAACTATGGTTGCAGAAAAGCTGCACGCCCTTGTAAGTCGTCGAGAATTTAATTCTCGCTCCAAAGACATATTGGATCTTTCACTATTTCTTCCCCAAGCGGATTCTGAAACTCTGAGAAAGGCTATTCAAAAAACTTTCAGTTATCGAGAAACGGATGTTCCTGACGATCTGTTCGCTGCCGTAGATTCGATTGATCTAAACATTCTTAGAAAAGGTTGGGAAAGAGCAACTGCTAGCGTACCACAAGCGCCAAGTTTTGATGAGGCATTCAAAAAGATGCTAAATGGGATCAAAGAAAAACTTTTATGAGTTTTGACCCAATTTTAAATCTAGGTTGATAAGGTCTACTTGTAGACACCAATAGCTGCAGTCTAAATCGTAAGCCCTCGAATTTGCGCATAAGGCCGACTTCTTAACACAAAAAGAAATTATTGGAGTAAACAAGTTCTTGTGAACTGTGAAATAAAGCAAAATTTGCTCAAACTTGAGAGTCGACAAGGACCAGGGCCATGGGCTCAAGCTTTTTGAGACCCTACCTGAAAATGGGAACGGATACTCCGAGTTTTGCGAAGGCCAGAAGACTCAGAGCGGAACGCCACAAACGATGAGATGAGCACATCACCATAAACTCAACACGAAAGTGAGTAAGTCTCTACATGAGCTGAAGTAGTGCTGAGAGAGAAGTAGTGCTGAGAGAGAAGAATTGCACAGAAAAACTACAAGTAAACTGTTTCTATGGATTCGATTCAAGACCGATTTGGAGTTCTAAAACTTCTTAATCATAAGCTGACTCATGGTCAGGATGAATGCTGATGAATCTCATAAATTTTCCATCTCGAGTCACTCTTGCACGAGACTTTTGCGTAATACGAATGCTGGCAATAATCCCATCCTTTGTAGTTCTCTGACCCTCAATCACTTCCCAATTTAAACCTCGCTTCTGAGATTTTGAACTGGTCGTGTAAATCTGGGCCCATGTCATTTTCTGAATTTTCTTTTCAACAACTTCGAAGAACTGAATCAGTTCTTCTTTAGACAAAGATTTTAAAGACTTCTGAAAGCCAGAAAACTCAAGATCGCAGACGACAAGCTCGTTCTGCGTCGATCCAGGAGATTTATTATTTTTTGACACCGAGATTCTTCTTCAGTGCTTTGAGGTCTGTTTTCTTTGGGGAATTCTTTGCCTCAAAGGCATTGAAAGCAGCGAATTCGTCTTGAGCTTTCTTGGTAAAAAAGGTTCGTTGAGATTCAGGGATGAATTCGCCTGGCATAATTTCAATTGCATTTTCAGTCTCAATCACGCGCACAAGTTTGCCCGCCCATTCCTTGCCAATGCTAATTTGGCCGTTAGCACCAACTCGCTTGTATGTCGCTGTGTCCATAGGCTTCATCTATCACCTCTTCAGTTTTAATAATATAGGAATTTCCTATATTAGGAAAGGCCTGACCTTCGGGCTAAAAACCCGACGAGCCTCGATAAAACACGACTTCGCGGCATAGGAAATGCATGATAGCGGGGCTTCACGGTTTGATGTGGACTACTGGTGGAACATTGAGAAATCATCGGATTTCTCTGATGACGCTAACTAATCGAAACTATTGAAAAATTGGTTGCGGGGGTATGATTTGAACATACGACCTTCGGGTTATGAGATCAGATCGACTCTTTTCGCAAACTTCTGAAATCACTTAGAAATCCAAACAATAACAATGAGTTGTCTAATTTCTTGAGTTCGTTGTTCTCGGGTGAATTTCGGTTGAGTTCGGTGGGCGGTAACATAGCGGTAACATATCGATGGAATCCTCAGCCTGTTACGTAATTCAAAGTCACCGGAAGGCCTTTCACTTTTGAAAAAGCCCTTTTGATTAATTCGCCGTAGTGATCTGCCACCCAGTCCCGATGAAACCGATCCGGGCACTCTAACAACCATGAATCTTCATGCACCTGACGCGGCTTGATAACTTTGACAAAGACATCAAAGTAATTTGGTCGCAATTCTTCTTGAACTTCTAACTTAACGGCGCTCCAAATGTTATCAATAGAAGTGGGCACTCGTCGCGTCTGTTCAAACTGATTCTGTAAATTCTCAACGCGAGATGAAAGTGCATCTAATCGTGATTCCAAATGGGCCAGAGCCGCATGAGTTGAATCAGCAGATGCTTTTTTAACTTTTTTCTTCCCGCGAGCTTTCTTATCCTTCATTTCAACCTCCAATTCTGAAAAGCTAAGTAATTGGAGGCGGGCCTGACAAGGCTTCTTTGCAATCACCGCCATTTCGCCTGACAAGCCCAATTTGAAGGAGCTCGCAGCCGTTAGAAACGGTTAAAGCTTAAAACCGAGCAAATCCCATTTGCCTTTGTATTTCTGTTTCGGATCCCGAAACTGCCTTAGATCTGTATCCCTTCTGACATGCTTATTTTTCCCTGGAGTACTCAACCATTCTTTGTGACCTTTTGTGCAGTAGTTTGCAACCGACCTGCTTGGCACGATATAAAAATCCGGCGCTTCATCGCTGCCCTTCAGGGATACAAAAATATAAAATAAGTCC
>ENA-ORBV01005426-ORBV01005426.1-microbial-mat-metagenome-genome-assembly--contig:-NODE-5426-length-23497-cov-8.326900_pt1 | contig 23497 bp, 20 predicted proteins | sample MGYA00237777_ERZ505514 | MGnify/ENA primary metagenome ERZ505514 (study PRJEB26160, sample SAMN06269048) | microbial mat metagenome | isolation source: Oligotrophic lake microbial mat | place... | reverse complement strand
AATGATACGGCGACCACCGAGATCTACACCTCTCTATTCGTCGGCAGCGTCAGATGTGTATAAGAGACAGTTATGAGCTAGAATAGGTAGATTAGAAAAATGGGCGCAAAAAAGCCCACGTTTTAAGTGGGCTGATTGAGTTAGGTAGGTCGGGTTAATTAGTAGCGTTTTTAATTTCTTCTCTAATAGTGTGGGCTTGCTTGCCAATTGTCATTAGCATAGCAGTCTCCAGACCAAGGGCTTGAGCGATAGCTAGACCAGCGACGGTTGGAAGATTCACTGATTTAGTAGGGCCCTCTGGGTGCTTGAAATAAAGTCCACCGGACTTGTTTAGGCTAATAGTATAGCCTTTGATGGTAGCCAATGCCATACTGCCGGTTTTTACTCCCGAAGTAGCCGGTTTTACGAAAATTGTTTCCCATGATGCTGATGCTGTTGTCATATTGTCCCCTTATCTTAGCTCCCACGAAATTGTGAGAGCTTTAATTTGTCATTGTTTAGTGCTTAGTAGAGATTGAATTCTATTCTATCGTTGGCGAAGTTAAATCCTTGATGATTCTTAGATAGCCATCTTAAATCCTCTAGGGTCTGAGCAGCATTGATATCCTGAATATTAAGAGCAGTCTCTATCCTACCGTAGCACGCAGTCATAGTATCAGTGTACTGGGCTATAAACTTCTGGTCTCGCTCCTTGCTTCTCAATGCCTGATTCTCCGCTTTGATTCGGTTGATCTCTTTGTTAAATTTTTCTGTACTAGTCTCGAATAAACCAAAAAACATAAAATCCCCTTTTTTCTTTAAAGCAAAATTGCCTTGAAAAAGTAAATAGCATCGCTGTTTCGAATTGCCAAGCGATTTTTTTGATGGTGTGTAAAAACTTCACGGTTATCGGAAACAGCATCTCTGAACAAGGCTAGTCATGGCATGGCATAGCATGGCTAGGGTAGTGTAGCAATTACATGGTGTAACATGGTACGCCTTGACTTATTATGCTTGGCTTTAATTGGGCTATTCATAACGTGGCATGTCATTGCTCTAATGGGGTAGACAATGGTGAGACAAGAGTAAGGTAATAGTAAGGTGAGTAATGAGGGTAATGCCTCGGGGAGGGGGGGAGCCCCCAAACAAGACTCGGCAGCCCGTGGTGCTATCCCCCCGGGTCGCGGGACAGAAAACCACCAATCCAAGTAATCTACGAACCATATACAGAAAATAAACTTGTCATACCCCCTAAAAAAGATACTATAAGTAGTGCGCCCTAAAACCAAAGTGCCAAATGGAAGAAACAAACATTGTCCAAGTAACAAATCTAAACGACTGCGTTCTAAGAAAGAACGTAAACGGCACAATATCCGTGATATCTCCCCTGACCGGAGAAATTGTCAAGACCTCCAACGCAGCGTCCTCATACATTCTGGAAGAGGAAGTGCGCCATTACCTGCTGGATCAGATACGGATAGGCAAGACATTCCTACAGATATCGAAGCAGCTGGGGATGCCCGGGATTGAAGTCATCTACTATTGGCGCAAAATTGACCCCACTTTCAAAAAGCAGATAACGCAAGCCCGCAAAGACCGCGCTTTGTATTTTCAAGAACGTGCCATTGAGGCTGCCGAGGAATTTGAAGACTGCGTGAACAAAGATGCCGTAACCAGAACCAAAGCTAAGTTTGAGGCTTTTATGCGCTTGGCGGAGATTGACTCACCGCAGGAATACACCCCGAAAGCACAGCTAGCAACTGTAGGCCCTGTCATGGCTACTACCATTATTATAAACACAGGTATTGACCGCACGCCCATTGAGGATGGTGTTGTCGATATGAGTGTAAGCCAATTCAAAACCATAGGAGAAGTAGATGAAGAACACAGTAGAAACGAAGCCAGCAGCCCCACAAAAGACGACGTTATTGTCTTTACCACTGAAGGAACTACGGATTTTGAATTCTGATAGCCGCCTTGTAAAGTATTCAGAAGCGCATAGCATGGAGCAATCTATGCAATTTTATAATGCCAATTTAAGCGAACATGATATCATCATCGAGAATATGAGACATAATGAACAGGCGGCGTTTACTAATGCGGCTAACAATGGAGACACAGATGGCGAGTAAGAAGAAGTATCCGTATCAGGATACTGCAAAATTAAAAAGATCGAACGTGAAAGTTAATGTTGCCAGCGATGGGCGTAAATACGAATTGCCGCAAGGCATTAAAGACCAAGTGCAACAAATGAAAGCACCACTGCCACCACAAGAAGTCACTACGCCATCTGATCCGAATCCAGACCGTTTAAAGATGTCTGGGGAGCAAGAGACCAATACCCCTGCCAATGATAAGGTACAGGGCAAGAGTGGTAAGATGTATAGTAGAGGACAGATCGAGCAAGCCACTATTAATCAGGGTATGGCGGATCAAGATAAGGTTAATGCTGGTAAGATGAATACTGATGAATTAGCGCAGCGCGCAGCACGTAGACGCAGAGCTAGAGCCAAATAGATTATATGGCAGATATGATTACAGAGCAGGCGGTGCAGCGGGCTCAGCAGCAGCGCCTTGTCAAAGATTATGAAAAGGATACAAGCGTCCGGGTCATTGACTTAGGGTACAGACCGCGTCCTTTTCAAGCAAAAATCCATACTAAACTTAAAAGGTTTAACGTACTGGTGTGCCATAGACGCTTCGGTAAAACCGTGCTGTCTAAAGCAGAGATCGGGGATCGGGCACTTGTTTGTCCGCACGAAAATCCTCAGTACGCCTACATTGCCCCTACATATACACAGGCAGAGAGGGTGGCGTGGAAGTATTTCAAGGATGCCTTCAGAGAACTGCCGGGGTTTATTTCTAATGAGCAGAAGCTAAGAATTACTTTTGATCGTCCTGATAGAGGGGACGTTGTTACTATTTTGTTGCTGGGAGCCGACAATCCAGATTCCATCAGAGGTATCTATCTTGATGGGGTGGTGATGGATGAGTATGCCCAGTGTGAGCCCCGTATATTTGGGGAGATCATTCGACCGCTGCTTGCTGACAGGAAGGGGTGGGCTATATTCATTGGGACGCCTAAGGGGCAGAACCATTTCTATGACATGTTCCAGCACGCTCAGATGAGGATGCAGGAAGAAAAGAGTACGTGGTACGCCTGTGTCTATAAGGCCTCCATGACGAAAGTTCTGGATGCGGAAGAGTTGAACGAGGCGCGCCTTTCTATGAGCCGGGAACAGTATGAGCAGGAGTTTGAGTGTAGCTTTACGGCGGCTTTGACGGGAGCTTATTACGGTGAAGCGATGGCGGCAATTGAAGCCAAAGGTCAAATTAAAGATTTCTTATACGATCCCAAACTAACTGTCACAACGGCGTGGGACTTAGGAATCGACGATTCTACTGCGATATGGTTTGTACAAACCATGCGGGATGAAGTGCGCGTGGTCGATTATTATGAAGTAAACGGCAAGGGGCTTCCAGACATTATTAAGCATATTAAAGCTCTACCCTATACTTACGAAGAGCATCTGCTACCACATGATGCTGGGGCTAGAGAGATGGGCACGGGCGTAACTAGGGAAGAGACCATGCGCACGCTGGGACTGTCTAATACTCGGGTGTGCGCGCGTCAGGGAGTAGAGGACGGAATTAATGCTGTTAGATTGCTTTTACCTAGATGCTGGTTTATTCTAAATAAAACAAGTCTCGGACAATCTGCGCTTAAAAATTATCAGCGTAAATATGACGGGAAGAATAAGCTGTATATGAACAAGGCTCTCCATGATTGGTCTTCGCACGGCTCTGATGCATTCAGAACTCTAGCGATGAACCTACGTGGAGGGAGCCATGCTAAGCGTTTGCAAGAGTTGAAGCGATTTAGCACTTACGATTAGGAGAGTTATGTCACTTAAGAAAATTAAGGAACGCGCGACTAGAACTGTGGAAAAAGCCGCCCAAGACACCGTGGGAGCAGTAGTTGACACAGCGACTGACGTAGTGAAAGGCGTAGGAGCAGCAGTGGATGTTGTTGGAGGCGCGCTTGGAAGCGACACCCGCAACAAAACTGTCGAGGTAGATGAAGCACATAAATCGTTTACGAAAGGAAACATAAAGCAAGTAGCTACGATACTCCAAGGCAAAACCTTCAGTACGCCAGAAGAAATAAATAGCGCAATTGATAGAACCATCCAAGGACACAATTACGAGAAGACCACTGATATGGTCAACGAAGTAGCTAGAAACGCTGTATTTGCTCAAGGGCCACTGGAACAGAAGCGCCGTCAGGAATACTACAAAAATTTATCTGCTTCTCAATTAGGGTCAGCAAACTCTGGTGGTGCCAAATCAGTGAACCAAGCATCGGGCAGTTCAATTCTCTCGCCTAAAAAATCTAACAACTTATTAGGAATATAATATGGAATACGCATCAGCTACTCAGTCTACAGGGCAGTTAATTAAGAAACGCTGGGAGTCTATGTATGCCAGTGCTGGTAACTGGCGATCCCATTGGAATGAGTGCGCGAAGTACGTCATTCCTCGTAAAGATGATATATATGGCGGGAATGTTGACGGGGAGAAAAAAGGGCAGACCTTATATGACACCTATGCCATTCATGCCTGTGAGAATACAGCAGCAGCTCTCCACGGGATGCTTACCAATGCTACTATGGTGTGGTTTGGGTTTACTACTGGGGATAAGGAACTTGATGCTGATGATGCAGTGCAGAAGTATCTGCAACAGCTGCGGATGCTCATTAACAATACTATGAACGCCTCTAACTTCCAGACGGAAGTACACGAGTATTATATTGATCTATTGGGATTTGGTACGGGCGTACTTAACGTCGAAGAAGATGAAGATGACATCGTGCGCTTTCGTTCAGCGCCTATCTATGATTTTTCCGTGCAAGAGAACCACAAAGGCGTAATTGATGTAGTGTACTACAAGTACCAACTCACGCTTCATCAGATTGTTTCTAAATTTGGGATGGCGCTCATCAAAGATAACCAATCCCTAAAGAGTAAGTACAAAGAAAACCCAGAGCAGAAGATGAACATCATCCATGCTGTAGAGCCAGTGTCACAACACATTGCCTACCATAAGGCACTATCAGCATTTAAGTTTGCGTCATTCCATATCCTAGAAGAGAACTGTGCGATTCTCCACTCTGGTGGATACCACTCCAACCCATTCATTGTGGGACGCTGGACTAAGCTCTCTGGAGAACAGTACGGACGTGGGCCTGCCATGAAAGCGCTTGCTGATATTAAGATGGTCAATGAGATGAAGAAGGCAACGATTGAAGCAGCCCAATTGACTATATCTCCACCTATACTCGTTCCTGATGATGGGGTGATGCTACCATTTAAAATGAAGCCACGATCTGTCAATTTTTATAGAGCTGGTTCTAAAGACGAAATCAAACCACTGAACACAGGGGTTAAGGTAGATGTAGGAGAAATGCTTATTGAGCAGACTCATAAGATCATTGATAAGGCATTCTTTACAGACATGCTTAGGTTAGTAGAGAACGACCGCATGACTGCGGCTGAAGTTATGCAGAGGCGCGATGAGCAATTGCGCACGTTAAGTCCTATCTCAGGGCGGCAACACCATGAATTTTTAAAGCCAGTTATTGAGCGCGTTTATGATATCCATTTTAGAAGAAACTTGCTACCAACGCCTCCAAAAGTGTTGTTGAAAAGAAAAATCCAAGTACAATATACCTCTCAGATTGTTAAGGCACAGATGTCTGCTGAAGGCGAGCAGGTATCTAAAGCATTCCAGTTAGTGCTCCCTTTTCTGCAAGTTGATCCGGGCATCATGGATAACTTTGATCTTGACAAGTTAGCCAGATTTACTGCTAATATTTATGGTATGCCACATGATATTTTAAGGGACGTTACCGAAGTAAAAGCGGTACGCCAAGGAAGAGCTGAGGCACAACAAGAACAAGCACAACAACAGGCGGCATTAAACCAATCGCAAGTTGCAATGAACATGGGCAAGGCAGGGCAAAGTGGACAAGGACAATAAAAAAATTATTCAAAATAAACGCGTACTCATGCAGAAGTATAAGAATGTTTTTAGCACTCCTGAAGGGAAGGAAGTTCTACTAGACATTTTAAAGGCCTGTGGGTTTCACAAGCTAAGTTACGACGAGAATGCCTCTCATCAGACAGCGTTTAACGAAGGCGCGCGCAGCGTGGCACTTCGATTAGTTCACACACTTAACGTAGACCTACAACAATACGATGCTCTATTAAACCAAGCATACGCAGGAGACTAACATGTTTAGATTTTTTATGAACGAAGCTGGAGGCGAAGGCGCATCTGGTGGGGGCGCAGCCGCCTCATTACTTAACCAAGGGACGCAACAGGCAGCACCTGCCATAGTAGCTGCCCCACAATTGATGTCAGACGGGTGGTTGAAGGGGTTAGACTCAGCTCTAGCTACTGACCCATCAATGAAGGACATTCAAGATTTACCTAATCTTGTGAAGAGTTTTGTAAATTCTCAAAAGATGATCGGTAGAGATAAGATTACCCTACCTACTGAATATGCTACGCCTGAAGAGTGGAGCCAAATTTATGAAAAATTAGGAGCGCCTAAAGACCCTAAGGATTATAAATTCAATGAAAAGTTTTCGTATGATGAAGAATATCTAACAGACTTCAAACAGTTTGCTAGGGACAATGGGCTCTTACCGCGCCAAGCAGAAGCTATGCTTAAGCGTCTACAAGCAGAAGATCAAGACATCATTACCAGAGAAGATCAGGGCGTACAAGAAGCTCTGGAAAATTCTATGACGACATTGCAAAAAGAGTTTGGTCAGGCGCTCCCACAAAAATTAAACATCGCTAGAAATGCGTTGGCAGGTATTGCTGATGAGACTATGCAGCAATATGTAGAAGACTCTGGCATGGCTAACGATCCTCAGTTCATAAAATTTCTAGTGACTATTGGCGAGAAGTTTTTCAAGGAAGATGGCGCACATGTGGCGACATCGCAAGGTGGAGCCCTCTCTCCGGCTGATGCACAAAACAAAATAAATGAGACTATGGGAAATTCTAAACACCCTTATTGGGATGGCTCTCACCCGGGACATGCTCAAGCAGTTGCTGACATGCAGAAACTTTTCTCTTATACATCAATGTAAACAGTTGACACACTGAGCTATTGCGTTATCCTAGAGTTAGATAGGTCTGGGGTAGCGCTTTCTAGCGTCCTGTAAAAGTCTATTTAGGCGTGTCCGAGTATTCGGGGAGCATTTCGAAAAACGCACTAATAAATTTTAACAGGAGACCTTATGGCAGATTTCAGTAACGCGTTTGTAAATCAGTTCAACAGCAACGTGATTCACTTATCGCAACAAAAAGTAGCTAAATTATCACCTTATTGTATGAAGAAGACTCAGAAGTCGGAGCTCGAATTTTTCGACCGCGTTGACTCTGGGGACATGCAACCTAAAATCGGGCGCAATAGCGACGTGGTGTACACAGACCTGGACTGGTCTAAACGTGCAGTCAGCCTTGAACCATTTACTAAAGCAACATTGATTGATGAGGAAGATAAAGTACAAACACTTATCAACCCTGAGTCAGAATATGTAAGCGCTTTCGTAAAAGCAGCTGCTCGTCAAAATGATGATACATTTATTAAAGCCGCTTTGGGTGATGTAATAGTGGGCAAGCAAGGTGCTACAAGTAACCTAGCGTTCCTTACTGCACAAAAAATGGCATCATTTGATGGTACTTCTCTTATCGGTAGCGGTTTAACACTTAAGACGCTTATTGCTATTCAAGAAAAATTCGGCTTAGACGAGGTTGAGGAAGGTGAATGCTACTTCGCATACAGCCCTAAACAAAAATCAAATATGTTAAATATCTCTGAAGTGACCTCTGCTGATTACGCGGCTGTTAAGGCTCTCGTAAACGGCGAAGTTGACACATTCATGGGATTCAAATTTATCTCTTCAAATCGCTTACCAGTGACTGCCGCAGCAGTTACTTACAATCACCTTAATGGGTCTGTAGGTGCTGGTTCTGGGACTTTCCCAGCAGCTGCTCGTAGATGTATTGTTTGGAAAAAAGATGGTATGTTAATGACAACCGGTATCTCACAGATGTCAAAAATTACCCAAATTCCAGAGAAGCATTACGCTTGGCAAATTTACTTAAAATTGATGATTGGCGCTGCTCGTTTAGAAGACGACAAGGTAATCGAAGTTTTAGTAAAAGAATAATTTTTAATGCCCCCGAATAGGGGGCTTTTTAGGAGAACAAACTATGGCTACTTTATACACTACTCAATACAGCAACCTATTTGTCACTAAACCAAGAGTCGAAATTGACGCAAAAGACGTAATTGGTAAAATGCGCCAAATTTATGTAACATTCGACCTTACCACTGCGGTAGTTGCGAATGATGTTATTAAATTAGCTCAATTACCAGTAGGTTCTAAAGTGATTTCTGCTGAATGCGTTATCCCAGCAACGGGCGCAACAGGTATCTTCTCTTTAGGATGGTCTGTCTCAGCTAACGGTCTAACTGTAGCTGACCCTGATGGTTTCATCGTGGTAGCTGATTTAGATTCTGGTGCTGGTGCGGTTTACGGCAAGATGGAATTAAATGATTCTGTTCCCGGACTACACAAGAAATTCACTAATCCTGTGGATATTGAACTTCTTTGTACAGAATCAGTAGCCTCTTCCGCTACTGCTAAGATTTTGATTAATTACATTACAGAATAAGGTCTATCCACCAACCTGCTTGGTATGATAGTATTTGCCTTGGTTTCAGTATCGCCCCTAAAACGGGCGGTATTGTAATAAGGGAGACCTATGACGATTGTTGATATTTGTAATATTGCTCTTATCCGACTCGGTGCTGAGAAGATAGTAACTTTGGACGACGACACCAAAAGAGCTGGTCTTTGCAAGGTTCTCTACAGCGTAGTCAAAGACGAAATGATTCAATCGCACCCATGGAGGTTCGCGCGTAAGCGCAAGCGTTCAGTCGGGGCTGCCGTAAGTTCTAATGTTTTTGGATGGGCGTATAAACACACCCTTCCGGCTGACTTCAGGCGCATGTTTATGGCGGAAGATCAGGATGAAAACTGGACTATTGAAAGCGGCATCCTATACACAGATACCCAAAACTTAAATTACGTGTACGTTCTAACTGTAGATGAGATAGCCCTCCCATCATATTTTGTTTTGGCACTGGCATCTCGCTTAGCTCAAGAGATGGCTTACTCCATGATACAATCCACAGAACTCCAAGCAGCCATAGAGGCAGAACACTCTAGAAAATTATCCAATGCCCGCTTTGTTGACTCTTCTGGCACAGGCTCGTTCGAGTACAAAGCAAATGATTGGAGCACTGCCCGCTTATGAGATACATTAAAACACAAAACGCCTTTATATCTGGAGAGGTGGGCGACAAGATTCGCGCGCGCACTGATACAGATCATTACGCCCAAGGCGTATCGAAAATGACTAACTTTATTCCCTCTACATCAGGCGGCGCATTTAAGCGTACGGGGCCATTCGTACCAAAAGAAAATATCATGTCTTCTTACGGAAATACGGGGTTAGACGCAGACATTACCGATGACGTGTGGCTGATTCCTTTCAAAGATTCCGAGTCTGACTATTTAATTGGACTCAGAAATAAAGAGATTCAGTGGGAAGAAGCAGATTTTTACAGAAGCTGTACGCCGGGAAGTCAATGGAACTACATGATCCAGCAGCCTCAGTTCGTTAACGATCCTAAGCACTTGCTTAGATCAACTCTATCAGGACAGATGGCGAGTCCTTATACCACGCCGGGCACGGTGAGCCTAGTTAGTGGTAGTGCAAACGTAGTTGGTGTGGGTACTACTTTTACCGATATGAGTCCCATGATAGGACATTTTTCCGTCATTAAGATACAGGGGAGTAATCTGAATTTTCGGGCTGTAAAAATATTATCCATTACAGATAACTTAAATCTGGTACTAGAGGTTCCTTATGTAGGACTAACCCAGACAGCAACTGCGTACACCTTAACCAGAGCTGAGCTTATGCTTCTGGAAGCCGATAAAAATCCTTATTGGTCAACTCAATCAAATGATACACTTATATATGGCTCTAAAGATGGCAGAATGCCTCTTATGTCTGTGGATAGATCATTCAACTCCCGCCCCTATCAACTAGGGTGGGGCGATAATATTGGAAATTCCGAGTACACCCTAAGCCCGCGCTCATTCATGTCTTCACCCTATGAAAGACAAAACACAAATACCGCAATAACACTATCATTCTCAGGAGTAGGTGGCGGGACAGCAGGCGAAACAGATACTGGGCTACTCTCCCCAGCTACAGGTAATAAATACACCATGACTATGGGCGGAGCGACCTTAATAAACAGGATTAAGCCGGGAATGTTTATAATCATTGATGGGGGAGGCGCAAAAGAAGGCGTTGTCTACGTTACCGCCATCAATGATTTTGGTGTTGCACAGGTATTAATTCTTGTCACACTAACTTCGGTGGGCCCTAATTTTAGATGGCGAAGATCATTTTTTTACGCAGGGAACTGGCCTACATGTGGGGCGGTACACCAAGGGCGCTTAGTGTTATCAGGGCTTCCGTCAGACCCGGGTAAAATATTTTTTTCAGAAACATTTAATTTTGCAAACTTCATGCATTTCAGGCTCGCTCAGGATCAAGTATCAAATGGCTCAAAGCTTACTGAGACAGGAGCATCTATAGGTTATTTTGGCGCAATGACTACCAACTCCCCATTCCTTTTTGAAGGATTCTCTACGGAGGGGGCTAAAGTGCAGTGGTTATTTGCTCAAGACTACCTCAGAATAGGTACTACCAAGGGAGACTTTGAGCTGACCTTCTCTGGAGATCAGGCGGGCGGTTTGTCCGCAACAAACATACAGCTAGAGAGAAAGTCTGGTTATACATCAACAAGCACCCAGCCTACATACTGCGATGACTCTGTCCTCTACGCAAACTTAGGGCACAACCAGCTGCGGGCAATAGACTCAAAAAACATTGGCGTTAGTTACAAGAACACAGATATCTCCATCATGACCTCAAACATAGAATCAGAAGCTGCGGATTTTATTGGGCAGGAGATTTCTCGCGTTGAGGCAATCCCCGATAAGAATATAGCCTTTGCACTAAAGAGCCGCGTACCTCGTTTTGGGGATGCTGTGGTGCACGTAATTGAGGCACTGTGCGTTTACAAGCACGCCAATGTTGTGGCGTGGCACACTCTCGAATTAGATAGTAATTTTGTGATTAAAGATATTTGTGCTGTGGCTTCTTCAGGCGTGTCTACGCTGGCAATATCGGGACAGATAAATGGGGAAAAAGTAATAGCGTTCTATGTGCCTCTGCACGAACACAAAGCAGACAAGCTATTTGGTGCTGCCACTATTGGCGCATACCAGAGGTTTTCTACTTACTTAGATTGGGCGACATTGCGCGCTGCTACTGACTCTAATTCAGTCACAACAGCGAACCTAAATTTAACAGGGTGCGACATTTATCTTAATAAGAAAGTTTCTATATGGTATGATGGCAAACTTGTCCACGATATTCTTTGGACAGGAAGTTATAATCTCCCTACTAAAGCCAACGTAGTTTTTGTGGGATTTCCCTACCAAGCAACAATTAAAACTCTAATTATAGAAGCCGGGCAAAGATACGGCAATAGCGCGGGACAGGCATCGCGCATAGACACTGTTACGGTGCATCTATATAAATCAGCCGCAGGCGAAATAGGGTTTGAAGAATCGAACATGCATAGTTTAGAATTGGATGCCACTAAGGAAACAACTCAGGACAAGAAAATTAATTTTCCACAATCCCCAGATGTTGAGCCTCGTGTTATAATTAAATCTAAAAAAGGACTTCCCCTGAATGTGTTAGGATTGACATTGAGAGGAACGTCGTACGATGGAGAGGCATAAATGGGAGCCGCAGGAAGAGCTAACACAGCGCAGGGTATAGAGGCTGCTGGATCACTCATTTCTCTATACAGTCAAAATAAGAGAAGTAAAATAGCTGAGGGCGAAAGTCGTAGGCAGGCTTCGCTTTTAAACCTCACTGGCGATGAGATAATGCGCCGCTTCGATGTTAATAAAAAAGTTCTCGAAGGTGAAAAAAGACAGGCGGTAGGTAGAGGGATTGCTTCCATAGGCGCGTCTGGCGGGGGCATGGACAACAACCAAGTTATTATGGATATGATGAATGAAGCAGACCAAGCAATATCATCCATGCAACAAGAGTACGAGTATAACGCATGGATACAGCGGGAGGAGGCAGCAGCCTACGAACGCCAAGCCAAAAATGAAGCTAAAGCAAGAAAGAAAAATACCTACGGTACAATATTAGGAGTCGCTGGAACGGCAGCTGGTGCTTACTTTGGTGGCCCTGCTGGGGCTTCCGCTGGTGGAGCTGCTGGATACGCCGCTGGTTCGGCATTAGGATAAACAATGGCAATTATATTACAACCAAATTTTAATACTTCTATTAGCCCGTCAGTGGGTACTCCCAATGTCATTGACGAAAAAGAAGGTCTACCCTACGAAAGACTGGGCGAGGCAGGAAAAGTGCTTCAGCAGGCAGGTCAGGCGCTATATCAAAACGCCCGCGCACAAGCACGCTCTGGGCAGCTCCGGGAAGCTCAAGAGGCATACCGAATGAGAGTGACCCAAGATAGTTTAAATGCTGCTAGTGGGCTCGATACCAATACAGGCAAAATAGGGAGAGGCCCTACAGCCCCGATGTTCTCTGACTACATGATTCAAAAAGCGGACATGCACGAAGGTGAAGTAGCTAAGGAAATCGTGGAGCCTGAATTTCATGAAGACTTTAAAAACTCCATTGCCGATTTAAAATCAAGAACAAAAACTGAGTCCCTTGTAACTCAGGCACAAATTCTAACTAAGACCTCTGAAGGGAGGCTTCTTGATGGACTGTCCCGGGCGAGAGCTGACTTCTCTCTCTACAACGGAGAGAATAAAAATATAGTAGATGAGGCTATAAGGGTATCTATGACCTACTCTAAAAACATTATTGAAGAGCGCAACGCTGGCAACATTCATCACGAGAAGTTCCGCGAAATAGGCATCAGGGCAAAAACCGAGTTTGCTGAGACAACGATGATTCCCATTATTCTTAAGCAAGCACCCCAAGACTTAGTAGACGCTATTGGCTATGACTTCTTCCAGACGGGTGAGAATATGGCGCGATACAAAGAAGAGAAAGCCAAGGGAACTGCTTGGGCGGTAGGTTACGGAGAGCTTTTGGTAACTGCCAATAAAGCAGCACAAGACCCCAAGGCTGATTTCAAGAGAAATCAAGTAGACTCATATTTATTTTATAGTGCTGACCAAAAGCAGCGTATGTTAAGTCAGTATCTAACCACGATGGAACAGAACAACAGAGCAACAAAAGAAGGTTTTGCTAATACCATTGGGGACGTAGTTACAACATATGAAAACCCATTGCGTACAAGAAAGGACGTAGCAAAGGCTGAGAAGACACTGGGTACTCTGGTAGCCAATGCTAAACAATCTGGGATGCGCCCGGACGAAGTATTAAATATTGAAGTCCAAGCAAAGATAGCTTACGCACTGGGCTCGGGGCTACGCAACCAACCGTTCATGACCCCCTCTCAAAGGGACGTCGCAGCAGCGCGCGCCACAGACGCTGCTTTAAATAGTTTTAAAAATAATCCTGAATATTCTGCTTTTATAAAAGGCTCCCCCAGCTTCGGGGCTACCGTGAAAGCTAACGCTATAGCCTTTCTGGAAAAACAGGATAGCGCCCTTAGAACCATGTTCAATAAAGACCCAGCTTCGTTTGTGTATGCCTATAACGAAGGCGTTCAAGGGGCGTGGCAGAAAGCATTTAGCTCTAAAGGCACTAAGCAGGACATGGAGAATGCTAAAGTGCTGACATCTAACCAATGGATGCGCTATTCAGAAGGGGCTCCAGTGCGCCTAGATGATATGAAATATAAAATAATTCCCGACTCCATATTTAACGTAGCAGATACAGAGCTGGAGAATGCTTTAGCAGAAGGCAACTATGACAAGGTCAAGTCGCTATACGAAGAATATGATAAAAAAGGTGTAACAAGTCAGATAGCCTACAAAGCCGTAAAAAATAATACTCCCACCTCAGGTCTTCAACAGATAGTTCAATACCTAAACCCAGAACTAGCAGCCCAGTTTGCGTCATTGTGGCAGGGGCGCGAAGAACGGGCAAAAGCTATCGAGATGGAGTTCGACAAAGATGACAATACTGACTATAAAAAAGCGCTCAATTCATTTGTACTTAAGAATTCTGGCAAGCTCGCAATTCCGGGACAAGAGGGACAAGCCGTTAAACACATGAAAAACATACAAGAAATTGTGGAAGCGACGTACACACAAAAACTTTTAAGCAACAGAGGGCCAGACAATAACAAGCCAATTGTTTTTGATGAAGAGGCGTTTAAAGCCACAGCTAGAGAGGTTTTTTCAAAGATATCCACCTCTGTTAATATAGCGGGCGAGCTGCCTAAGAGATTGCCCGATGATCCTAGAAAACCAAGCGTCTTACGACCAAGACAACCATTCATAAATGGGGAGCTACCATCCAAGTTCGTGCCCGCGCACAGGGTCAAAGAGGCTGAAGAATCCATTCGTAAATACGATGCTCAATTTATGGCAGATGGTTACAAGGATTTAGAAATTACAGATGGCACTGTAGCAGGCAAATTATTTAACGACATGATAGTACAACGCGGTATGACAAACCTACCTATAGATCAGAAGATTAAAGCATTTATAAATTACTACAAAGAAAAGGGATCATTTCGGTATGTACCTGACCTCGCTACTGGTACTCTTCGACCTGCACTATACATAAACGGCACTGATAAAGTTCCTTTAACTTTCAGGAAAGAAAAAAGTTATTTAAAAATGCAGAATTTAGTACCGGGATTAACAGATGGGAAGTAACGTAAGCAATTTTGATAAAGGGTTTCAACCCGTAACTCCATCGCAAAAGAAATTGCTGGAAGACAATGTCGCACCGGAGAGAGGCGGCTTCGGCGATTATGTTCAAAACTCTCTAGGAGCAGTTAGCAATTCCCTTGTTAATGTAGCGGTCGCTAAGTACCACGAACTGTGGAGCAACAAAGCTTCTCAAAGAATGACTGGCTATGTGGCTCAAAAAATATTCCCATACGGGGAGTACGAAGCCACAAAAGAATATTCCATGGCTGAAGCTGTACTGCTTCAAAATACCGTCCTTGCTCGTAGACTAAGAGACACTACTTTCGAGAGGCAAGATCGTGGCATTCTAATGGACTTTTCTGCTTCAATCGCCGCAGACTTAGTGGCAGACCCTGTCAACCTACTAGGTTATGGACTCGCTGGGAAAGCATTAGGAATGGTTGCCACTGTCGCCGCTTCAGGTAAATTTGGTTTGGGTGCTTCAAGGGTAGCGCGCGCCATGGAAGCGGCTAGTATGAGTAACCCAATCGCATACGGCACGCTGGCAGAAATTTCAGAAAACGTGTCTTATTCATTAGCCGCCAATACTTTTAAAAATGAGTTTTTAACATCAGTGACTCCTCCCCAAGATTACACAGGAACAGACTTTGCCATGGATGTTGCGATAGGCGCAGCAGTAGGTGCATTCTCTGGGGCTGTAATCAAACGATATAAGAACATACCTAAAACAACCAAAGACGCTGTTAGTCCTCCTAGAAAACCACCGGGGACTGACCTTGAGCTTATGGAACCGGGCACGTACCACTATACAGAAACAGAAGCGCATTTTAATAACATCGCGTTTGATAAATCCCATGATGAGTTGCCCAATCTTGAGATGATGAAGCCCGGGCAATATTTTAATTCGAGAAATGCAAACCCTACTTACAACATGTACAATCCAGATTACTCAAGGGTGTATAAGCTTGATCTCGATTATGCCCCTCCTGTACACGATACCCGGGGAATATTTTACGTCAATGCCCAAGAGACTTCGTTCACACCATTCGGACGCGGCATTGAATTAACTACATCAAATACATCAGGTCACTTAACAAACGCCAGAGCTATAAACGCAGTCATTGCTAAAGAAGATGCCAAGATAGAATACAGCACAGAGCTAGTAGCAGCACTGCATAATTCAGGCGCAACATCAGAAAAGGCGAAAGAGTTTGTTACCTTTCTTTCAGACAATTTAGAAAAGGCAACCAGAGACTCAGACATGTCTATAAATAAGTTTCTAACAGACATTCAAGAGAACCTTGCAAACCTTGTAGACGATGGAGAGATACCGCGCGGGGACGCTGAGAGCATACTCGACTCACTTCAAGAGCACCTTGTTAGAGGCGGTATTGATGGAGTACGCCGTGGCGATTCAGTTTTTTTATTTGAGAAATCCTACACCCAAAAAAGCGATGTATATACAGAAGCCTCTGGGCTTGAAATGGATAGTGACTACAAATACGAAAGCCCCGTTGCAGAAGCGCCTCAAAATCCGGATAATTTTCCCGTTGTACAGTCAGCACCACCAGAGATGCCAGAAGCGGCTGTGAATCGCTTCTACAAAGAAGGTGTCTACCAAGAACCTAAGGGAACAATTGCTTATGATCCTATCCTTGAAAAATGGGTGGGCACAACTCCCGTAGGATATCGTACAGAATACTACGACACGACAATACCTGTGGATTATTCCATGGACATTGCTGAAAATATAATCAAGCGATATGATGAAAACATCACGCAATTTGCGCAAGACATTGATGCTGAGTTTACACTAATCAACGACAACATAGAGATGCTATTAAAGAATGATGGACTAGCTGACAAATATTTTAAACTTACTCAAGCCTTAGATGACGTGGGAGATTTAAAAGCTGTATTAGACGACGCCACTATTGATGTCGAACTCTCAGATAAATTATTAAAGCGTGATTGGAAGGATGCTGTGCAAGAAGCTAAGGAAGCTTTGACGGGTTCCACTAGAGTCTCTAAGGCAAAGCAAAAGGCTTTTGAAAAAAAGGTTGACGCTTATGCGCGTAAATACGGGAAAGACCTACGAGATCAAATGCGTGCACGCTTAGATATTTTAGAGCGTGTCGATGAGAACGCCACCAATATCATGAAGTATGAAAGAGATGTATATCAAACAATTCAAGAAGAAATAAAAGATGGCAAGGCTCTGTTAAAGAATCAGGAAAAAGCGCTGAGAGCTTTAACCATTTGCCTATTCAAGGGACGCTAATGACAGCAGAAAATTGTATATTAAAAATGGACATGATGATCTCTCATGATGAGAAGCTTAAGAAATTGAAAGAGAATCCCGAGCTGTATCATGACTATACTGAAAAGTTTCGGCTAATTGCCGAGAACGCTGAGCTAACAGCAGAGGCGCGCAAGAACGAATCCAGAGCATTGCTTGAGGAAGCCTTCTTAAAAGGGCATCACAGAATGGCTATTAAAGCCGACGATGCATTCAAGGTAACTAAACTTGTTACAGAGTGGATGGGTGGGTTAGGTAAAAAATATAAAGACCCCAAGGAAGCTATTCTATCACGGTTCAACAGAGTGGCAGGGAAAGTGGACACTGTTGAGAATCAAATTAAAGCCTATAGAGGGCGTTTAAATAACGGGCTTATAGATAACTTGCAAAATTCAAATGTCTTTGATTTCGCTCAAAGAGGAACCTATGACATGGAAGTAGCGGACGTGGTAGCCTCGGGCAGAAAGCACGTGGGTGAGGGCGCTGAAATTATAAATACAATTGCCGCAATCCACGAAGCAAACGGATCATCCTTTGTAGAAGTGTTGAACTCTGCTGGCGCATTTATTAAAAAACGTACCGGACATTTGATCTCCCAGTTCCACAATGGCGCTCTCATGTACAAGGTGGGCTTTGATAATTGGGCGGCTTTCATTGAGCCCCGCTTAGATAAAGACCTCACTTTTGCAGACAGTACACCGGAACAAATAAAGGAGCGTCTAAAAGAAATCTTTACAAACTCTGTGGAAACAATCACGGATATTGACCATATTTCTGCGGAGAGTTTTATTACCGCATCTGTTAATACAGCTGGGGCTGGGGTAGCAAGCGCTGAGAGAGCGCGTAAATTGACCTTTAAATCAGGTAGTGCTTCCTTTGAGTATCATCAGGAGTTTGGAAGACAGGGCACGCTCCTAGCCGCCACTATGGCTAGAAACAGGGCGGGTGCTAGAGCCGCTGCTATGATTGAGAACTTCGGACACAAGCCCAAAGAGAATTTACAGAAAGCTATCGACAGCTTTTTAAAATACTCTGGTGCAAGGTTAAGTGCTGGAGAAAAAATAAACATTGAGACCAACGCCATGCAGGCTTTAGACATCGTGTCTGGAAGATCAACTATGACGGCAAGTGCAAAAATGGCTGCGGGTGGCGCTGCTATACGTAACGTCAGTAGTCTTGCTATGCTAGGGAAAGCAGTATTCGCCTCGATCGCGTTTGACCCCACTGCCATTGGTATCCAGAGGGCGCAAAATACTGGGCGCTCACTTTTATTCACCCTTCCAGAAGCCTATATAAACAACATAGCTACTCTGATTAATCCTATGTCTAAAGCGGAGAAGGTCAGCTTTGGAAATAAGATGGGAATTGCTATAGATATGTTAGATGAGACCTACGCTGACATGATGCATCTTGATGGGGATATTGATCCCGGAGGAACACGCACAGCGTTAAATGCAATGTACCGTTATACTGGTGCGGATTACGCCAACAACTCGGCGCGTGTTACCGGAGTGAAGTCTTCCATAGAAGATTTAAAAGATATTACCCAAAGATTAGATTCGCCTGCTGCAATTAAGATGAAGGAGCGCTATGGGTTTACCGACGAAGACTTCAAGCACATGCAGGAAATGGGCTACGATGCTCCAAAAATGGATAATGATGTATATAAAAAGTTTGCAACATATACTAACGCCGCCTATGCAGCAGCATCCCCCAGTTTAGATGACCGCTTTCGCCGGGAGTTCTTGCAAGGCACGCTTGGGGGTACGAACACTGGAGAAATCCTGCGTTTCCTCGGTCATTTTAAAACAGCCTCATATAGACAGATGTACGATATCAATGAGCTGATGCGGGTTAATGCTCCCAATTATGGGGTAGGCGAAGGCGTGGGCATTCTTAAATATGCCATCCCTGAACTAGCCGCCTTCGCAGTGTATGCTACGGGTGCGGGGCTTTTACGAGCTTATTCTAATCATCTTATTTCAGGCAAAGAAGAACCGTTTGATGTTCTTTCAGCGCGTAATATTAAGTATGCTATTCAAAGTTCAGGGTCTCTTGGCGGTATGATATCTGATCTGGCCGTACCCGGAGTATCCTACCTTGTGGGGAACGAATCCAAGGCAGCACTGTACCAGCACATTGTAGACTTTGCAGCTCCCTCAGCCTCGTATGGATTCAACGCGGCAGATACTGTAAAGAATATGTCGCTGAACCTTTTTGATGGTGATGGGTTTTTTAAAAGTGAGAAAGAGGCGCGCAAGTTCTACCGTCTTCTACCGGGTAATAACATTTGGTATTTAGAGGGTGTAAAAAATTACTTGAATGATGCTACCCTTATACACTAGAATATGTAGATAAGAACCACCCCCGGAGGGATTTATGGCTGGACTACATACCAAACCTATTGAAGGTAAGACTGAACTCGACACTGAATCATCTAACCACTTATCACCCAACCCAGTAACAGGTCGGAAAATAGACACCAACAAGCGCGCACTGGACACTGTAGCTCTCGGCTACTTCCACTTAAATAGTGCTGTGCCAAATCGCACGGTGGTATCAGGTGATACTTCTATCATAGGCGTTACAGGACATGCAGCTCGTACTGGCGACTTGGTAAGGTTTGTTACTACAAGTAATGCTGTTGGTATGTACGAGAACTATATTGAGTCAATCGTCGATGCAAACAACTTTAAACTTGTCAGTCCTCTTTTCCTATCTATTACAGCTGGGGACATTGTGCAGATATTGCGCGGGGTAGCCCCACGCTATAGCTCAGATGGGGCTTCACTTGCCCAGCTAACCCCTGATCCAATAAAGTTTTTATACAACGGTACTATCATTGACGTGGCTGAAGACACAGTCACCCCCTCTAATAATAAGCCCCTTCCCGTTAAATTAACCGGAATCACGGGAGACATTAATATCACAGCAGGAGACCTCAATGTACAACTGTCACACGCAGGGCCAGTATACTTTGACTCTACCAGAATAGGCGACGGAACGGACTTACTTGCCATAACCGCTTTAGGGGAAGCAAGCGTTCTTGATTCTCAAGCATTAGCTGAGTTACAGGCTATCTTAGCAAAACTAATTGCAGATCCTGCTACATCGGTTAATCAGGACACAATAATAACTGCGCTGGGCAGTTTACTAACAGAGCTTCAACTTAAGGCTGACCAGACGCAGGATCAACCTGTATCGGTATCTTCTCTACCCCTACCATCAGGAGCAGCTACAGCTGCTGGACAAGGCCTTCTTTTAGACGAGCTTAAACTTAAAGCTGACCAGACGGAGGATCAACCTGTATCGGTATCTTCTCTACCCCTACCATCAGGAGCAGCTACAGCAGCAATTCAAGGCACACAACAAGATTCATTGGACTTGATAAACACAGGCCTAGGAGCACCAGCAGACTCCGCCGCTACAACGGATACAGGCACTTTCTCCATTATTGCTTTTATTAAAAGAGCATTACAAAACTGGACTACATTACTACTAAAAATCCCTACACTAACTCTTACCTCAGGTGTTTCAGCAGCTGCCCTCCGCGTGGTCATAGCAACTGACCAGCCTGCGGTGCCCCTTAAGGAAGAGGGGTCTAACGCAGCGCCGGGTGGAACCTCAGTCACCGTGGACACCACAGTGGGGACAATTGCTGCACCATCAGGGAACCCTTACCAACTGTGGCTTCAGGCTGATATTACAAACTCTGATAACATACGTGTATCTATGAACGGCGTTGTACTAACGGCTACGAACGGCTGGCAATTATTGCCGGGCGCTTCTATTGGCCCAATCCATAACCTATCTGTCGATATAAAATATATAGCAGAAACTACTAATGGCCAAAGATTAAACTATATTTGGTCTACGAGGGCATAATGAAACATATTATATTTACATTGTTTTTATTAATTGGAGTGAGCTGCGCTTTTGCAGACCTCCCACCAACGCGCATGGCTGGGCAGGGTGGCGTTCTCGCACCTGCTTTTAATATCTATACCCCTAAAAATCAGGTCACAAATCTGGGTGGTGTTAATAAAAGAATTGAGACAGGTAACTCTAATATCCTAGCCAACTCAAGCTTTGAAGCAGCGGTGGCAGCAGAGAGCTGGACTTCAACATCTGGAACTTTGACAAACGTAACAGCGGATACGGTTGACGGATTAAAGTATGCCCAAGTAGCACTGACAGCTCAGGTGCTAAACTTCTCTCAAATAACTGCCACGAGCGCGTCCCTAGTGGGCTTGCAAGCAGAGGCTTCCGTCTATGTAATGGCACCATCGACAGTAAATAATTTACAGCTATGCGCTAAGGTAAATTCAGCGGACACATTAACTTGCTCTGACACTTTTTCTGGTACTAATTCATGGCAACTAAAAACGATACCTTTTGTTTTAGGAGCGACTAATAACGGATTGGTTTTAAAAACTACCGGAGTGGCAACGGGTAACATAGCAATTGAGAATGCTCGCGTGGTAATCGGCGATGTAAAAAACACTTCCAGCGTAGTAACGGCGTGGCAATCATACACTCCCGATTTCACCGGATTTGGAACGGTCACGACTTCTAATTTAAAATGGCGACAAAATGCGACTAACGTAGAAATCGCCGGAACTTTTGTGTTGGGAACAACCACAAATACAGAGCAAAGAATGACTCTACCAAACGGCTACACTGGATCGACAATAATCACAGTGCTTGAGCGCGCTGGGGATGTTGCCGCCAATATCAGTCTTGGTACTAGCCAGCTACTTGTACTAAGAGAGCCAAGTGTCTCTTACATGACTTTTGGTACTCAGGTATCAGGAACGGCGGGGTTGTTAAAAACTGCCGCTACGGGGCCATGGCCGTCAGCAGGCCAGATACTTTCTTTACAAGCTACTATCCCGGTCAGCGAACTAGCGGGAAATGTTACTACTATTTCTCAGCCAGCACCACCATCAGCGCAAATCAAATGGGCGAATGTAGCAAATTGTTCTTTTACAACATCTAGTGGCTCTTTTGTTGACGCAGTAGATACAGATTGCACCTATGCTTCTGCCACTACTTTGGGAAGCACCGTGACCCCAAGCGCAGCGGGCGGGTTGGCGTTAAAGATTCCAACTTTAGCTGCGGGAAGATATAAAGTAACGGTAAACTCGGAAATGGCTTCTGTCGCTTCCGCCTCGTGTGGGTTTCAGCTAGTAGACTCAGCAAATTCTAAAACAATTGGGCCACAACATGCCCACTCAACTCCCGGCAACGAGAGCATGACGGGGTCTTTCTCTGGCATAGTGGAATATAGCGCAACGGTGGCAAATGTAGAGTTTAAGTTACAAGTCAACAGCTCCGGAGGGGGCACCTGTCGCATAGGTATAAATAATGATATTTCTTCGACCTCAATTTCAATCGAGCCGATTGCTGCTAACATTGTCGGAAACTTTGTCAACACAATGAACACTTCCAGCGGGTCTGCTCATGATTTTTTCACCTTTAGCTTTGGCACAACAAATCTAGCCACAAACTGCACCTCCTCTCCTTGCTTTTTGGATCAAGGAACACAAACAAATATGCTAAGTGTTTCCCGCGAGGGCACTGGGCTTTATACTCTTAACTTTTCAAAAACATACGCCAAGATTTGGTGCCTAGGAAAGGGCTATGATACGACAAACGGAGACACTCAAATCAGAGGATACGTCGGTGGTACGCCTACGGTTAATATGTGCTCAAATTGTAATTCGCTTAGAATACAGAGCTATTACCAGACGGTAGCCTCATCTGACGTTTACGCAACCATAAGCTGTCATGGGTATTAATATGAAAATTTTATTATTAGCTTTTTTAGTTTCTTGCTCAGCGGTTCAGCTCAATCCTGAGCCAATCAAGTCTATTCCAGCCGCGCTGATAGAAGTGCCAAACAGGGCACCGATAACTGTTTCGGCTTATAAAAACTTCTCGCCAAAATACCAAGCGGAGTTTGAGCAAGCAGTAATTAAAGCCAATGAAATTATTGCTACAAAATGCTTTGAAGATTTTATGCTACAAAGAAAATTAATCCAGACCAACGGTAAAACAAATGCGCAAGTGGTGGCGCACATTAGATCAACTCCGACGACAATCGAATTAAGTTCCTACAGAAAATGGGGATCAGTCGTTGGCTGGACTACGCCCACGTCTAAAATTATTAATGTGAATTCTAAATTTTACATAGGCTCA
>ENA-ORBV01005424-ORBV01005424.1-microbial-mat-metagenome-genome-assembly--contig:-NODE-5424-length-23506-cov-9.056426_pt1 | contig 23506 bp, 20 predicted proteins | sample MGYA00237777_ERZ505514 | MGnify/ENA primary metagenome ERZ505514 (study PRJEB26160, sample SAMN06269048) | microbial mat metagenome | isolation source: Oligotrophic lake microbial mat | place... | reverse complement strand
CCTCAATGGCCTGCCGCTCCTGCCCGGCCTTGCGCAGATCGATGTCGCGCGTGAACGCGTAGAACGGCTCCATTGACTTGATCGAGTAGCTCTCGACGCCGGCGCGAATGGACTCGCGTACCACGGCATAGAGATCGACAAACCGTGTTGAGCGGAGACAATCGTCGAGCGCCTCGGCGCGCGTCGCATATCTCGCGGCCAAGCGCTTGAATGCCGACGGCTCGTAGGGCGCGTAGTGATAGACATGGGCATCGGGATGGATCGTTACGACGCGAACGATTTCGTCCATGACCGCTTCAAAGGCGCGGCGCTCGTCGCCGTCGGTGAATGCCCACCAGCTCCGATACTGGAACGCTCCAGCCTCGTCTACCCAGCCAAGCCCGAAGAGATACTCGCGCGACCCTTCGCCGGCCTCGCCGCCCAAAGCGGTGCGGGCAGACGCTTGAGGCCCCGACGCGGCAACGGCGTGCCGTCTTCCGCCACATGCGGCTCGACGGGCAACACCTTGAACCTCGGCCGCCCGGTCTCTCTGGCATCGAGCTGCAGCGCTGCCTGGTCCTGCAGCTTCACAAATGACTTCGGCGCGTCCCACTTCGCCAGCGCCGCCAGCGTCGTGACACCCAGTGGCTCAAGCTCCCGCTTGTGGACCCGGCTGAGGTTGGCCACAAACTGCAGGTGGTCGTCGGCCCGTCGCCGCGTGTCACACACCTGCCACCAGCGGCAGACACCACAGTGCTCAACGGGATCGGGATACGTGGGAGTGCCGTCGGGCGAGGCGATGGCCGCCAGGAATTTCGCCTTCACCAGTCGGTAATACGCGGCCACTTCATCAAACCGGTAGATGTGCGACGCGGCAGGAGTGACGACGTGGAAGTGTTCGGGCGTGTTGCCCTGAATGGCGGCGAGGAGCTCGGTGTAGACGCACAGCTGAAGAATCGCGGTCGCGCGTGTCTCGCGAGACAACTTGGTGTCGTGCACCTCGTACGACCACGCCCCCAGGTTGGGACTGGGCACGTTGACGCGTACCAGTACGTCGGCGTACCCGAACCACTGACTGTCGCCGAGCGGGGCCTGGACGATGATGTCGGCGCCAGCGCGCATGGCGGACACCGTGCGGGCAATCAAGTGCTCGTTGGCCGGCCTGGGGGCGGCCCCTCTATCCACGGTCAGGTCGACGACGATGAGACCGTCGGCCTTCAGCGTGGCGACATAGCGATCCTCATGCTCCTGACCGCGCTGCCGCAGCACCGCCGCCAGTGGGTCAACATACATCGGCTTCTGACGAAGTCCACGCGCGGCTTCACTGTCGAGCGCGGTCTTGTGCCGACACGCGAGGAAGTTTCCCAAGTCGGTTGGCGACGCGATGAGGAGAGAGTCTCGAACGTTCATGGTCGCGCATACGGTATCAGGGAGGGTGTGACAGGCTAGTTCCTACGCGTTACTTTCGCCGAGTGCCCGATCTGGCAGATTCTGCGCTTCGCCAGCTCACGATATTGGCAGTTCCTGCGACACTCGCGGTTGAAACCGGAGAGTCCCTGCAAATTGTGACGGGTACGCGTATTGCTCCACCGAATCCCGATCGGACGATGGTAACGTCGTCGTCCGCACTGAGGAGGAGACCGATGTCGGACGAACGTCTTGCGAGAATTGAAGCGAAAGTTGATCGTGTGATTCAGGGCCAGGCGGAGCACAACAGCCGCTTGGACAAACTGGAAGTGGGGCAAGAGGTGCTCCGCGATTCGGTGGCACAAATCGCCGAAAGTCACGCAGTGGTCGTGCACAGACTCGACACGGGATTTCAGTCGCTCCATGCCGTCGTCCACGAGCGTCTCGAACCGCTCGAGGAGGCGGTTCGTCGTCTGAACGCACGCTAGCGGCGGGTCGCTACCAAACGCGCGACACTGGTTGCGCCGGTCACCGTGCTCCACGCGCCTTCGTAGGCGCGCATCTGGCCGGCGTATTTGGCAGCAAGGTCGGCGGACTTGCCGCCCACATCCGTCTTGTAGTCCACGATCTGCCACTGGTCGCCCGCGCGATACACGAGGTCGATGACACCGGTGAGCACGCCGGACTGGACATTTTCTTGGTCACGTACCTGGTCACGCACCGCAAACGGAGCTTCTTCGTGCACTTCTTTTGAAGCCCTTGCGGCCGTCCAGAACTCGGCCTGCACCACGCCTTCCACCGTCGCAACGGCGTGATCGATTTGCGGACGCAGGTCGAGCTCCTCCACGGTCAGCCACAATGCGAGACGACGCAGGTCGTCGCGGGTGGCGTGTGGAAACCGCATGGCGTGCTCCAACAGGCCATGCACCAACGTGCCCCAGGCCATGCCGGCGTCGGCGCGACGGGCTGGGGTTGAGGCGGTTAGAGGGGCGGTTGGGTCTGGCGACACTGGCTGCACCGGCGGGCCTGAAGGCCCTGCCCTACGTTCTGTCTCGGTGACGCTGTTGGCGAACCAGGTGGGCTGATCGGCGGCGACGTGCGCGGCTTCGGCGCGGGCGATCGACGCGGTGGACGATGAGAAGTCCACGGGGGCGGGCTCGGAGAGCGCAACCTCGTCGGGCACGGACAGTTCGGGCACGCCGGTCAGAAAGTCGTTGAGGCCGGACCAGGCACCAGGTTTTCCTGGCTTCGTCGCACGGCCCACGACGAGCACCTGCTTCGCACGCGTGGCGGCGACATACAGAAGACGGTCTCCTTCCGCGTCGAGATACTTCTGCTCCTCCGCAGCGTGGTCGGCCCAGTCGGGAGGGACGGCCAACACAGTTGATGCCCAATTGGTGTCGGACTTGCGGACGATGGGAAGGAAGCCAAGGGCACGCTGAGGCGCGGCTAAAGCCGACGCCCTACGCTCAGACGCTGTACGGACGATCCGAACGTCGGGCTCGGCGTCGTAGCCACCCTTGGGATCCGCGAGAAAGACGACCGCGGCCTCAAGGCCCTTGGCCTTGTGCAGGTTCATCACCCGCACCACGTCCTGACGCCCAGGCTCAAGCGGCCACGACTCGACCTCACTCGACTCCTGCGCGGCATCCTGCAACGCCTCGGCCGCCTCGGCCAACGTGAACCCGGACTCCACCGACGCACGCACCCGGTCCACGGCATGCAACAAATCCCCCGCCTCCACCCCACCGGTGGTCGTCGCCGCCAACGCGAGATAGCCGGACGCGTCCAGGATTCGATCGAGCGCGGCGCCTGCGGGAAGCGCGCGCGTCCACTGGTGCCACTGGCGGAGTTGGGTGAGGGCGCCTTTCACGGATGACGGCGGCCTTGCAGACCAGGCCGCCCTACTTTCGGCAGAACCCGTGGCTCCATCTGAATAGAGACCCAGATAGCCGCCGGAGCGCTTCCAGGAGTACAGGTCGCGATCGCTGAGACCAAACAACGGGCCACGAAGCACGCCGACCAGCGCGACCGAGTCCTGCGGATCGGCGAGCGCCTGCAGGATCTGCGACAACTCACGCACCTCGGCCGACTCGCCAAACGCACCGGCGCCGGCCACCTCGATGGGAATCTGCCGCGCCTCAAGCGCCTCGACATACACCTTCAACGGCTTGCGCTTGCGCGTGAGAATCAGAAAGTCGCCATACCCGCGACGGCCGGCGGCCACCTCGGTGTAAATGTACCGCGCGATGCTCGCGGCTTCGTCGGCAGCAGAGTCGGACGTCAGCGTGAAGAGCGCGGTCGGCGGCCTTGAGGACCAGGCCGCCCTACGTACCGTCACGGGCGTCACACTACCTACGTCATCGGCGGCCCCACCCTCATCGGCCGCCTTAGGTGCCTCATCATCTGCTGCAGCAGCTGACAGAGCCGCGAACGCGGGCGCGTAGGTGTCGCTCGTGGTGGGGAACTTCGTGCTGAATACCTGATTGGCCCAGTCGCACAAGGCGGGCACGGAACGGAAATTGGTCGTCAGCGGCACCACGTTCGCGTCGTCTTCCCCGCCGATGACACGACGCACGTGGTTGTAGATGTCGATGTCCGCCCGGCGGAAGCGGTAGATGGATTGTTTGGGATCGCCGACGACATACAGAACCCTTCGACTCGTGCCTTCGGCACTTCGCTCAGGGTGCTCGCCTTCGGCGAGCAAGAACATGATTTCGGCTTGGAGCGGATCGGTGTCCTGAAACTCGTCGACGAAGATCCAGCGGTATTTGTCCTGCAATGCGCGACGGACGGATTCGTTTTCGCGCAGCACCTTGGCGGTGCAAATCAACAGATCGTTGAAGCTGAGCGTGTTGCGCAGACGCCGGTCGTGCTGCGCGAAGTCGCGAGCCTTGACGAGCAAACGGATACACGGCGCGTAGAGATGACGCTTCCAGGCCTCCAGCCAGGGAGCGACGACGTCGGTGCGGAACTGCTCGTGAAGCGCGTCTACCGTGACGCAGATTGCCTTCGCCTGCTTCTTGTCTGCGCTCCACCACTTCTGCGTCGCCTTGGCCTTGAAGTCCCACATCCGCAAGAGCTCGGCCAAACTCGCGGGCGTGCGACGACCTCGCTGCGCAAACGACCACGCACGCGCGAATCGCTGACTCCTGTCCTGGACATCGCACGTTGTGACTTCGTCAATCACTGCCGGCAGATGCCGCGTCAGCTCCGTCCAAAACGTGTCCAACGCCGCCCACGCCGCGTCCACCTCGGGAGCCGGGACGTCGTCGGCCGGAAAGTCCACGTCTTCGTAATTGCACACGGCCGCAAACGCACCGTCGAGATCCTTCGCCTTGATGCCGGCGTCGTTGAGCAACGCAAGGTCACGGTCTCCCGCCGCGCGCGCCTGCGCCCGGAACTCGCGCCAACTCGACTCCCGCATCAGCCGATCATCCACATCGTCCAACTCGGTGAAGCCGGGGGCTACTCCCGCCTCGATTGGGCGCTCTCTTAACAGCCTCGCGCAGAAGGCGTGGATGGTGCCTGAGAAGAGGCGCTCGATGTTGGACAGTGCTTCGCGCACGCGGTCGGCGCGGCTAAAGCCACGCCCTACATTTTCGGAGAGGTCGGCGCCGCTGCGTTCGGCCTCGCTCGGGCCAATCAGCTCTGATTCCAGAGCTGATTGAAATCGGCCTCTGAGTTCGGCGGCGGCTTTGCGGGTGAACGTGACGGCGGCCATGTGGTCAACGGTGTACACGCCGGCGCTGATGCCGGCGGCCATGCGGCGCGCCATTTCGTGGGTCTTGCCCGATCCGGCACCGGCCTCGACGATCAGGCTGGTCGTCAGGTCGGTGACGATGCGGTGACGGGAGGCGGCGTCGGAGAGGATGTCGGAAAGGACGGGGTCAGACATAGTGGCGCAGCCTCCGGAAGGACTCGAGCTCAGGCGCGTCGACCTTGGCCTCGGCGCGTTTCAACACCTTCTCCTTGGCGCCGCAGGCCGCGCCGTAGTCGCAGAACTTGCAGTCTTGCTTGTCGTGGGTGTGCACAAAGTGGCCGTGCGCGATGACGTCACGCAGGTCGCTGAGCACGTTGATCACGTCCGCCTTGGGCTGGGCGGCAATCTGTTTCGGATGTTGCTGCCCCTTCGCGCTGGAGAAGTAATAGGTTGCGCCCACCACCTTCGGAGTCTTGTGTTTGGCCGCCTTGAGAATGTCCACCGCGGCCAGGCCGTAGAGCGCGTGCTGCAGACGCCGGCCGCCGGCGAACGTGCCGAGCCAGGCGGGCGCAAAATAACTGCCGGTCTTGTAGTCGAGAATTTCGAACGTGCCATCCTGCAACTGATCGATCCGATCGATGCGACCACGAATGCGGAAACGTAGGTCGCCGGCCGTCACGATGTGATCGTTGAACGGCGCCTCGAGTGCGACGGGTCTGCGATGGTCGGGGTTGTCGAGCTCCGCACACGAAAACAGCGCGAGATCCTCGAGGAAGTCGCGCGACTCGCGCTCGCCCACCTCGATCGACGGCGGCGGCATCTCCTGCGCGGTGTCGTCGAGCAACTGCTGACCACGCTGCTGCAGCCAGGCATGGTCCGCCTCGCAGGGTGTGCGCGAGTCGTGCAGGCACCGCTGATGGAACTCGGCATACAACTCGTGCAGCAGACTGCCGCGAATGAGCGGGTTGAGCCAGAGGTCCTGCTCGCGGTCGCCGGATTCAATGGCGCTGACGCCGAGGCCCTTCTCCAGAAAGTGTCGGAAGGGACACGCGGCGGCCTTCTCAAGCTGCGTGGGCGACACGACGCGGCCGTCCTTCGCGAGGTCCAGATCGGATCCAGCTTCAGGCACGAAGCCGTCGTATTCGGTGAAGTTCGCGGAGTCGCGCGCGGCTTCGGCGGTAACACCTTGTGCGAGCGACGGAAACGCCGCGAGCACAGCGTCCCTGCCTACCGACTGTCCTGCCCTCGCCGCCGCCCACAGCCACCATCTTCCTCTGCCCAGCGCGTCGTCTGCGGTCGCGGGCACGGTGGACACGGGTGCGCCGGTCGCGACGTGCAGGTCCTGATAGGTCGCGGTCGGATTGCCGGTCGCGCGGCGGAACGCATGCAGCATCACCCACGAGGCATAGGTGGTGCGGAACTGTCGCAGGTCGCGGCAGGAGTAGCTCAGGTGCACCTGCGCGCCGGGCATGGACATCGCGGTGTCGAGCCGCGCGAGGGACTGGGTCACGAGGTGCTGGAGCTTGTCGGCGGACGACCGCAAAACGACCTCAGAGGTCGTTTCCGGAAGTGGCGCAGCCGGAAACGACCTCTGAGGTCGTTTTGCAGCAATCGCCGCGCGCTCCTTGTCGAGCAACACCGGGTCTTCGACGGCGGCCGGGAACACGCGGCCTTCTTCGAGGCCGACGATGAACAGGAGCGGGCGATTGGCCCAGGCGGCCTCGCGGAGCTGGCAGATGTGGAGGTAGCCGGGGCGCGGACGGTCGGCGCCGATGTGCAGGCTCTCCACCCGTTCGCGCAGGAAACGCAGCGCCTGGCCGAGCGGACATCGGAAGTCGCCGAGCGCTCTGAGCTCTGCGAGCGAGGCGGCGAGTTTGTTCGCCGCGGCGTGGTCCAACGCACTGGCGCGCGCGGCGGTCTCTTCCACGAACTGGATCGCCGCATCAACCAGCGGCTGCAGGTCTATCTTGTGGTCGTTTCCTCCGGGGCCGGGCGCAGGAATGGTGCCGATGAGTGCGTCCACCCAGTCGGCGAGCGCTTCGGCTTCCTGCGCGGTCCGTTCTCGGTATTCGCGTTCGTCCTCGGAGATGTCCTCCTTCGCGCGGGCGCGTGAGGACGTGGCCAGGCGCGAGAGGGACAGGCGGTAGGTGGCGCGGCCCCAGGCGGCTTCGGCGCGGAGGAGGAGGCGCGCGGCGTGAGAGGCGCTGCCAGCGAAAACGACCTCAGAGGTCGTTTCCGGTTGTTCTCCATCGGAAACGACCTCTGAGGTCGTTTTCGCACCCAGCGTCACGTCTCCGGACTGGAACAGGCGGCGGAGTTTGCCGGCGGCGAAGTCGTCTTCCACCCACTCGATGAGGCCGAGGAGCGCGCGGCCGGGGCGCGTGAGTGTGGCGGGCAGGCCCGTCGCCAGGGTCACGGGCCATTCGTAGCGGCAGGCTTTTTCCCAGAGGAGTGTTGCGTAGCCCTCGCTGGCGCAGGCGATCTCAACTTCGTCCAGCTTGTGGCCGGACTTCAGGATGCGGCGGAACACTTCTTCGACTTCGGATTCGGGGCCGCCGGCTGAAAAGAAGGACGCGGGCTGACCAGATCCGGCGCGGCTTACGCCACGCCCTGCATGCGGCGTGAGCCGCTCACCGGGCATCGATTTTTGTAGCGCGGCCTGGTTCTCAAGGCCGCGGATCTTGTCATTCACGCCCTCGCCGGGCATGGCCGCAAACAGCTGCTCCTGCAGCGGCGACCACGTGACGTCCGGTAGCGTCGTCCAGCAGTCGCTGGCTTTGATCGGGCACCACTCGGTGTGGGCCAGCGCTTCTTCGTAGACCATGGCCTGGTCGCCGAGTTTGTGTGCGGCCAAGTACTGCTCGTAGGCCTCAAGCAAGGCGCATAGTTCGGCGTGTTTTTGGGCGGACTCAAATCCGTCTGCCTTGAGGTCGGTCGCGCGGATGCCGGCCGCTCGCAACTCACGTAAGGTGGACCACAACGCCATCGCCATCCGCGGCTCATGCGCCAACGGGCGGAAGTAGGTGTGCGCCTCGGGCAGTCCCAACAGAAGCCGCATGATGAGCGCCGGGCCAAGCTGCTCCTCGGACGGGTCAATCCCCCGCTCGATCAGATACGGTGCGCCCATCCGCAGCGCAATATCGAGCGGCGTGACGAATCGGAGGTTCGCCCAGTCGGTGCCTTCCAGCACCAGCCGGTCGCCAAGCGTGCGGCCGATCCCGTGCGTGGGCACAAAGACCCACTTCGCGCGCGTGGGATGCGCTTTGCACAGGGCAACGAGGTGATCGGCGAAGGACTCCATTGCGAAACTGCCGCAATCATACGCGTGGGGTCTGACAGGGTGGTTCCTTCGCGTCCTGATCGCCTCTGGAGGCACGGAGGCGCCAGCCGCGAGGATGTTCGGCCCGGCCGCGCTGAAGCGATCGTCGCCGTCGGTCAAACGTACTTCGTCATTCAGACGCGGCGACAGGAATTGAGCGACCAGGAGATCGATGCACAATGTCGCCTGCAGCTTCGAGTCGAGATGAAGCAGCACAACACCCAACTTGCCGACGCAGCCAAAGATGCGGCCTCGGCGCTCAGGACATCCACACACGAAAGGGCCTCAGAAAAAGCCGGCAAATTCTTGACCACATGGGCAGCACCGAACTGGCCGCCAATCTGTTTCGCGCGACCCAGGCCGAGGACAAAATGCGCCGCGAGAGGATCGTGGGAAAGGCCAAGGCCAACACCGCGCACCGGGACGTTGGGGCCAAGGTCCGCCAGACGATCAAGGAACTTGGCGGCACGATGCCAGAGGAACTGCCAACCGCAGAAAGCATCAGACGGTTGGCACCACGGGTGCGCAAGGCCATTGCGACCGCGTCGCCGCGCGAATGCCGGCCGCGCCCAACTCGCGAATCGTGGTCCACAGAGGCTCGCCCAGTCAGTAACCTCGAGCACCAGCCGGTCACCGAGCGTGCGGCCGATCCCGTGGGATGCGCCTTCGCGTCCTGACGCCCCGCGAGCTGGCACGACCTTCTCGCGTGACGACCCCCACCGACGATGCTACCGTCGTCCGAGAGTAATCCCGTGGCTGCTAGAATTCAGCCATGGCTGCAAAGGAGCGCCCTCTGAATCCACGTGACCCCCGAGAGGAGCCGGCATATCCCCTGGCTGAGGCGGCGCGATACCTGCGCCTGCCCAGCGCGACGCTTCGTGCGTGGACACTCGGACGTGGCTATCCCACGGCTACAGGGGGGCGCCGGTTCCGTCCGTTGATTCGTCCTTCACGGGGGCAACCGCCAGCGCTGTCCTTTTGGAATCTCATCGAGGCACATGTGTTGCGCGCCCTTCGAACCGAGCACGGCGTTTCACTCAAGGAATTGCGACAGGCTCTGGAATACGCTGAGCGCGAACTGGGCATTGACCGCCTGCTGCTCCGCCAGGATCTTCGTTCAAAGGCGGGCCAGATTTTCCTGGAACGGTACGGCCAACTGATCAACCTTTCAGCCTCGGGACAGCTTGCGATGCGCCAGGTCCTCGATCAACACCTCAATCGCGTGACCTGGGATCGGGCGAAGTTCCCAATTCGACTTCACCCGTTCGTTTCGGGCGACTCGGTCACCGAATCTCGCGTCATCGCCATCGATCCGGGAATTGCTTTCGGGCGGCCGGTGCTGATCGACTCCGGTATCTCAACCGCAGCCATCGTGGCGCGCATTGACGCGGGCGAACATCCCACGGCCGTCGCGGCCGATTACGGAGTGACGGAAGCCGACATCACAAACGCGATCCTGTACGAGCGGGCGGCTTGAGTGTTGTCTTCTTCACGGACCGTGACCTCGGCCTCCAGTTTCCGCACGCCCTGCGCACCGCAGGGCTGACCGTCGAGCGCCACACCGACCACTTTCCGCCAGCGTGCCCGGATGATGTGTGGCTCCGCGAAGTGGCCAGACGAGGATGGATCGCCGTAACCCACGACAGCCGCATCCGATACAAACCGAACGAACTTGCAGCAGTCGTTCGTCATAAAGTGAAGCTGCGTGTGCTCGTCGGCAAGGCACCTTACCCAACCATCGCCGAGTCGTTCGTGGCGACCCTGCCTCAGGTGCATGAATTCCTTCGGGCACACACGCCGCCGTTCATTGGAAAGGTCTACCGAGCCACGCCTGCTGAGTTGGTTCGCGACCCAACCGCAGCCGGGCGTGTTGAGCTCTGCTATCCGAAGACGGTCGCGAATCCTTGAGCCCGGAAGCCCACTACGAACTGACCACAGTCGACCCGTTCCACACGCCCTCCCCCACAAGCTCGGCGGTCGCCGGGCGACAACACCGGCAGCGTAAACGTGATGGCAGACGGCTCCTTCGCCGTGGACTTCGGGTCGGGCAGCAGATGCCGGCGCAGCACTTCGTACGCCTGGCGCTGCCACTTCCACAGCTTCGTATCGACGCCCTGCACGTGTTCGCGATACGCCGTCGCGCCAAGCCCACGATCGCGAGGACTGCGGAAGATGCCGCTGCCATTCATGGCCTTCAGCGCATTCTCGAGCGCCTGGTTCAGCAGGCTGTCGGCTTCGGTCAGCGTGCTGCTCGTGCCCGGGGCGCCGGGTGCTTCCGCGTACCTGCCAATCAACTGCGGCCTGGGCTCCCCCTTGCGAAGCTTGACGCCGGTCGTCAGGTCGCGGATGTCGTCCACCACGAGAAGGCCGGCATAGAGGGCGTCCCACACGCGCAGCTATCGGAGCTCGGCGGCCGCAACCCGCCTGCCGGTCCCCCGGAGCACGGAAGTCATGTCTCCCCGCTCTTTTTCTGTGGGGCGCCGCAGCAGCCGATGCAGTCCCTGCTCGTTGGCGTAATAGCGGCTCATCATGGAACTGGCCTCTACGCCCAGCGTGCGATGGATGATGGCGTTGATCACAGCGTCGGCAGCCAGATGCTCGTCGGGCGAGACCGCGGTCACCCGGTCGGTGTGCCGCAACAACACGTGCAGGAATTCGTGGCAGATGACGGCCTTGACCTCGGCCTCGATCTGGCAATGCGCGCTGACGAACTTCAGGTTCACCAGCCGGCGCGGCGTGTCCTCGCAGGTGACCGCCAGCGTCGGCACCGATTCGGTGAACTCCACCGACAGAATCTTAAGCACGGCCCTGACGGCCAGCGGATTCTCGTCGATCAACTCCCGGAAGATGTTGTGAAACTCGCGAGGCTTCATGCGTAGAACCCTCCGGCCTCGAAGAGCGCCACACGCCGCGTGAGGCTGGGGCGCGTCCACAACACGGGGCGGGCCGGGTCGTACAGCCACGGCGTGCACAGGCCAAGAATCAGCACCAGGCGCAGGCCGTCGAGAGCCAGCAACTCGGACGCCTGTTCAACTGGCTGGTTCGGTTCGAGGTGACACAGCCGCGGGCCGACCGGCAGAACCATGGATGCCCGGGCATCTTCCTCGTCCTTGAATCCGCAGACCTTGAGCCACCCGTACGCCCACGTGAGCGGAGACTTGCGCCCGAAGTCGATGGCGACCCGCAGGACGCACGGGCAGCGCACGCCTTCCGAATCGTTGTCGAGCAAGGTCGCAAAGACCCGCTCCGTCCGCGTCCGGCTGTGCGGCCCGCCGCTGTTGCACCACAACTCGGGGGTCATGCCAGCCCCGCCTCGCGAAACACCGAGACCCACCGGTTGAATTCCTTCTCGAACTCGGCCGCATGCGTGACGACGATGCTGTTGAGCAGGCAGTAGTAGAAGAGCTGCCGCGCCCGGTCGCGACGAGCGGGGGGAAGCTGCGCCACCAGCGGACCGAGCACGGAGAGTTCAGGGTGCGTCGTGCCCTGATCCCTGAGCCGTTCCTGCCAAGAGACTTTCCCATCGACCGAAAGCAGCGGTCCTGCGAACCGGCCCAGATCGTTGACCCCGTCGGCGCCAATGGGCAGTCATCCCTCGACCGCCGCCGGATAGGCCGCCAGCGCAAATGCCGCAGCGCGTTCCTTCGACTCGTTCGCCAGCAACTGCTCCACGGCCAACGTGCCCGTGTCGTTGTCTGGGCAGTTGTCAAGCAGGAGCTTCGCCTTGCGATCGAGTGCGCGCTCCAGGTGGAAGAGATGGGTAGCGCAACTTCGTGAGTGGCAGGCCCTGGATGCGGCGTTCGTGCACCAGCGAGAACAGCCGATTCTGATGCTCGGGCTTGCAGCGGCTGATTTCGTCGATGAGCACCGACTCGGCGCCCCAGATCGTCGCCGGCGTTTCAAGAAACCGGATGGTGGTCTTCTCGGGGTCGGGATAGGGAAAGCCGACGAGGTCATCGAACGAGATCAGGCTGGCGTTGCAGTGCCGATGGTCCAGGCCCAGGGCTTCGCTGATCGAATTGAGCAGGAAGGTCTTGCCCGTGCCGCTGCGGCCGATGAGCAGCAGTGGGCCTCCGGTCACGAGGGCCGCAAGGATGACGAGTTCCTGCTCGTCGAATCCATAGGCGCCCAGCGCGGCCAGACGACTGGTGATCGCGGTGTCGGTCGTCATGCTCATCTCCCCCGGCCGTGCCGGGCAGGAATTAGCACCGTGGCGATTGCCGCTCGGTTGCTGTGACGTCGTCGGGCCTGTCCCCTCGGTCACTCTGGATAAGTCCCGCGTATCAGCGGGATGCGCGGATTCTATCTAATGTCATCTACATATGTCAATGCGTAGATTGTTGTCTGTCAGTCGACTGCTGCTCCCGGGCCTGATCCTTCATTCTCTCGGTGCCGGCGACGGAGGCGCTTGATGCCAACTCCCGAGCCATGGCCTCGTCGGATGCGCTTTGCGCAGCGAGGACAGTTGGTCGGCGAAGGACGAGCTGGCACGATCTTCTCGCGTGACGACGCGCGCCGACGATGGTAGCGTCGTCGTCAGAAACTGCCACGTCAAGAGGTGAAGACGTGGCGGATTTTGCAAAGCGGATTCAGACACGGCCTGAATTTCGGTGCGACCTTTGGGCATGACACATGCTGCTGTCCCTGATGATTCGGAGGGACAGATGGCAGAAGTGGCGGAGAGAGTGGCAAAACTCGAAGAACAGTTCGAGGTGGTGAATCAGAGCCTGATCGACGTCAAGGCGTCGCTCGTGCGCGTCGAAGGTCAGATCGACGTTGGACTGACCGAGATGCGAGGCGACATGTACGCCGGCCTAACCGACGTCCGACACGAGATGCGAACGGGCTTTGCTGACGTCAAGCAGTCCATTACGCGCATCGAAACCCGGCTCGATGTTGGACTCAGCGAGGGCCGAGGCGAGACACAGACCGGCCTGGCCGATGTCCGAAGCGAAATACAGACCGGCCTGGCCGATGTCCGAAGCGAAATACAGACCGGCCTGGCCGACGTCCGAAGCGAAATACAGACCGGCCTGGCCGACGTCCGAAGCGAAATGCAGACCGGCCTGGCCGACGTCCGAAGCGAAATACAGACCGGCCTGGCCGACGTCCGAAGCGAAGTGCAGACCGGCCTGGCCGATGTCCGACATGAAATGCGAACGGGCTTTGCTGACGTCAAGCAGTCCATTACGCGTATCGAAACCCGGCTCGATGTTGGACTCAGCGAAGGCCGGAAGGAGACAAAGACGCAGTTCCGCTGGCTGATGGGCGGCATCGGCGCAGCATCCCTGACGATCCTCGCCGCCATTCTCTCGGCCGTCTTCACGCTGCGCGGGTAGCGCCGAGAATCAGAGAGAGCGGAGGAAGGCGAGCAGGGCCTGGAACTCGCGCGCGGACATCTGGTCGGCGCCCCGGCGCGCCAGGGAGGCTTCGGCACCGTGCCGCCGGATGGCCTCTTCGAGTGTCGCCGCCGATCCGTCGTGCAGCAGGGGACGCCGCAGCCTCAGGCCCCACAACGCCGGCGTCCGAATTTCGTCGGCTTGCCCGGCGCCCTGGACAATGCCGTCACCCGTGCCCACATCGTGCAGCAACAAGTCGGAAAACAGCGCCACGGGTTTGCGATCGAACAAGGGATTGATGCTGGGCCCGGTCATCAGCACGGGCACATGACACGTGGCACACCCGATTGACGTGAACAACGTCTCGCCCAGTGCGGCATCCGCAGAAGGGGCCCCGCGTTGAACAGGCGCCAGCAGCTTCATGAAACTTTCGAAGTTATCCACGCCGCGGCGACGAGTGCGCGGATCACGAACGTCTTCGGGATCCGGAATGGGATCACACAGCCGCATCTGCGCCGCACTCACACCCACAGCCAGTTCCTGGGGAAACAGGTCGTTGGTGATGCCCATTTCGTTGCGATAGGCATCGGCCCCGAACGTGAGCAACGTGGCGTGTTGCGCCTTCCAGCCGAATCGTCCCACCCGGTTCTGCCCTGTGCCGATGTCGCGCACAACCGCAGCGCGGCCACTCACGCCATCACGGTTGCGGTCAAACGGATCGGCGAGCGCGAGAATGGTGTCGTCTGGAATGGCCTCCACCAGCCCCGCGCCAAACAACGGGATGGGCACCCGCCTGGCCATCACCGTCGTCTCGGCGGGCAGCACAGACTGGCACTGGTGATTGGGAATCGAGAACAAATGAAACAGCGTCTCGCCGGAAGGGTCGAGGGGCACGAACTCACCCGCTCGTCCGGTGGTCGCCGCGCGAATTTCGGCGACCGGTGACACCCCACCAATGGCAGGCACGTTGTGACACGCCGCGCAGCTCGTGCCGTTGAACGCAGGCCCCAGCCCTTCCTCGGCCGTTTCCACTTCCAGGAAGTCGTCGAGGCCCATGCGAAAGAGCTCGAACTCCGCGGCGGTGATCCCTGGCAGTGGATCGCCGGGTTGGGTTGTGCGTTGCAGTGCCGCCACCCATGACGCACTGAACAAGACGGCACACAGGGCAACGAGGCTCGCGAACTTGGAACGACTCATTTGGTCACCACAATGACGCCACGCATGAACGCGTGCCCTGCGCCGCAGGTGTGGGAGCACTCGAACGTGTACTTGCCGGCGGCGGTGGGAGTGAAGACAACGGTGGCTTTGCCCTTGCCGCGCTTGGGCACCTCAATGTTGATGTCGGTGCCGACGATGCGGAAGCCGTGGGTGGTGTCGTCACTGGTCACGCGGAGCTCGAGCCGAGTGCCCACGGTGGTGCGAATCTCGGACGGGGTAAACGCAAACCGCTCGGCACTGATATCGATCACTTTCGCGGGCGACTGCGACCCGGCACACGCGAGGAGAAGAAACAAGGCGATACGCATCAGAACCACCATCCCAGGCCAACGGCGAATGTATTGGGTGCGGTGATCGAGACACTTCGATTGCGCAACACCGTGTAATCGAACTTGACGGCAATGTCGGCGTCGGGCCAGTACGTGACGCCCATCACCCACGCCGTGCGGTCGAACTCCTTGAGCGGCAGGTAGCCGGGCGCCATGCGGAACTGCGTATCGACGTCTTCGTACCGCACGAACGCGCCGATGTCTCCGAACCTGGCGCCCGACACCACGCGATATCCAGCTTCCACATAGGCGCCGCGCATCGTCTTGGCCACGTTCGGGTCGATGCCGATGGTGCGGCCCACCGCGTCGTTGAGGTCGGGCGTGTTGTCGATTGACACTTGCGCCGCCTGCGCGCGCAGGTCGAGACGGCCGCGCGAGTACCGGGCATCGGCCTCGACCAGGTGCACCGGCACGTCGAAGCGCGGGCGAAATTCGAATCCCGACTTGCCGGTCCAGAAACTGGTGCCCACCGTGAGGCCACGGGTGCCGACGTATTCCACACGGCCAGTCGCCGCCACTTTGCCGAGGTTGGCGCGGCTGCCCTTCTGCCGCCCATCACGCAGCCCTTCTTCGGCCGTGAACCGAGCGGCGTTGAGCGGCGCCATCAGGAACGCACGATACCGCCAGCCGCGGCCCAATTCGCCATGCGCCCCGACACCGACGTCGAACCACGTGGTGGGAATGATGGCGGTATCGAGGAGGGGACGTTCCACGCCGTAGAACACGGGCGGCTCATGCCGCTCGTTGATGATGCCCACCGGCACCAGCATCATGCCGGCGCGAATGTTGAACGAGCGCGACAGCAGGAAGTCGATGTAGGCCTGCTCAAGTTCGAGTTCCCCGGCGTCCTCGAACCCCTCGACAAACGCGTGTGCTACTTCAAGCTCGCCGACAAACCGGAGGCGATCACTGTACCGGTGCGTGACCAGCAGCACGAATCGATGAAAGTCCAGTTCCCCGTCGAGAAACTGGGGCTTGTTGTAGTGCACCTCCATGTAGCCCGACAGCAGCGTTTTCGGCTCTGGAGGCGCGGCCGCGGCTGCCGGCGCTTGGGTCTGGGCGCTGGCGACACTGGCGAAGAGGAGGCAAATTAGAGTGGCAATTCGTGTATTTTGAAGCATCAAAACGTCAATATTGATGACTCAAAACGTCGGCCCTGTCAAGTGCGGCCGGATTCGGTCTCTTGACGATCGGCGTCGTTCAGGCCTAGAGTGCCCATGAGCTGATGCGAGCCCGCCGCGTTATTGCCTTCGTGCTTCTGACCGCTTTCCTGAGCGGTTTTTCGTTGCCGTGGCTCGCCACCGACCACCGGTTCAACGACGACGTCGACGGCGAGTTCATCGCGATCGGGTCGTGGTCAGACGCCGCTTCGCTTGCCGACGCAGACCTCGGAACCGAGGACCACTGCCTGGCGTGTCACTGGCTCCGTTCGATTCGCACCGCGTCGCGGCCTGCTGCGGCGGCTCCCAACCAGCTCGTCCTGCTCCAGACCTCGCCAGCGGCGTTTGGTCCGAGTCCGCGCACGGTCGCGGTGCCGGTGGCCGGGGCCCGCGGTCCTCCAGCTGCGGCCTAGCCCCGCTTCTCCCCCTAATTTAATTTCGGTTTCATTCGGCACGTGTGTGCCGGTCAGGCAGGTATGTATGCGTGTAATTTTCGCTCGTCTGAGCGTTTCTGTCGCTGTGCTCGTGGCGCTGGCTCAGCCCTCGTTCGTGTTCGCCCAAGCCACCGGAGGCACGATTACCGGCACGGTCACTCTTGAACGTACCGGTGCGCCGTTGCACGGCGCGACGATTGTGGTGATCGGCGCGCGCCGGACGACGACCACGGGCGAGCTGGGTGTGTTCGAGATCACGAATGTGCCGCCGGGCACATACGAGGTACTGGCCCAGCGCGAGCACTTCTCTGCGGCGCGGCAATCTGTGACGGTGGTCCCCGGCCAGACCGCCACGCTGGCGTTCCAGTTGTCGATTGAAGCCGTGCACGAGGAGGTCACCGTCACGGCGAGCGCGTCGGGCTCAGCGACCACGTTTGAGGCGTTCAGCGCGATCACCAGCCTTGATGCCGTCGAACTCGCCAAGAACATGGGCGGCACTCTTGCGGACGCGCTGGCGGCCACTCCGGGTGTGGCGAAGCGATCCTTTGGTGCGGGCAATGCCAGGCCCGTGATTCGGGGCTTTGACGGCGACCGTGTCCTCATCATGCAGGACGGCGTCCGCACGGGAGATCTCTCAAGTCAGTCGGGCGACCACGGCGTCTCGATTGCCCCGGGCGGTCTCGAGCGACTGGAAGTGGTCAGGGGGCCGGCCACGCTGCTGTATGGCAGCAACGCGATCGGGGGCGTGGTGAATGCGATCACCCCACAGGATGCCTTCCGTGCAAGCCCGTTCACCGGACTGCTTGGAGGGGTGACCACTGAGGCAGGAAGTGCGGATGCATCACTGGGCGCCAATGGCAGTGTCCAGTACGGTCGGAACGGCTGGACAGTCTGGGCCGGCGGCGGCTCCAGGCGCAGCGGCGACTATGAGACGCCAACCACCTCCGTCTTCAACTCCGGCAGCCAGCTGCAGAGCGGCCGGTTTGGATTCGGGCACTCGGGCGCACGCCGGTTCTTCAGTGTCAGCGGGTCGGTTGAAGACAGCCGGTTTGGCATCCCATTCGCCGGATTGTTTGAAGGTGAACCCGACGCCGAAATTGATATCGATGCGTTGCGCCGCGACATTCGGGTGGACGTCGGCGCGCGCAACCTGGCAGGCAGCGTTCTGGATGCGGCGAAGGTGACCGTGGCCTACACCGACTATTCCCACAACGAACTCGAGGTGGAAGACGGCGTGGAAAGCATCGGCACGGCGTTTAGCAACAATACGTTGACGGCCCGCGCAGAACTCGAACAGAAGCGCCGTGGGCGCATCACGGGCCGCCTGGGGGCAGAGGTCGTTCATCGCGACTTTACCTCGGTGGGTGCAGAGGCCCTGGCGCCGGCCGTGCGGCAGTGGTCGCTGGCGGCATTTGTCTATGAGGAAGCGGTCTTTGACGGCTTCCGCCTGCAGTTCGGCGCCCGCGGCGAGCGCAACACCTACGCCGCCGATCCGCGGTCAGCAGAAGCGCCGGTGGAAGCGCCGGAGGTGCGTGACCGGTCGTTCAACGCGTTGTCAGGCTCGTTCGGCCTCCACGCGGACATTGGTGCAAAGAGCGCGTTCGTCGCGAACCTCAGCGCGGCATCGCGGACGCCGGCGCTGGAGGAGCTGTACAACTTCGGTCCCCACATCGGGAATCTCGCGTTCGAGGTGGGAAACCCCGATCTCGATGTGGAACGCACATTGGGGCTCGACCTCAGCCTCCGCACTCGCGGCTCGAAGGCGCAGGGCGAACTCAACGTCTTCGGGTACACCATCGGCAATTTCGTGTACCTGGACTTCACCGGCGCTGAGGAAGACGGCCTGCGCGTGGCCAACTACCAGCAGGCCGACAGCCGCTTCATCGGCATGGAGATCTCCGGCGAGTGGCAGGCACATCCGTTGCTGCACGTGCACGGAGGTGCCAGCTACGTGCGCGCCACGTTGACCAACACCGATGAGTTTCTTCCGAGGATTCCGCCATTCTCGGCGCGGGTGGAACTCGAGATTCCCTGGAACCGGTTCACCCTGAGCCCCGAGGTGGTCTTCACCGCCGGGCAGACGCGCGTGTTCCGTAACGAAACCACCACCGACGGCTCGACCATCGTCGGACTGGGCGCCACGTACTTGTTCGGTGCCAGCCACGCGACGCACGCGCTGGCGCTGAAGGCGTACAACCTGACAAACAAGGAGTACCGCCTCCACAATTCGCTGATCAAGGACTTTGCCGCGGAAATGGGGCGCGGGGTCAAGCTGACCTACTCGGTCAAGTTCTTCTGAGTGCGGCCGTCGGTCACCACGATGACACCGCGCAACATGTCCATGCCACAGCTGAACGCCAGTTCTCCCGGCGCGCGCGCCGGGAGACGAATCGTGATCCGTTGGTTCAGCGGCAACGCACGTTGAATACCCAACGCTGGAATGAGCACATCGGTGCCGCAGGTCTCCGCCACGCGGCGGATGAACACGAGATCGACGGGTTGATGGGCCGGCACGGTGAGCCGCGCCGGACTCAACCCGGTGGCCGTGATTTCGATCACGCGGCGAGCCACGGCAGGCTCATCGGCGTCGCGGCCGCGCGCAGGTGCTGTTGCCGGTGCAGCTGCAGGTGCCACCGGCTGCGGCCAGCCCAAACGGTCTCGTTCGGCGCGCAGGAAAAAACTGCCGGTGCCAACCACACGTTCACCCTCTGACACGCCCGATCGCACGTCCACCTGATCGCCGGACGCATCGCCAAGCACCACCGGGCGCTCGACGAACGTGTGGGGCTGCCCGGGCACTTCGACATACACGACCGAGACGGGCCCAAGCGTTTGCACCGACGCCTTGGGCACCCTTGCGTGAGGCACCGACGCAGACCCCGCGATGGTGGCCACGGCGAACATCCCGAATCGCAAGGCGGCATCAGGGTTGCCCACCTCGATGCGCACACGCGCCGTCCGTGTGTCTCGCGCCAGTTCAGGGTCGATGTACGCCACCCGGCCAGTCCATTGGCGGCCCGCAAAGGCGTCGCTGGTCACGGTCACCGACTGGCCGATTCGCACGGGACCGAGGTCGCGCTCGAACACATCGGCCATGACCCAGACATGACTCACGTCGGCCAGGGTCAGGAGCGAGTCGGCCTCTGCGACGTTCTGACCCGGGTTCACGGCGCGCCGAACAACCACGCCGCTGGCGGAAGCGCGAACGTCGATCACCTCGGGCGCGGCTGCGCCGGCCGCGATGGCCGCCAGACCCGCGTCGTCCAACCCGAGACGCGCGAGCCTGGCGCGCGCCGTGTCGACCTCGGTTGAGGCCAACACGAACTCGGCCTGCACGGCCTCGGCTTCTTCCTGACTCGCCGCGCCGATCTTCACCAATTGTCGCGTGCGCTCCAGCCGCCGGCTGACGGCATCAAGCGCCGCACGGCCGGTCAGCCACCGGCGCGCTTCATCCGTGAGTTCAGGACTGCGAAGTCGCGCCACCGGTGCGCCCTTGACGATGGCCTGGCCAAGCACGGCCGAGACGGAGACGACGGTGCCGCTGACAATCGGCGTGACTTCGACGATTCGGTACGCGTCGGGTTCCACCACGCCAGGCACCCGCAAGGCGCTGCCCTCAGTTGACGAGGTCACCGGGGACACACGGATGCCCGCGCGGCCCACGGCGTCGGCGGTCAGGACGAGCGTTTGGCTGACGGCGGGAGACTCTGCTGTGAGCGGGGTCGTCGCGGCCGGCGCCAGGGCGGTCTCCGGCTCATGTGGCGACCGGTCAAGAAACACGTACATGCCCACCGCACCCGCCAACACCAGCCCCAACCCCAACGTGATTCGCGCCATCATGATGCCACCCCCAACGCGCGCAACACGGCCGTCCGCGCGTCAATCACTTCCTTCATGGCGGCCGTGAAGGCCGACTGCAAGTCCAGATACCGACGTTCTTCCTCGATGACATCGAACAACGTGCCGCGACCCAGGTCGAACGACTCGCGCACGACGGTCAGGTTCCGTTCGGCCAGATCCATCAGGCCGCCGCGATACAGGCCCAACGTCGCAGCCGCCGCCCCTTCACGAATGCGAGCGGCGTCGATCTCGGCCGTGGCGTCCAGACGTCGTGCGGCCACGCGCGATTCGGCTGCGCGCGCCATCGCGCTTGCGGCGGCAATCGCGCCCTGTTGCCGGTTGCGCCAGGGCAGCGACACGGTGACGCCCAGCATGCCCTCGTGCATGCGGCCGCGGTCGGCGGCCAGGTCGAGTTGCCTGGTCATGTAGGCCGCATACACGCCCAGGTCGAAGCGCGCGTCGCTTCGGGCGCGCGCGCCCTCGGCCTGCGCGCGAATGACATCGAATTCCAGAACCCGGATGTCGGGCCGGGTCGCCAGCGCGTCGGCGAAGGCCCCCGTTGGCGCGGCTGGAAGCGACGCGGCGACGATGTCGAGAGGCAGTGCCAGGCGCAACGGCGCAGCACCAGGCAGGCCGACAACGGATTTGAGCACCGCCAGACCCTGGTCAACCGTGGCCTGCCACATCAGCACGTCGGCCTGAGCGCGACGCCATTCGACGTCGGCCAGATCGCGGTCAAGGGGCCTCGCCGCGCCGGCGTCCACTCTGGCCGCGAGCAGGTCGAGGCGCGATTTCGAGAAACGCGCGCGCCCGTCGGCGATTTCCAGCTGGCGCACCGACGCGAGCACGCCGGTCGCACGGTCTCGCACCACGGCCGCCCACTCGCGCACCTCGTCCTCAACCTGCGACTCAGCCTGATGCACGAGGGGGTCGGCGGCCGTCACACGGGCATTGCGTCGAAACAAATCGAGTGGCCACGACATGCCCAGCAGCGTCTGGGTTTCGAGACCCCCGAACTGTTCGCGCCGTTCGACCGAGGCGCTCGGGTTGGGCCTCAATGCCGCCTGTTGCCGGTCGCCGGCTGCCGCGTCGATTCGCGCGCGCGCGGCCGCCAGAGCCGGCGCACGTTCCATCGCCAGCGCCACCAGTGCGTCGATGGTCAGCCCTTCCTTCGCGTCCAGGTACTGCGCCGCGCGGTTCGGCGGCGGCTGGGTCGCCTGCGCGCGGGCCACGCCGGGCAGACCGGCCAGCATCGAGGCACAGACAAACAGGGCACCACGGCTGAAGATCACGTGAGTCATCGGACTTCTCCATCAAAAGTGGCGGTCCGTCGTCCGCCTGGTCCCTGCCATTCAACGGTCCACCGCCAGGTGCCCGCCATGCTGAACTCGGCTGAGCCGTGGAACCGGCCTGGCCCGGCGCCACTGACGGCCACCGGGGCGGCCATCACCATTCCCGGCATCGTCATCAGCGCAGAGACGCGGACGTCAGTGACGAGCGCAGGCTCGCCGGTGGAGGCGATGCGGAACTCCAGCCAGAACGGGCTGCGGCCCTGGGTCAGCCCGACCTGCCCTTCGTCGGCGAGCAGCCGAATCTGCGTGTCGGCAACTGTCTGGGTGTGGAGAACCCTGAGGTTGGCGGGCGCGACGGTTCCGCGGCCGAAGGTCCACCACCCGGCCACAGCCATGAGAGCGACGAGGACCGCGCCGCCGAAATAAAGACGTCGGGTGTCTATTTCAGCGAAAAAGACACCCGACGTCTTGTTCGGGGTTGGGGCCTCGGGGGGCAGGTGCCGCGACCGCAACCAGTAAAAAATCACCGGCGTCACAATCAGCACGTGCAGCAGCGACGACACCATGCCGCCCAGCACAGGCGCGGCCAGCGGCTTCATGACTTCCGCGCCTGGGCTCGTGCTCCACATGATGGGGATCAGCCCGGCGACTACGGTCGAGACCGTCATCAGCTTGGGGCGCAGCCGAAGCAGGGCGCCCTCCATCACCGCCGCCCGGAGCGTCACGCGCGTCAACACGCCGTGGCCGGCCGACGTCGCACGGGCCACCGCGTCTTCCAGGTAGATGACCATCACCATGCCGGTCTGCACCGCCGTGCCGAAGAGCGCGATGAACCCGACCCAGACGGCCACCGAGAAGTTGTAGCCAAGCGCCCAGACCAGGAAGACGCCTCCGGTCAGTGCAAACGGCACGGCCAGCAGCACGTGCGCCGCCTCAGCCACGGAGTTGTAGGTGAAGTAGAGCAACACGAAGATGACGATGAGGACCAGCGGCAGCACGAACAGCAAACGTGCGCGCGCACGTTCCTGGTTCTCATACCGGCCGCTCCAGCCCACGAAATAACCAGCCGGCATCGTCACACGCTCGGCCACCAGACGCCGCGCCTCTGCCACGAAACTTCCCACATCGCGCCCCTGCACATTGAGGAGCACTGTGGCGAGCACCAACCCGTTCTCGGCGGCAATCATCGACGGGCCACGGGCCGATTCGATGGTGGCCACTGCCGCAAGCGGCACCTGCTGCCCAGTGGGGGTCATGACCGGTGTCTGGCCCACGCTGGCGGGGTTGGCCCTGAACTTCTCGGCCAACCTGACCCGAATCGGGTAGCGCTCCCGGCCCTCAATCGTCATGCCCACGAGCGTTTCGCCGATCGCGTACTCGATCACCTCCTGCACGTCGGCCACCGAGAGGCCGTAACGCGCGGCCGACGTGCAGGAGGTGATCGAGTACGCGATCGGCGAAACGCTCGTGGGCATGACGATTGAGG
>ENA-ORBV01005423-ORBV01005423.1-microbial-mat-metagenome-genome-assembly--contig:-NODE-5423-length-23508-cov-5.377321_pt1 | contig 23508 bp, 12 predicted proteins | sample MGYA00237777_ERZ505514 | MGnify/ENA primary metagenome ERZ505514 (study PRJEB26160, sample SAMN06269048) | microbial mat metagenome | isolation source: Oligotrophic lake microbial mat | place... | reverse complement strand
TCCCAGAAATTGACACAATCTTCTTGGTAAAGTTTCTGTGCGTCATCAAACAAAAGGTAAAGTTTCTGTGCGTCATCAAACAAAAGCCAGACCTCCGAACAATCGTTTGCGTCACCCTGCAACTTGTAAGTGTTAAAGCATGCTCCTGTTCTCTCTCTCACGTGCTTGTGCAAACAAAACCCATTTTCAGAATTTTTGACCGGGGTCACGCGCAGAGAATGCCCCGCTATCTTCCCCCCCCCTTTTTTTGTTTCTTTATTTTCCTCCTTTATTTTTTCCATGATCAACTGCTTCAGAGATGATTTGCCAGTCCCCGGAGGCGATCCCACCACCAGAAGGCAACTATCTCGGGCCATGTTTATGGCATTCCCAACTAGATCTTGGCGAGCCAAGAACGTTCCAGGGCGGCCCAAGTCGATGCCATCCACATCCCAGATGGACCAAAGTTTTTTCTTCTTTTGACGAGCAGGACTGGCAAATTTGGCAACTGAAGTAGATGACAATTCCGACGAAGAGGGCTTGATGTCGAGTTCATCGCCGCTCATGTTAATCAATTCCGACGAAGAGGGCTTGATGTCGAGTTCATCGCCGCTCATGTTAATCAACGCAAATGTCTTGGTGTTTCTTGTTCCGATCTTGACAGCTAGATAATCAAAAGCAATTAGAACCAATGCTCTAAAAGCAACAGATGCATGATAGCTAGATAATCGAAAGCAAGTAGCACCACTTGTCTTCAATTAACGCAACTGTGCACTTGTTGAACCGTTGTAACAACTTGTCAAGTGGAAGGGTAACATGCAGGTCTTTCTGTGTATGGTACGTACATTAATAAAATGTAACAACCGTGTCAACTCCGCACAAAAAATTAATGTCGCAACTCAAACCTCCTGTTACGTTTGGACTCAAAGGAGAAAGGAAACACTAACTTTCGTTTTTGCGTGATTGATCTATTTGCCTCGCTTGGCAAAACTATGAGATTTTTTTGAGAGGATCTTTCAAGCACAAAGAATTCTTTCTGAGAGGGGCTGTGAGGCCACGGAGCCTGACAGACGCCCCACTGACTGCCCGGGCATACTAACAAAACGCCTGCAAGCGTGCATGCATTTCCAACAAAATCACGTTTGCACTTTTTATGTATCGTAGAGCAACAATTGCTTTTGCATGCAAAGTTGGTTCAGTTGGCCAGCGACAATTTTAAAGATCGGCCAGAACTCAACAAAAAGAATAAGCAATGCATTGTGTGCTAAATGAATAAGATTGCTGCATGGATGGACCTCCTTCACCTGTTGCGGCGTTGATTTTTTAAAATTCTAGCTAGCAGAATGTTGATAAAAACAATAAAGTGCTCCCACTACGGATGGCGGTTCTGATTTGTCGTTCATTGGCCTGTGGTTATCTTTTTCAGTAGCAGGGGTGTGTTAAGACGGTTAGGTAGCAAAACGTGGATGCTTTGATAGCAACTGATATTCTCGAGCTTGGGGTTCTGTTTGAATCGCCTCTTTCAACTGCCCACATCAACTGGGTTCCATGGCGACTAATCTAGCTTTATGCTAACTAGGCCCATCCAGAATTTTCTTGTGAACGCACCTTCTCATCGTTTGCTCATAATGCCGACTATTTCTTCCCCATGGTCATGAGCTTGACTCCTCCATACGTTCTCGTTTGTTCTAGAAAATCAGAGCCACTTGCAATTTTACAGACCCCTCCTCGAAGGACTAAATCCAGAGGTGGCTCTGGTAGTGCCTCGAGTGTGTGTGTGTCCGCAAACAAAAGGGTGCATTTCTCGCTCTTGAGAACCTCCAAGGTAGCCGCTGCACGTTCCGAAGGCACACCGCAACCCCGAATGCCACCCACGGCCGGAAGACAAATAGCCGCACCCATCATCAACGCCGAGGAAACGGCGGATCCAAAACCAAAGGCGTGACTTAATGTGACGGAAACACAAACCACATCTTGCTCGTACATGGCAAGTTGAAAGGAGGAGTCTTCTCCCAATTTCAAGGCTTGTGGATTGGTAAAGGGATCTGTCGAATTGTAAAAAGCGTGCGGGGTGGTCTCGTTTCCAGAATCCTCAGTCTCCATCGAATACGCATCCAGGCCTCCGTCGTGGATCAATTCTTGCAGAAAGTCACCCGTCAAATAGGGCAAGGGTAAATTGGTTTGCGATAGAAAATTTCCAGTAGCAGCCGTGTCGTCGGCACAAATGGCTCCCTTGACCTTTGGGAGTTTTGCCATTTGTTCTAGATTTTTTGTGGTGCAATACGCTAGTCCCAACCTGTTACAGGCCAATTGCACAAAGAGATTTTCGGTCGTATTGGGGAGATCACTGACCATCAAATCTTTCTGTTCATAACCGTACATGGAAAGAAAACCTGCTAGTTCCTGAGTTGTTTTCGAAAGCTCGGCATAGGTGAATTTATGGCCCTGAAAGGGGGACGTCAAGGCCAGACGATCCGGAAATTTAGCTGCCGCCGCATCGACGAGATGAGCGATCGTCCTGACCGAAGATTTACAATAGATGGACATCCTGTGAATCGAATCTTTGGCTGGGGGGACAAGGTGTAGGAGGTTCTATACCGTTTGAAGGCGTCTATTGTCTTGTCAATCAGCACTTCTAACCAAGTGCTTCAGCTCACTCTGCACGAGTAAATACTAATCTATTTTGAGCTATCCTTCGTTCTGTTTAATTGTCTTTCGGAAAACTGATACATGTAGTGCATGCATAGATTTGTTTGGCTGCGGGCACGATCGATTGATTGATTGACATGGCTGTGGACATGGGACGGTGACGGTGCAACGTGAAAGATTCGAGCAAGTGCGCCTCCTTTTTATTTTTCCGCTACACGCGATAGAAACGAAAATCGGCGTCTCGCGGAGAGTCCATGATTGTTGTTCTACTTAGCTACTCTACTATTATCTAGTTTGCTAGTAGAGTTTTATTACTACTACTCGCACTGAAAAACTAGAAAGTAGATCTGTGTTTGGCTGGTAGAAAAACTTATGCAGACTCTATTTAACTTGAGCTATAAATATCTTTTATGATTGGGCATGCGACCGCCACTCAAAAATTAACCAAAAAGATCATTGATAAGGTCTTGGTCACTGACACCCGTATTATAAAATTTCTTTCCTTTGGCAGGGGCTGGTGTGTTGCCGTCATCTTCTACTACTTTGGCAAAGGTGCCTCCCTTGGCCGCCACGTCCATGGCATAGGCGCGTCTCTCTGCCTCGGTCGCAAATGCTCCACCGGGTGCGGTTGCTGCTTCTTTCTTTTGTTCTTCTGTTTCCGCGGCCCGTTGCAATGCCAACGCCTTCTTTTGTGCTTCCATGCGCGCCCTTAGCGCGGCCTCAATATCAGCCGTTTCCTCCCGAATAATGTTCTCCACTTCTTCTCCGGCAAAGGTCATGAGATTAAAGATCTGCGGATCGCCGGGTTCTTCCTGAATGCGTTCCTGTGCTTCCTTTCGAAGGCGATTCGTGAGCTCTCGTAACCGAGCCTCCGGGAGGCCACCGCCCACCAGTGCCAGCACAGGCGGTTCGTTGGGATACAAGGGTGCAATATTATTGTCGACAAAGATTTCGAGCATCAAGGGTGGCGGTCCATCATACCTCTCAGGCGCTTCGTAAGTAGTGATGGGTATGGCAACATCCAAGGCCGCCTCATTGTCCTTATCACTAAAAACTGCTTCCTCGTCTTCGCCATACATGGCCAACAGAACTTCCTTCTCCTCCAATCGGGTTTGTACAACTTCTTCGGGTACATCCGCAACTGATGCAGTATCCCCTGCCGCTTCTCCAAGGTAGAGTTTTCGGAGTGCGCCTACACGAGATTTGGTCGCACCATATGCTGCTTTTGCTTCCGAAGCCGTATAGCCTCTTTCTCTCAAAAATCTAATTTCATCGGACGTTTCTAATTGTCGACTGTTCATTTCCTGGACCCACAAGGGATCATCGGGTCCAGAATCGTCATTCTGCTCGTCCGACGCATCGGTATTTGTTGCACGAGAAGATGTCACTGCTGCCGGGGCAAACGACAAGTTCTCCAAGGCCGCCAAGCCAACATCTAACCCGCTGCTTTGATCACCCTGTCTCGTCGCCTTGATGGCACTCATATTTATATCTTCCTGGATGGGATCGTACAAGGCGTCTTCTTGGGCAGCTTTTTTGTTGCGTTTTTTACGTTCAATGATCCGTCGTTCATTGTCCTTCATTTCCTGGTAGTAATCGACTTGAACGTCATCTGTTTTTGTTTTTTCCAATTCCTTGATGCGTGGTCGGTCCTTGTCACATCGCGCATATCGACACAATTTGGTATCATGGTAAGTCACGGCTCCGCTCTCCATTTCAAAGGTCTTTTTGAGATTGGAATGGGGCGTCCACACCATCTTGCAGGAAGCCAATTTGCTGCCGGAAATGGAATTGTGTTTGCAAATCTGCATCATGTCATAGACGGAATCGGGCGGCAAGTCGTCCATGGGAATGCTGGAGACGGTCTCGGTATTTTTCAGTCGAAAGTAAACGTGGGCCGACGACAATCCATCCACATGGAACCAGATATCGCCCGGCCACCCGTATTTGATCAAGTACTCGTTTTCATGCTTGTCGCGACCGACATAACAAATAATGTCATCGGATGTGAGAGTAATGTGCGAGTGGTCGTTGAGACATTGGCCTCCTCGAATCGAGTAGTAAAACACCATTTCGTCTGTTGTTTGTGTACTAGCTAGCTAGTTAAGTAGTACGACTGAGAAATGAGAGAAAAACAATACCGTACTATCGTCAACGATGCATGAATGTAGTCGAAGGATACCAGATGCAATTAAGCAAAGCCAACAAGACAAAGTTAGTAGTTTAGGAAAACCAATCGATCAAAATAATTATTCAATTGGTTGGACTCACTGATTGATTGATTGATTGATTGATTGTTGCGCCTGTGGCTGTGGTTTGTCGCGCAAGTGTGCGAACTCAACTAAACGCTCCCATTCACAAAAGCAACCATAAAAGCCCAACATGCACCAATCAATTATTGTTAGCTAGTTTACTGTAGTCCCCTTTTTATCTTAAAATCAGGGAGTTGATAATGAACGGAAACGAAAAACAATGACACTAACTTCTTCCCTATTGTTGTTGTCACAATGCAAATTGAGCTTTTGGAGGTGCACAAACGTGCGTGCAACATATATACTTATATAGATCCCTACTATATAGTGCTACTAGTACCATACTGCTAGCAACCATTTGATTATATCGTTGGACTACTTCTTTTACCAATAAGCGTGTACTAGCTAGTACTGTTGGATACTTTACACTGGAAAAACTGCGGGAATAATCATGACTGTCGAAAACAACAACAACAACGACAACCACAGCCATGGCGCCGCCAGCAGCAATACGGATACTACTAGTAGTACAAATACGGATCCATTGATGGACATCATGACACGGCTCTACAAGGAACCGCAGCGAGGAACGCCTTTTGAGTCGAGAACAGAAAGTGTCGCCGCCATGAGAACCTTACTGGGAATGACCACCGATGCCGCCAATGCCTTGTTTGCCAGCCGTAGCAACGATCATGCTACCAATACAAAAGACGAAGACGAAGATGGCATTATCCAAAAGGAGCAAGATGAACCCAAAACCAACACAGGTTCTAGTCAATCCAACAATACTAGTACCAAACAAATCATCACCCTTCCACGGCTTGCCGTCACCAATGTCTACGGCAAGGGCCCCTTGCTGCTGTCGGATATTCCAACGTCCGCCCGGAAACCCGGCGTTTGTGTCGGCATTGATGAAGCAGGACGCGGGTCCGTCTTGGGACCCATGATTTATGGGGCAGCCTTTTGGAATGCCTCGTTGGATGACGAAACCGACTCGAACCAAAAACCGAAAATTCCGCCTGGCTTTAACGATTCCAAACAATTGACGGAAGAAACACGGGCCGGCTTGCTGGAACAACTCATGGCCTGTCCAGATATTGGTTGGTGTGCTCGCATTTTGGAGGCATCCGAAATTTCCCGCAACATGCTGCGGGCGGGATTGCCGTACAATCTCAATCAAATGTCGCACGATGCCGCCATGGCCATGATTGAGGCCATTCAAAACGCCGGTGTGCCCATTCAAACCTGCTACATTGATACCGTGGGGAATCCCGAATTCTATAAAGCCAAGTTGCAACGGAAATTTCCCAATCTCACCTTTGTGGTGGAAAGCAAAGCGGATGCCAAGTATGCGACCTGTTCGGCGGCTTCTGTCGGTATGTTCTTAATGTTGTCTTTGTTTTTGGAGTGTGCATAGTTGACATTTATCGTTCATCACTGACTTACACTTGCTGTCACTCTCATTCATTCATCATTTGTACAGTTGCCAAGGTCCTCCGGGACCGCATGATGGAACATTGGCAATTCACGGAACCCTTGCAAGCAATTACTAGTACCACTACATCCACTAACAAAAACACAAACAGTCGCGAGTTTGGGTCTGGCTATCCCAGTGATCCCAAGTGCAAGGCTTGGATGGCCGACAATTTGTGCGATCCCGTCTTTGGATGGCCCGACGTGGTACGCTTTAGTTGGGGACCGGCCAAAAAAACCTTGTTGAAAGACGCCGCGTTGGTTACCTTTGAAGCCGACGAGGAAGAAGAAGACGAGGAGATTGCCAGGATGAATGCCGCAGCCTTGGCGGGACGGAAACGACAACAAGAACAAATGAGCGCCTTTTTGAAACAGGGGAGAAAAGATGTTCGATATCCGTATTTTGAACGGATGAATTTGCAATCCGTGACGACTCTTTTTTGAACAAAATCAAGTGAAGGACAATCAACTCTCTAGCTCGCTGGTGACTTCTCTTTTTATGCAATGCTTTGATCACATCACTCCTCCTTTTATTACAATGCAATGATTTGCTTTTATAATTTGTAATACATCACTTTTCTGGTTTCTGGACTAGAACCAACTACTGTAGTCTACTTTGTGAGACAACAACTTGTTAGTTATTATTTTTTCCTCGCAGTTGAAAATAGGTGGGAGCTCTTTCGTCGAAAGGAGACGCTCATTTGATCTGCAGGTCTGCAGTTCATCCGTGCCGCCCTCGCTACGCCGACCACCCATGAAGATCGAGCGCTAGAAAATCAACGATGATCGATTTTCTCATAGTTTTCTTTTTTTCGACAACGAGAGCTTTGTCAATAATAAGTAAGCACCCAACAGCTTTAGGTCGTCTACCGTATATTACATCCTACTAGTCTAGATTTTCCGCACAATGGGAAAGAAGAGAGAGAGGACCGAAAAAGGCAAAGCCAACAACAAGGCCGACGACGACGACGAGAAAAAGGTGGAAGATGATGCGCCACCACCTTCCAAAAACAACAAAAAGTCCAAAAAAGTAAAGAACCAAGCTGCTGCTTCCAGTGATGATAAGAATGACAAGAAAAAGGAAGAATTGTCGTCCAAAGGACCGAATCCATTGGCATTTGAAACCTTACATCCGCCTCTTTCGGCGGGTGTTTTGGACTATCTCAAGCAACAAGACTTTCATACCATGACACCCGTTCAAGCCGCTACCATTCCACTCTTTCTCACCCATCGTGATTGTGCCGTACAAGCGGTGACCGGCTCTGGAAAAACCTTGTCCTTTCTCATTCCCATGGTGGAAATGATCCTTCGAAAAGAAGTCCCCTTTAAAAAATCTCAAGTGGCTGGCATTGTCTTGAGTCCCACCCGTGAATTGGCACATCAGACCTTCAAGGTCGCCACGGAATTGTGTGCCACAGTCACATTGCCCCCTCCGCTGTTGCTGGTGGGAGGTGGTACGGGAGGGGGCAATAGTACAAATCACCGACCCGTCACACAAGACTTGCAAAGCTTTCAAAAGCAAGGTTCCGATATTATCATTGCCACTCCCGGACGACTGGACGATATTTTGAGTCGGTACATGGTCTTGGATGTTTCCGAATTGGAATGTTTGGTCTTGGACGAAGCCGATGTTCTTCTCAAAATGGGATTTACCGTCACCTTGACGAGTATTCTGTCCAAACTCCCCAAAATGAGACGAACGGGACTCTTTAGTGCGACGGCCGTCGGATTGAAGGAGTGGGTCCCCAGGGCGGGAATGCGAAATCCGGTGTGGGTCAATGTGGCCGTGACGGCGGCCAATAGTACTCGTGATGCAACGCAACAGCAACAACAACACACTCAACAGGCTACACCCGCATCCTTGACCAATTATTTCTTGGTCACGCAACCAGAAGAACGATTATCGCGATTGGCGGCCTTTTTGCAGTCCCACAGAAATGAAAAGATCATTGTCTTTTTTCTCACTTGTGCTTGTGTCGAGTTTTATGGAACGGCATTGCAAAAGTTACTTCCAGATCAGTATGTCGAATTGTTGCATGGAAAGTTGGTCCAAAAACGCCGAGAGAAATCCATGGAACGCTTTCGAGAATCCATGAGTGGTCAAGACACGAAAAACAACAAACACAAGGACAGCAAAGATGGAGGTGTCTTGTGTTGCACCGATGTCGCCGCGAGAGGCTTGGATGTCAGTGATTTGAATTGGGTCGTCCAGTTCGATGCTCCCCAAGATCCGGCCTTTTTTGTGCATCGCGTGGGGAGGGCCGCCCGGGCTGGAAAAAGTGGTTCCAGTCTGCTCTTTTTGACGCGCAAGGAGGAGCCCTATGTCGATTTGTTGCGCATGCGAAAAATTCCTTTGGAAGCCTTGCCCGAAACGGAGTTGTGTTGTCCACCAGCACCCGATGGTGACAAGGACGAGACAATCACCACCAGTGGCGGTGACGGGCAACAAAAAACAAAGAGGAAATCTCAAACTACGCCTAGTAGCAGCAGCGAAACGGGGGAGGTAGCCACGCCCGTGTCGCGTGTCATCAAGTCGGCATCCAATCCTGACGTGGAGCTGGAAGATGTCCTTCCCAAAGTACGAGAAATGGTACTCAAAGATCGAGATATGCTGGAGAAAGGGACAAAAGCGTTTACCTCTTACATACGAGCCTACAAGGAACATCAATGCGCCTTTATCTTTCGGTAAGTCAATAATGTGTTGTTGTTGTATCATGAAGGATATGTTTTCTTGTGTGCGCGTACGCATAATGCGGTCTGTGCCGGCCAATATGCATGTGTTTGGTTCCGCTTGGCTTGAGGCATCTAAAATGGATGCTGTGCTCAAGCTAAACCATGTCACTAGCCTTGATTGGTTGGCCGCTTGCCGTCGAATGCCAAAACAAAACAAACAGAATCGGCGGGAGAAATCAGTAGCTCCTGCTATTTTGTGGACGATATTCCCTGCGGTTTGCAAATAACGTTAGGCCGCAGTAACCCAGGATCCAAACATCTATCTTCAACGATAACTCACAAAACCATTTGTTTTGTTGGTTCTTTCGCAGGTTTGCGTCTCTGGATTTGGGACGGTTGGCAACCTCGTTTTGCCTTCTCCGACTTCCGAAAATGCCCGAGCTTCGTGATATCCTGATGAGGAATAAGGGCAAGCTTCCCAATTTCGAGTCGGCTGGACGTGATGTTGACATTTATGCCATCCCATTCCTGGACAAACCTCGTGAAACGGCGCGTCAGAAACGATTGCAAGCGGATTTAGCGGCCGGTGGTAAGAACGCCAAACAAATCAAGGCGGAGCAAAAGAAGGCTTCCAAACTAGAATTTGAAAAGGAACGCCGAAAGACTGCCGTGGAAAAGGGCAGAAACCCGGACAAAAAACGAGGGAAGAACGCCCAGATGATGGATGAATGGGATGAGCTGGCCAAAGAAGAACGTCTTTACAAGAAGCTTCGCCGGGGTAAAATCACGCAGCTGCAATTCGACGAGGAAATGTTTGGCAGCAGCAAGACCAAACAGGCTACCGCTGAAACTTAAATGGATTTAAATTCTAAAGCACTTGTAGTTGCTCGAATTGAGGCTGTGATTCTTTGTCATCCATACAGTACTGTTTTTGGACATGCTTCTACACTACTAGCCAGGCCCATGTCGACTTCAATCTACAAGGTTTGACTGTAGTTCATTACCAACCACTCCAATGCTGCCTACTACCAGCCTGCAACCCCGGCCAGAAGCTGATATCTACCTGCAACAGGAAAATGAGAAAATGGGAGCAAACTCGACTTTGCCCTTCGCCCCAACCAAAAATGTAATCATTCCATCTTTGTCCAGCAGAGCAGCAAGTTCACCCAGCAGAAATGAACACATGCATTAGTTTAATTCAGCTACTAGTACCAGTACTGTATTATTTAGTTTCTTTCTCTACTATAGTCTATCTTTTGTAGTCTGCTTCCCTTTCTGTGAAAGCGCATGCATGTGGAGGAATTATCAGTCACGGTACAGTAGGGACTTATTTTTCCATTGTTATTACTAATAATTCATCCCTTCCTGATTCACTTCCGGCCGCTGTTTCTGAGAGAGTAGTTCTAATGAAATGATATGTATCCAAGAGCGTCGACGTGATCAAGGTGCTCCCACCCCTTCGCAGTTCAGTACCAGGTACGGAGGTACTAGTACCGCCACCCTAAGTACAAATTGGTTTTCGATTCTTTAGCAACATTTCTTCCTGAAAGCGGGAACAAGCTGCATGCTGGGACTGGGAGCTGGGACAGCAATCAGCCAATCACAGAATGTTGTTCTATCTCAATCTTCCGTATGGTACTCGAATTCAAAGTTCCATTGTTCCAGCAACCCGCAGAAGGATGAGGATTCCTACAGCTTCCCCCGTGCCTTCGCCTTCGGCGTTGACCATTACATAGTCAGTCAGTCGATAAAAATACTTCAATGTACAACTGCAGTTCTCGTAATGTCACTGGTCAATGCCCTGTACTGTACTATAAACTGATACTAAAGAACCCATTATATTCTTGAGTACTGTAACTTGGGTTCTTTTACCTTCTAATCGACTGCTCGTAAAAGTACTACTGGAGTACGCCTCGAAGCGTTACTGTACGTACTACTCACAATAATTGAATTATTGCCACGTACACTTCGATTCGGATCTCTCAGGGTCATAACTCATAACTAGTCAGATACCCCCCTGCCCTTCTGACGGAAAAAATCAAGTGACTGCGCATGCTGACTGTTCCTGGCACGCACTATTAGCTAGCTAGCTATTACTAGTACTCCTGCCGGTACCTAATAGGAGATAGATGCCCAACCGTCCCCAGTGCGTGATAGACAGCTTTGTTGTCCTGCCCTTTATGTCAGTAAATGTCAACCACCCGAAAACCACTCTTTGCACACTGATCTTTCGCTCCAAATAGTAACAAGTTTGAAAGACCTATATATCAGTTGCTGCAGTCCATTCATCCAACCATCCAACCATCCAACCACATATCACATATATCCCACACAGTCATGACGGAACAAGGGACCCAAACACAGCTGTTACAGCAATTGGAGACCAAGATTTTGTCTCGCCCTGGCAATCAAACGTGTGCGGATTGTCCTCAACGAAATCCGACTTGGGCCTGCATTCTGTTGCCACCAGCTTGCTGTACGCGCTTAAGCAGTAAAAAATTGGGTGTCTTTGTCTGTGACCCATGTTCCAAACACCATTCCAAATTTGGATCTCGAATATCTGTGGTCAAGAGTCTCAGTTTGGCGACCCAATGGACTCCAGCAGAAGTGGATATTTTGGATCGCAGTGGCAATGAAGTGGCCAATGCCATTTGGGAATGTCACTTGCAGGATTGGGATAACGACAAGGAGATTGTGACACGCGACCCAAATGAAGAAAGGGAGGCCCGTCGTGCCTTTTGTAAGAAAAAATATCTGGACTTTGTTTATTTTGACAAGATGGTCTATCAGAAAAAGGTGCAAGAAATCTACAAAGCCAATGCCAGTCAAACCACTAAAAATGGCGGCGAAGAGGAAAGTGAATCCGAAGCAGAAGACCCAGAGGAAAGTCGCCGGAATCGTATGATGTTGTGTGGAGGTCATCATTCCATGCGCAATTTACCCACTACTCCTACAAGAACATCCGGAAGGGGGGGAAGTATGCTCGATGGATCCAGTCGTCAATCTTCTTGTTCCAGTCTCTGCAGTAGTAGTTCGTCGTCGTCGTCCCGAAAGGCCAACCGACGATCTCGCAACAAGGAAGAACGACAACGGGACAACGATGTTCCTTCTTGCCAAGCGTCTCCTCGATCTCAATTATCCTGTCCTTCTCCTCGATCGTCTCGATTGTTGACAAGGTCCTTGTCCGACAAACAGTTGTCGAAACACAAATCATTGTCGAATCGAGATTTAATGTCGCGATTGAACAGTATCAATCTAGATGGTGACAGCAGTCCGCCAAAACGATCCAGCTTGGATGCTTCTTGTTCCAATACAACAAGCGAAACCGCCGAAATGACGGACGATTCGGGAAGATCCGCCGCCACAACACAAACCGCCGCTCGGACGGGCCGATTGAAAAGTAGCCTCTCCTTGGAGGGGAATCCAAGAAAGCCCATGCGTAAAACGGGATCTTTGGAAGATCGATTTTCATCGTCCGCCAGGGATTCGGGTGCAAGTCACGACGACCGAGAATCCAAATCGGCGCATGCGCGAACTGGCGGCATGACCAGGGCCCATTCCATGAAGAGTCTTCTTGGTGGGGACAAAGAATCTTCGTCGCATTCACGGCGTGCCGGTAGTAGACGCCTGCAAGAAAGCGATTCTGTGGACGGTTCTAGTGCAACAACAACAACAACAACAACCACGACAGTAACTACTCCGTGCACCAAACAACCAGTGAGGAAAACCGCTTCTTTTGAAGCACAATTTTCATCGTCCGCGAGGGATTTGGGTGCAAATCACAACGACCGAGAATCCAAATCAGCTCATGCCCGAAGCTCCATGTCCAGATCTCATTCCTTTAGCGGGCGCAACATGTTGACTATTGGTGGTGGATACAATCCCTTGTCGGCCTTTCAAACGTCAGACTCGCAAAGAAGTCTCACATTGGAAAGAGATTCGTCTTCGTCTTCTTCTTCTTCACGCAAAGAGAAATGTTGTTCTACGGGACGCTCTTCGATTCTCATTACCGATCTGGCTGGCTCTTCTTCTCATGGGAAAAATAAGAATCAGTACGATCCCGATGCCAAAGGCTTGGAATTGCTCATGGGGGACTCGGAGGCCTCCATGGATCTGACCAATTCGATTTTGTGTCCATCGACAACAAGCTTAATGCCAGCCCCAGCCCCAGTGATCAAAGGCGACAGTGATCGTTGTGCTGACAACAGACCATCGCCACCCAAAAGGCAATTGAGTAAAAAGAGAGTGTCCGGGACAAAATCCAATAGCAGCAAAGAAGAAGAAGAAAAAGAAAAGTCGGATAGTTGTGAAAAGAAGAACAAAGATCGGGACGAAAAGCCAGACTTTGACTGGACGAAAGCCAAGATATCTCTTCAGGATAGCAGCAAGGATTTGAGTTACTTTCGAAAGGAAAAAGCGAAGAGGAAAGGGCTTAAAAAGTCGTTATCGTCGCGCAATGTGAAAAACGATAAGCACAAGCCTCAGCGCATGTCGTTGTGTCAGTCCTTCTCGGCTTTGGACTTTGGTGGTGGCACTGACGACGATTTGACAATGCCAGATTTGCCAGGTGCAAAAGAATTGCGTGATGGCTCCGAGAGTAGTAGCAGGGAGGCTAGGTCATCGAAACATAGCAGGGACAAGTCGTCGAGGCATAGCACGGGAGACAGGTCGTCGAAACATAGCAGGGATGACCGGTCGTCGAAGCATAACAGGGAACACCGGTCGTCGAAGCATAAACACCGAGAATCATACGACGAAAGACACCATGACAGTTCGCATAGTCTCGGTTCACACAGGTCACACAGGAAATCTTCATCCACAAAGAGAGAGAAGCATGAATCAACTGAGTTAGACCCTGTTGAACAAGTTATTGCTAAAGTGGGTGATATTACTTCCCCTGGGTATTGGACAAAACTAATGGAACTCTGGGAGGCTGGTTTAATCTGAGCAGCGCAGCAAGTCATGTATTGATTGGAAACATATACTAGTCTTTTCAAGTGGTGCGAGGCTGGTTTAATTTGATCAGCGCAGCACGTACTGTATTGATTGGAAACAGAAACATGTATTTTCATGAGGAACAACAAAGGCTGCGTAACAAAGGACAATATTAGACGTGGTAGTAAGCCAACTCTTTGGCTAAAATAACTATATATTAGTAAAAGGCTTAAGCGAACACATACCAATGTTTGTCATGAAGAAACTCTGTCACCCTGATAATCTTCACAATGTCGATTCCCAGACCCAGCCAAGGGTGGTACAACAAACTACTATAGCACATCCAGCCTGCAAGAAGTATACACGAGGCTCAGGAACTCCAGAACTGATATACATATTTCGATTTAAACCTTTGAGGCCATGGCCTAGCCCCTAGCTACATGCCCTGATAGTGGTCACAATTTCTGGTCCGATAGGTCACCAGATGAGGCAGTCCCTCTCCCCTCTTTCCAATCTCTTCATAATGAGGTATTGAATAGAATGCATTGCCAAAGCATAACAAAATGTCTCCACTGGTTCTATCCACTAATAACAGACTAAGAGGTACTAGTAACCTTCAGTTCTCCAACAGATAGCTGGTACAATTGTAGTTGCTTTATTCTCTGAGAAACAGTGAGCTGTGAAGATAGTGATCTCGTCAGATTTCAATCGCCCGGGTGGAAGAAAACACGACTGAACTTTTATGTTATCCTTCATTTTGCAGACGAAAATAAGCGCATGTGACAGGTTTTCCACCCGGCGATCCAGTGGCGACAAGGCTCACATTTTGACCTCTTCTCCAATCGCCAGTATTGGTATTGTACTAAATAAATGATACAGGATGTAAGCTGCCTCCATCGTTGTGAGTAAAGAGCAGAGCAGTTCTTCTCTCATCCTTTCTCCTCTCTCAAGAGGGCGTCGTACCATACTAGTACCAAACCATCCACATTAGCCCCAAATCGAACGAACTCTTTTCGAGTTTAGATTTGTATGTAACAACTGGAATCAAGAAACAGCAAAGGCAAAGGCAAAGGCAAAGGCAACGTTATCAGAGATATAAGAGAGACTTCATGTTCGTGTTTACCTCTCCCAGTGGCGAGGGTCCCAGGCTGGATACCTCTTCGGCAGCACCATCATCAACATTGACAGTGGATCAGTATTTGCCTCCCAAAGTGGAAATCACTGTCGAGTCGCTCAATGGAATTATTTGGTCCACTCCCACACACTTTGCCAACCGAGATGAAGTAGCCAAACACATTCCCTTTGTTACGGCGACGGTTGAATTTTCAGGCACTTGTACCAATATGAAAGTACATTCCGCCAGCAAGTTTCCTCATTCCCGACAACCCGCTGTGGAATCCTACTTTGCTTCTCTATCACCTGATCTTAGTGCAGGAGAACCAGGAGGCAGCGGTGAAGTGAAAAAGATAATCTCCACCACAACGCAAGAAGTTGGAGGAGCAAAAACCACGACAACTACGACAACCATCACCACCATTCAAGGGCTTTCTTCTTTTTCTATGAAACAAAACAATGGACAACACACTTTGATGGCAAAGTGGCAAGATCAGTCGACGAATGAAGAAAAACTGGTGGATTCCATTACCTACTTTACTACTCCGTCAACCTGTGATGGCGCCGAAGACAGTCGAGCAGGTGGAGCGCATAGCAAGCCCCATTTGACATTAACACTGCCGTCCGCCATGGAGCAGCATAACGTGGGGTCCTTTTTTACTCCTTGTCACCGTGCCAAGGCCAACAACACCGACCCTGAACATAAGAAACACTCAGACGACCTCAGGAATGCCCGAACACACTCTACGGCTGCAAGCACAAGTTGCTCGGTATCTTCCTTCTTCCTCTCTCCTAGTCCGGCATTATCCAGGCACGCCAAAAAACAGAAGGGCAAGCCAGGCCCCAAAATGCCCTCCTTATCGGTTCTGGAGTTGGGAAGCTTGCTCGATGATGACAGTGTGGAAGATGATAAGTTTGCGGATATCAAGCCAAGCGTCACAAGGCAAGTGGATGATGCGGATGTGACACCCGTGATTGCTACTAAACAGTCCAAAGAGCTCGCGGCGACGGCGATTGCTACGGAACCCTCGAGTGGCGTGGTGGGACGGCGCCGGGATGCCAACAGGGCGGGCATTTTATCGCCGATTTCTACCTGGATGTCGTGCAACAGGCTCACCCGAAATCATTGAACTACGGGTCCGGGTCATGCCCGAAGAAGCCGAAGATTTGGAGGACATGGATCATGCGCCAGCTTCGCAAAATTTGGAAGGTGTGGCACATCTAGTGTTCTTGGACCAAATCATTGAAGAAGAGGGCACAACCGTCATGGAATTGCCTCTGAAGCTAGTCACTCAGGATGCCCGAAAAATTACCAGAAACCAGACGACTCTCTCTACGAAAGCTGCCATTGGCGATCATGAGTTTGTGACACTAGGAGAGAATGCCATGCTTCGAGTTCGTGTCACCATTTTGCCACAAGGTCGAAGGTGTAGTACGACTAGTAGCGTTCGGCCCATTCCTTCCTTGCGTGCAACCCCGTCTTTGCACGAAACAATCCACCAGACCAATACTATGAAGGCCCAGACCCACCACTCAGAGAGTGGGATGCCTTTTTATTCTCAATCTCTAGGAGACCAAGTACTCCCCATTGTCGAAAAAATATTCCAGATCTCCTACTTCACCGGGAGCAGCAGAAACGGTGGCACAAAAGCAGAGAAGAAGAAGAAGAAGAAGAAGAAAAAGCACACTCCTTGCAGTACAAAAGCTGGTAGTAGGCGACATGTTGGCTCTTTCCCCCACGGGTTCCCAGCGGTGGTGCCGGATGGCAGCGACAACAAGCATGTCGACTCTAATTTTCTGGGCGACTGGATGCCTTCCAAAGACTCATGGGGTTGGCTGAAAGCTTTGTCAGGCGCAGTGGCTGGAAGAAGCATATACAACACGACAGATCCAGTGGACGAGTCGAAAGGAGGTCGGAATCGAGGAGGCGGTATACGCCATGATGAGGGGAGAAACTTTTATGCGATTACCGCTCCTCGTAGCTGTTCTACAATAACAGGTAGCAGCAATGAGTCCGACTCACTCCTGGCTGACTCCGTTCGATAACAGTGAGAGAAAGCTGAACGGTGAACAACAATGTATACTGTGCTGCAAAGCCCATGGCAGCTATATTCAAAAAGGACATCGTCTTTTTCTAAATGAATATGTTTAACATTAAATACGTAAAATTTACACAAGCTCAGGATAAACAACAGCAGCCTTCAAACGCTGTTATCTTCTTCTTCGATCAGCATTCGAGAATATGGGTCGTCGTATAAGTTCGAGTCCACAGATCTGTCTGCATATTGATCAAGCGTATCGATGTATTTGTCGAGCTCCCTCACCAACGTGTCAACGCCAAAACAGCTGTAAATCATGTCTCCGGGCTGTAAAGTAACAGACAAAGCTGTCGTGCTAACACTTGAGACGCCAGATGTCGAATCTGTGTCAGTGGTGTCCTCCCACTTGCTATCCTCAACGACGGATCCATCAAGGAGGGATTTGTCATTGATGGCAACCTTATCCAATGGTTTGTCATCCCCAACATTGCTCACAGTAATCTTTACCTCTTTCAGCTCATATGGATCTTCTTCTACCCAGCTTAGGTCTGGTATCTTTTCATAGGAGCCAGACAAACCCAGTCCATCGCTTACGTAGCGTCCGCCGGCCCACAAGCTTGCTTCTGCACCTCGGGGTGGCACTTTAGCGTCATCCTTGTTCTGGTTGCCCATTGAATCGCCCCAGTTCAATTTCTGACTGTTGGGCACATCAAAAGGTACCCTTTGCTTTGTATCCTCGTTATCAAGTTTGTCTACAAGGCCTTCTGAGTACAGAGGAGCCATATCAAATGCTTCTGTGTGCTTATCCTTCTGATCGTGCCCAACTGATGAATTATTACTGTATCTTCGCAATGGGATGGGACTCATTGTAGGTCGCTTAGGTGGATCTACTTTGGCTTCGAAAATGCTAAGTAACCTACTGCTGAGAGGAAACCCCTCCTCGTCTCTGATAGTGCTATCGATTCGGTTCCCACGAAGCTTGACACTCGAATTAGCGGATTCGTCGTCGAACGAAACCACCCGCAAGCGGGGACCAGGCGAATTAAACTCATCATCCGCGATGGCCAATGTTTCCTCACCCTTTGTTTCAACAACTGCCCTGAATGCGTCCTTCTGCCAATTACTACTAGCAGTGGTAGGCTTGGGATCTAATTTGGCAGAGTCACCTTGATACATTGGGTCCTTCCCTGCCTGGTCAAGTCCACCAACAACATCAATGGGATCTTCTTCGGTATCGCTACCACTGTAGGCGAAATCATCCTCGCTGCGGTGTTCCCCTCTCTGTTCTTGCAAGAGGCGCTGTACCTGTTGCTGCAGGTACTGTCTGTGCCAATGCCTCTTCTCGAGCTCCGTTCTTTCTTTGTCTGTCATGCTCTTGATCTCGTTTATATCTGTCGTCTTTTTCACTTCGCTACCACAACGATCCCAGCTCCAGCCCCCTCCGAAGCCTTTCAAAAGGTCCGGTGGCTCAACCGTGGACTCGTCGTCGCCATCGTCATCGTCATCTGCAGAACTCCAAAAAATATTTGAATCCTTGCGACGAATTACTCGTTTTTGAACAATGTCCGAGGGTTGTCTTTGGTGATGACTGGGTTCACAAAGAAGAGTCGCACAAGTCATGCTCTTAAAATAGGATTCGTCATCGTCGTCGCCATGGCCAACAGCACTAGGAGGATTCCTTTTGGGACTACTAACGACAATAGAGGGTTTCCTCTTGTGCTCGCTCGTACTCGTAGTTGCAATAGCATTACCAAAAGGCAGTTCTCCAAACTCACTTTCTTCCATAGAGTCTGTCGAACGGAAGCCACGTGCCGATGCAGACCTTGTAGCTAGAGTCTTTCGCATGGAACCGGTTGTTTGATTGTCCGCTGAAAAATCGTGAGAATATTGGAGACGGATCTCAGTGCTTTCACTTCTGTTGCTGAAGCTCTGCTGTTTCTGCGCTTTGGGTGAATCGGGCACTGATAGGCGAGAAGAAGAATTCGCCACAATGGAATTGTCCTGAGAATTCCACCTCTTTAGCTCTGCGCGTAGTGGTCGTCTCTGCAACAAGGCAGGTGGTGGCAGCGGTTGTTGTTGCTGTTTTGATGTTTTGGAAGAAGAGGCAGAAGCACTCTTACTACGGATCTTGAAAGGATTTTGATTGCTACTTTGGCGCAAGAAAGCGGACGTTTTGGAAGAGGCAGCAGCAGGACTCTTGCTGCGTATCTTTGTATCTTTAGGATTGCTTTTTAGGTGAATCGAAGCAGTACTACCGCTCCTTGAAACTCCACTCCTGTGACTTCCACGCTTTGCTGAACTTGAAAAGTGCTCTAGTCTTCCCTGGTTGGCCCAACTAGGTATATGCTTCAAGTTTTGCTTGGAGCCAGCTTCATCATTGAGAACCCTACTGCTGATCTTGTTCACAAGAGGTAGCTCCGGTTTTGCGACAAATTTGAAGCCAAAAGCAGCATCGTCATCATCCGCATAGGCAGAAAAATTTCTACTACTGCTGTTGAGCGACTTTTTCAGGTTCACCACTTTTCTCTTGGCACTCTGGATCCGACGCACCAAACGGATGCGCGGCATATGAGGCTTCTTTGTGGTATCCATGACAGCACCACCACCAGCGTGGTTGCCATGACGGCTTCTGGCTGTTTCATAAATTTTCTCAAGTCGAGCAGCGGCAGCCTCCATGTTTTTCAAAAGTGTATTACCAATTTACCAATCCAGGCAATATGTGATTTGAAATATTACGGTTGATATACACACAAGTAGCTACGTCGTAACTGGCTATCGCCGCGATGCACAATGAAAAGCTAGATGCATCGCACTGGACTGTACTGTACGTTGACGGCGTGACTAGCAAGTAAAAGCACGTTAGAGTGGCCAAAAAAGAAAGCTAGCTTGATAATACCCCGTGAATTCTAACAGCGGTTCTAACTACAAGAAATACAAAGAGACATGTTCTTGGATGCCAACAACGGTTGTGAACATGTTAAAGTCTTGCCAAAATTTTCCGCCCAAAACTCATGCCAACAGAAAAAATGAAAGAAGTTGGTGAGCCGCTCCAGCTAATAACAAGCGAGCCGATCCATGGGAAATGTTTTTTCGAAAATGAACATTGGGTGCACATTGGCTCTTGAAAAAGAAGAGAACTCATAACCTGAAACTCGTCAGATGCACATTGACTCTTTAAAATGATCCTTGAACCCGCCACTTATTACCTATCAAACATCGGATGCACATTGGCTCTTGAAAACGACCAATTGAATGGAGAGGCCCCATAACCTGAAACTCGGCGAATGCACATTGGCTCCCACTGGCTATCGATCCAATTGATTTTCGCGGAGCTTTCTCGCAGCTTTTCTCGCCAATCTCTTTCGAAATCCACGCCGAACATCATCATCAACAACAACACTACAATCGTAGTTCCGTTACTAGAACGTTACAAAAGAAATCAGTCAAATTTGTGGCGACAGCACAAACATATCAAAAGTATTGCATTCATTGACAGTATTGCATTCATAGATTGTATCTTCCTAGAGAAAGAAATCAAAACACACAAGCAAGTCATCATGCCACAAGATCATCGCCGAGAACGATCCCGCTCCCGTGATCGCAGCGATGGCCACTATGGACCCGTAGGAGGAGGAGGAGGAGGTGGTGGTTTTGGAAATCCCCAAGGTAGTCCCATGTCCCAACTGGCCTATGGAGCCTTGTCGCCTTCGGCCTTTCCAGCGGCGGCCAATGCCTTGTTTTCCGCACAACAAGCGACCCAAGACAAAATCAATCGCGAACTCTTTGTGGGAAATACTCCGCCAGGAACTTCCGAGTTATTGCTCTTGCATTTTTTAAATGGAGCAGCCCGTAAAGTGGGCATCTGTCAACCTATTGAAACACCCATTCTCAATTGTCGCGTCAATACCAAATTTGCCTTTGTGGAATTGGTGTCGGCCGATATGGCCAATCGATGCCTCAGTCTCAATGGGATTCCCTTTTTGGGAGCCGTTTTGAAAGTATCCAGACCCTCCAAGTATACGGGTCCCCTGGTTCCCTCGGCAACCTGGCAGCAATTGACGGGACAAGCCTTACCGGCGGGTGCGGCCTTGGATGCCGAACAAGAAAAAATCAATCGCGAATTGTTTGTCGGTAATACGACCCCGGAAATGACGGAATCCATGCTCAAGGAATTTTTGGGCAATGCCATGATGCAAGTGGGCCTCAATTTGTTGCCAGGAAATCCGATTGCCGCCTGTCGCGTATCCGGAAAATTTGCCTTTATTGAATTGCGATCGCCGCAAGAAGCGGCCAATGCTTTGAATCTCAATCAAATTCCGTATATGGGCACCCAACTGCGAGTAGGCCGTCCTTCGAAGTGGTCGGGACCTCCCGATGCTCATGGGAATTGGGAAGATATCCTTGCCAAGTACATGAGGTATGTTTTAATTTATTTTGGTTTTCTCTTCTTATTCTTCTTCTTTTTAGGAGATTTGTGAAACATGCAATCATGTGCTCACTCATAATATTTTTTCATTGATTCCTACAGTGGAGAGTTGCAATTGGGTGATGGGGTTGCTGCGGCAGGATCGGCGGCCCCCGCTCCGGCTGCTGCGGCACCAGAAACATTTGCCAATCCAACCAGGGTCGTCGAATTGAAAAATATGTTGGCCAAGGAGGATTTGGAAAACGAAGAAGAGTATCAAGACATTTTAGATGACACCCGAGAGGAATGCTCTCAGTTTGGACAATTGGTCAGTGTCATTATTCCAAAGGCCAAGGAAGTGGGAGCCACCAAGATCTTTTTGGAATATACGAGCGAAGCGGATGCCCAGAAAGCTATTCAGGGATTGCGTGGGCGTACGTTTGATGGGCAAAAGGTGGAAGCCGAGTTTTTTGATGAAACCAAGTTTGCGGCCAATGATTACTCCTAAGCAGAGAAGCATGACTAGGCAGCTAGCTAGCTACAATACTTCCCACATCATACACGAATCAATATGGGCGCAGCAATCTTGTGGGAAAGCATCATGGGATCATTTCCTTTGCATGGACATGCGATTTCCCTGCAGTACCTTCAGAAAAAGGTTGGATTGCAACCACCGACATATATGATTGCAGAAGATAGGAACTTAATCGTTCCGGATAAATCTCTATTTGTGTTCATTTTATCATCAGTATTAATATTCTAATCATTGTTTGGCGTGTGTCAGATGAGGCGAGCTGGGTTTGCCACCATGGAATCAACACGTACCTCTACTAGCGGCAAGCTTAACGCTGAATGCATCGGTCTTCCGTTCTAATGAAGGCGGGGGACACGGGTGCGCCTTGGATGTTGCGTGCATGCAACGCAAGCGTAACATCGGATCGTTCGTATATTTACTGCCTCGCTCATGGATTCATGGACCCGAACTTGATACTAGCGCTTCTTCCGGTGACAATTGCTGGGTACTATTGCCACTAATACTGCCGCTATCAGAAGAAGAGTCCACAGCCGTGGATGGTGATGCTGTGGTGACTCCAGGAGGAAGAAGCCCGCCTCCATTGGGCCAAAAGCAAGCGAATCCAATTTGTGCCATCCCCACAGGTTGATTGCTTCGACCGGGTACAGATACTTGGTCCATACGTTCAAGCTTGAACTTTTCCAACTTTTGTTTCGCATTCAATACATTTTGATTGATATAGTGAAATAATTTAAATGGCTCAAGAGGCGTGATCGCATTTACCGCCGTTTTCGTCATCTTTGAATTGATTGATTGATTAATTGCAGATTCAAGAGTTGATTTGGGACAGACCACAACGATCGCAAAAGTCAGCACATGGGAAATTGTCCACCAAAATTATGTTCTCCATTCTTAATCAAACTATAAAAGACAGTATTACTTACCCATTGTGGAAAGTCCCCACCAGGAGCTGCATGCGCAATCATGGCCAGATGTGTCTTATTGGGCTCGTTGGGGTCCGGGGAAAAGAATGTAGCACCTCGTAGGGCGTAGGCTCGACAGGCCTTGCCTCCCCCGTCTTTCGTCACGGCGGGTGCCAACTTGTGCTCCACTGCCTGATTGACCATCACCACCGAACCATCCTTCAACCATCGATGATAAACAAAGGTGACAAACTCTCTTGGCTTTAAAAACAAAACCTGAGGAGAGGTTGCCCAACAAATCTTGGAGTGTGGACAAACTTCTTCTAGGTCTCGCTGTGCGGAAAGAATCCAATTGTATTCTCCCATGTGTTCTTCCCGTGACAGATACGTGCAGACATCGTCCAAGGGCGCATCAATGGTGGTAAAGACCTTGATGCAGGGATATTCTCGGTCGTCGCCGGGTGTCGCTTGTCGTCCACGAGAATCTTTCAGCCAATTCAGATAGCACGTGGTACGACCTTCCGGATTGACGGTTCGGACCAATGCCTTGCTA
>ENA-ORBV01005421-ORBV01005421.1-microbial-mat-metagenome-genome-assembly--contig:-NODE-5421-length-23519-cov-5.691281_pt1 | contig 23519 bp, 12 predicted proteins | sample MGYA00237777_ERZ505514 | MGnify/ENA primary metagenome ERZ505514 (study PRJEB26160, sample SAMN06269048) | microbial mat metagenome | isolation source: Oligotrophic lake microbial mat | place... | reverse complement strand
TTTTCAAGCAGAAGACGGCATACGAGATTCGCCTTAGTCTCGTGGGCTCGGAGATGTGTATAAGAGACAGAGCTAAAGTCGTAGCTGTAATAGCCGACACAAGCTAACTAACGACAGCTCCAACGACCTAAACTAGCTCGTCAACTATACAAGATTATTGTGGCAACCGCAGCGTATTTTACGGGTAGTCCGATTGACACAGAGAGGTTTTTACTGAAGAAAATCTAGACCCAGAACAAGATATTTTCACGATGGTCTTCTACGAGTGTGTGATCACCGCAAAGAATACTGCATGTAAGTCAGTCAGTCAGTGCTTTCTATTTGATTCTGTTTTGCGCGTATCCATCCTATCCACCAAACGAATAGATCCCTGGACACTCGATACTCTGCTCATTCCCCTTTGATTGAATTCATCTCGCTTTATTTATAATTTTTATAGTGTTTGACCAGCTGACGAACATTTGCAAAAAGTTTTCCCTTGAGATTGTGAAGGAAGGTGGTGTGGTACGGTCGATTCAAAATCACGGTATTCGTGATTTGCCTACACGCTTTAAGGCCCGATATCCAGATGCACAAGGGATTCGATACTTTCAAAAGGGGCGGTTCATCTCCATTTATTACGACAGCAATCCCTTTGCCATGAAACAAGCCGAAAACATTTTGAGTTTGGATTCGGAAGTACTGCGATTTACCAATCTCAAAGCACGAAGTCCTTTGGATTATGTCAATTCCACAAGAGAGGACCGGAACCCGTACATTAAACAAATACTGAAAATGGAAGCAGCGGCGGCGAAGAAAGCAGAAGAGGCGAGCACAGCAAAGTAGCAAACCTATAGCAGAAGTATCAATTGAAAATAGAGAGTACCAATTTACACGTTACTAAAGAGAAGATTATCCCTTCCCAACCAAACATCCACAATTGTTTCTGATCAGCCAAATGGAAAGTGAAAGCTTAGGAATTTAAACGATATCACCTGTTTTATCATTGATCTGGTGCATTCGACCATTCCTCTCGAAATATGAAAACAAGAACTACACAATTGTAAAGATGCGGCACACTATCACCCTCGCCCCTAGGTGCCGACCATAGAATTCACCCCAATCAAACAATCATAGAATATCTCACTTTCCGCTCCTAGTGCTTCGTCTCGAGCTCCTTCTAGCTTCGGGAGGGGGCGTCGGTGCCCGCGCGGAACGTCTAGTGGGAATACTTCTCTTTTCGATCTGACCTCGCTTTGCCCTCTTTGGCGGGAGCTCTTCCTCCACAGATTCCTCCTCTTCCACGTCTTCCCCACTTTGCTTGGCCGAATCTGGGGAGCCGGGAGTTGGTGACTCGCTTTCGTTACCCTTCTTGCTTTCAACTTTCGTCGCCGCTTCGGTTTCTTTCTTCGTAGCCTCAGATTTCTCGCTCTTCTTTTGGGTGGTGGCCTTCTTTGGTGGTGGAGGGCTTTCATCCTCCTCTTTGTCATCCACCTTTTCAGATGCTTCGACAGGAGCCTTTGATTCCTCCTTATCATCAGGATTATCAGACCTTTTGATCGGTGTTTGCACTCCCATAAACTGTTGTTGGCCTGGCATTCCAGCAGGCTGCCCCGCGAAAGCCACTTGCTGCTGCCAATACGGGTTCACCGGATACATTGGCATCATTCCTGGTGGTCCATGGGGAAAGCCAAAGGGTTGCTGCGGCATCTGTTGTGGAGTGGCACCCGGGCCAGCACCACCATCTTCTACCCCCTGGTCGCCTTTCTTCTTTGTACCTTTCTTCCCTTTCTTGGGAGTAGAATCGCTAGCCGCCGGATTGTGTTGTTGAGCAGCAGCAGCTGCTGCAGCCTGTTGCATTTGGAATTGGTGAGCCATCATTGCCTGGTGCTGGTAGAATTGTTGCTGTTGATACCACTGATGCTGCTGCATGATAGCAGTTTGTTGGGGCGTTTGTGCCATTTGTTGCTGTGGATGGTAAATCCCCATGGCGTTGCCAGGGTGCCCCGTGTCTTGGGATCCTGGAGTAGTGGCAACTTCAGAGGCGCCCCTTTTGGGTGTGGATTTAGTACCATCGTCTTTCTTCGACTCTGACTTTCTTTCGTCGCCGCCAATGTGCCCTTGGGCTGGTGCCATTCCAGGCATTCCTGGATAAGGATTCATTGGATAGCCCGGAGGATATGACATCATGGATGCATGTTCATTGCCACCACCGCCTGCTTGTGGATTCATCATTTGCTTCTGGCGCATTGCATGCATTGCCCACTGCTGCTGCTGCTGTTGCATCATGTAAGCTTGCTGCATCATTTGTTGTTGCCTTTGCATGGTCTGTTGAGGATTCATCGGTGGCGCCCACCCTGCTGGTCCTTGTGGCCCGAGAGGGCTACTAGATGTAGCGCTTTGCTCACTTTTCTTCTTCTTCTTGGCAGAACCGGTACCCCTTCCGTCGGTGCCGCCGCCGTGCTTCTTTTCATCCTTCAGTTGCTTTAGCAAATCAGCGTGATCCCTCTTGAAAAGATTGTGCCGATAAGCGATGGACTTGTCCCCTGCAGGTTGGCTGAAGATTCTTCGAAAACCACTGTCGGTGCAACGTAAGCGAACACAGGTAATGATGTTAGTATCATGATGTCGTAGTACAAGTCTTTTCACATTCAGCAGTACAATACACTACACTACATACCATCGATTGAGGTTTCTTGTGATGCTTGTGAACTTATTCCCACGAAAGTACCTGTTGAGGATCTTCTCCTCAAATAACTCTTTGTTGATACCAAAGGATTCGCCATCAGGGAGCCACCATATGGCGGTGGGTTCCACTTCATTCTGAAGCAACTCAAACAGCTTGTCGGGGAATGTGGGCCCAGCATCCTCTCCACTCTTATCTGCGGATTTGTTGGCCTCGGTTTCAGCCTTGGTCTCAGGCTCCTCTTCCGCAGATTCTTGTCCAGGCTCGGCCTTGACCTCTGGGGAGTCAGTGCCACCCTTTGTCATGTTCTATCCCTTCCTTCTTAGTGGAATGCAGTTTCTGGGGTTTTCTCAGTAGACAGTGAGTGGCCACTTCTATTCAAACGTAACGATAGATATAGCAGAGCTGCTCGTCCACCCTGTCTATTGTGTTATCCTGGCTGTTTGATGCTGTGTATAGTTCGACTTGGGGCTCGGTTGTCAAGGATTGCCTTTGAGGCCACAACTGTTTCTTGCCTTTTCCTTCGTTCTGTTTTCTTCTTTCTCGGGGCGTGTGCGTGTGTCGCCCCGCCGCGCTTGATGTGCGATGCTCTGTAAAGAACCTACCAGGCTCAACGTGTGAATAGGAGCAAGGCGTGCTTTCAAATTAATTCGAATTTAGTGGATTTCTCGTTCCATCCACCACAAACAACCAATATACCTTCTGCGCGACAACAACACTTGCTTGCTTATATGTAGAGCAACTTTTGGATACGTAGTCTGTTAACCTATACAACAACTCTGATAAAGTGATAATGGCCATTGTCGATCATCACCATCAACATGGACCAGTGAGTTAATTTTTTAGGTGCCGAGAAAGTTTGGCCGCAAGGCAGCTAATCTGGATTTAACAACACGTATTTATAGTATTTCTTTGTTACTTAATGTTCGTACTTACAGTCATTTTCTTTCTCTCCACTGTTGAAAAATATATTAATTCTTCGGCTAAATGATTATTAGTTTGTTAAATCGGCGACGTTCAGTATAGGAAATGTTGTAGTTTTGTAGTTACAAAAACACACATAGTAGCTTCAGATTTAAGGGATCACGGAGTCATAATTCCATGGAGATCACATTCGACGATTTTACATCAAAAGGTGAATCCCTAACTCTACCGAGCATGCTTCCCTCCCGGTACGCCACTGTATGAACAGTGCATTCATGAACGCAACGTCACCAGCACAATACTCCTTGCTAGTAGCTAGCTCGTAGCTAGCTAGCCAGCACATCGCTTTCTTGTTACTACTACTGGCTAGCATGGATAGTCTACTACCGGTAGTCAGCTGCCTACTATCTGACAGCGGTGGCTAACTGCAGTAGCTGCTTAGGTGCAGTTGTAGCAACATCGATGGGCCGGGCTTGCTAACTACCATACCGACCGTGACCGACTAGCTATGACGGATTAGTAGCAAGCTCCGCCGTAACTGAAGTACTGTAGGCATCATTGTCGGTGTACCGCCCAAGCTACTAAAAAAAGCCAGCTAAATTGTGGCTTTTTAGTATGCAGCTTCATCAAGCATTTGTGTCTATTAATCGTTTACATGATGAACTGAATAGAGTCGCTGCAATGCAAGCAAAAGAATAGCACTGACCAGCAGTGAAAAAAGTTTTTGGGTTGGTCCACCTACTCCAGTATAACTCAAAGCTTTTGATTCAGAGATTCAGTTCATTGGAATCCTACAGTGATGTCAATTGTATTAACAAAGAAATAGACAGCGATTAAAACTATATATTCGAAGTGTCGCCGCAAGTCTGTTGAAATACTTATGCACTGCGAGGAGTTAGCTTTGCGTCAGTAGTTGTAGTAGAGGAGACATCGGCAGTAAGAGGTTTGCCAGTAGCCACGACCAGCGAGTCGCTGGTTATTAAGCGTGGTAATAAGTGGTAGCCAGCTACTACTACGACGTACACTGTAGTACTTACAATTGCACCACGGTTCTCGTTGCAGTACTCCGTGAGTCCAGGCTTCAGGCTTAATTGTCTTAGCTGCCGGTAACCATGACTTTGACGGAGAACATACTGTATGTCTTTAAAGTAGAAGCACTAAAGGAGTAGCAGTACGGTCGCTCAAAGTGATGCGAAAACCCGAATGCTGGAACGATTGGCTGTTCCTAAGGGTGTCGTTGTGCGTGGTGTAAAGAACTACTCGGAGTATGTACCAGTTACAGAGTTACTAGCTACGTCGTACTACAGTCTACAGTAGCTACTGGTAGCTAGCTACTAGATAGACTAGCTAGTACTAGCTAGTACCAGGTACCTGGTTCGGCAAAACACTGGAGTAGAAGCGCAATATCTAACACACAGTACAGTACGTACCAGGTATTAACTATTAGTTTCTTGAATTCAGAAAGCTTTTCGCCGTAGCCGGCGTAAGACGTAAGGTCGTGTCCGGGACAATATCAGAGTTCCCCTTGGCAGAATTGGTTTTTTGGCGGGTTTAATGCACATTGCATTCTGTCGGTAAGGTCGTGCGAAGAAAAAAAATGGACAAAGCTTCCTGTTCCTGTCAGTGGATTGAAGTGCAGCTGGCAAGTACGGATGAACTGGCTAAAAAGGAACTCTATGCACCAGCACATCACCATATCTTTCTGATAATTCTTCACGAAGAGCCATTCAAGCAACTGATTCAAGCATCCGAGTACATCCGAATGGTTCGCCACCATAGGTTTGCCGTAATAATGTTGTGCTTTTCGAAAAGATCGCTAGGAAGGAATGGCCTGATAACTGAGCGAGACCTCGGAGTCTGCGGAGTGGTCTTCGCTTCATTACCGTATCATGCAGAAGGCGGTGTTCCAGGTGCTTGAAGCAGTTTCTGTTCGTATGTAGAACTTGTACCATAGTACATAATCCACGTAGTCTCTACGACTACTTTTTTTTAAGTTTTCCCTCGATGCACCGTGTTGTTTTGGTGCAGAAGACTCTTCCGAGACGGCTGATTTTTTTGCTTTTTGCCTCGTCCTCTATCTCGGTTTTTCCCTCACCAGCACAGTCAAACTTCGTTCACACGCATTTAACACGCAACAACGCTTGTACAAGGTTTATACTTTACGTGCACACCACTTGGTGTAATCAACAAAACTCTAATAGACCTATCTAACCTCTCCTCCCACTCATCAAACTAAATCAAGATTACAGACAATATAAGCAAGCCCACTGAGTGTCCTGCGCAGGACAACAAACAACCAGAGAGCCAAGGAATTATAATGAAACGAATTCTCTTGGGTAGAAGTGGCACATCTAATTCAGGTACGAAAGTCTACGTAGAATCTACGTAGGAAATTACGACGGTTGGGCTTTCCGTATCAGCATGGCAACCACGTCCAAAACCAGTGTCTTAATCGGCCATCGTTTTTGTCTTTCCCTACTCTAAAAGCTAGCTAGCTAGCCTGCTAGCCTTCTAGCTATGGCTACCTGTAATGATCAACACTTACTGACACTTGTCCCCTCCTCCACTTTTGTCGTCCTGCAGAAGGAAGTTTACGTCGATTGAAAAAACCCTGGCAAAAAGCTATGGAGGTCGACGACCAAGAAGGCCGCCATAGGCTTGTCTTAGACGGCGAAACGCCAAAGAAAGACGGAGAGAAGACTACTACCGACGGCGACAAAGCAAAGGAGGAGAAGGAAACGAAAGATGGCAAAGAAGTAGAGTCCACCAAAAAAGAAACAAAAGATGACCAGGAGGAAACCCCTGCTTCGGAAGATGGCGAAGACAAGAAGAAGAAGGATACTGACGCCGCCAGCATGAAGGAGAAGGAGGACAAAGAAGAAGCTGACAAACCAGATGATGCTGACTCGGAAGCTGACCCCAAGAGTGAAAAGAAAGACAAGAAAAAGGTGGAGAAGGAAGCCTCCACCGATGAGGACACGAAAGACAAGAAGGAGGACAAAGTTTCCAAAGCCGAATCGAAGGAGGACAAAGAAGATTCAATGGAAGAGAAGAAGACCCAAAAGGAAGAAGAAAAGCCGTCTCCGTTGTCTACAAAGGAGGACAAGGTTGACAAGAAAGACAAAACTGAAAAGAAGGAAGAGTCGGTTGACTCTAAAGACAAAAAGGAAAAGAAGAAGGAAGAGTCGGTGGACAAGAAAGATAAGAAGGAAAAGAAGGAGGAAGAGGTCGCGGAGAAGGCTTCCAAGGACGAAGACAAAGCCGATGAGGAACCCTCCCCAGCTAAGAAAGAGTCAAGCAAAGACGCCACAAAATCAAGCAGCAAGGAATCGCCAAAAGATGATAGCAAAGCGAAAGAGAAGCCGGATGCGGAGAAGCCTTCCAAAGAGGAAAAGGACGAGTCATCTTCTTCTGGTGATTCAGGGGACAAGGCAGAAACAGTGCAAAAGGATGCATCAGCTGCCAAGAATTCAAAGGAAAAGCTAGACGAGAAGTTGAAAGCTGACGACAACAGCAAGCCACCCGAAAAGACAAAAGGCAAGAAGGAAGCCAAGGGTGAAGCCAAGAAGGATACGAAAAAGGAATCGGAAGCTAAATCGTCGGAGAAAGGTACTGCGGATGGTGATGCCGAGAAGGCCATGACCGACGAGAAAGAGGCCGACGCCAAAAAGGACGACAAAAAGGCTACGACTGAGAAGAACGGCGGTGCGAAGCCAGGAAAAGCTACGGCAACTAAGGGGTCGGACGATGATGAGGATGCCGATGAAGCCACCAAAGAGGATGAGGAGGACGTTGAAGAAGTCAAAATGGATGTAGACACAAAGGACGAAGAAGAAGATACTCCTGCAGAGGTCGAGCAAAAGGATACCACGCAGCAAATGAAAGGGATTCAAACCACAGTAAGCACTAGCGAGGATCACGATGCAGCAGAAGCTCTCAAGGCCATCATGCAACTGGGACAGCAGCGCCTACCGCTACCTTCAGCTTCAGATGCCAACCAATCCTCACCGTCCAAGTCAGGTGCTAGCAAAAAGCCGTTGCCAACCAAACGAAGTCGCGATAATCTTGATTTGGCTGCATCAAATGGAGCAGCTGCTGGGGCGAAGGCTAAGTTACCAAAGCCCGCCAAGAAAAAGGACAAGGAAGCAGGCACTCCTGCGAAGAAGCGTAAGGTACCTACTCCTAGCACCAAGGAGGCAAAGCCGCTCAGTTCAAAGCCTGGCGAAAAGAAGAAAGCCAAGAAGGAAAAGCCTGAAGTCCCCCCCAAGAAGGAAAAATCCGAAGGCCCCAAAAAGAAAGTCAAGGCCAGTACCAAGGCTGCGAAGCCTCAAGCCCTTCCTGAAATACTCATGGACCTTTTGGATAAGAGTATTGCTCCGGATGCTATCTTTTGGCTTCCTGGACAGCAAATTTTCCTTATCAACAAGGACAACTTTAAGAAAAAGGTCATTCCCAAGTATTTCCCTGGAAAGACTTTTACGAGTATCACGAAAAGCTTGAATCTCTGGTAAGAACCTCGTCGCTGCTTTTTGCCTATGGACGTTGATTGGGGATGTTTCTTAGCTGACTACTGTATGTATTGCATTTCTTTTTGCGCACACAGGAATTTTACTAAAGCTCCTAAGCAGCAGCTTCCACCAAGCACCGTCGGTTACTATCACAAGCTTTTCAAGAAGGACGCCAAGCATCTCTTGAAGGAAATGGTCGAGAACAGCGGCGCGGGTGAAGCCGCCAATGCCGATATGCAGTCTCCACCCACCCAGCCTACTCCAGCTCCCAAACCAGCGGCGAAGAAGCCAAGTGAAATCGAGATGCAGGCAAGAGTCGCGCCTTCTCCAAAGATTGCTGCTCCGCCTGCTCCTCCTTCTGTTCCCGAGGCTCCTCCCGCGCCTGTACCGGCGATGGCCGCGGCATCAGGCATGGCTTCTTTGGCGGAACTTGCATCGTCTGCAGCTTCGGTAAGTCAAGAACAGCAAGCGCAAGCACAATTTCAAGCACAATCAGCGCAGGCACAAGCGGCGCAGGCACAAGCGCAGGCACAAGAGCGGGAGCAGGCTCAGCTTCAGGAGCATGCTCAGCTTCAGGCACAGCTGCAAGCTCATGCCCAGGCACAAGCCCAGCTTCAGGCGCAGGCACAAGCGCAGGCACAGCAGATGGATCCCCAACAGGCGGAACTCGAGGCGTTGCAGAGTCGTAGTCTTCAGTTGGCGGCAGAGCGCGAGGCATTGATGCAATCCATGCTTAATGGCGGTGGCGGCGCGGATCAACAGGCGCAGCTGGATTTTTTGCGGCAGTGACAAGGAGGGGAACTCACCGGCTTGGACCTTCTACGGCAGAGACAAGGACAAGGTGGCGGAGACCAACAATCGGCTTGGGACCTTCTTCGACAGAGACAACAGCAACAGCAGGGTGGAGGCGGAGGCGAAATGTCGGCGCTGGAATTCCTGCGGCAGAGGCAAGCAGCTGGTTATGACGAGCAATCAACTTTGGAAATCCTCAGACAGAGACAGGCAGCACAAGGTATGGATGAGCAGACAGCGCTAGAGCTTCTTCGCCAAAGGCAGGCGCAAGAGGAACAGCAAAGCAGTCTGGAATTACTTCGCCAGAGACAAGCTGCTGAAGAACAACAGTCTCTGTTGGAGCGGTTCCGTCAGCAGCAAGCTGGGGGCGAGCAGCAAGGTATGGATTTATTCCGCCAGAGGCAGCAAATGGACATGGAATATTTGCTCGAGCAGAGACGTGCCCAAATGGAAAATGAGATGGTAGAGCAGCAACGGGCCGCTGCAATTGAAAGAGCGTTGGCGGAGCGCGCAATGTTGGAACGGGAACTCCTTGGCGGCGGAGGAGGCGGTGGAGGCTCCTATAACGGACTTGGCCAGGACCAGCTGGCGCTTCTGGCTCAGATGCGAGGACAGCAACAGCAGGGTGGGATGGACCCGGTTATGTTGCTAGCTCTCCGACAACAGCAAGAAGCTGCCCGAAACAATAGCGCCCTCGAGGAGCTTCTCCTTCTGGAGCAGCAGAGGCGTCAACAGGCCGCTCTACAAGCATACATGTTTCAGAGAGGCGGGGGCGGCGGAGGAGGGGGAGGCGGCCAACTCTAAGTTTCTCTCTTTTTAGTGTTTATTGAAATGTGATGTTTAGTTGGTTGCTGAAATCGCGCGCTTCGTTTGAAGCTTGCTTTGGAATTCACAGCCAACTTTGTTTGTGGTAATAACTTAAAAAAAATCTAGAAAGTTATCTAGTTTTACCTAGCACCAATGCAATCGTAGGAATTGTGTCGTGTTTCTTTACATGTCTTTCAAGCGCAATCGCGGGAGTACGTTCATGGACTGTAGCTCTTGAAAGAGAAGTTTACATGCATACGGTAGCCGAATATCTGCCACCTTTTCTCCTGACCGGCAGTACTGGCACCAGTTCTGATATTGTAGCAACCCACAAGTTAAACACACATTGGCGGAGAAGGCATCAGAACTGTGCATGAGCCTCTCCATGATCAAGTTGGAAGCCCCATAAGCAATCAAACAATCACGCTCCATTTCACCGAGGCGTAATCCTCCATCACGTGAACGTCCTTCGGTTGGTTGCCTAGTCAGAACAGCTCGAGGGCCTCTAGCGCGCGCATGGGCCTTGTCCAAGACCATGTGCTTCAACTTCTGGTAGAAAACTGGGCCAGAGAAGATGTAAGCGTCCAGAGGCTCGCCGCTAGTTCCACTATATAAAATATCCTTTCCTGTGTAATTCAGACCACTGCGAACCAATGCTTCTGCTGCGGCCTCGGCTGTATCCGCCGAACCATGTTCTTCACCAAATGCACTGGAGTAACCCTGCCGTCCAACGTACACTCCAGCCTTCCCCACCAGTAGTTCCAAGAGCTTTCCGACCGTCATTCTCGAAGGGAAACCATGCGGGTTCATAATCAAATCTGGGACATGTCCCATTTCATTGAAGGGCAGGTCTTCTTGTGGGACGATCAGTCCACAAACGCCCTTTTGACCGTGCCTCGAGGCGAATTTATCTCCAATTTCAGGGCGACGCACCTGCCTGAGCATCACCTTGATGAGAAACTGCTCATTCTCGTTCGAAGTTATAAGAACTTTGTCGACATAAGTGGGTGCTCCTCCGCGATACGACATTCCCGAATATTTGTATTGGACGTTCGCGGGTGCTCCAGCGTTCAAGCCAAAATCAACACCTGCCATGTTGCTTGTCGTAGTGTCTAACGGCGATTCCTTGTTAACCATGATGGACCCATTCTCCATGAACTCTCCTACACGGCATATGCCGTCCTTGTCAATGGCCTGATACCTGGCATATCGTTTGTCATTCTCTCCGTCAGGGAACTGATTAGGATCGGGAGGGCCACACGTACGATCCATAGACCCGTTTGGATACCTTCGAACACTTGTCTGGTGTTTGCGTAGCACCATACAGCGGCCATAACCACGGTCTATAGCGGCTTTGTTGAGAACCACAGCATCCTCAATATCGTACCCACTGTAGGACATGACTGCAATGCAGGCGTTCTGCCCCCCTGGGATGTTGTCAAAGTTTATCAAATCGAGGGTGCGACTCTTAACCATGGTTTTCTGAGGATAGACCAGGGTATAGATTAGACCATCCATTCGTTCATACTCATTGGTGCCAATAGTGCCCATGGCTTGTTTCGCCATGGCCACTGTGTAAGTATTTCTGGGCGACTGGTTGTGATGGGGGAACTGTAACACGACATGGTATGAGTCCGCGGCACAAACGACAATATCGGGTTGAAAAACATTTATAAAACCTACCGGAATGATTCCCCCCACCACTCCAAGAATTGTGAAAGGGTCGACTTCCAAGTGCGTGTACATTTTCCGTTTCCCTTCGGGATGGTTCTCCGCTAATTTCAACGCAACCGCCAAGTCATGCTCCGTAACTGCAATCAAAGTATTGTTCTCCTCATTACAGTCGACATATTCCACAATTCCCTCCCGCAAAAGGTCTTTGATGTTCATAGTCCCCAAAGCCAGTGACTCCAAATGGAACTGTTTGAGTTTTGGGAGACCAGATGACTCGTCGACTAAGATCAGTGGGCGACAAACTCGCCCCCCATCGGTAGCAATATGAACTGCTCTTTGCTCTGGGTGATAATAGACGCTCACAAATTCTCCAGCTCCCAAGCCTCGTCGCCTCATTTCCCGCAAATTTGAAACCAATAACTGCGGATTCGTGTGCAGGCCAAGTATGATACCATTCAAGAAGACCAAGCATGCCTGTTTTGCATTGATCTCATGTCCGGTCATGCGATGCACATCTTCCACTCCTAAGTCACGACAGAGACGCTCAATAGGACCCGTATCGTCTTCGTCCGTCGTAATGTGTCCCAGCAGTGCTAAATTCTTCACCAAACCACAAGCTTCGCCTTCTGGTGTATCAGCCGGGCACAGCATTCCCCACTGACTGGGTTGCAAGGACCGAGGTCCACTGACTTTTCTCGTTTTCTCGAATTGACTGTTGATACGGGTCATCATTCCGAGGGCGGACATAAAACTGAGGCGGCTCAAGACTTGCGTCACTCCTGCTCGGTCCATGCGGAATCGTTTCAACACCCAGTTACCTGTAGCAATGGCATTGATCATGCCATTGGTAATTGTATCGGCACGAATACTTTTGACCACGTCAAAGGCTTGTGCTCGATTTGCTTTTTGCAATACCATATCAGCTTGTCGTTTGAGATCCTTGTTAAAAATCTTGAACAAATCTTCAAACAACAACGACAAGAGGTTGCCAGCCAATTCCAATCGCTTGTTTCCATAATAATCTTTATCGTCCAAGGGCATTTTCCCTAAATGGACCAACAAGACGCGACGCGTAATGTGCCCCATGTAGATCGCTTTGGTCCGGAAATTATATTTTTTCACGGGGACATGAGACAAGACGACATTCGCCAAGACGTCACGAGCCTCCTCCTCGGGCAATTGTGGCTTGCGATAGTAGCCACCGAAATTCGACGACTGGGCCGCTGCTCGGCCTCGAATCTTGCCACCAATGAATCGCAGCGCTTGCGTTTGGGTATGAATGCCCAACCGGGCGGGTTCTTCCAAACTCAACGCCAAAGAATTAACGAGAAAATCTTCACTGCCCACGAGTTGGACCATTTCCAAATCCGACTCCATGCCCATGGCTTTGAGGACAATGGCAATGGGAATGTCGTCGCCCAGTGTATTATTCTTCAGAAAGACACGTCCGTGTTTGACAATAATGTATGCTTTGGATTTGCGTTCGTGCGTACTCGAGGTAATACTGGCCGTGACGACTCCCTTGCCATCGTCTTCCAAAATGACACGATTCTTGGACAATTGTTCTTGAATCAAAATCACCTTTTCGACACCCTTAATGACAAAGTAACCACCAGGATCGTAGGGACATTCTTTCATGGCAGCCAATTCGGCTTCACTCTTGTTGCGCAACAAACATTTGCTACTCCGTAGCATAATAGGCATGCGTCCAATCATGACTTTGCGCTTGACAACAATTTGTCGTCCTCGCGTGTACCGGACATTGACGTAGAGTGGTGCACTATACGTACAATCCCGCAGTCGACACTGAAAAGGCGTGGCGGATTGCAGGGCATACGAATCTTCTTGGACGCTGGGTTCACCAACCCAACAATCTGTATACCGCAAATAGAATTTGGGATCATGATCGGATCGGATTTCACACGCACTCGGACTTTGCACAATCTGCTTTAATTCGACATTGACAAAATGATCAAAAGAATCAATGTGTTGTCGTAGCAGCGAACGGAGGCGTAAGAAATGAGGCAATAAACGCCACTTGTCTTTGAGTGCTCCCACGGGTGCATCGTCAGGTGTTTTGGTCGATCCATAGTCATGATGATTTACAGTCGCCGTTCTCTTCTTCGTTTTGGTTGCTGCTATCGTCGACGAGCCTGGTGCATCGGCCATGACTTGATCATCATCATCATCGTCGTCATCATCCTCATCCTCAGGAATGTATCCCATTGCCGAATCTTTGGGTATCAAGGATGTCGAATCTACTTCATCAATGATGTCTTGCCCATAGACATGATCAAAATTGTTTTTGGGAAATTCGAGGGGCACCAAATGTTTGGCACGCCACCAATGAAAATCGTCGGCGCGTTTGTTTTCGTCTCCCATTTGGTTGGTCGCGGTCAAACAGGATCCAAACGGACTGGCGCGAACTTGACCCCATTGGCGTTGCAATGCGGAGGTGCCGGGTATCTGTTCTTGCTGTAGATTATTTTGGCTACTACTACTAGGATCCAGTTTGGCAGTAGTAGTAGTGTCGTTGTGCATGGCTGCCGCAAGCTTGGATCCTTCCATCGACAACAATTTGGACAATTCAGGTGACAGCTTTTTCAGGAGGGTTTCATTGGTCATTAAGACACTGCTGTTACTCGGCACTGCTGCTGCAGGATCAGGAGCCGCTGCTGTAGCGGCAGCGGCAGTCTCATCACTCCTGACAGCCGGTGGTTTCGGCGCCACCTTTTTTTTGGTGGCCACGGCCGGCTTCTTGCGGCGTGGCGGCATGGCTGCAGACCTGCAGTTTGTGAGCTAGCTGCTACGTAACTGGATGACTCACTAGCTATCTAGATAGTTGTTGGTAAGATCGTTTGCTTTGTTTCCAAAGGCCTTTCGATCGAGGCCATCGCTACTTCAATCTTTTTTATTGGATTCTTTTGTTTCGTTGTTTTTGTTCGTTGTTGCGCCTGCTGCTGTGATGGTCGAGATTAAACAGATTAGAGATTGAGATATTCAATTGCGCACCCATCGTATCGCGCATGCAGCTCGTACTGAGAATCGAAAAAGGTTAAAGGAATGTTAAAAGTCAAAGGACGAAGGACAGACAACAAAATCAACTTGCGTCTGGCCGTTGTACAGATAGGTAGTAATTGTCTTTTGTGTTGATTATTACTACTAGCTAGTACATGTAACGTTGTTGTCATTTGATTAACGAAATGCCTGCATGGCGAGAACGACAACGAACGTGACAGAGAGGACAAGATCTACGAGTACTATCTGTACTTGTAGTAGAAGCGAAAGATTGATCAGTCTTGACTACTAGTCTACTACGGGCACTTTTTCATAATGGCCTCCCCAAGTAATCAGTATCACCGGCTACTCCTACTAAAGTTCGTTTTATTATGTTCCCTCGTGTTGACAGATGCAGCATGGTTCCGAAAGAAGATACCAAAAGAAGAAGTCAAGGCAGACTCAGCCGCTGGAGAGGCTGAAGTGGTGGTGAATGCCACCGAACAATTTGAAGCTCTGGTGGATTGGGTGCATTCCAATGGAGGGCGAGTGGATCCTAGGGTTGCCATGGGTAGCATGCCGACGACAACAATGGCGTCTGTTGGCAACACCCGAGATGGCATCTGCCGTGGTATCGTGGCTGCCGAGGATATCCAAGCCGGCACGGAACTTTTCTTTTGTCCATGGAGCCTGGTGATTGGCACGGTAGGAAACACACACAATGCTGCTCCAAATGAAAAGTGCGAAACATTGAACCTTTATTCGGATCAAGTCCGAGCTGGAAAAGAGAGCTTCTATTACCCGTATCTGTCCATGGACGACAGCCTTGCCACAAGAATTCCTACGCTTTGGCAAAACGCTGCACTGACCGAATTGCAAGGACTTTTGCCTGAAGCTACGACAACAAGTCTTACGGATTGGTACTCGGAAACTTGCGCGGGTGGTGTTCCCTTTGATGAGGTAGACGCAGCGGGACGACAGTCTTTGTTGGCCGCCATTTCTCGGTCCGCTGGGATGCGATTCCTTCCCATTTTTGACTTGATGAATCACAACCACGAAAAGATGAATATCCGCTCGGAAGCTACAGTCGAAGGAAATACCGTTTATGCGGCAGCGGATATTCCACAAGGCTTTGATATTTACAATTCCTATCGAAGTGGAAATGGAGCATCCTCCGAGGTATTTCGTCGATACGGATTCATTGAATCCGAACCTCAGCAGTGGATGTGGACCGATGCCACAACCCATAGGCAGGAATGGTTTTTACGATTGCCCACGAATGCCATTGTGATTCGTCCACCCGAAAGTATGGCATCCCAAATTGGTCTGGCCAACCCGCCTTTGTTCGTCATGATGGAGAGTGCCGAGAATCACCATCACAACACATTGAGCCAGGAGGAGCTTGCTACCTTTGTCGAATCGGCACAGAGTTTGCTCAGCTCACTCCCGACAACCATTGGACAAGACAGGGTTATTCTGCGTCAGCTGTCTGCGGCGAAAGAAGAGACCGCAGCCGATGACTCGACTGACGGATCTTTATCGCCATCCGATTTTGTGGTACTGGACACGATTGGCGCTGTCAGATTTCGACTTGCTTTCAAAGAGGCCGTCCAAGAAGCATTGGATAAAGGAATAGAAGCTCTAGCTTTGAAAGAATCTTCTGTACATGTTGAACTGTAAGGGCATAACCAAAAACCATGCAAGGCATCAGCTTAGCTCGCGATTCGCAGAATATTCCTTGGCAGCGGGGCAAGGGATTGCAGATTGATTCACTAGTAGACAAATGAACCGACAAGGATGACGCTAGGTTGGGCAAGATCCGTGGAGGACAACCATCATGATTTGTGAAGATTTGGTCTCTATTGCTATTAGAAAGGCATGATGCTAACTCGCAGCAGAGCCTGACGGAGGATCAATCAACGAGCGGCGAGTATTTACAAGGGACAGAGTGAGTCAAGGGTGAGACTACTGAGTACCCATGTAGGGTATTTGACAAGATATTTTCAAGATGTTTTGGAGATCCTCACGATTTAGTTATGCTGGCATTGGTGGGGCATTGGAGCTCTGTACTGTAGGGGCTGCGCTAAGTAAGAGTATCAGGATTTGCTCGGTGGGATTACATAGCCTTCTAATTACCTCACACAATTTAGTAATAATGAATGAGGTGCTCCATTCTTTTGGGAAATGCTTGCTATCATAGCTTGTATGTACCGTACTAGCAAGACTCTTCGAGCACCCAGGAACTCCTACCGGACTGTTGTTAAGTCTTCTCTGAAGTTAGTTACGTATTTTTGGTGCTGGTGAATTGCTGGTTTATTGCCCAGAAATTGAGCGTGCGCGTGCGCGTTCACAGGAATTTTCGTGAAAAAACACATACATAGATGGGTGCGTCAAACTCAACCGGCCTCACCATTACGTGAAACGCTTCATATCGAGCGTTTTAACATTGCCCACGTAAATCGATTGCCCACGTACATGTAAATCCATCTGACACACAGTTGGACGGTAGCTCTGGCAATTGGTAGCTCTGGCTACTGGTAGCTCTGGCTATTGATTCTCCAGCTACTTCATAGTACCATCTCGAGAGACAAGTTGCCAGAATTGTGCAACCATCTCGTATTTCAACGACCATAAGCATCACATCGCATCACATTCCTCACCGGAAGTCACGTCCGATCCAATAATTAAAGCAACGGAAGGATGGCATACTTGCATCATCATCTCTTCCTTGGTGCCCTCTTGGTTTTTGCTGCATCGTTGGATGTGAGCCAAGGGTTTGCGGGCGAGCTGTTCGGCAGCGCTGATGGGGAAGCTTCTCGAATAGTCAAGTATATCTGTGAGAGCGGGGAAAACACCTACATTGGACTGAACTTGTGCAATCTGTTGCGGACCTTCGATGAGTTCGGCCAAGATACGAGATATGGTGGTGATGGAGCTGGAGGACACACCGACACCGACAGAAGCGGCAAAGACAAAGGGCTTGGCAGCGTTACAAGCGACGTGACAGACCTCGCAAGTGACGCCGTAAAAAGAATTACAAGCAAGGGAGGCATTAAGGGCGCATCTGCTAGCAGGAGGGCCCTGTTTGGTGATTTCAAAGGAGGTGCCAAGAAAGGCGCCCCCAAAGATAAGGGTGTGTTAGAAGAGAGCATGCGTTATGTTGAAGAATTTTTATTGAGTGATCCTATTGTAGGTCTCATGGCCTCTCAGGTATCCCGTGAAGGAAATGCAAAGGCCAAAGCCAAAGATAGCAACAACCCATATGCCAATGGGGGGTCTGCACGCAAGCTGGCGGGTGATTTCAAAGGAGGTGCCAAGAAAGGTGCTCCCAAAGATAAGGGCGTGTTAGAAGAGAGTTTGCGTTATGTTGAAGAATTTTTATTGAGTGATCCTATTGTAGGCCTCATGGCCTCTCAGGTATCCCGTGAAGGAAATGCTAGGGGCAAAGCCAAAGATGGTAAGAGCCCATATGGTGGTGCACTGAAAGGCGGCAAAAGAAAGACTAGAATGTTGCTCCGCGGAGTCAAAAAGTAAATGAATGACGTCGCAGTACCGAGAATGGTAGCAACTAGGACCGGCAGAAAGCAATTAATTTCGATGCATTGCACACTCATTGATTAAGCTACTTTGTGCAATAATACTATTAAAAAACGATGTCTGCATATTTTAAAACTGTTACCATACCACCCTATCACCTATCTAAGATAATAGTATTTGATGTTCATCTAACTAACAGCTACTGTGGCAGCTAGCTTTACACTACTGGCATGGTGCCATTTTAGATTGAGTGGAGCCGAGCTTCAGTGTGGAGCCGAGTCCCGTCTAGCCGAACGCAGGAATCAGCTCGTACGCGTTCCAGATTCGTGACCATGAACATCAATACAATTATCCACGAATCTATTCTGGATTTCAAGGAAAAAGTGAGCGTGCGCTGCCTACTGAGTGCAACACTAAATGGAGATCTCCTTCGGATGGTACTTAACTACAGTTCCAGGCTACTTAGGTTTGGCGAGGAAAATCCAACGGCTCTGGTCGTTCATGTAGACTGGTACTGGTTCTACTAAACGTACTGAGTAGAGCAAGCCAGACTGACTGACCGGAAGGACGCAATTACAACCTAACAACAGAGATTTGCTTCCAACCAAATTGGCTCCCAGCTCTATCTAGAACGTTCATACTTTCCCACGACAAACAACTGGTAGCACGACAACATAATTATTATCATCATCAAGAAGACTAAAAGATACTAGAAAAATGAAGAGCTTTTTTGGAAAACATTTCTTGTTGTTGGTACTCGCACTGTTTGCGGCGAAGATTGACAGAAGTGCTGCTTTTGCTGGCAAGGGAGGAGGCGAATTTGACATTTCCCAGTGGATTTGTGGTACCGAAAACACCAACACTATTGTTCAAGCAGTATGCGATTTCGGCTGGGTAAGTAATATGCCGCGCAAAACAGTGTTCTTTCTCGAGATAACTTTTGCCTGCTTCATAATTTTGTGGATACTGATGTGATGGGTACTCAATTATTGATTGCCTTCCCTTTGTGATACAGGCCTACATCCAATCCCAAACTGGCGCAGGCGGAGATGAGGTTGCGGATGACGATGACGGTGACAGCGCACGAAAGCTCCTTCGAGGCTCTGAATCCAACTAGATTTGGATTCTACTCATTAACGGAGAGGGGCTTTGTTAAAGAAGCAAGCAGCACCTGTTTTCATGTTTCCTAGGTCGGCTGCCCAGCAGTTGAGTGGCGTTGTCGAAATGAATCGATTGAAATCGAAAATCGGATGCACAGTGGACTTTATTGAGATATCGAAGTACATTCTAGTGCCTGAAAGATTGTCAATCTATATATCCTGATCGTTGTAACTGTAAGGCTCGTAAAAGGGCTTATTATTGTAAACAATGGATTGAATTATATAGTTTAAGGTGAATTCGTTTGTCCATGCAGTGGTGTAGTACGCAAAGGCCCATTTATTTAGTGCAGATACCTGTGGAACGCGGGTGTTTAAGTGTAACTATTGAGCCCAATAGGTCTGTGTACATGTAAAAGAAAGCAGTGTCAGGACTTACCTTCGTTCTTCATAGACATCTAGCGCTGCTGTGTAATAGTCGACCGCCACTCGATCGGCCCAACTATCTAGCATCCATTTTCCAGTCAAGGGGTCTTTGATCATGGCTGGAATTAACCACGATAGAAACGAGGGCACCACCAAAGAATCATCATCATCATCGCTGCTGGAAGAAGACGAAGAGTCCAAAAAGGGACAGTGCGAGCCTGTTGTGGTCACGGCGAGCATTCCCCTCTGCGACGCGTCAATGATTTGGGCGTATGTTTTGCCACCATGTTGATCATAAGGCGACTGTTCATATATGTTATGAACATTGCACTGCGAGGAGGCCGAGGGAAAAGAAGAAGGCAAGATGAGTCAAGACTACTACTAGTAGTATCCAAGATCATCCAATATTCCTTATGATTTCAAATGAAAATCAAAATGCTGACGACGCATGTCACCAAAGCAATTGTTGACACCACAAACTTACACATGGATCATCAATCGAATTCAATACCAGTTTGGGAGTGGTAATATATTGCATATCATTGATTGGATTTTCTCCCTTGTAATACTCGGTCGCATTCGGATACCCCGCAAAGGGTGCCACGGCATTTACAAAATCTTGTAGATTGTCTGCCTCCAAAGCCAAATCCACAGCCTCACTGTCGTAAGCGCGCAAGACATCTTCATTGGTCCGGACAAAATGGTCCTTGACCGATTCCGTCAGCAATGGATTATAGGGGTATTTGAATCGCTCGGGCATCATGACTTTGCTAATATCATAGCCGGGTACAACGGAAACGGAAGCGATAAACGACGGAGCCACGCCTCGATGTTGTTGTTGTTGTTGGCCATACAGCGTATCCCAGCCATTGTCAAAGGTTGCCTTCGCTGTCGTCGTCTCATTGTTGTTGTTCGTGCTGGATGCTTCCACGACAGCCGCCAACCAACGTCGTTTATCAAATTCTGCCAAGGCCGATACGACCACGGCAGTTCCCGAAGATATTCCATGCAGAAACGACGGCGTGTGCGGCGCCGCATAGTGTTCATGAATATGCCAATACGATTGTTCCAAATCATGGACATCGCCAAACAAATTAAATCGTGGTGCTCTTAATTTGCGGTCGGGCGTATGACCTCGTCGATTCACGACGACCGATCGAATGCCTTTTGCAAAGGCACGTCGAATAATCATAGTCCCAGGCAAGTCGTGACTGTGACACCGTAATCCTGGAGAAAAGAAAATGATGGGAGATCCAGCGTGGAAACCAGGATATTGATTCTGGACGTCGTCAAAGGGTGGAAAGACATCCAAGGTTATCGTGTCATTCATCAAGGGATCTCGGATACACTCGGGCGTGCTTTTATCCAAACACGCCGTCACTTCCAAGTCCATGCGTTGAAAGGGAATGCCTTCTTGACGATGCATTTCATTTTGAAGGAGCCACGGAAAAAATTGCAGATGACGATTGCTCCATAAGAATGGAGGTTTAGGTCCTCGTCGGAGGCTTGGAATTTTATCCAGCAACGTTTTCATAAGTGGATCCTTTCCGTACACCAAATCATGTAGACCACTTCTCTTTTGGGAGCGAGACGAAAATTCCATATTTTGTCGTTGTCCCCGCAAATGCAACATGGTGCCCAATGGTTGCAGCAAATAACAGAGTACGAACAGAAAGACAAGCGATTTGAAATTCAAACTGCCATTCTGGCTGTCGTTACTGTTGCTGCCATCTTTCTTTTCTGTGCGCTTTGGGGACGTTGCTGATATGGGAAGGAAGATTCGCAGGACCAAGAGAACCGATTGAAAGATCAAACACACAAGGAAGGCCAAAATCGACACAGGAAGCACTAGGCCCAGAGTATCATCTAGAGTGAGAATTCCGTAGGTCATCTTGCTTCTCTCGCAGTTATACTTGTTGTATCGATGAATCACTGACTAGTAGCTAGTAGCAGATGTTTGTTTCTTACAGAAAAGTCAATGATTGCCCAAGAACCAGAAAATAACCTCTTTAGAACAAAATTATAATATTCTATTCGATTGTGAGGCCACAAAAAGGATTCACACCAACAGCGCCGTGGTCGAATATTCGATACTTTGGCAACACGAGATTGACATTGATTCAGCTGCCCGCATTTCTGAAGTTTTCGTGATCATGACGGTCATCATCGACGTCGCCGCTTCCTTGATGACATAGAACTTCATGACAGGATGAAAAAAGAATGGGCATTGATTGGAGCATCAGCCGCAGACTGCACACTTCCTCTATCAGCGAGGTGTACATGCGTGACTCACTATTAATCTCAGTCCCCCATCCCCTCACCAGAGAAATTTTGAAAACAGCATCAAATATCAACCAACTTGCTTAACTTGATGGGGTTCAGCCGGTCAGGTATCAATTTCCTATCAGTAGATGAGACTTCTGCTGGTTGTGGATTCTCCTAGTCGCTAATCAGTAGATGACAAACTAAAACCAACAACTTACTTTTTCTCTGCAGGGATGTTCACGTCACTAAGAAGTGCCATGGCGTTGTATGCACTGGTATCCAAGACTTCTTCCTTTGGTGGACTCTCTTTCTCTAGGGTTACTCGAGCCCATAAGAATCGATTCGAGTTTCGCCTCTTTAGTACCATGAAAACAACAGAAAAACCGTTACAATCGAAAGGCAGACTCGAATCTCCGCCCCAAAAGCTACTGATTCATTGGCGTGGCGAAGATGTCGAAGGCTATAGTTTGGAATTTCGTCACCCTGAATTCCTTGGCGCCTTGTCTGCGGTCACGAATATATCCTTTGACGGCCAGAATAACTCGCCCATTCACTTTGAAAACGCCCTTGAATACGATGGCGAAGCCCCGATGGCAGAAGTGAAACGGATCGCTTTCAATCAGGCCTTGCAATGGTTAACGTTTTCCGACCCTAGCAGTGGCTTGGACAAGAGTAAATTCTCTTTAAACGCCCTCATTGCCGCAGCCTCGCGGTGTTCCCTCATCCACACAGTGTATGAGGTAGTAGCAGAGGGGACCGAGTACTCGGAACTGAATGATAAGGCGATCGAAAACGGTGGATTTCAAGATTGCCTGCGAGGAGGGGAAAATGAACACCACACTTGGGCTGTACGAGTACGGCATTTTGGGGACAAAGCTGGATCCAAAAAGGAAAAGCGACACAGTGGGAAAAGGACGCGTTCTGTCAATATGGAGCAGGAAGCTCTCTTGGCGCTGAAACCGATGCTTTTAGAGTTTGGTGGAGGTGTGGACCTCAAGAATCCCGACTGCAAGATATATGTGTTTGATGGACTCATGGGAAAGAAAGTCCTTGCTAGGAAAATAGCATCAGGCCCACCAGTGAGTGTCAGGGCTGCATGCTTCTTTGATGTGTGTCTATTGGTGACGAGTACATGATTTCTTATTTTTCTGTTTGCATTTTGCTCTCCAGATATTTTCCATTGCCCCAACTACCCGCATTTGTATAACCACGACTCCGTTAGAGCCAATTGCTTCCTATTCTCTATGCAATATTGCAAGCGTTGGCGGAAACCAAAGAATACTAGATCCTTACTCAGGTTCCTGTGCCATTTTGCTCGCAGCTGCAATGATATCGCCTTCTTGTCAAACCGTGGGCATTGACATAGCAAACGATTGGCTCGTCAATAGGGATCACATATTGGAAGATTTTGCGACTCGTGATCTTACGAAACCAAAAGGTGTCTTTCGTGGAGATTTTACCGACTCCAATGTGAGGGACGAAGCTCGAGCCGCCGTTCAAAATGAAGCCTTTGACAGCATTATTACCGATCCGCCGTATGGAATTCGAGAACGAATGGACGCCAATGCACCCTCACCCCTGGAGGAGATATTCAAGGCTATAGAAGAGGACCGAAATCGCGGTGCCCGCCTATTGAAGAAAGGTGGCAAGTTGGTCTGTTTTGTACCTTGCCATCCAGAGGTAGACCTGGAGGACATGTTGCCTAGCAAGGAGAAGACGGAGGCGGCAGGGATGAAGTTTTTGCTCTCGCGAGAGCAGCCACTGAATAGTAAACTGAGTCGCTGGCTCGTTTCGTACTTGTGCATAAGATAATAGATCGTCCTTACT
>ENA-ORBV01005419-ORBV01005419.1-microbial-mat-metagenome-genome-assembly--contig:-NODE-5419-length-23524-cov-5.840278_pt1 | contig 23524 bp, 17 predicted proteins | sample MGYA00237777_ERZ505514 | MGnify/ENA primary metagenome ERZ505514 (study PRJEB26160, sample SAMN06269048) | microbial mat metagenome | isolation source: Oligotrophic lake microbial mat | place... | reverse complement strand
AAGTGGCAAATCTTAAGATGCAGGTGACCACAAGGGGGCCTTTCACACGAATGATCCCGGCCGTGAGCGTCGAATGAGCTCCGTCACAACCCTGCACCCCCAGCCGGGTGCTGATGCCGGGAATCGAACCCGGAGCGGCAAGGTGGAATGACCCTCCCTCCACCACTGGACCACCTGCACCAGCAGAGAGCGATTCATTGTGACATTGAACAAATTCTCTCTTGCAAACATTGATGCAATGACAAAGATCGGTGTTGAGACACTTGTGAGAAGACATCACCTGCAGACGCTTTGGAACCACAATCCAACTGGAAGATGCGGTGTCTGTGTGGGTGCTCTTGTGCAGTGTGGACATGTTGGCACATGATTTTGCATTGAAAGATGTCAAATCCAAGAACAGACAGGCTTGATGTCAAATGAATCCGTCTCAATTTTCTTCTCAGTGTTTGAACCATTGCAATTGCTCCCCAGATGATGGGATCTTTTGTCAATGAGTCAAGTGGAAATCATTGTGTTGCTCAAGGCCATGGTGTGACTCTTCCATCCTTCATGCATTTGTGATGCACCACATCGTGCGTGATCGTCGGTGCAGAACAGCGCTGCACATGCTGCGGACAGAGCTGCATTGTTGCCCTTGATGATCAAAAAGATGAGAAGAAAATTAAAGCATAGCTATGAATCTCCCAATTCTTAGGTGCCCCTCTTTTTTGTGTGTTGCCGGAGTGAACAATCCTGTTCAATGATTCAGATTGTCTCAATTCAAGTCGGGAAATCAGTGGGTTATGAGCTTTCTTCATGTCCTGCCGTAGTCCGTTCAGCGACAGTTTCACTTCCGAGCAAAGATAGAGGTTGACGCGGTTCTGTCACTTCCGCACGATGACGTCGACCGCGATGAAGCCCTGCAAACATGCTTTCTTCTTCCAATTCTCATTCGCCAAGAGCGGTCACATGCGGGTGTTGCCACGCTAAAACTACGGCGAATCTTCTCCTCACAATTTCCCGTTCAACAGATTCAAAATATTAGCTCGTCCGTCAAAGCTGGCTCTCGCCTGATTGATTTTCTGTCAACGATCGGTTGCATTATCCTTGTTGTCAGCGCCAACTAACGTACGAGTGCTCATACAAGACTCTAGCTAGCCTCGACATAGCTACGAAGCAATCAACAACACGTGGCTTGACATTGATTGATTGAATCTGTCAAGGAATCTACTGCTGCTACTAGCTAGTCACGTGGAGAGTACCCCTCTGGAGTTGCCAATCCATCAAGTCACTCAGTCAGCTGACCCAACAACCATACATCATCATGAAGATTACTAGTAAAAGCATGAAACCAATGAATCTGGGCCCACAAAATGCAGTCTTGAAGATTCAAAATTTCTATAGTTTACGGTTTCTAGCCATTGCCATACTCCTCATGCGTACCGTGCAATCTCTTACGTCCCTCTCCTGGGCAACACCACCCACGGCTGCTGCCTTTCTTCCCACTCATCCGAGACTCACTCCTTGCACTGCCATTGTGGGACCACATCACAAAAGTCACCCTTGTTTGTTGACATTGGAAGCAGCCACAGGAGGAGCCGACGATAACCTTCCATCGCCCATGATGAATAATACCACTACCAGAATCCTTACCAGTTCCCTACCTCAGGCCTTCCTGCCGCCGCCGTCCTCCGCCTCCAATGCCTTTTTGCAAAAGGATCCCTTCGTCATGCCGGATGGACCGCAATTGATGGTTCCTCCCACCAAGAGTCTGCGAGAAACATTGGTGCGTACCGTAAACGCAGTGCTGTTATTGATTTTTGTTGGCAGGACTAACTGACGGACGGGTCGACTCACACTTTTTGTTTCTCTATTGATAATCCATTCTTCTTCCACAGAAAGTATCCTCCATGTCAGCCGTCACAACTCCTCCTTTGATTGTCGGTCATCGTGGATCCTTGTATCAAGAATTGGAAAATACGCGAGGGAGTTTCATGGCTTGCCAAGGGATTTGTCATGCCATTGAATTGGATGTCTTTGAATTGCCCCTCGACAAGACCTTGGTGGTCTTTCATGGAAGTGGGGGCGATCAAACTCCCGGAGGCTTGCATAATTACATGGTCGATCCCAAAACCACCAGCATTATGGATTTGACCTTTGCGGAAACCCAACAATTGCAATTCAATACCGACTTTGCCGAATTGGCGGCGCCTGCCGATAAAGTTAGGCAAGGCCAGATTCCGACATTGGAACAAGTCTTGTTGGATATGAAAGCGATTGGCATGTTTGTCAAAATTGAATTGAAGGGACCGGGTACCGCCAAGCCCGTCGTGGAATTGGTGGATCGGTTAGAAATGGCCCACCAAGTATCCTTTGCTTCCTTTCATCACGAAGAAATTGCCATGGTACGACAATTGCGTCCTCAAATTGATACCGAGGATGGTAATTATGTGTATAAAACAGGTGCCCTCTTTGATGAAGTACCCGAGGATTTCGTAGAACGTGCCATGGCGGTCGGGGCCAGCGAAATTCATTTGCGCTATGATACTTGTAGCAGCGACCGTGTCGCCGCCATTCACGCGGCCGGTTTGGGAAGTATGGCCTGGTTTCGGGGTCCCATTGGTATGCTCAAGGACGCGACCAACAACTATTGGGATGTAGGCAATGAAGACGAGTCCTGTTTGGAGACACTCATCCAAACGGGTGTGCAACAAATTTGTACCAATCGACCCAATGTCTTGTATGATTGGTTGCAAACCAAACAAGAGGCTGCCGCGGATGTAGTTAGCATGGACTTGGAACAACAACAACAACAGCAATCATTGGAGTTTCGTTCGCCCAAGGGCATTGCTGCTCGATCATGAGTTCATCAGGGTGACGATTGCAATACGAATTTTTGGTTGGAAGCGTGTACCGCATTTTGGACGACAAAACAGATAGACACACTCATGGTACGCGTGTGTATAGAGATGGACATTTTGGGTTGCTACTAGACCCTACAGCAGCAACAATAGCATAAACATATTTTAAAAGCAGTTTTAGAACAGAAGCAAGGACGCCTGCAATAGTGCATGTATATGTGTGAGCTGCCCTAACTATTTCTCCGATAAGTTGGGTCGGTGGGCTGGTTACTCTGCACTAGTTTTCTTTTGTCTTTCTTGCCTTACCAAGGCAGTCCGCCCAGCAGCTACGTTGCAGCTGAAGGAAAGAGGCTGATGTTGAGACGCTACGCCATCTTTTGGTACCGATTTGTCCTCAATGCCTTATTTACAGGGACTGGAAAGTGGACAAGAGCTAAAAAGGAAGCAAAAACCCTCTTACCGTTCTGACTAGCTAGCTAGCTAGCTAGCTAGCTTACAATCCATTGAATAGACAGGGTAATGTAGCTAAAGCTGGGTGCACCGATTTGTTTCCAATAATACAGATAATGGGCACCATACCCGTTATCGCTGACCCTAAGATTTACCTTTTTGCCTAGTAGGTTCGGATCGAGCAAGCCGAACCTTCCCGTTCTCTTCCGCTCACATTCCCTTGATTGTAGCAACAGCAAAGCTCGGGTTCGTGATGTCAAGTGTCAAACGCAACAGAATCAGCCACTACAGTATGTTTGCAATGAGCTCGCATGTCTCTCGTCAAGGAAGCCGCAGTGAAGACCCCGAGTCTTTAAGACGGCGGTGGTGGTGCCTTTTGAATACGGCACGTACCAGAGAAGAGGAGTTCATAGTTTGCGCATGCCCAAACCATCATACAGCAAACGCGCTCGTCATTTGACGCGTGGCAAGGCTCTCTGGGAAGCAAACGCGCAAATGGCCAAGTGTTCGCTCACAATGACTAAGTTGTTTAAGATACCAACAGCCAAATATGTTTGGCACTGCCGCCAAAAAAAAAACGAATGGTTTTTGGTCATTTAGAATGCTATATAAGAATGCTTTCAGAAGCACTTCGTAATCTAAGCGATGGTTCGATTCAGTGTGCAGAGGAAACGAACAATATAGAAAGCCAGGGAAAGAAAAAGAGCACTGTTGCAAATGAAGTGCAAGCTCCGCGATTAGCAAGAACGTCACAAAAGGCACCGTATCGGTTAACCTTCACCTCTTCCTCTTCCTGGCGACGGCAGGACAGAGCAGCAAGCCCCTAATAGGACCAAATGTATATCGCGATGAGATTACAGCGCACATAGTCTTATTACATTGTATGATTTTATGAGGTTCGTTGCAGGATGAGATGGGCGCATCGGAATACAGCTGCTTTTGCGACCGGGGTAGAGGTGAAGAACTTGATCATGGGAAGGGATAGTGCAGGCCGAATAGGAGCAACCGACCGGGTAGCTGAACCCCTTTCTTCTGATCATCATTGTAGCTAGGCAACAGCATAAGGAGATGTATAGCGAGTGGACTTGACACTGCATATCGCCATACTGCAGGGCGATACCCAATTGAGATATCACAGGGTGTTTTGTAGCAGCATGGGCCTACCGATGCCGTTTTGTTGCGAGAGCCAAGGGGGGAGGTTTCCAAAGGCCAACAACAAGGCAGCTCAACATCCAAGCGCAACACCGTAGATTGTCAGCAAACCAGTTTAGTTTCGAAAACAAGCGATGTGCAGGATGTGCATGAGATATAAAAAATTACGCTGGACGCGAATATAATTTGAAAGTTGACTTGCTTAGTTTCGTTTATTGCAGTATTGCTCTAGTTTTCTAACCCAAGCCAACCTGTCTCTATGAGATCTATGAATGTTCCGAAAACTGTAGTTCTTCGTCTGCCGTGTTCTGTTTTCCTGTTCGTCCCTTTCTCAACGGGGACGACTGCCTGTCTTGAAAATATCTGCCTCTGTTCATCACCTGCTTGCTTGCCTTCTCCTTTGCCGCGTCCACCGCTGCCCAGCCGTGATGGCCATCAGTCACCTCTCACTCCATTTATTAGCTTTGTAACGAACTTGCGGGGACCATAAGTGTACCGACCATGCGCATTCCAGTCAACTTGGGGAACGTGAAAAACTTCTTGAAATCTAAATGTTTCTCGGATAATTCTTGAAGATCGGTGGAGTGTACCAACAAGGATCCAACACATTCAATTCTGTCGTTTTCTGCGAATACCATGATGAAGTTTGATTTGATTTATTGATTGGGGCCGACTATCGCGAGTTTTGTTTTGCTTTGCTTTTGCTTATTTGACTTTTTGATTTTATGAGACGATTGGAGAAGCAAAAAAGAGGATATCCGGTCTGAAAAAAAAGGTTTTGACCTACCCGGCACCCAAAGTGGCCACTCCGATGTCGCCTCAATGCGAATGCTTTTGTTGCAAAGCGAAGGCTTTTGAACCAACCAGAATGCTTTCACGGGTATGTGAAGGATACAACCAGAACACTTTGTTTTATGGGGTCTTTTCGGTGTAGCATGACCGTACGCGATGACTATATTGAACGTTGTGCCAACAGGAAGTCCTTGAGATGCGGATAGTATGACTTAACCCCGATAGACTTGGCAGTTACTAGACTCAATTCGTTAACAATGACCAAAACTAAGTCATGTAAGCGATGTTTGAATCATGTGCATGAAACGATCCTTCTTTACCAAGACCGAGAAGGCGGTATGTTCGCATTGACGGATAGGCGGTACCTAAACGAACCGTTGACTTCGCTTACGTAACCAAACCCTTGTGTTCGCTTTCTCAATCCTGTCAATTACGTGCGACCACAGGTGCACATGCCTAACCATTACTTCACGTGCAGGTTCGGAGGTGTCGATGGTTCACGTTGTTTTTGAGTCATGTGCTGTGCAGACAGGATTCAAAGGGCTAGTAGGGTCATGAGGCAAAATGTGCCTCAATGGATGCACCACTGGTAGCTTGCAGCTTGGAGCAGTTTTGGAGTGCAAACACCACCAGGAGGAATGGGTGGAAGCAGGTCAGCTTTGATCAAATTTGCAGACCAGCCCAGAAAAGCAAAGATGCAAACAAGGAAGGGGGTTCTCCTGTCTTTGAAGTTTGTTGAAGCAGAAGAAGAAAAAATTTGGATGACAAACGCATGCACATGTTCAATCCATTTTGATGTGTGCACTCAATTTGGATGCATGTTCAATCCAATGTTCAAGTTCTCAGTAAGCCAACAATGCACATGCAATTTGTGGATTGCCAAATGTGTTGACACCATGATGGTCAGCAAAAACTTCAATTTCTTCTGCTGCAAGCAACAAAGTGGTTGCATCAGACAAAAGAGACATAATTTCAAAAATCCAAGTTCAATTCAATGTTGTGGAACAACAACTGCTTGGCCCATGAGAAGGTGGCATTTGTCGGACACCACCAGTGTGACTTGTGAGAAATGAACGTGTCCAAATTTGATGAAACAGTTGTCCGCGTGAAAGTTGGAAAAAATCTGATTGAAGTGCAATGTGATTTTTTCACAAGCAATTGACAATTCTTGTTTTTAGCAACAAGAAAAGTTAAGCATGTTCTCTAGTTTTTAATGTTAAATGAAAGATCAATCTGCATGTGAAAATTGGGCCATTTTGAATCAATGTCAATGAAGTTGTCTTTCAGGAAGGCTTCTTTTGGAAAATGCTGAACATTCTGCTCCTGCACTTTTGAAAGAAACAACAAGGAAGCCTAAGTCTGTTGCTGCTGCATCACTGAAACATGTGTTTCCATGTTGTTCTTTCCCCTCCTCTTCCTTCTTCCTTTTCCCACTTTCAGCTGCACCACCATGCCTCCACCAGCTCTCCTAACATAGAGCCATTGTGCGACCCATTTCAAGAAGATCTAAGGTTTAACTTTAACCCTGCTGTGAAAGAGAAGATTCAAAATTTAAATTTTGCGAACCAATTCGATTGGATGGGTCCATGGATTCATCGGTCGGGTTGCACCATGATGGCGAAGGATCACCAAACAAATCCAACCACCGCAATTAATCCACCATGCAATAGTATCTCCATGCGATGCCACCCCATCCTACAGTCTGGTAATTGAATAAACGATTCTGGTTGTTTCGTCCCAGCTGCATGAGCTGCTGATGATGAGATACCTCAGATACGTCTGGGTGATCCGTGTTTTGGTGACGGTGTCCTCGTTTTCACCACGGTCTACACGAAAGTATGCGGGCAGTGTTGCCCATTACGTCTTTGACAAAAGGATTGCCACGACTGCTACTAGTAGTACTGCTAGCAGTGCATCATCGACTGCTACCGATGCTGATGGTACGAACGAAGAAAGATCGGCGTTCGTGATACTCGCGCGTCATGGAGACCGATGGGACTATTTTCAACAGCAACAACGTTTCCAACAAGAAAATGATATCCATAATGACGATGAAATTGGCTTGGACCATTGGATGACAACAACGAATCGTCCTTGGGATTCTCCCTTGTCTCCCTTGGGATTTTTACAAGCCGCGAAATTGGGGGAACACTTGTCGAACGAAATCTCCGCCCAAAAAATTCCACCCGTGACCCAAATTTACTCGTCTCCCTTGTTGCGATGTCGTCAAACCGCGTGTGCCGTGGCAGCTGTGATCCATGAACAACGGGCGTCAAACAACGACAAACCGTCCCCACTGCTCAACGTTCGAATCGAATTTGGACTTGCCGAAAGTTTGAACGAAAATTGGTACCGGTCGTGGGCGTTGCCTGGATCGGATGGGACATGGGGATATATTCCGGCGGAAGATTTGGCAACGGAGGCGTCGGGGCTGGGAACACGGCGTGCTCTGGCTGATTTTCGCCCGGAGGAATTGCACCCTGCCTCGCAACGAGCCGCCTATGAATTATTGTACGATTGGAAACAAGTCTTTGGAGACGAGGACCACGGCGACGAGCAATTATCATCCCAACATCTACTGCACACCCTGCAAGATTTTGACTATGCATCCATCACGCACATCATGGAGGAGGAGGATGTTCCTTATAGCTTGCGACCTCCCATTTGTTTGGAAACACGACAACATCAACAAGATCGAATGCAACGTGTCATGGATATGACGGCACGCCCGGGAGAAACCATCTTGTTGGTCTCGCATGGAGGACCGGTATCGCATGCTCATGACCAGATTGTGACGGCGGCAGCCGAACGGTTAAATGCCCAAGGATCGACTACAACAACGAAAAATCAAAAGGGAGCCGCAGCGACAACCTTTTGTGGTTATAGCGTTTACAAATGTCCAATACACACATCACCGTCTTTGGACAAGACTCCATCACAACCACGTTGCTGGGCACCCGTGGTGGTGAATCAATCCGAATACTTGAAAGATTTGTGGTCCGATGGAACACCTAATGTCTGAAAATAAAAGAGCAGGGGAGGAAACGGCACAGATGTGGAGACTCTATTGTACCGTGAAATGAAAACACAGTTTCATTCGAAACATGGCAAGGAGCAGTGGTAGCGTTGTCCGTCTTCCTACGTTAGGCGTCAGTTTCAAAACCCTCGCGTAGTTGCCCCAGTTCTTTGCGCGAGTCGGATCCAGAACCCCTGGTCTCGTCTGCTTGGCACCTGGAGATATCAACCTGCACAAGAGCTTTTTTTTTGCCGCTTCAATCATCAACGTAGTACTTCCCTTTACAAGCCAAAACTGTATCATCAATGGGGAAAGCAGTTACCAAAAGGCCATTAGCATTTTTTTGCTGTCAAGAAAATAATTTCACACCAGTTGTGATGAGGAAACAGCATTCGACATTGACTTTTGCTTCGAAAGTAACCCCTCCACGTCCATGACACCATGGGGGCTGCCTGTTTCAACGAGTTGAAGTGAGTCCTTCGTTGCTTGTTGTTATCTGCAATCCGTCTGTTTATAGCTAATTTCCAGTTCGTCAACTTTTTTCTTCGATATTACAGAGACTTTCATTACGATTGTTGTTTGACTTCTAACTATCGAAATTACACATGCGGCTATTGTGAACCTATCATCTGTAGATGTGGATGGTGTGTTGTTCATGGAATACGACACAAGTTCAAATATCGTGTGCTACCGATGTCACAGCACAGCATTGTTACGAGGATGGTTTCGCCGCCTACAAGAGACGCGAGAGGATGGTGCCTGTGTTGTCACGGAAAGGCCCAACTGGGAACAGCGCTGCCATGCCAATCCAAAAGATCCTTTCTCGTCCTGTCTGGATGTCTTTGATCCCTTTGGTTGGTGTATTGAGAGAAACCCGTCCTTCACCGTGAGCTTTGATCTCTCGGTTGGAGATTGCCTAACCCACCCGGACTGACAGCTCAAGCCACCATAGACATCCCTTCGCCGACCCCGGCTTCAACGTCCTTGCAGACTGCTCCACCAACAACGTAAGTTTACAATATCGTTTGGTTCCTACTATCTGTGTCTCTTGTAATTTTTTTCCGTTGCTCATCTAAAATATGTAATGGCGATCACCCCACAAAATTCGACATGAAAAGTCGGGCATTTGAAAAAAGATGGAACCTTATCCAGTGGTACGGCAAGAAAGAAATTTAGTCTACCCGTGTATCGACACACTTTCAGGTGTTTCAGGTTTCCAATGTACATATCCCCGCTAGAACCACAATCAGTTGTTACTTGACATGCGACAGTAACTATGGTGATTACGTTTACACCGACAACATGAGATTCAAACAGGGTTCAGAACCATCTACTTTCGATGACTACGATGAGCAACGACGAGGAAACTATTATTTGTTTCTGAGCTATGGCCAGCAGCGACAAGGCAAAATTCATCGACAAAGAGGCCTCGATAGCTGTGGATATGGAATGCAGCAATGGTGCTCCGGTGTTTGTCTCTGTGGTCAGCACGAGTAATCTGGGCATTCATAACGCCAGCCTCATGTGCTACGTTGCTCCCCTAGTGGTACCAACGTTGATGACCATCGATGGTACTTTTTTTTTAAAAAGTGAGCAGTCCTTTCCAGCTCGACCAGTACGAAAGATGGAATGAAGATGTCACGGGTTCAAGTTTTCCAAGTTACCACCACGGAAACACCGCCTAGGACCAAAGTTAGGTGTAGAGTGTCGCCCAACGGGTATAGTCAGCATTCTGAACTCACTCAGATTCAAGGAAGGCTCCAAACCATTGATTTGGGATGTTCATGATATTGTGCTAGAGATCATGGGGGCATCTATTCGGATGGCGGAACCCCTTCTGTTCAAAATGGAAGTGAGCCGCTGTTTGTGACAGTCGCGACGAAATGTTCATTGGCCTGGTCCTCGGGTTTCATGTTACCACAGAGGCCGACATCGACGCCCATCCCTTCACCTACCACATCACCCCCATCGCTACATTCGGTAGCGAAACAACTCACTCCTTCACCTACCGCATCAGCTCCATCCATCCGGTATCACCACAACCCACTCCTTCACCGACCACATGTACTCCATCTCCACATCCGGTATCATCACAAGCCACTCCTTCACCGATCACATCCGCTCCAACGTCAGCTACTCCACTGCAATCCACTCCTTCAGCACAAGAGCCAGCACCACTACCAGGAGTAGAAGAAGGAACGGAAGAATCGAATACTGGTTGCTCTAGTTTCGGCGAGACATGCTTGAGGAAATATGTACAACCAACTTCCTGTGCTCTTTTTGTATATCATTTTGCTTTAGAGAGGGAGCCTTCGATAAGTTCTTGAAAGCCGGTACTTGGGCTCGGCCGGGGCTGCGGGACTGAAAAGTTGCGCATGGGTACTGCACACTCAGCTGAGTGTTTGCCTCCTGAGAGAGAGAGAAACTTGTCACTCAGGGTAGCTGTTTTGTGTGTGTAATCTTACCATAAAGCTATCCATCTCCTCTTTATGTTTTTGTCGCCTCGGTTCCAAAAAGCCATGGCCATGGGGTTGTGTTACTAGTAACTACTGTAGCAAGCCAACTTATCACAGCTACTGGTAGCTATTGCGGTCGCGATCGACTTCGGTGCCTGTGTGAGCCAGCGACTTCGACTTGTACTGTAGTGGCAGCTAGCAGACAGGTAGCTGAGAACGTGTACTCTTGGCTGCTAGCCAGCCAGCTACTAGCTAGAATGTTACTTTTGGTTGGTCTTCAGGGGCATGGCGAATTTGGGCTCTGCCACGATCCGATAGCACTGTAGGTAGCCAGCATCCAACCGTCGGCAATGCATTTCCACTGCCGCCTGCTCCACTCAGCTTGTTGACGGAGGAGGGCCTTTCTTGGAACTCTTGCGTCCTTGGCGCATGTCGTCCACTGCACATTGATTGGGATCGTATGAACGGATAATGATAGACTTTTTTAGAAAGAAGCAACCCACTAATACCAAAAGCAAAAAAACAGATGCCAATCTTAAACCCGAGGTTCCATTACATATCGTACGTCGTACTGACTGTTTTGCATGATGACCACGGAGGGTCAAAGGTTCGATTCCAGGACATTTTTTTTTGACCCTAACCCAAAGAGCGATATCTTTTTTTCAAACACACAATGCGAACCATGATTTTTCTGTTGCTTCCGTAACGATCCATTGAATTATTTGAATTCCTTCTGCCAGTAATTGTCTCCTCCTCCAGAGCTAATAGTAACAACGATATATTTTGATACGATCGACAAATAATTATCATTTGAAAGCCAGACCATATAGCTTTTTAGGTGTCCAAGATGAATGCCATTCCAAAAAGTCTATCGCCCATGTGGTTTCAATGCCAAAGTAGGGGAAAAGGAATTGCCATCTTCTTGCGTCCATACTCTTCCACTTCTCGTCGTACCAGAAGCATTCGACCTCGTACTTTGCCTCGACCAACCATGCGACGTGGGCCCGTCACCACGGCAGCCCTTCAAGGATCCTCCTCCAACAACAACAACAACATGACTACACAAGACGACTTTCCACATGATTGTCCGACCCGAAAAATGGCCGACGCCATGCCGGAAACCTTTCAGGTTATGGACAACACAGCGTTGACCACATTGGGTGCCATGGGCAATCACGCCGCCTTGCAAGAAATGTTGAAACGCCACATTATGCGATGCGACAATGTGACGTACGAAGGCGCCTCGGAATTATTTTTAAAGATTGAAGCAAAAAATCATGAATTGGAAATTCCCATGGCGCTGCCCTTTCAAATTGGCATCAGTGCGTGTTTTGTGGCCGGCTTTTGTAGCATTCCCATGGTCTTTCATTTGCCGACGGTCGAATATTTCAATGAACATTTTGTCACGGCCGATCATCCACCTACCAAAGAATTGGAAACGGCGCTGGAATTGGGTAGTTGGTCTTGGAATTGGATGGAACCCGTCATGGGAACCTCCACTTTTTTATTATTGACCATGCAATATATGCGGTATGTACTACGTGGTGCATGATTTTATGGAAACGGTTCGGGCTGGTTGTTGTATGTAAAGTTTTGCTAGTGGTGTCGTGTGGAGGAATTTCTGAACTGGATAGGGGAATATATTATTGGAAATGGAATCTCACAATTTTTTGTCATCTTTTTCCTTCGATTATTCCATGATTTAATTATCCTGTCCTACAGTATGCATTTACAGCATTTGGGGGTCACACCGTATACCCATCACATGAAACGATTTCGGGGCAAGCGGCTCGCGGATGCCTTTCCCCAATACAATTCCAATCTCTTGTATGCTTACAGTGAATCGTCGCCCATGTACAATCCCAAAGATTTGTGGCTTTAATGACAAGAGAATAAAATATTATCAATACATAGATTAAATCATACATATAAATGACGAAAGGAGTACTTTACATGTAGAGCTAGCTAGATATAATTCAAGGTTTACTACTAGTACTAGGGACAGATTACTTGTGGTGTTTGTCGCTTTTCTTCGGAAAAATAAATTAACTGGGTTCGGAACATATAATGGATGGGGGCGGGTTTGGATTTGCAGGGGCGATTTTTTTCAGTAAGTGTGCCCGACAGCGCAGACGGATATAGTAGACACTTGCTAGAAGCTAGTAAAAGCAGTGGAATCACCAGAGCAAATGAATCCATACAGCCGCCATGCCAGCAGCAGTAAAACGAAAAGATGATCGAATGCTCTTTCCATAGCTGGCAGCTGGTGCTTCCGACGACGCATCACCACCGCTGCTCGTCGACGCTGGGTCCTCGCCTCCTGCTGGTGATTCTTCCGTGGACGTATCACTGCTGTTTGTCGGTGCTTGGTCGACATCGCTGGGTGCTTCCGTCGACGACATATCACTGCTATTAGAAGTAGTAGCAGTTGCAGGGGTGCTGCTCTCGCTTGGTGCATCCGTTGACATATCACTGCTGTTGGTAGTGCCGTCACTGGGTGCTTCCGTCAAAGACGACGACATGTCACTGCTATTGGTAGTCGTAGATCCATAAAAAAAGTCGACAATCCGCGTCAAGAGCTCTTCACTGGCCGCTAGATTCTCGGCCAACGATGCCAAAGGTTCCGTGTAATTCAGAATATAATCGGGTCCAATAATATCCACAGGAATGGTCGACATGATGTTGATGAGCATCAATTCGACCGTTTGACCTGCCACGGTACCAAATTCCGTATTCTCCAGGGTCGTACCCGTGAGCATGGTGGTGGTGGCCGTATCATTGAGAAGGTCCTCCATGGGCACCGTCCTGCCGACCAGGTCATCGACCGTCAATGCCTCGACAAAGATTTGAGGCGATTTCCAGGGGGTCGGATGTCCAGGGGCCCAGACATAGCCGCCCGGAGGCACATCCGCATTGAAATCGGTACTGAAATAGGACAAATACAAGGCATCATTGTAAATGGGATTGTCCAGTTGTACGTCCGCATTGACAATGAGAACCTTGAGGGTGGTATTCATGATACTGTCGGGATTCAGACTTTGCCTGCGTACATAAAGAATTATGGTCGAGACAGAACAGCAACCACAACAAGAAACACTTAGTCAGCAATGATTTGCACCTCCTCTGTGATATTATTATATCCAGGCCAGTACTTTACTTACCAACTAGCGACATTCAAGGCCAGACTAGGATTATCACTGTAGATACCATCCGTAGTAAGAAGAGTGGATCCCTCACATGGTTCTGGAAAGAGAGGGCACACCGCCAATTTGTCCATAAAGGGATTGTTGTAAAAGGCCGCATTGAATCCTGCCTCTAATTCGGCAATGGCACCGGCTTGGACTTCGGGCGGCAAACTGGTATTGGCCAAGACTTGAGCCCGACGTGGGGATACCGCTTGGGCCAACATGGAGGGATTGAGACCGGAAAAGACACCGGCCGCGGCCGAAGTGGTAGCCGCCAAGGTGGCCACGACGGGAGACGAAAAGTGGGAAAAGGTCGTGGTCGTGGTCGTGCTATTGGCCGGGGCCGTGGTATTGGGAGTGGCACCGATACCAGGGTACAAACCAAAGGGAACAAAGGCCTCAAAAGAAAAATTGGCCGGCATGGGAGAATTGTAAATGATAAAATTGGTCCCTGCGGCGGCATCGGCAAAAATGGTCCCCGAGAAGACTCCTTCCTCCGAAGTTGTTGTGGCGGATGTCATTCGATATTGCATGGGAATGGGAAGGGTGGAAATCGATTCCGCACCGGAATATCCCAAAAAGCTGCCGTCTCCCGTCGCTCGATCTCGGGTCGTGGGAACCAGCGTCACTTGAATGTGCAATTTGGTATTCTGCAAGGCGACGGGTACAATATTTCCGTCGACGGCCCTGGACACAAAGTCGGGATCGTTGTAGGCCATCATGGAAACCTGCGTGAGCATGGACCGCGTGAATTCCGCCCAATCACCACCAAAATAGGTAAAAATAGGACAGAGACCATGCAGAGCGGGAGGAAAGTTGGCCTGGCACTGGCTGATATCAAAAGCTTCCGCAGGTGGCCACACGGTCGAGTAAGCATCCATCCAAGCCGTGACAAAGTCGTAGAGTTCGTCGGGTGTGGATTCGGTCACGGCATCAAAAAAGGGTTGGGAAAAGAAAAATTGCAAGGAAAACCAAGAAGATCCCGAGTTGGTGGCCACGTGATCCAATTGGTCGACCAGACCGGCTTGCTGGAGCAGATTGGCCACGCCGACATTGGCAAACATGCTCTTCCATCCTCCGCCTGTCGATGTGTAGTGGAAGGATGCTCCACTCGTGGTAGTAGTCGCAGGGGATTGCGACTTGGACACATCCAAAGTGGTGAACCAGCTTATCAAGCACAAGAGTAGAGACGTCTTCATCCTGGTAATGTTTGATGAACTATTAAATCAATCAATCAATAATAAATCTGGATTTTATGGGTTGTGATGATCTTTTATGACAACAACAACAAGGATGTCATGTCCACCAATAAGTAGTACTACGACGTAGTACCTGGAACTTGTAGTAGTAGTGCTGCTTTCATAATTATGCGGAAGCCTTCGTCATTGTTGCAGGACTTGGATCTTTTTGAAGGTGAATAAAACAACACTGTAACCTGTCTTGGGTCAATCTTGGTCTTGATTCTCGGGCAGCATTGGGAATCAGGGTGCGTCCGTGTCAAGAAACAATAGGGTTAGGGTCGGAGGATTCGGTCATAAGATTCCGTGGACTACTAGTTTTTGCATGGCCATGAAGGCATCCATCATAGATTTTGTAAGTAGTGGTTGCCGATTGAAAAATCAGAAAGAGAAAGCTCGACATAAATGGTAAATGGAAGCACCAATGACAGCGGTGTGCCTTGACTTTTGACTGGTGGTGGCCTTGCTAAGAAGGCAAGATGCAGACTCGTTCCACGTGGGTGTCAGGATTGCCAAGAACACTGCTCATTTCAGTGGCCATTGCACATCTGCACGGTTGTTCTAAATCGAGATTGAGGAGGACTGGCACAAGAACCAGATAGAGCTTCTGAAGTCATAACGAGAGCAGTGATGTGGACAAAATGGAAGAGTTGGATTTGAAGGCGGACAAGACAGAGGTGAAAAATGCCAAAGCTGATGAGACAGAGCATGATGCCCCTGTCATTTCAGATGGGGCTGATGCGGAGGATTCTTCTTCGTCGGTTTAAGTCACACCCCATTGTGATGCACATTTGAAGATTGGTAAATTGCAAGTTGGGCGTTCGTCTTTTGTAGCAGCAGCAGTGTGACTGTTTCATAGAAATGTTGTTTGTGTGTTCATAGTTTGATCCCTTGAAGAATCCCGTAAAGCACTCAATTAGGTGTCACCTTCGAAGCCATTTTTTTCTTTTTTTGTTGCTTTGGAGTTGATGGCCCAACAGGAACAATGGCGCTAGGGTGGTCTTCACGTCTCCAAGGCACGTCTTCCTTCTTCTTCCCTCTTGGTTTCCAACCACTCGCCAAAGCTGCGTCTTCCAGATCCGGATGCCAACAATGCACCGAATTTCGGGTGGGTCCATCAAAAAATGCTGTTTTGGGTTGGTGGTGAAAGGTTCGATCATCCTTTCGCAGTGCCCAAAAGAATGTCTGCACGGTCCACAAGGTCCATCTCGTTTCGGTTCTAGTTTCTTGGCAAACTTTGAGATGGCCACACTTTCGGTCATGACCGAAATGTGTTTGTCTTTGCAGATCCAGCAAGTTATGTGTCCATCGGGATGACTGGCGTGCTCCTCCCAATCGACACCACTGGCGATGGCAGCTTTTTCTGCAATGGCCGCGTTGGAGCCGCAACAGGAACACACAACATCCTCTCCCGAACGATTGCCACGACGATCTCGATAGTCGCAGTTTTGTCGAAGGTTTTCTTGGCGTTGTCGGTCATGCCGTCGGCAAGCCGTCTCTCGTTGTTGTTGGAACATTTCTTCCCAATCTTCCTCAGCAGTGGTCCTGTCGTCGAAATGAGACGCGTGGCCACCCGATGAGAAGAAGTTGTAATGAAAATCACAAAAGTCATCCCAATCATCTGTTCTCTCTTCATCCGTGTCTTCCGTTGGAGAAGGAGGCCGCGCTTTTTGCTTTCGTGAAGAAGCCTTCGTTGTGGAAGCTGAACCATCAGCTGCTTCCTGAGAACGACAAGCATCGCCGACCATGCCGCTCATGAGAACCTCATGGGCATTGGCCAATCTCTGAAATGATTCCTTGGCGCCACCCGGTTTGTCAGGTGCACTTTTGAGCGATTTCCTTTTGGGATGCACTTGCCGTCAAATCCATTTCTTCCAAAACCTCAGATCCCCGCATTTTGTGTCACTTTTTGTAGGCAACTTGGTTGTTGATTTTCTTCTGTTTCTTCTTGATCTTGAGCAATGACGTCTAGCTAGACTAGCAGCATGTCATTTCGTTCTCTCCTCATTCCGTTTGCTGCGCATTGTTGGTGTTTCTTTCCCACGATGCTTGCATCCTTTTCTGTCATGATGGAGGCAGGTTCATCAGGAATGCTTTGAAGTTTGGTGCGTTGAACGGTCGCCCGGCGCTGCGTGCTTGCCGCGACCTGGCACCATGACAACGTTCCTCCGATCCACAAGGTGGGTTGCGTTGTGCATCCAAATCAATCTTTTTGAATCACAACTTGTCACAACGTCGCCATTTCCACTGCGATGCAACAGAAGACAATGTGTGTGTGTGACTGGTCTTCTGGCGGGGCCTGCCATGTCATTGAGGGCATCAATCCTCCAACAGCAGGTGGCCATCAGCATGACACTTGCTCCGAGCAATGGATCACCATCTGCACGCAGTGAACTGTTCCCCACCACTCCTGTGGTGTGGGGGGTGCCAGGCAGCCTCGGGGTTGCCTGGCAGATCCCACAGATGGGACGACTTGTGACATGGGCCGACAATCGACAAGCAATGCATTCCTCAATGGTCAGAAGGCCGGCTGCTTCAAGGGCTTCACCTGTCGGTGGGCACACCCGTCCACCATTGCAGCAGCAGGAGCACAATCAGAATCACCCCCTTTTGTTGTCAGAGTCCCAGGACCTGTGGCGTCACATTTCATTGAGTCTTGTTGTGTTTGACGAAAAGCAACTTAAGACTCATTTTCGTTTCTTGGTTGAAGAGGACACATCCTGTTGTGGATCGGAACCCTGTGATGGTGGTGGTTGTGCTCATCTCAGTCCGGTGTCTTTCAGTTGTGATTGCTCAAATGTCTTTCTCTCTGATTGTGTTTCTGTCAAATTGGTGGGAACAACATCCACACATGAACCTTGCTCCTCTTGATTTTGACAAAGGATGAATGTGATCAATCTGTTTTTGACTCCCAAAAACATTCCGTGAGCTGTTGCCAAATTCAGGGTCAAACTGGAAATGGACACAGCCATGCAAACTTGCATTTGGTTTCTGCAGCAACCTGTGTCACATGGAATCCAGGCCTCAACTTGCAGGAACTTGCAGGAAGAAAATCAAACCCTTGAAGAAATGAGGGTGATGTTTTGCAGGAAAGACCGCAGTGGCGCACAGTGAGTGCGACTGGGTCTTTGTCATTGACGAAGATGTCTTTTTGTGTCCACCCTTGCTGCGGGAATTTTTAGCAGACTTTTCGCCCGAGGAACCCATTGCCCTCGGGACACTCGGATGTGGAAGTGTGATCCCTGGATTTTGTGGAGGCGGCGGACATGCTGTCAGTCGCGCAGCTGTCAAGCGCCTCGTAGCCGCCCCAAACTTTTGCGACAACTGCATTGACCTTTGTGCTGTCAAGGAGCCACACTGTGACATTGTAACCGCGCACATGTTGAAACACAACGCAAGTGTCAAGCTGACGGCAATGCCCACCTTGCATCCTTGGGGCATTAGGGGTACAGAAATTGAGGCGCATAAGCCTCTGCCGAATGCAGAAGGCAACAGTGCTCCCACTGCTGGGAACAATGTGGCCGCCCACAAAATTTCCACCCTGGATCAAAAAGCCGAATGTCTCGAACGATTAAATGTCATCAGCAAACGACTACAGCTGCAAACAAATGCGTCGAATCACGCTGCAAATGATGACCCACACAACAACTTGTTTCAACCTCTCCTCCCATCTGCCGACATGATCTCGGATGTCCGGGATGCGATTGAGACGCACCCCAACAATCATCGCCAAAGTAGCAACAATCACTCATCCAACAGCGAGGAGTGGCGGGGCTCTCTGCAATCCATTTTGAATCAAATGCGACACAAACGCATCGCCTCCTTGCATTGCTATGGGGGAGGTGCATCGACAGGAAAGTTCCAAAGGTTAGAGGACAAAATGGCATTTTTGCAATTTCTCTTTGACGTTGCCGGGCCCTGAGGGATCAATGGATTCATTCCAAATAAGGAATCACAGGAGGCAAACGTTGCGTTGCAGCCTTCGTGTGAGCTGCTGTGCCAGTAGCAACAAGACACTTTATGCATTTTTCTCCTCTGTAAAAATTGTCTTTCGGTTCGACTCGACTCGAATGAGACAAGTGGTCGATTCCCATGTCGGCGGTTGGGTGACATCGAAAGGAGGTTTCACGCACGAATTCTGTTTTTTTTTATAGATCCATTGCATGCGACTAGTAGTCCAAGCAGTGGTAGAATCTACTGTGGAGTCTGCTGTGTGTGAATCGTCCTGAATCTGGAGCAAGAAAAGCAAACGAGACAGATTTTTTTAAAAAAACGTGCATGGTTGTTCTTCTTTCAAAATTCGAAATGTGTCGACGAGATTGACACCAAGGCAGAAACCAATGGATTGTGTGTGGCTTGCCGAAATTGTTCTGTGCTGTGCTTCCATCTCCTTGGTGTCTGCTTCCACATCCTGATGGCTGTTCATTCCCAACAGTCCCAGAGGGTCTGTCTGCTTTCTCTTGGTGGTGTCATTGACACAGATCACGTAAATGTCAGCATCGTCATCCCTGGCACAACCAGTGATGCAAGTTCAGCATGACTCCCCAATGCAATCTGTTCTGGACTGGTGACCCACGGCAGGCAGATTGGGAACTCTGCCTTGGCTTGCATGCTCCAAATGGATGCAGTTCCTGAACACCTTGGTCATTGGAAGCACATGGGCAACGAGCATGCCCTGGCATGCTTCGGGTCGCTGTTGGTCCCAGCCAGGAAAACTTTGTTCCAAACATGCAAGCCATGTTTTTCTTTGCACTTGAAGGGAAAGAAGGGTCACAATCATGTGGGAACCGAAAGCCCCAATGCAATCTGAGAGCCATTGGAATCAGCAAAAGGATTGCACCCTTCAGGAAGGTTTTTGAAGCAACCTGGAGGATCAGCAACAGCACTTGACAGTTGCAAAGTCGGTTTGGCAGTCAATCACCTCAAAAGCAGGAACAAGTGTGCATTTTTGTCTTGGGCACATAAGCAAACACACATTGTTTGGAAAGGAAGAAAGACATGAAAGAAAATGCAACGATTGCCAATTGCTGCGATTGCTTGAAAACTGGGCCAGATTGTTTTGAGAATTGCCACATTTGCCGCAACAAATTGCAATGAAGCTTCATGCTTTTTCTGAGCAGTGTGTGAGCATGACGTTGTCGTCATTTGCAATCCAGAGAAAAGGCTGGCCACTGAGCAACACTTTGCATTGAGCACACAGAGCAGCAAATTGCCTGCTTGATCAACATCCAATGACACTCAGCATGTTCATGGAACTCCAGCAGAAAAAGATGAACATTCATGCTCTTTGAGTTGATCAATTTTGTGGAGATTGCGACTGTGAGAACTGAACAGTGGGCAATGTCACCAATCAATCAAATGACCTTGATTTGCCGATGATGGATGAGCACAACAACAACATCAAGAGTCTTGCAATCAAGGTCAGTGCGCTGGGAAAAGAGCTCAAGGTGAGAAATGTTGTTCATTTCACATCCCACTGCACAAGCTGGTGACAGATTCCAAGTTTGCAGAGCACATCATGAGAAAGGAAATGTTGCAAGAAGATGGAAGCAATGATGCAAACAACAAGAAGCTTTTGATCACAGTGGCAGCGCATGCAGAGTGGGTCCAAAGTGTTTGAAGGCCACAATGTTGGGTGCAACAAAAAAAGAGCAACTTTGATTCATTTCGTGCTGAGCTGGAAATGATCAGGAAGAAGTTGGCAATGGCTGCCAAAGAAAAAACGGCCAATGCGTGAGCAACATTGATGTCAATGCTGGATCCAAGAACTGTGCAGCACCCCAATTGCATGCCAGAAATTGGCTGGCGAAAACATCCTTTTGTCACAGCCTCACCGGGGCAAAATGGCATGGTGCATTGTGAATTCACACCACAGTGGACACTGTGCATGTGGAAACCTTCTGAAATGTCACAGGTTCGATCCTCAACGGTCGAAAAGACTCAGTCAACAGTCACCACAGAGCAAGCTGTCCTGTGGGCAGCGCGCGCTGTGACTGTGCGGCATCAGCCCAACGGTCCATTCAGAAGCAAGAGCGCACACCGAGCTGCCAATGCGCGGTCGAAAAAAGCACCTGATGACCAACGGTTGCAACACACAATCTGCTGCTGCCAACAGTCAAAACACATGTGGTCTGGCCAACCGAATGCGGCACACTCCGACCAATCCAGTCATGTGGACGCACACACTCAACGACTGCATCCAAAAGGACAGTCATCGCACACAGAAACAGTTGCGTGTCACCAACTCTGGTGATCAACGCGTGCACCACCAACCAATTGACACGTTTTTCACTCAGTTCTGAACGCATGGAGGAGAATGCCGTGCCCCAATTGCATGCCAGAAATTGGCTGGTGAAAACATCCTTTTGTCGTGGCCTTGCCCGGGCAAAATGGCACAGTGCAACTGCAAACAGCCGACACATGTCAACACCTGTTCCGGGTGTCCTTGCACAGGACAGTTTGCCTGGAATCTTGTCCAATTAGTTGGTCGCACACTGTTTCCACACATTGAGATGATTTGAAATCATCTCTCGAATCGGCTCGCGTTGATTCATCTCGAGAGACGATTTGCACTTAAGAGACGAATTTGAATCGGCTCGCGATTCAAAAAATCGGCTCGTGTCACATGCAGCACATGGCGACAAATGCAACGACAAAGCAAAATGATCTCGCACACATGCAAATGAGCTCTCGAGATGATTTTTGTTTAAGAGATGATTGTCATTCATCTCTCAAGCTGATTTGCATTTATGATGAAATGTGAATCATCTCGCAAGATCTTTTGTCATGTGAGCCAATGTGCGTCTGTTGGACAAGTCTCCTGGAAAATTGCCCAGTTGGAAAGCAAGTGAGCCACACACAAATGTTGTGAGCGATGAGAGCTGCATCTGTTGTTTTTGTCATGGCAACATGAAATGGAGAGAATCCATGTCTTGTTGCACTTGCTTTTGTGTTGGTTGCAGATGAGTGAGACAACCATGTGAAGATCACATGAAGAACAACACACCCCTCCTGATGCATCTCATCCTTTCACTTTTCACCGACTTCAAGTGGGAAGAGATGCATTTTGTGCTGCTGGTTTTCTTTTGTTTTTGTCTGAATTCTCTCCCAGATTCAGGATTGAGGGCAAGAGAGCTGGTCTCCCTAACCCTAACAAAACCGGTGCTAACCGGTGCCAACCGGTGCCAACCGGCGATGTCGGAACGAAGCATCGATTCGTGACCGGTGATGTCGGAACGAAGCATCGATTCGCAATGGTCGCACAGCTGATTCACACAGTGAATCATCACTCAAATGAAGCTTGTGTCGGTGCGGACCCTTCAAGTGACAATCCATTTCACGGGAATGGATCGGCTTTCTGATCACCAAGGAGCAAGCCAGCGCGGCCGTTGGAAGCAAGCGTCGATCGGTGCCAACCGGTGCTAACCCGTGCCCTCATTCGAAACAGTCACACAGTTGATTCGTGCAGCAAAACAGCACACAAATGCAACTTTTGTTGCCATCGATCCTCAAAGAATTCCTTCCGAGAACAGCTTCTCATTCCACCAAAGCCTTCCGAGAACAGTTTCTGATTCCACTAAAGCGACTGAACCACAGACAAAGAGAGCGAGCCGACACGATCACCTGTGATCTGAAACGCAACCGTGAACGTGCGAGTGCTGTTTTGCTCACAGCAAAACGCCGGGTTTTCATTTGAATTCCACTCTCTTAACTTGGATCTCTCTTTGACTCAACAATCTCCATGTGAGACCGAACACTGTGCTGCCTCCACAATGTGCCCACTCTGAATCTCTGATCCACCCGGTGTTGTGAACGGACGGCGGCCTAATTGCGTTGGGAACAGGCCAAATGGGCAATGCATCTCTTTTGTAATTAACGAAGACAGGGAACGAAACAGTTCAACACAAGTCAAATTTGGTTGCTTGAAAGACCGCATAGAGCTTCAATGACCCGATATTCTGCACGGTGTCTTATGTCTATTTTCACTAAAAAGTTTACAGAGAAGAGATGTTAGATCATACTTTTTACTAGCTAGCTGCTTCGTTTATTGTAAGGGACAGTGTCAAAAACCGAAACGAAGAATATCCACCACCTTTTGGCGTTCAGCGTCAACTCGACGGAATCCGAACCTTCAATGACATGAATGTCGCCGAGGAAGATGCATTCACTAAATTTCTTTTCTGTGCTCTCTGTCGTTTAGCCAGCGAATTAAGTGTCAACCCCTGTAAATACATTCAAAAATCGGCCTTTTTATCCTGTTAACTATTACATTACAAGCATGCTTCTTCTTTGATCTTGGATGATGAATCTCCTGAATCAGTAGTGTTTGGTACCGCTAATGTCCCGCTAATGCATTACCAACTAATGCCAAGTGATGCTTGCAGCATTACCAACT
>ENA-ORBV01005416-ORBV01005416.1-microbial-mat-metagenome-genome-assembly--contig:-NODE-5416-length-23544-cov-11.135552_pt1 | contig 23544 bp, 27 predicted proteins | sample MGYA00237777_ERZ505514 | MGnify/ENA primary metagenome ERZ505514 (study PRJEB26160, sample SAMN06269048) | microbial mat metagenome | isolation source: Oligotrophic lake microbial mat | place... | reverse complement strand
TACGACAATTGCAAAAAGAAGATAACTGGTAAAAAAGGCTATCCAACTTTTCAGAAAGATTGTCGCAGTGTTGAGTATAAAACCTCTGGGTGGAAGCTAACTAATGACCGCAAATCAATAAATATTGCTGGACAACAGGTTGGAATTGGCTCAGCAGTTCTACATAGATCGCTTGCTTGAATGGCACAATCGTATCGAGGCATTGCTCGAAAGGGATGAACTTGACCTGCTCAAATTCTCGATCGTGCACTTCGAGATTGCATTCCGAGGCATCACAATCCCAAAAAAATAGAAACCACTTCTGGGTTTGCCCTTTGTATTTGCCCATTTTGCCGCCTAAATCAAGATCGGATGGGAAGTCATAATTCAGCCATCGATCGAGTTCTTTCACCAGCTCAGCATCAGCGATCCCAACTTCTTCATACATCTCACGCTTAGCGGCGGCAATTGGCTCCTCGTCTCGATCGATTCCCCCCTGCGGAAATTGCCAAGACCCTAAAACGTTGAGTCGCTCTCCAAGCAGTACTTCGCCATTGCGGTTAAATATAATGATTCCCACGCTTTTTCGATAAGGCTTTTCGGTCATTTCAATCCATGAGTAATTGCAGCTACGCCTTATTTTAGGATGATTTTAGGTTTTTTAAATAGGTATCGATCGCGCGTAAACCCAACCGATAGCTTTCCACGCCAAAGCCTGCAATCTGCCCGATCGATACAGGGGCGATATACGAATGATGCCGAAACTCCTCGCGTTTGTAGACATTGCTAAGGTGCACTTCCACCGTGGGAATATTCACCGCCGCGATCGCATCTCGAATTGCCACACTGGTATGCGTAAATGCTCCAGGATTAATCACAATCCCTTGTTGGTGCTGCCAAGCGGCATGAATCGCATCGATCAATACGCCTTCATGATTGGACTGGAGAATTTTTAGCCCTACACCTAACTGTTGAGCATCGTCGGTCAAGATCTGGTTAATTTGGGCTAAACTCAGGCTGCCATAGACTTCTGGTTCCCTCAAGCCCAGCATATTCAGATTCGGCCCATGTAAAACTAAAATTTCCATGTGAACAATTATCAGACTATTAGTGCCGCGATCTGAGAAAATTTAGCATAGATATTTAATAATCATTTTTAGGAACACGTTGGTTATGGCTGATACTTTAGAAATCACCTCAGAAATTACTTCGATCGAACAGGCCACCCCTGAAGAACTGACCGAAATCATTACCGAATTAGCGCAATATCGCGATCGATTAGTCACCGATACACTAGCAATGGCGCAACGAGCTAAGGTGATGAAAGCCCAAGCAATGGCTAGTTTGGAACCAAGTCTAGCTGATATCGATGCCAGACTAGAGGCCCTGCGCCAGCAACAAACAAAATCGCTAACTTAATAACGGCAACTAGAGAATTTTGATGAGTCATTCAACTAACTCCGAATCAGTTCTGCAAATTCAAGCTGAGCATGATGCCCTAATCGCTAAAGTTAACGATCAGATTTCACTTGACACTTTCGATCCTGTCGATCGACAACTCCTACAACAACTGGTCGAGGGATTAGGTGACCCGCGTGGACTAGTGCGGCTAAGGTTTGCCGAAACCCTAAGCGAAATTGGCGAACCAGTCACCCCATTTCTAGTCGAAGCTCTAGCAAATCACCCAAATGTTGTGGTGCGGCGGGCGGCGGCGAAAACTCTGACGCTGATTGCCGATCCCAGTGCTGTGCCGAACTTACTCCAAGCTTTTCTGAACGATCCTGATACGGTAGTCAGAAGTTCATCCGCAGGCGCGTTAGCTAGAACAGGTGAAGCTTCTGTGCCTGCGTTGTTGGATATCTTGGCATCACCCGATCAGCCTCAAGACACGAAAGGTCATGCTGCTTGGGCATTGGCGTTTATTGGATCGGAAGCTGCAGATTATCTCTACAAAGCATTAAACTCCACTTCGATCGATGTCCGATGCGCTGTAATCGGGGCGCTTGGTCATGTGGCACAAGAGCAGTCAGATGAAAAATCCTGTAATCTTTTGGTCGCTGCTTTGACCGACCCTGAAGCAATTATTCGCACAGAAGCCTCTGCTGCCTTGGGACAGGTAGATTATCCTGCCGCAGTTCCCCATTTAATTTTGGCGATTCAAGATACCGATCTAGATGTGAGAAAAGCTGCGATCAACTCCCTTGGCAAAATCGGCGATCGAACCGCAATGGAACCATTAAAAACCGCGCTTAATGCTCCAGAAGAGGTGATCAGAATTTTGGCTAAGTTGGCAATCGCACAAATCGAGCGGCAGTCAGAAGAAAATCGATCGATACCTTAGTCGTTCTCTTTATGTTCAGTTGATTTACTCTCAGGCAAGTCTTTAGGCATGTCCCGATCGAAAGGATGGATACTGACGATTGTGCCGCCGAGCCGATTGATGCTTTGCATTTGCTCGTTCATGCGACTGTAAGGGACTTGGAGGAAAATATTGGTGCTGGTGCGAATCTGATAACTATTATTTGTAGTTTGCGGAGTTTGCCGTAATCCTGCCACTTCATAAAGAAAGATGCGATTGTCGGCGGTAGAAGGAGAACCGATCATAAAAGTAGATTTCCCAAATATATAAATAAAAAAATTAAAAATACAGAGATTTCTTACGAGTTCCTAGTGATTAGAATTACCGATCGTCAAGAACTCGTAAGAAGCTTTTATTGGGCAATTGTCACACTTGCAACTTTGCCACCCAATTTATTAATCTGTTGGAGCGTGCTGGATAGCTGTTCGTAAGAAACAATGAACTCTTTACTGCTCCGACGGACTTTAGGATATCTGGGCAAAGAAATTCCCGACACCTCAATGCGGTAGAGTCGATCGGAGGAACCAACTGAGGAGCGACCAAAAGTTTGGTTCGGCATTACCCCTTGCTTAGAGGGACGGTAAGCCCATCCTTCATTACCACCCGAAGCGCCGACGATCGCCGAAGCACTATTTTGGGCAAGTTCAGCCGCCAGCCGCGAAGTATTGCCTTCAAGCTGGGATCGATCGCTATTGGCATAACCACGATAGAGGCGGAACATCCGAGAAAAGCCAACGCCTTTTTGCCCCATTTGGGTCGAAAACCCACGATAGTAAGGCACGGTGGCATCACCAAAATTTACTTCATACTCTTCTGAGTCGATGTAAGAATCAATATCGGCTTCAAAACCTTGATTTTGATATCGATCGAGATGCTCAACTACTTCAGATTCATCATAGGGAGCACGTCCCAGTAGGTGCTTGAAGTTTAATTCAATCACGCGGGTTTGGAAATTTGGATGCAGAAATTTGGTTTTATATAGATCAGACTTAGCAACACCACGGACAAACTCACGCACAGTGATTTGACCATTGTTAAGCAAAGACTCAAGACTGACCAAACGCTCCACTGCCATGATGTAGTCGTTACCCAACACATGACGATAAACGGCATTAATGGCGATTTTGGCATCCTCTGGTGTCCAGTTGGGACGGAGTTCCGTTGGGCTGCTATCGCTAAAAGCACTAGTTCCCAAACGGGAAGCAGCATTTGTAATCACCACAGACTATTCTCCTTTCTTATTTAGACTTAACTCAGGACAAAATTTCTTTGCCCTGAGTTAAGTGATGGAAATTCTCAATGAATGATTAAACCAATGCAGAACGGATTAAGCAGGAGAAATCTGCGTAATCCGACTACCGCGCTGGTTCAACTTTTGCAGAGTGGGTGAGAGTTGGTCATACGAAACCAAACATTCACTCATACTGCGACGAATTTGAGTTGTCCGTCCACGATCGGCTTGAGTAAACCGCACCCGATAAAGCTGTCCTCGATCGCCACTGGTTGTACCAGCAAGACCTTGGCCAAAATGGGGAGTCCGAATTGGGTTAGCTAAATTACGTGCGAGATCGCTAGTCAGCCAAGTCGATTTGTTTTTGCCTTGAGCTCGATCGCTATTGGCATAACCACGATATAGCTGAAACATCCGATTAAACTCTACGGTTGTGTGACCACGTTGAGTCTCAAACCCTCGGTAATAGGGCACAATCGCTTCGCCAAAATTTTCTTGATATTCCTGAGAATCAATATAGGAATTGATTTCAGCTTCGTATCCTTTTTCAATATAGAGATCGACGTGATATCGAATCTCCGATTCATCTTTGGGAGCACGACCCAAAAGGTGTTTGTAATTTAATTCTATAAAACGGACTTGTGGCGTTGAGGAAAAAAACTTTGTTCGATATAGTTCTGATTGCGCCAATGCTCGCACAAAACCTTGAACAGTGATATTGCCACTCGTGAGCAAAGATTCATCGCTGATTAAGCGCTCTACTTGCATCAAATGCTCGTTACCAAGCACCTGTCGATAAGCAGCAGAGATCACTGATTTGACATCAGCCTCGCTCCAATTTGCCCGCAGTTCCAATGGAGATACATTGGCAAATGGCTCAAATCCTAACTGTACGGCTGCCATAGAACTTGTCATGTCTGAGCTCCTTGATAATTTATGGGAAATAAACATGCCCAGAACTTCAGAATATTCTGTGGCTCTGGGCGAGAAGGAACCCTTAGCTCAGGGCATTGATCGCGTAGTCAATGTAGGAATTAGCTTCTACCGCAGGGTCACCACTTAAACCGTGGTTGCCTCTGACGTGCCTTAAAGCTTCAACATACCAGCTAGGAGAAAGGTCAAAGGCACGGTTGATTTCAGTTAAACCACTCACAAGATAATCATCCATTGGGCCTGTGCTGCCAGCAACCAAGCAGTAGGTGATCATGCGAATGTAGTAGCCGATGTCACGTACACACTTTGACTTGCCTCTTGGGGTTGAAGCATAGTTGTTGCCTGACATCGAGGTGGTGTAAGGAAATTTCTGATATACAGCGTTAGCTGCTCCTTCTGCCAAGCTTTGAGCTTTAGCATTTAGTCCCTTAGCAGCATCAAGACTTGCTGCCGCTTGCCGAAACCGACCAAAGGCAACTTGAAGTTCGGTGGAGCTGAGAAAGCGACCTTGGGAATCTGCTGTTGCTACTGCTTCTGTTAAAGGAGTTTTCATTTGTACCTCTCAAAAATTGTGTAAAAAATGGGCAAAGTAATTGTCTATTTGATGCTTTGACTTCAAGTAGAAGTCTACAAAGGCGCAAATTAGCCTACTGCTGCTGCGGCTTTATCGAAGTAGCTACCTAACTCAGCCATGAGTGAGCTACAGTCACCACGAGTTACACCATTTGGGTCATTAGCAAGTGCGATTGCTGCTGCTTTCATGTGACCGATGCCAGTTGCGACGGAGCCACCAGGTACGCCCAAAGCACTGTAGGTTTCACGCAAACCATTGAGGCAACGATCTTCCAAAATACTGGAATCTCCAGTGAACACAGCGTAGGTGACATAGCGCAGAATGATTTCCATATCGCGCATACAAGCAGCGATCCGACGATGGGTGTAGGCATTACCACCAGGGGCAATCAACTGGGGCTGTTCGTCAAACAATGAGCGGGCTGCATTTGTGACAATTGCGGCTGAGTTAGATGTGATGCGATTGACTGCATCCAAACGCTTAGAACCTTCGGCAACCATTTGCTTCAGAGCATCAACTTGATCGTCACTCACGTAAGCCCCGCGAGTATCTGCTTGGGCAACAACTTTAGTAAAAGCGTCTAGCATTCTAAAGAATCTCCTGTTTTGACATGAATTTATTGGAAGGATTCTCAGCCTAACTATCGATTTGGATATTGAGTTAATCTAAATATTCATCCCAAATAGCTTTCCAAGATTCATTAACTAAGTCGATCGATAGTTCCGATCAGCCGCGCCATGAATCGAAAAGGACTAAACCCATAACTATCAAAGTCATTTGGTTCAGTGGCTTCTGAATAAAGCGATTAAAGCAACTAATTTGTGCAAAATTTGTGCAAATTATTCAGTAGTGAATGATGAGATGGTTAAATAATATTAAGAAGAGCTAGAACTCTTTCGTTCAAGGCAATTCGAGCATTTTTGAAAGTATTTGAGAGCTTAACTTGTCTTCGTATTTAGTTTCATTTCTTCACATAAAGATGTCAAAAAAAAGGTTCTTCGCAACATGTAAAGAACCTTTGTTGTAATTCATAACTGGTAATAGGAAGTGAGCACTTTCAAATTAAGCAGCGTAATCAAATAGCATGGTGGTCATATAGCGTTCTGTCCATTCTGCTCCAAATGATTTTTCTAAAACTCGGCGGGTTTTGTCATTCTGTTGTTGCTTTTCACAATAGTACCTTTGCCCTGCTAGAACTCCAGCGATTTCGATCGAAGAAGTAAGAGGTGTTGTGTCGATCGAAAGTTGACAGTGTAATGTGAGATATTGCCGTACCCGTTCTAGAAAAGCTGCTTCTTCTCGATCGCCGACAGGACGCACAAACAGGCAAAACTCGGAAAAGATATCACCCCACTCTGGTAAAGCCCGTGCTTGAGTGAACACTGCTGTCGGCAGATTTGATAAAGCATGGTGGTAACTTCGGGGTAAGGCGCGTTCGGGATGAACTGGTGATAGATCGGCGATCGCCGCACTGATCGAACCTTTCCCACCGACTAAATCTGCGCCAAAAATTGGCAGGGCATATTCGGGATTAGGGAACATCACACAGTGCAGAATATCTAATCCATTCCCCACCTTTGCGAGTTCGAGGTGGAGTTTGCGAAACTGCGGAGTCTGATAGCAATGATTTTCAATCACCAGCCGTTCCCCCTCTAGAAAACCTTCAACATAGCCCAAATCTACTGGAACTTGGTAGGGAGATAAATCTAGGTAGGTCTGCCACACATCTTCAATACAATTGGCTAAACGCTGAATTAGCGGATATTGTTGCGATCGCAGTGACATTTGGATAGGTTGAGTCATGCGTTTTTATCCTATTTTAAAAAAGTGTTAATGCTTTAGACTGACCTAGAATCCGTGCAAAATGTGTGCAATCAGGAATCAAACCCAGACAAAATATAGGACTACTCCACCCATGTGCTCATTCGTTGCAGCCGATTCAGAATCCGATTTGCCAGATCTACGCCCACTACAGGCTTGCATAAATAGTCATCTGCACCAAAGCTAAAGGCGAGATTTTGGGTATTTGGATCTGCGATCGCACTCAAAAACAAAACTGGTAAGCGTCGCCAAGTGAGATTGTTTCGCAAGGCTTGGCAAAGTTCAAATCCGTTGATCTGTGGCATATTCACATCCAATACCAGCACGTCAGGCAACATCGCTTGCAACACCGTCCAAAATTCTAACGGATCTGCCAAAGTTGTGACTTTAAATCCCCAAGGTTTAAGCAATTGCGGCATCGATCGTAAGTATTCGATATCGTCATCTACAATCATCACCTTTGTGCCGATTCTTGACCGATCTGGCGCTGAAACAGATATGGATCGATCGATCGAATTCGCGTTAACAGGAGCACGTTCGATCGAATTAGTATTTTGAATTGCTTGCTCTAAGGCAATTAATAAAGCTTCCAATATTACTATCTGCTGCACTGATAATGGGGGGTTACTCCCGATTAAACTCTCCACTTGACGCGCCAGTTGCATTTCGATCGTCAACCCCAGCGTTCCCAGCGTTCCTGCCAATTTGTGCGCTGTTTGTTGAGCCTGTGGTTGCAATCGATCGACTTGATGATTAAAAGTACCAGACTGTAGGGCTTTGAGGAAATGAAATAACGTTCCCAATAGCTCAAGATTTCTGGGTTTACTGGTGATCCAAAGCTGATTCAGGAATGTTAGATATTGGGCCTGTTGCTCAGAATCGAGATCGCTTGAACCCGCAGATGGAGAATTGAGCGGTTCAAGTTGTGGTTCAAGATCGGTCTGACATCCCAATTGTGAATCCTGAAGTTTGAGACAATAGCCGCGTCCATGCACAGTGGCGATAAAATCTGGTGGAGCACCTGCTGATACTAATTTGTGCCGTAACCGTCGAATATGAGATCGAACCGTTGCCTCAGATGGAAACTCATCGGAAGACCATAATCGATCGAGAATCTCATCCGCACTGAGCAAATGTTGGCTATCCCGCAACATCAGTTCTAATAACTCATATTCTTTATTCGTAAGCGTGAGCGGGTGGCTATTATAGGAAACTTCACAGGTGCTGGGATTTAGGAGTAACTCACCCCAAGCGAGTAGGGGAAGAGAATTAACTTGGCTACGGCGGAGCAATGCTCGAATCCGCGCAATTAATTCTGGGATATCAACTGGCTTCACCACATAGTCATCCGCACCTGCATCTAGCCCGCTGACTTTAGCAGTCGTAGCATTTTGGGATGTCAGTAACAGAATTGGCGTGGTATATGCTTCGGCGCGAAAACGCTGGCACAAACGAATGCCATCTAACTTCGGTAAAACAATGTCTAGCACGATCAGGTCATACTCAAATGTCGATCCATAAGTCCAACCCATTTCACCATCTTTGACGACATCAACCGTAAAGTGCTGTGCCGTCAGGTGCCTTGTCAAAACGGCGATTAAGACTTCATCATCTTCTACAAGCAATATCTTCATCAGAAACCTCTGGGAAACTCTGTCGCTTCAGCGCAGGGAGGAATAAGAGCGGCGATTGAGCGGTTCGATTTACAGTAAGTCAGTCGAATCTGCACCGCGAAAATCATCAATAAATCCACATTATTCACAAGCAAAGTGCTATAACGTGAAATATGACATGGAAAGCTTTCAAGTACCGATTCTATCCAACTTCTGAACATGAAAACCTGCTGAGAAGAACGATGGGTTGTACTCGTCTTGTCTATAATCGTACATTGGCGGCTAGGACGCAAGCATGGTAAGAAAAACAAGAGCGGGTTGGGCATATTGAAACTTCTACCATGTTGATGGAGTGGAAAAAGGAAGAAGAATTTACTTTTCTCACAGAAGTTAGCTGTATTCCTCACCAACATGGACTGAGACACCTTCAAACTGCATTCAGCAACTTCTTTACAGGTCGAGCAAAATACCCAAACTTTAAGATAATGCATCATGGTGGTAGTGCCGAGCTTGCTAAATCTGCTGAACCACTCGCTATCCGTTGGAGTAGATTGCTGCCTCAAGGTGTGGAGCCAGCCACTGTTACAGTCAAGCTCTCGCCATCGGGAAGATAAACTGTTTCTCTGTTGGTTGATGTCGAGATTGAAACATTGCCTCAGTCGCTTAAATGTTGTGGACTGTGGAGGTATCTTTACACGAAGTAGCACTTAGACATTTGCTTTTTCTCTCAAATAAGAAATAATGTTTTGTCTGGTTTCATCATCCTCAAGATTAGAAAATGTTTTTTCGCATACATCGCCAAATTTAGCAACTGCTTTAGAACTAACTTTCTCTTCGTTTCTATATATACCTATAGGAAAAAATGGAACACTCCATCCTTTTAATTTCAAAATTGTAATTACTGAACTTAAGGTCTTTTGCTCATTTTGTAATGCAAAAATCATTAAAGGTTTTTGCATACTATTAACCTTACAGTCAACACTGTATTTGCCTGTCAAATCTTCTTCTTGGTTATGCCAATTAAAAGTACATCTTTCAGTTGGCAAAGTCTCAATAATTAAATCTTTAAATTCTTCCAGAAATGATTGTTTTATCCTATCTCTAGATAGATAGGTTAGATTTGATATTTTTATTAGGGCTTGAGAAAATCTGAGTAAATCTGACGCAAAATTATTGTCTTGAATAGCAAGAATCAACTCGCCAAATCTATCTCTAATAGTAAATTCCTCTAAAATGCCTGAAAGTATTTTGTGCTTTACCCCATACTCTAATGAATCAGATTTAATACCAAGAATACTAAGGTGCATATAAGTATTTCCCTCATCAGTTAATAACCACTGGTTATTTTCTCTCTTTAGAGTAATACTAATATGATCTCCATCACTGAAAATAAATGGAGTATAGATTTTAAAACGGTTTTCACTTTCCGCCTCTATATCTATTTGTTCGCAAATTTTTGTATTAAATTGCTTTTCTATTTCAAGAATTTCCATTTAACCTCCAAACAAATCCATTTGTGGATCTGTAGTAATTAGAAAGTTGCAGTCTTCCAACAAACATTTTAATGCTTTGTCATAATCGCTGTATCTATCAGTCTCTTCTGCATATTTGTCTTCTTCGCCACCACCATAATTCTGATATCTTTCTGTTGCTATATGAATATGAAAACCACGAAACTTTTCTTTTTCAATTAGATTTGTATGTTCTTCTTTTGAGTCATATCTTCTTAGAATAAATAATTTGTTTGTATTAGGCTTTTTAAGCCCCAGAGTTAAACAGAAGTTAGATGAATTAATTCTATTTTGACGTAGTTTTAATACGAAAATATTATTGTTTTCACCTATTACTGTGACTGTTATGCAATTTGAGCTTTTTTCCTGTGTAACATTAGCATTAGATCGCCAATCACTAGGCAAAAGTTTTTGCTCATTTATTAGCTTGGTAATCTCCTTGTCTGTTAATATTGTGGACATTTCAGGTCATATAGCCGAAATGTATTTTAAATATTGACTGTAGATATACCTCAATAGTTGAATTTTTGGTAGTCATGCATTATGGCGGTAATTGTACATTCTAAGCCTTGATTTTTTCTGTTCGCTTAAAGATAATTTGCCTAAATATGGCATTGTGTATAGGGGTTTCTAGGTTTACTCATTTAAACCCTCCACAGCGCGAAGCACCTTAAATTGTAGTAAATTCATTGCAATACGATGACCACCACTAAATAATACCTGATTTAACTTAGTAAGCCATGATAATTTAATACTTTGTTTATTGTATTCAAGGTCAAATGCTCATCTATGAAGTATTTGCTCAATTTCACTATAAATAAGATCAGGTCAATGCCGCCAATAACATTCTTGCCGCAGGGCTTGCAGCTAATGTCTGTAGAGCGAATGTAAGACCTGATAAGCATGAGTCTAAAGGGCTTTTGCTACGAAGCAGAAACTCTAAAAAATGATTCTTGGAATCCCCGTACCTTTTAGGTCGGGGAGGATGTGAAAGTTAGATCACCAGTCGAGCATTTTGGTAATTTGGTCAGGCAGATCGAGCGAATTAAAGGGCTTGGTAATCACACCGCTCACACCAAGATCGTTAAATTGCCGCCTTTCTGAAGTTTGAGCTTTGGCGGTTAAAAAAATCACAGGAATCTCTGCTGTTTCAGGATGCATCTGGAGTGCCTTAAACGTGGCAATGCCGTCCATATCTGGCATCATCACATCCAACAAAATCACATCTGGTCTTTCTGCCAGAGCCGTGGCGATGCCCTGCGTCCCCGAACTGGCTATCAGCACTGACCAATCGGCAACCATCTGAATACCAAATTGCACGACAGTTTGAATGCTTTCTTCGTCATCAACAATCAAAACTCGTTTGGCTGGCATGGATTTTCGCCTTTTTGCGTTTCATTAAGCATTTAATCGGGGCAGGGTAAAGGAAAAAGTACTACCTTTCCCCAGAGTACTCTCTGCCCAAATTCTACCCTCATGTTGTTCGATAATCTTACGGCAAATTGTCAGCCCTAATCCTGTCCCTCCTTTTCGCCGTGAGTCCGATGAATCTACTTGCTGAAATCGCTCAAAAATACTTTCGAGTTTATCGGATGGTATTCCTTGCCCTCGATCGCGAATTTGGAACAGCACTTCGGCATTTTTATGACTTTCCACTGTCAACCACACGGTGCGATCGGGTGATGAGAATTTGATCGCATTGCTGATGAGGTTGGTCAACGCTTGCACGATGTAATCGGAATCTACCAAAATCTCGATATCGATTGGTTTCATCGCCAAAACTACCTCATGCTGTTGTGCCATGGGCTGCATTGCCTCGATCGCTTGAATCATTAATGCTGAGACATTACAGACTTGTTTTTCCATTTTGACTTCGCCAGACTCGATCCGTTGTAAATCGAGCACGTTATTCACCAAACGCACTAACCGTTCGGTACTGTCATCAGCAATTTCTAGCATTTGCTGACCATCGATCGATAAGGTTCCTAATCGTCCTGTTGCCAAAATCTTCAGCGCACTATGGAGCGATGTTAAGGGAGTTCGGAGTTCGTGGCTGACCACTGCGATAAATTCATCCTTCATCCGTTCGATCGCTTTTCGATCGCTGATATCGCTGGTTAGAGCAAAAAAACCTTTTACTTCTTTTCGATCGTCAAGGTGGGGAATATAAGTAACATTCACACAGCAGGGCAGACTATCTTTCAGAGTGATTTCATTCTCGTAAGTGACGATATGCCCCAACAAAGCTGACTGCACATGAGTTTGCATCCGTTGATAACAGTCCGTTCCCCATACAGACTGAAGATCGCTGCCGTAAATATCAACTGGAGACTTTCCCAGCCAATCTTCATAGGCTTTGTTGTTAAAGCGATAGCACTGGCGATCATCAACGTAGGCAATTAGAACTGGTAGGGCATTTGTGATCAGGCGCAACTGTTCTTCGCTGCGGCGTAGGGCTGCTTCCGCTTGCATTCGATCGATGATTTCCTGTTGGAGACTGCGATTGACTTCCTGTAATTCGGCAGTGCGAACCTCGACAATCTCTTCTAGATGTTCTAACAATTGCGCTTGAGCAAGGGCAATACTGATTTGATCGGCTAGTTGTTGCATCAGTTCTAGTTCAAAATCTACCCACTGGTGCGGTCGATCGCAATGGTGCGCGATCAACAGTCCCCATAATTGATTCTGAGTCGCTGATTCGTGGGAATTCAGACCTTGTAAAATCGGCACAATCAGCTTGGCTTTAATATCGAACTGATTGATAAATTCGACTAAGCAATCCGACAAACCCGCATCCGTAGCATGAACATCAGCAATCGCCCGCACGCGACCTCCCGCATAAAGTTGCTGATATTCTGTAGGAAAAACTTCCTCAGGAAACTCTAGATCTAAGATCGCGGGATATTCAGGCAAAACAGCTTCGCTAATCGCTCTACCCGTACCATTAGGCAAAACCTGATAAATGAGCACCCGATCTGCTTGTAAAAGACGTTGTACCTCGGTTACTGTCGTCCGCAAAATTTCCTTAAACTGTAACGATTGCCGAATCTTGAGCGTGACTTCGGCAAACAATTTCACCCACTGACGTTGCCGCCACAACTCATCGTGTTCTTGGAGCGACGGCTTGGATGAGGATTTTGGACTAGGCTGCTGATTTGTTTGGCGCGAGTCTGAACGCTTACGTTTGGACATGGGTAGGTGCAAGCAGAATGAGTTGTTGTTTTTGGATCGATCGAACGTCTTCTAAACTTGCCTCTACTGATTGTAAGATTTGCCCGACGGTTTTTTGCTGATTTCGATCGCAAGCCAGCAGAAACTTCCATTCCGAATCACTGATGCTGACGATTTGATAGTCGTGGTTAAAAAATTTCTGACTATCTCGCCAGCCCTGAATGCAAGGACTTGGTTCGGGAATTGCTGACAGCAGATCGGCATCAACCTGCCAATCTTGTTTAACGATCGGACTACGCCCCAAAAAGAACTCGTAGTGCGTAATTGCAGATGGATCTAAGACTTCAATGAGACGATAACGCTGTCGATCGTTCAAGTTTTTGGCTCGTTCAACTAGTTCAGGTGACTTACCAATCAATCGCTCCAAATCCCATACTTGCGGATTGGAAAATCCTAGGAACTCCAAGCCCGATGCATCAATCAACTCAAACACCGTATTGATGTTGTAATCAATTTCTTGGGGATGCACATACATATCAGCAAAACAAGCATCACGTTGATTTTCCCAAGCCCAGCGATCCTGTTCTCTTTTGCGTAGGCGATTATCTTCGGGCAAATTTGCAAATATCTGTCTGCCCACTGATACGCCATCTGTGAAATCTCCACGTCGATCGCCTTGGAGTAATGAGATCGCTTCTTGCATGAGCTGGATTTCCCATCGCCCCAGTTCACCATAGACAAAAATATGCAGCAATCCGCCTGGTACAAGCTTTTTCGCTAAGGCCTGAATCCCACGGATCGGATCGGGAGTATGGTGCAGCACTCCCACACTGTTAATCAGATCGAATTCTCCCTCTAGTTGCTCCACATCAAATAAATTGAGGTGATGGAACTCGACTCTCTTTGCCCCCGATCTTTGACAGCGTTCTTTTGCTACCGCCAACGTACCTTCGCTCAGGTCAATACCAACAACTGATGCTTCAGGATTGAGATGTACCAGATATTCTGTACTCACACCCGATCCGCAGCCAGCGTCAAGAATACGAACATTATTTTTAGCAGGTTTTTGTCCTGTACAAAAGCTGTAAGCTGCTTGCCAATTCCACCGCCAGTTATATCCAGGAGGTGGCTCATCTAATAATGGCTCTGGCGGGAAGGGATAGGTATTGTAGAGACGGGCAACTGCGGCACTGATTGTTTGGGAGTCTGGCATATTGTTCTAAAATTTTAATAAATAGGGTTGGAACCCACATTCCGTTGGTTAGAGGACAGAATATTGTATTTTTAAGGCATCAGAGTATCAAAGATTAGAGTACAAGATATTAGGCGTAATTGACGAGGATTGATGGATTGGTTTGCGGCTCGATCGACTCAAATAGCGGCTTTTGCCAGTCAGGGGCAAGATCGGTTTGCCTTGTTTTTAACCGAGATGATTGTGTTGCTGTTAGTGGCGACAGCAGTGGCGTTACTCTCGCGACGGTTTCGGATTCCCTATGTTACAGGGTTGGTGTTAGCGGGTTTGGTGATGACTTTGCTCTTACCCCGTCGAGTTGGCTTGGACTCATCTTTAATTTTGAACCTGTTTCTGCCGATTCTCTTATTTGAAGCCGCGATCAATACCGATATTAGTCGGCTCCGAAGTACATTCAAGCCAATCGCCTTGTTAGCCGCACCTGGGGTAGTGATTGCCGCAGGAGTTACCGCCTTAACGATCAAATTTGGGCTGGATCTGAGCTGGATTCCTGCTCTATTGTTAGGCACAATTTTGGCAGTTACCGATACCGTTTCCGTGATTGCGGTGTTTAAAGAGGTGTCTGTGCCGCATCGACTCTCAACCATTGTCGAAGGAGAGAGCTTATTTAACGATGGCATGGCACTGGTGCTATTCGGACTAATCTTGCAGTTCAACAATACAGGCTCAGTGACTCTGCTTCAGGGCGGTCAAGAACTTGTGGTCGTGATCCTAGGCGGGACATTGGTGGGGTTGGCATTGGGATACTTGAGTAATGGATTATTTCAACAATCAGACGATCCGCTCAGTGGCATTTTATTAACCGTGGCATTGGCGTTGGGAGCTTTTCAGATTTGTCAATTTTTGCATGTTTCGGGAGTTGTGGCTGTCGTGGTCGCTGGGTTGATGGTGGGCAATATCGGTTTGTCTGGGCAGGTCTCGGCTTCGGCACGGATCACGCTGTTTAGCTTCTGGGAATATGCGGGCTTTGGCGTGAATACGTTTATCTTTTTGCTGATTGGTCTAGAAGTTGACCTGATCACGATTTGGCAAACTCTCCCCGCAATTCTGTTTGCGATTCTGGCTTATCAAATGGGAAGAGCGATCTCTGTGTATCCACTTCTGGCAATTGTGCGGTGGTTCGATCGACCCATCCCTCTACCTTGGCAGCACGTTTTATTTTTTGGCAATATCAAAGGCTCCCTATCGATGGCTCTGGCTCTGACCCTACCTCCAACAATTCCAGGACGTGAGCAGTTGATTGCCCTAGTGTTTGGTGCAGTTTTACTTTCCTTAGTTGGGCAGGGTTTGAGTTTGCCTTGGGTGGTGAAGCGATTAGGGCTACAGCAACTCTCTAAAGCTGACGAGCAAGTTGAGGACTTACAGGCGGAATTGATCACAGGCAAGGCAGCACAGGATGAGTTGGATAGTCTGCTGAAAGTGGGCGTATTACCAAAATCGATTTATGAAGAGATGAGATCGTCATATCAGGTGCGGGTGGCAAGGGCGGAATCGACTCTGCGCGACTTGTTTAACCGTAAACAGGATAAGTTTTCGAGTGTCGATCGAACTAAGCTCGAAGCAATCCGACGCAGGTTACTACTGGCAGAAAAAGGAGCTTTGAGTGATGCGCTCAGAAAACGAATTTTGTCGGAAGAAATTGTTCGTAGTCGTTTACAAGTGATCGATCGACAACTATTGGAATTAGAAGATGATTAGAACTTTGCCTCGATCGATCGACTCCTATCCATCATGTATAGTTGCACATTCGCAAATTAAGGTCGCTTATGCTCTATTAGGCTTATGCTTAAGCGTGCTGCTGCCGCTTCTTGAAATGCCAAATGGGTTCTATAAATCAAGCAGTTTCTTGCTCATTACCGCAGTCTATCAAAGCTTTTTAAAACCTCCGCATAAGGTGAGTTAATTATTTAAATTTCTCTAATAGCTTCTCGGCCTCTTCAAATATCTCCACTGCTGTGTTTAATCCCGCGTTTGTAGCATCATTAGCCTCATCTAAAATATCTTTGGAAGTTGTGAAGCTAGATGCAAGGTCATGAAATATTTTATCGATTTCCTGCATATCATGTTCCAAAGACTTTGCCGTTTCAGTCAAGTCGTTAATATGCTGCTCTTGCTCTTGCTGAGACCGATCGGCAGTCTCTTTAGCTGAATTTTCAACAGTCTCTTGATTTTGCTCGATAGTTTGAGTTAGTTGCTGTATGAACTGCCCTAAACTATCTTCAAATTCGCTAACCTTTGACTTGATTTCTGGGGTTTGAGCATCAACAAGATAAGACTGAAAATCTTTAGAATGCTGATCGAGTTCGGTATGATGAGCTTGTAGATCGCTACTGAAGTCGTTTTGTACGAAAGTTTGAGTCTGGGTAAAAGCTTCATCCACTTCTGATTCTGTTTCCTGAGTTTTGGTCTTCAAAGCAGCAAACGAAGACTCTGCCGTCTGTGTCTGTTGGTCTAGTTCTGAAGAGAGTGAGTCTATGTGACTATCTAATGCAGTTATTTCTATCTTGGTCTGCTCCAACTCTTGTTGAAGTTCATTGTGTATTCCCTCAATCTTAGCTTTCAACTGCTGCAATGTTTGCTGACATTGTGTTGTTTCATTACTCAATTCAGCTTTAGCATGATCGGCTTGGTTTAATAAAGATTCTGCATGGCTGTGTAACTCCTCCCATTCAGTGTCAATTTGACCAGATATACTTGTCACCAGTTGATGCAACTCTTCTATGCTTGCATTTGCCTCGTCAGAACGCTGTGCTAAAGCTGTCAGTTTTTCTGCAACTTGTGATATCACATCAGGTAGATCGTTAGCCATTTTCACTCCTTAGAATTAATAATGTTTTGTCAAACTTTTGCAGTAAATTCATATTGAATTCACATTTAATTAGGCTGATGACTCTAATAATTGATAGATACACCTAAATCTTCAGCAACCTCTATAACTTTTTCAATCAAATCTCTAATAGGATCGATAAGGGGCTCAACCTCATCAACTACCGCTTTGACTAGCCCAGTTCCACCAGAAATATCACTACTATCATCAGATAAAGCACCACCTATTTCATCAATCGCGCCTACAGCAACATCGATGGCTGCCTCAACAATTTGATGGATGTCTCCCTTAACTTGCTGCTCAACATCGTTCAGCAGATCATCAACGCTAGTTTGAATGGATTGGTTTACATCGGTTAGTTTCTGCATAAACTGATCCCTTAAACTATCAAAGTGGCTCACTAATTCCTGAGCTTTTGTTGCAGTTAGTTGCTGAGATTCATTCATCTCTTGGCTTGCCTGTGCGATATGTTCGCCTGTAGCATCTTTTACAGTATTTAATTGTTCCTGTAAATGTTCCACTTCCTGATTAGCCGAATTTACTGTGGTTTCAAGGTTATCCCTACCTGAATGAACCTTGGAGTTAAACTCACTCATCGCTGACTGAGTAGATTCATGCTCGTCTACTGTGGTGTTATGAGTGGTTTCTACATGAGTTTTGAAATCCGTTAACTTCTCCTTAGTTGACTCAATCTCATGATTTGTTTGATCTTTAGCATCATTAATATACTTCTCTAAAGTATCAAAGTCAGTCTCGACTCCTTCAACTTCTTGCTCTAGCTGGGTTTGCTGCTGCGATACCTCAGTTTCTAAATCGTGGAGCGATGTGTTGATTTGTGAAAGAATAGTGTCTGCCTGAGTCTGCTTGTCTTGAATTTTAGAAACCAACTCATCAACAGCACTGTTAATGTTGGTAAATTCATGAAGCAGACTATCAAGATGCTCTGGTATGGTGGTTGCTATTTCTGATAGCGATTGTACTGCCTGCGCTAAGTCACTCATAATTGTTGATTTCTAAGAACTAAAGTAATGGTCATATTTCCTCTATTAACACAATCCTAAGTCTTCAAGCGCATCAAGTGCAGCATTGATAGCACTAAGGCTGTGCTTGATAGCAATCAAAACTACCAAAATTGGAATTGGTGCAGTCATCGCTGTTGTAACTGTAGAACCAGCAGTCATAGACAAAATAGTATCAGCTATAGTGTCTATGAGTCCTGCGATTATTTCATCAATGGCTTTATCGAAAGCATCTTCCAGCTTACTTTTAAATGTGTTCTCGAATTCATTTCCAACTTCTTCTAGAATTTGCGAGCATTTTTCTTTCAGATCATCTCCTAGCTGTTCGGCTTCTTGCTTGAAGTTATTGATCGCATCGGATGTATGTGACTCAAAGTCACCAAATCCTTGTGTAATTTCAGTGTGAAGCTCTTGGGTAAGCGAATCAATAAAACTATCAAATGCCGAATCTAAGCTACTCTTAAATTCCCCCTCCACTTCACTAGATAATCCATCGAAGTCAGCTTCTGTTGCAGATTGCAAGGCTAAAAATTTGTCATGCAATTCGCTGAAAGTATTAGATAATTCCTCAAATGTTTTATCTATTTCTTGAGTAGATTCATTCAGTAATTGCTCTAGGGTTGTTATACCTTGTTTAGTTTCATCGAATGCTCCCTTGAGTTCGGTGAAACTAGTATTTAATTCGGTTTGACCCTGAGCGATCTCTGTATCAAAGCTATTATGAGACTGTTCTACAGCCGCAGCTGATTGCTCTAGCTTTGCCTCACTGTCTGCTGCGGCTTGCTGGAAACCATCCAATTTGGCCGTAAGCTCAGCCTCAATCGAAGTAAGTTGATCCTCTTGTTCTTGGAAAGACTTAGCCAAGTCACCAAGATGAGTTTCAGCGCTCTCAATAGAATTACTAAGTTCATCTCCCTCAGATTCTATTTTTGAGATTGCGTCTTCGATTTTTTGATGGGCTTGGTCGAGAAAATCAAGGAACTGAGTCAATTTTTTGGCAATTTCATCAGTATCTTGTCCAATTTCAGCTATTTCTGCCATGTTTGTCTGACCCGCAATGTTTTTGTATCTACCAGCATGAATTATTGAATATGTATTGAAAAATATTAAAGCTCGCTATACCATTGCATTTATCAGTTCAAGAACAGGTTTAACGTCTTCAAAAATATCTGTAAATTTACCAACCTTCTCTAGAATGTCCCCAAAGTCGCCTTTTACAACATCTAGTTTATCTAAACCAGAACTTTGAACAACTCCCATCACCTGACTTACTCCTTGAACTGAGCTAGAAAATTCACTAAGAAACTCTCCTAAGAACTTTTCGCTAATTGCAGAAATGGCTTCATTTGAAGCGGAATCTATAGCAGAAGTAGCCTGAGAAGAATTTTGTTCGCTTTCAGTAACTATAGTAGTGAAATCATCTAAAAGTGTTTCTAGTTTGGATTTCGCTTCTTGTTGAAGAGTGCCAAAGTCGTTCACAATCTTGCTCTTACGCTCGTCAAAGCTCTGCTTTGCAGTTTCTACTAACTGCTTAAAATCTGCATTAGTTTGGCTAGCAGTTGTACCATGCTGAGAAGTATTTTCTTCTAAATCCTTAGCTTGCTGAGCGACCTTCTCAAGATTTTCCTTTGTCTCCTGAAATTCATGGTCGATATCTGAAGTCAATTGAGCGATTTGAGCCTTGAATTCATCAAGTTGGCTTTTCATTTCGTTGCCTGCTGCCTCAACTCTTTGTTCCATCTCACTGGTTTTTTGTTGAAGCGTACTCACAACATCGTGAGAACTTTGCATTTCAGTTCCTAAGTTTTGCTCTGCCTCAGCAAGTTTGGCACTCAGTGAATTGAAATGTTGTTCGGCTTCAAGTCCCGAACTAGTGAGACTAGAGGTTAGATGTGCAACTAGATCGTTAATTTTAATAACTGATTCCGTAGCTTGCTCGGCTTCTTCGGATAAAGCTTGAGCTTTTTGCTCAGCCTGATCAATCAGAGAACTAATTTCTGACATATTGCAGTATTTACTGGGGTTTAAATTACATTACACTATATTTTCAGATTTTGTAAAGAATCAAGTTGCTTATTCAGCCAGGGTTATTTCATTCTAGGTTTAGGCGACGATTTTAGTTGGTTTCAACCATCAGATGCTAAATTTTCTGAAGTCTGAAATGGCGCATTCTTGTAGATCCACAAAATATGAAATTTAGAATGAAACAGCCCTGAGGTTCACTGCTGTATAATCAATGAACCTAACTTATTTTGCATTGATAAAGCAAAAAATGCAATGTTGATAGAATTTAGAGTGTCTAATTTTAGATCGATAGGTGAAGAGCAGGTATTGAGCTTAGTTCCTGCTCCAAAGCAAAAGGAGCATCTGGACAATATTATTAAGAACGGCAAGCATGAAGCTTTGAATGCAGTGGCTATCTATGGAGCTAACGCCAGTGGTAAGTCAAATCTGCTTAAAGCTATGGCTGCTTTAGATAGAATTATTAATCTTTCTGCCCATTCTTCTTCTACCCAAAAATTGCCCTATGACCCTTTTTTACTACGAGATGGTTGGGCGGAGAAACCCACTTTTTATGAAATTACTTTCTTGATTGAGCAAAAAAGATATAGATATGGATTTGAGTTCAACGAATTAGAAATAGTTTCTGAGTGGTTGTTTAGAAAACCTGTTTTATCGAGGGAAGTAAATTTATTTAAAAGAAGTAAAGATATTATAGAAGTCTCTTCAAGTTTAAAAGCCTCTTCAAAGGTTATTGATGTGGCAATAGAAGTAACTAGACCTAACGCACTGTTTTTATCAACTTGTGACACACTCAATATTGATGAGGTAAAACAAATTTTTCGGTGGTTTGAGCACTACATTATGGTTGGACTAAAGACTGAAAATGAAGTAACAACGACTGCTAAATTGTGTGAAGATGAGGTGTATTATCAAAAAATCAAAGAGTATTTTACCGATCTAAATTTTGGAGTTGTCGATCTAGAAGTTACAGCTAAAGATTTTGATGCATCTGAATTGGATGAAGAAATACCAGAAGAATTTAGGCGTGTTTTGATTGATGCGTTGACAGGTAAGAAAGGATATAGCGTGTCTTCTAAACATTATATGTATGACAAAGAGGGCAAAAAAACTTCTCGACAATACACTTGGGAGTTAGAAGGCAGGGAGTCAGAAGGCACTAAAAAGGCTTTTTATTTAAGTGGTTCAGTAATATGGGTTTTGATGAATGGCGGTGTTTTGATCATTGATGAAATTGAAGCAAAGATGCACCCTGCCATGACACTTCATACAATTAATATGTTTTTAAACAAGGAGATTAATATTAATAATGCTCAATTAATTTTTGCCACTCATGACACTAATCTATTGTCGCACGCTAATTTGAGAAGAGATCAGATCTACTTTTGCGAAAAAAATAAATGGGAATCAACAGAATTTTACTCTTTGTCTGACTTTGTATATATTGAGAAAAATGGGATTAAAGAAAGACCTGACACCGATAAAGAGAAAAGGTATTTTGAAGGTAGATATGGAGCAGTACCTGTTTTAGGTGATTTCAATCCCGTTGGAGTAAAAGAGAATGGCAAAGAGAGGTAGAGTCGATAAAAAACTGGCTAAAGGTAAAGCTGAGCGTCCACTAAGAATTAAGACATATAAATATATTTTCCTGATTGTTTGTGAAGACGAGAAAACAGAACCGCAATATTTCAAGCAATTTGTTTCCCTATTCCCAGAACGTACATTATATCTAAAGCCTATAGGTTCAGGCAGTCAGTGGTTAGGAGTCATAGACAGGGCAATTCAGGAAAAAGTAAATTTAAGTTTAGAAGTAAAAAGAGAAGTTGATTATGTATGGGTTGTTTTCGATCGAGATGATGCTCATCTAAAAGAAAGTACTACCAAAATATTTAATGAAGCATTGATAAAAGCTCAAGAACAAGAGTTTAAAATAGCCTATAGCAATGAAGTCTTTGAGCTTTGGCTTCTACTTCATCTAGAAGACATGCCCTGTTCGCAATCTGAAAATACAATCTACTCAGCTCTTCATAGAAATGATATCTATACAAATCTTCAAGAAGCCATCAGAAAGTACCCAAACTACTCTAGTTATATATACGATCATCGTAAGCCTGCTAAAGATCAAAAAAATATTATTGAAGTGATACAAGAAATTGGGAATGAATCTGAAGCAATTAAACGGGCAGAAGTTATTTTGGAGGCTCAACTTGGTATTCCAGAAATATTTGCTAATCCTAGTACAAAAGTTCATTTGCTTGTGAAAGAAATAAGAGAGTGGATAGACTTTTTTTTGCAAAATGAGGCATTGTAAATTTCGAACTTGCTCTGGGAAGCTCGACTATCTGAAATTTAATTAGCAGTAAATAAAATGATCGCTTCAACAATTCCACCAATTACCGCATTACCCCAAAATCTCCCCCTTGACGGCGCGATCTCGATCGACCTTCAAGACAATGTAATGATCTTTCGCGCATCCAGCAACATCCAACAACGCATCGAGAACCTACTCGACAAACGCCAAGAAACCCCACTCACTGCCACCGAAGAACAAGAACTAGATGATTATGAATCGATCGATGACTACCTCAGCTTCGTTAATCACATGATTCGCAATAACTTCATCACTTAAAGCTAAAAACTATGGAAGAAGTAAAATTTTATTATGACAAAGTAGGTAATACTCTCACTGTCTGGTTTGGCGATCGCCATCAAGAATATATCTGCGAAGAAACAGGCGATGAAGTAATCCTCATGAAAAACAAAGCAGGAATAGTCATCGGCTTTGAAAAACTCAACTACAGTTCCCAAGAAGCATCAAACGTCAAGTTCTCATTTGAAACCCTAACTACATAATACAAACCATGAACACCGCCAAACTCAGAATGCAAGGCAACGAACAACTAGCTATATTGCCAGACGGATTTCAACTAGTCGGCGATGAAGTCTACATCAAGCGCGTTGGCAACACAATCGTCCTCATCCCCAAAAAAGACCCTTGGCAAACCCTCTGGAATAGCCTCGATCTTTTCTCTGATGACTTCATGGAAAAAAGAGAACAAACTCCAATATTTGAGTCGTCATTATCAAAAGACTGGCTTAGCAAAGAAGAAGATGAAGCATGGAAAGATTTACCCCGATCTTAGGAAATTAGCGAGGTATTACCAAGAAATTGGGTCTAAAGCCCCGCCGTTCTAGGGCGGCTTTTTCTTCGCATCCTGCAATACTCATAGCC
>ENA-ORBV01005415-ORBV01005415.1-microbial-mat-metagenome-genome-assembly--contig:-NODE-5415-length-23546-cov-6.173974_pt1 | contig 23546 bp, 15 predicted proteins | sample MGYA00237777_ERZ505514 | MGnify/ENA primary metagenome ERZ505514 (study PRJEB26160, sample SAMN06269048) | microbial mat metagenome | isolation source: Oligotrophic lake microbial mat | place... | reverse complement strand
CTATTCGTCGGCAGCGTCAGATGTGTATAAGAGACAGGCTCTGCAGTGCCACACGGATAAGTTTTTGGCCGTCGCGAAGAAAAAGAATTGCCCACTTGAACATTTAGATGCCTGAACGATTCAAAGCGTCTGAAACAAGTAGAAGAAGTAAATCAACTCGTGGCTACAGTCGCGGAGGTCTCAGCTGCAATACCCTAATTTGCACATAATTGGCTATGCATGGAGTGTCCTCATGCGGACTCACATGGTCGTGACTCATTCACGAAAGATACGCTTCTCAGCGTATCGGACTAGTTCAATAGAATAAAAGACACTATTAGACGAGCCAGTCATTGTAAGCCACTCTAAAGTAGTTTTGGACGCACACGTAGAAAGATTTGATTTTTGAGCGCTGACGTGGATCAAATAGTCAGGTTGCCTCTAGCTAGTGCGTCGTGCTACTGTAAAGAGTTATTGAGTGAGTCGAGTCACTAATCAAATGAGACAGTGAGTGAGTGAGTCATGAGGATGAGTCCCAACAAGATGGCACAGTATCTTTCGCACAAACTTTTTCAGCATCAAATTCTTGAAAGTTTGCTTGACTTGTTTGCTTCTTGGTCCTTGTCGAAGGCTATGTCTCTCTAGCTACTACTAGCTAGTAGCATCCTCTAAAATATAAAAGACCAATAAGTCGAGACCATGCGTGTGAAAGAGGAACAGCAAGAGGCGAAGCCGAGAAGAAGTCAACGTGCCCCCGATCGTTTCCAAGATGAACAACCTCCGAAAAGAATCAAGATAGAACCTGAACCAGAAGAAGAACCAGATGATAGTAGAAGTTCTTCAATCAAGATGGAAGCTGAACCCGCAGAAGAACCAGATGCTACTAGAATCTCTTCAATCAAGATGGAAGCTGAACCAGAAGAAGAACCAGATGAGAGTAGAAGTTCTTCTCTCCTCCTTCCTCCTTTGATTCCAGTTCGTCTTCCTTCAAAAGAAACTCCAACGGACCACCCTCTCTTCACCAAGAAGGCCTTCTTGGAGAGGCAAATTTTTCACGTCAATCCAAGGATCCAAACGTCTGAAACACCTCATCGCAATCGAGGCTTTGGGCCCTTTGTTGCCGCCAGTGGCGCCTCTCCCGGCTTTCCTCTAGTGACGCCTCGTTATCTGGCCCTCCGGGCACAAGGCCACTCGGACCAAGACACCAAAACAATATTGATCCACCAAGAAAAGCTCTCCCCCACAGATACCCGACAAGTTTCCATGTGGCAGACCCAGGTGCAGATTGGAGATTTTATTCTGCTGAGGCATGAATATCCCAATTGTCCCTTGATGCCTCCCCGGCTGCGCGACCAGGACGGTCAATACATTGGACCCGTCTATGTTCTGGGCGTCGTCACTCAGCCGCCCATGCTCCACCAACCCGGCATTCAAGAACGCCTTCGCATGGAAAACATGACCGACGAGGAACAGGCCGGGGTGGTGGCATTTTGTCGAGTGGAGTACCTTCGAATGGGGAAGAAGCGAGATCTCTTGGCCAGCACTCAAAAGTGTATGAATCAAGTGCAACAACCGACACTGGCCAACATTTGTCAATTGGGCAGGACGTGGTCGAAGAGTGGCACGGACGACCAACAAGTCCGTCGCGATCTATGGGAGAAGGCTTCCATAACCATCTCCGCCACGGAATTTGAATAGTTTGATCGGAACACTATGGGAGAGAAAGTACGACAAACAAAAACTTGTCTTGTCCCCCAGTCAAATCCACACCGGGTGAGGCACTTTTGGTTTACTCTACGCCAAAATAATTTGCATTTCTATGACTTCAATCCAGATTCATTCAGTTCCCACCGCATGGTCCTGGCTTGGCTTTAACAAGCTGTATTATTTTTAGATGAAAGACATTGCACCAAAGAACTTATTCGCAACAGACATTGCTAGTCTAATAAGGATCCTACAGTGATGACCAGCGATTTGAATCTGATGTGTGTTATGGTGTGTAATCAACGAATGTTTTCCCCTATTGTTTTCATGGTTGCCGTGTGTGAATGCTACTCAAGTTTCGCAGAGGGCATCTTTTACCATTTCCTTAGTAGAGCCAAAACCTAGTCCTCTATTTGTCATCTTGATCTAAATCTGTGCTGCCAACAGTTGCAGCAAGGGTGGTCAACACTGAGCAAGCCCCAGTTTCATAAGTCTGGTGCTCCTAAATTCTCACACTCCTTGTCAATGTCGTTCAACAGTAGTGGCAGATGGGAAGCAGTCACTGTTCCATTCCAAAATCCTTTCCTCAACTTAATAGCTTTGTTCTGTGTGCAGTAAGAGTTCAACTGGGTACCAAAAGAAAAGTCAACGTGTGCAGATTCCAGCTGCCAATTGGATTGCATGACCTTCAGAATACATTGATGAGGATGTCGTTCACTTTCTATCAGCTCTAGTTAAAAAGAGATGAAGCAAAGAAAGCAAGGAACATGCTTTTTGGAATGCTTGCCAACTGCAAGTGAAAGTTCACACCTGCTCTTTAATCCAGTTTTAAATTGAGTCCTTCTAGCTGTGAATTGAGTCTCAAGGCATTCATGATGCTCTCTGAATAATCAAAAAAAGTTGTCATCTGTTCTAGAGCAACCAAGCTACATCAGACATGTTAGAGAGACTAACACACAATGACTTTTGATCCTCACATTGTGCAAACCCTCCTTTGCATGCAGTGGGGATCACTGTGGGTTTGCAGCAAGCAATGCTTGAATTGGTGGCGTCATCTTCTTCTAATCAGATTGATCCTTCATGCTGGCGGGAGTTGGTAGAAATGTCATTGTCATCAAATCTTGATTCACCCCCCATGAGTCATCTTTTGACTCCCAGTCTGAATCCAAACCTGTTTCATCTTCAGTTTTGCTGTTAGAGGCGTTGGATAATTGGGGTGACTCGGAGATCTTCTGGATGACCAGATCGGCTGTCTGCAGCAGATGTGCCTGACACTTTTGACTTCTTCACTGTCTTCGTTCTCTGATTCTTTTGCATGGTCAACTCTGGATGCAGTGTTGTGCAAGCCAGCATCAGAAGACCATTTTATCACTTAGTTCCATTTTTGTCATGGCTTGTCACACCTGTGAAATTGTGTTGAACCAATGTGCTTCAATGTTCGACCTCATCGTTGTTTGTCGTGTCGTTTTTGCACTCAGTTGATCTGACTCACAGCTGTGACGATGGTTGCACTGCACACATGGCCACTTCTGTTGACCTTTGGGATCTGTCTAAACAGGCAATGGAGTAGCAAACAGGTGCTAGTAGTAATGGTGTAGCTCACACTGTACAGCACATGCAGTGACAAAGTACTGTAGCAATTGAATGTGCCAGTGGGCAGTTGGCAACATTTTTACAGGACCTCCTGGGACTGAGCAATCCCACAAACGTAGCACATCGGACTCGAGCCGCGCCAGCAGGTAGAATGTGACGTTAACTCCAATTTCAAATGACGATCTATGATTAAATGCTTATTCTATTTTTCTAGAAGGAATGGAACAAAATTTTGGCCACATCGTCCTTTGGTTTTCCAATGCGACGTTTTGATGACAAGAGCAAAACGAACAATTCAGAGTAGTACTTTAGCTACCTGTACTAGCTAGCTAGCTAGCTAGTAGCTATCTACACTGCTATTTATTGTTGGCATTCATTGCAACAAGACACTCGGTATACTATTGCTAACTAAACTAGCACTGCCTGGTACGTCGTAGCTAACGGCGAGGCAGATATTTGTTACTGTAGAAGATAAAGATTACGAAAGGGTACCATCGCCGGATACATATAATAAACACATGCTAGTCGGTAGATAGCACCTCGCACCAGACATAACAATCAACAGCAAGCAAGCAGCCCTCCTTTGATTATCATGTGTAGTATTTCCACCGATTCCTCGGCGCCGCCCAAGGTGGCTCCAAATCGCGTCTCGGTGTCTCCTCTCTTTTTCGGGAGCACTGTTGCCCTCGTTGTGGCATTGTTGTGGCAACTCATTCCATCAACGGCTCACTTCCTGGCGGCACTGGGAGTTTTGTCGGTCCTTGTCTTTGGATTTTTGACCTCAGTGGTGCTGTTTATTCACTTTTACACGGGCAAAGATCTGCGCAAAGCGTCAACCTCGGCAGGCCACATCTCCGATTTGGTCAACAATGTGCCACCACCAGAAGGGGCTGTAGACGATTTGGATAAAATGCTCAATCCAGAAGGACTCTCGAATCTTTGGAAGCAAGAAATCCAAGGCAATGAAAAAACGTTCCGAATTCTATTAACTGGTGTCACTGGTTATGTGGGAAAGGCCTTTCTTTTTCAACTTTTACGAGAGATCGCCAAAGCTGAAGAAGAAGGGACCAAGAAACTGCCTCACAAAGTCTATGTTATGGCACGCGCAAAAGCACGAAAAAATCAGTCTGCGGATGATCGCCTCAAGCAAATTCGTGAGGAGCCCATCTTTGCTCCCTACAAAAAGCAATGGGATGATGTGGTTTGTGCCGCTGAAGCTGGCGACCTGCAGGACGACAAATGTGGAATGTCAGATGAGACCATCCAGATGCTTTCCGATGCACAGCTTACTCATGTGGTGCACTGCGCTGCAGATGTAAACTTTAATAGGCCACTTCCAGAAGCAGCTGGCATTAACATTTCTCCTGCACTTCAACTACAAGCTTTGGCCAGCGAATGGCCTACTTGCACACGATTTGTACACTGCTCCACGGCGTTTGTTCAGGTGGGGCCTGGAACAAAAGAAAATCCAGTAAAAGAAGCCCTACCCCCACTGGGAAATTATGACCCACAAGAACTATATGACTCGATGCGGGGAGATCAAAAGCTTGCTCTTCAATTTAAGAAAGATATGGGATTTCCCAATAATTATGTTGTCACCAAATGTGTCGCCGAGCATTTGGTGTCCCGCCACAATGATGCGTCCAAGGTCGAGTTGAGAATCGTTCGTCCTGCTGTGGTAGGTCCTGCATGGGTGCACCCATATCAAGGTTGGAACGGAGATAAACCCTCCACTATCTCTGGAGTCTTCTTGCTGTGGGGGACTCGTGTTATTCGATTTGCTCCTGTGTTAAATCGACCTATGGCAGTTATCCCCGTGGACGTCGTAGCGGCGGGTATCATTCACGCCATGATTGCGCCTCCCGCGAAAAAGGAGGCCGACGACAAATATCCGTCGAGCTTTCGTAACTTGATCTGGTCATGCAAGTCACCAATTGAATTTGCCACCGGAGTGGCTCAAGCCAAAGAGAATATTCAAGCAGCTCTGTTTCTTCGCCATTTTTCTGCCACCGAGTCTGCTGTATCGTACATGCTCTTGGATATTGTGGCAAACTTCCCTACAAGCTTTCACTTGCTTCACACCATCTTCAATCTTGGTCCTCTATATCTACTTCAATTTGTATGCTGGGTTGTCAGAATGACAGGCATAAAGACAGTGCTCGAGCAAGTTCCTGTCGTAAAGCTCTTCAAGTTTTCAGATATGTTGAACTTGTACCAGCCTTACATGGGAAAGGATTTTTGTTTTGAAAGTTCTCTCATGGTCCCAGAGTCTTTCAATATGAGCAGATACAGCGCGGGCTTGCTCAAAGCAACACAACAATTCTGGTCCAAAATGTTTCCAGGTAAGTCAAACTCACTTTGACTCTTTTGGTGAAAAACCCTACCATTAACGTAGGCTTGTGTTGAATTGGTCTTGAATCCTTGCCCATCCGTGTTGCTCTGGAAGTACTCACGATGCTACATTTCCCGACCCTGCAGGAACCATCCAGAACTTGAAAGATTTAGATATCTTGCCCAAAGGCCGCCTCGATTTCTGGTGGGCCATGACTCAACCGTGCAGGAGTTTCAAGGACCGCTTTGTTGGATACCTCGCCTTGAAAATTTTGCAGGCCACATGCAAGAGTGCCGAAGTTGATCTGCACACCGTAGATAAGCTCTTCCACAAAATGGTAGAGCTAGAAGAAACAATGGGCGAGAAGAAGCATTGCGTCGTTCTCGCTTTTACCCATCGATCGATTATGGATTACATCTTGGTCAAATATATCACGTTTAACATGTGTGGCATGGGTCTTGACATGCCTCTGGTTCTTGCCGGTTCGGAACTTGAAGACAACAATCTGTCCGAGAAAATTGAACGACGCAAGGCTCACTGCGACCGTCATGTTTCGGTGGCTGCGTTCTTGGAAGGAAGCCCCAGCAGTGATGGACGTGTCAATAAACTCAACAAAGAAGCTATCAAAACGCTCGCGCAAGTAGACGGCGACTACGATGTCACCGTTCTTCCCATGTCGATGAACTACGAGTCTGTCAACGACAGCGAAATTCTATTGCAGGCGACCAAAACTCGAAGTGATCTGGGACTAACAAAGATGTTCTCGTTATACTGGCAAATTTGTGTCCTCAAGAAAACGAAACCAACTTCTTTGGGAGACGTGCGGGTGTCCTTTGGTGTTCCATCTAAATTGGAATCAACTGCTGACGTTGATGCCGCGGCTAAGAACTTACAGGCGGAGCTGGAACGTTTGAGTAGCTCCTCAAGCCCGTGAAAATGAAGTTTCATTTTTCTGCAGCCCGTTCGCTCTTCGCACTGAGTTCAAATTTGAAGTAAACTTTATATTTGAAACCAGGCCATCTTTGCTATCTCCACATCCTAGGTCCACTTCCATCCACGCACCGCTCCGCAATGTTCGGAGATTGCCATCTCCGCCACTAACAAAAAGGCCATGTACTACACAAATGAATTAATGATAAGAATGCTATGAAGTTAGAATTAATGACAACTTTTACAGATTGTTTTGCAGGTAAAGTCCGCATTCTGCGGTGGCAATGCACAAGCCAGTCTACTACTCTAGCTAGTTGCATTGGTTCTAACCACTCTTGCACCACTGCAGTGTTGACAAGTCCTTCGTTAGGTGAGCTTAGTTGGTGGCTTGTTTAGCTCCACTGCAGTTGCACTCACGTCACAGTCAAGAATGCCCACTACTGGTACTTGGACTACTACCACTTCCACTAGCTAGCTACCGGTAGTCTAGCTACTATTAGACTAGTTGTCTTGCTAGTAGCTAGCTAGTAGCTAGCTAGTAGTTACCTGGTACTGGTATCTGATACTGAGTAGTAGCCTACTACTAGCTAGTAGTAGAAGCTAAGCACTGTGTCAAAAATCCAGTGAGCATCCAGTGGAACTTGCGCTCAATTTGAATTTTAGAAGTACATGTGCGACCAAGTTAAGGATTCCCCAGCATGCGTAGCAGTTAAATTCTAAATTCTTTACGACGTACTAGCTAGTAGTAGTACTACTTAACTAGCTACTAATTACTGTAGCTAGTAGTAGTCTACTGGTACCAGTGAACACATGTACAGTGAACAACAGAGGCGACCCGCTCCTAAGTCCCGTTTCCGCAGCGAAATATTCCATACAAAAATAGGTTTTTGCGTTCTCACAACTGATGATCCACCTTACAGTACGTACCAGGTACTGGTAGTATCCAGCCAACAACGACACCTTACTTACTATTGTACGTCGTAGCACAACGACAACAACAGCAACAATCAGAATAGACAACAACAGCAACACATTCGTTGCCTTACCAGCATGCAGAAACACCAAAGATGATGATGTTCCGACGCTTCCATGTACAGTTAGCATGGGTATGGTCTCTGCTCTTACTGCTGGTTTCTACTAGCAGTACTCCGTCTTCCTTGCAACGATGGCTCCAAACATCCATATCCGTTTTGGATGACGACGGTGACAGTCTTTTCATGTCGAATTACCCACCCATACGCTATCCAACAGCCAAAGCAATTGACTTTCGAGATTTATTTCTTCCACCACAAGAAGCAGCGGCTCTGGGAGGTTCTGGTATTCAACCTTATGGCGACGTGGTGGCGACTCACATTTGGCCCTTTCTTCAGAACATTAGTGACCCCGAATACGAGAAGAAGTCGGACGTCTACGACAACAAGATCAATGCAGATGTCATTGAGCCATTCACAGAAACTCAATCGGGAATCAATGGTACTATTATATATCCGTCCGAGATTGTCAACTACACATTGGAATACAAATATGCACTGGGGGACGTCAAGTTGAAGCTATCTGATTTCCGAGTTCACAATCTGAACACAGTTGTGCCTTTGCAGATTATGGTACCTACCAAAGAACCGCATATACTGACCAACTCATTCTTTCTTGGAGGCACCAATCCTACCAACAATGAACCAGTCATTGACGATGAGTTTGACAGGACCATAGAAATCCTGGCCCGACTTTCCTTGGCCATCCGAGGTGATACTCCCCTCGAAACGGAAAACGTTGTCGACATTAGCTTTCGAATTCCAGCTTCCCAATATCTCCTTGACTTTCTCTTGCTCATTGACGCACCCAAATTTCTCCGAATGCCGCTGGATTTGATCCAAAATCCAGCCTGTTGGATCAATACGTTACTGCACGATGGTGATGACGACCCCGTGCACTTGCAAGATTTTCAAGCAGCCCTGACATCGCTACTCATCAATGTGACGTGTGTCTCTTGCGACGACAATATGCAAGAATTCATACCCGAACTTATGAATACCCTTCAATCAAGTGTTGGTGACAACAATTATATGTCCACGATTACGGAAGTGTTTTCCGAGTTTCTGGAAGATGGTGTTTGGAATATATGGGAAATTATAGATTTGACGCGCATGATTCAAGAAGTGTCGACCTTGTGTCCTCTCCATCCCGAGTATAATGCAACTCTCGCAACAATTATCACAGCCGATAAAACCACCAACGCTTCGGCGTTTGCCGTTCCATTGTATCTCACCGCCAACCCTCCCACTCCCACCCTGTCTAGGTCATCCTTTGAGAGCGTGATCGCCGTGGCCATTCTCACTCTTGAGATCATCATGGCTACTGCATCGCAACGGTACCTGGCAATGGAAGAGGAGCTTCCAACAGTACCGCCCATATTCGATGAGCTAATAACAATGCCACCAGTACTAGAGCAAGAATATGACGACGAATCCAACAATACTCAATATCGATACTTGGATTGGCGGGAATTGAATTCGACACTGGAGCATTTGAAAAGCAATCTAGAGCCAGATCAAATCAAAGAATTGTTATTATTGGACGAGGATGGTGTACTTGTCGTCCCCTTGGACAATGTTACTCTGGATTCCGGCATGGGACACATTCTTACGCTGGAATCGGTCCGCATCCAGGGTTTGGAGTCACTCTTGTCGCGAAAGCAGCTCGACAAGATATTGCAAGTGGTGGGGCCGTACGAACTGGAATCGGAGTGGAACTTGCCACAACTTACCATAGAGGCACTTGCCACAGTCACGACTGCCAGTGACTACCCCGGAGAACCAATGCTAAAACCCGAAAGTATGACCGTTATACTGCACTTGACCGACGTACACGTCCTGGCAAGGTTGTTCCTTCAAGTAGATTTGGAGAAACTGGGAAACTTGCAATTGTGGACCATCCTTCAGGGTTTTGACACGGCCATTCCTTGTATATTGGCTACGGCACGGCGCATCTCATTGCAAGCTCTCGATGTGAAAGTGGGATACATGGAGCCTCTCAACGTATCGACGGGATATCTTTCGGAGGATCTTGTATCCATGGTAAACGGAATTGGTCACGATATCTTTGAGACGCACGGAGAAAATATTGCTGCGGGTATTACCCCGTATTTTGGTTTCACTGTACGCCACATTGTCAACGAAATCATGCAAGAACAATACAAACTTTTGACAGCTAACTCATCGTTCGCGTGTATTGTGGAAGATCCGTCTATCTGGGATGGTTTTATGGATTATCGAGCGTTGTTTCTTGGCGAGGGCGAAACTACGTATGGCACACTTTTCCAGAACCTGTACGATTATCTAGAAGAAGCTGTCTTCACTTCGGAAGGAGTCGAGTCGATCAATAGTCTTATTGCAGGCGCGACAGAGGAACAATCGGGCGTCGAAGGCGCATTAAATGTCTACGAGGGATCGAATTTTTCGTCTGGATTCGAAGTAGGGAATCTGGTAGGCCGCTACTTCTTCGAGGTCAGCAATGTCACAATTGTCAACGTGGACAGTCTTGGTATGCCATTGAGACTGGTATACCCCAACGATACCCATCTCTTGGACCACAACATGACTATTGGTGCTGGGTCCAGACCTCTTACGCTCGGCGCCAACTTCGTACTAAAGGTATCGGATGACGGTAAGGGGCCATGAATTTCGACGGTGAACCATTCTTTCCGTGGTTCTAAAGATTGCCCCTCTTTTTTTGCGAGTGAGTAGAAGAGATGAATATTCACAACGACATGCAGTTTGGCTTTGGTTTGGACACTTTCAATGTCTTTTTGAGGGTACTGTTGCTGGTTCCAGAGGAGGCGTTTCTGACTTTCCCTCTCAAATCAATCACGAATGCTTACTGCTGGCTGGCTTTGATCCCGCCTGAGATAGTGGACCCAGTGAACGCGACACGTGATTACGATTCAGGTATCGCCGTTGAAGACTTGGAATGGAGCACCAAAGATATTGTTCTAGAAACAGAGTGTATGAACTGCACGAGCCCATATCTTCCTGAGCTAATTCAACAGCTTTACAATATCACACAAGGCTCTTATGAGCAAATAAGGGAGATCGTAATGAGACTCTCGGGTACAACAAAGGGTGCCCCTCTCGTTGCAACTATTACCAAACAAATTTTGGAGAATGCGCCCTTGCTGTGTCCTCATTCACCAGAATACGACCCAAATGCAACATTCAGCCGGCCATTCCTCGACCTAGATGTGGGGTCGGCCCCCGAAAGAACGGATTCGAATGGTAGAAACCCAAACACATTTTTCTTGGATGTTTTCTTTTTTGGCTTTGGGATGCTTGTCCTCCTGACTTTCGCAGGTGCGAGATTTTTCGTTCATGTCAACAATAAAAAGCGGAAGAGCGAGCTTTCAGAAGAGGCGAACACGCTTTTGTGCCGCATAGAGGATAGGGAGCGAGAATGCAACGAGTACGTGGATAAAACCATGGAATCTCTGTACAGGACCAAGCTCGTTCCTACCCATGCTCGCTACTTGGTTCCAATTATTACTGTTGCGGATATGATTCTATTCGCGATTGCACACACCCTAACCACTTACACGATCAGCATGGATGTGCATTTCGCTGGAGATGATTTCATCATCCACGATATGTTTGCATTCAACTTCGCGGATGGCGTCAGGAATACCTTTCTCAACGGCGGATATGAAATGGCTATTATGTTATTGCTGTTTGCTGGAGTTTGGCCGTACTTGCGGTGTTTGATGACTCTCTTCCTGTGGTGTTTACCGCCGAAGTGGCTACCTGCATCGTACCGGGGCAGGTTGCTCATTTGGATTGACGCCATGAACAAGCTTACAGTCAATGACATTCTCAAGTTCCTCCTTGTCATTGCTATTGTGTTCATCTTTTTGGGTGGCCCATACGTATTTGGTCAAGCAAAGACAGTATTGTACGCAATAAGAATCATTTGGGTTCCAGGTCCAGCGCTTTACAGTGGTATTGCTGCTGTCACTATATCGCGAATGAGCTCAGTGTGGGTCTTGGATTATCATAATACAGCGATGGACAGCGCTAGAAAAGCTTACCATGAAGATCATGTGGACCCAGTCTCATATGGGGTAGTTGATGCCGGTGGTGTTGATGGTACAGAAAGCGAGCTAGAAGAATCGATAGTCAAGCCTGAAGTTGCTGCGCCGGGTAGTCGGTACTTCATCATTTTTGGCAAACATTTTCTGCTTGGAGAGATCAGTCTTGCCATTGGTGTTTTTGCTGTCCTCCTCTTGGTGATTGTTGGCCTAGTTTTCGTGCCAGCTGTGGCAGTTGATCTATCGGCCATTGTTGAATTGATACTTGAATCTGGTACAACCTACGAGGAAGCTGTTTCTCACTTTGGAGTTTATGCCTTGATCTGCGCTGTCCTTATCAAAGCTCGCCTCTTAATGGAATCGGTTACAGTTTATGTGGCAACAGCCGCCTTGCTGGGCGTTGCTGTCATTGCCTTGTACTTCCTGGTCGTGGTTGGGATAACTCGATGGGCGCGTTTTGTCTACGAGAAGGGCTGGCGACGGCTAATACTACTCTTTCTTGAGAAGGACCCAGAAGTTGTTGAGATTCCAGAATATCTACGATTGCATGGACATAAGCACTTCGCTGCGTGGGTGGTTGCCTTTACGATTGGTGTCTTTCAATTGGGCGCAGTGACAATTTATTCCATCCATAACTTTTGCACACTTCTGGATAGCGTCTACGGATTTTTGGCTTATGCCGGAATCATCCCAGAAACTTCAGGCCAGTGTTGGGTAGCGCAAGTTTCACAAGCTCATAACTTGATCGTGTTTTTCGGGTGCCTTTTTTACCTGGCTTTCAATCTTGTCGTTCAACTGACAACTCAATACAAAGTGAATGTATTGCGCGTCAGCAGAATGTTGCGTTACCAGGACCGCGAAGACTCCTTCATTGAAAAGTTATCACACGCTTTGAAAAAGGGGGATTTGAAACGCGATGGACCGTTCAAAAGCTCTATTTCTGAGTCATTCCGAACAAATCTACTCTTAGCCGAGCAGCTAGATGTTGAAGGAGACGAAAGAGGCTCACAGACCGCAAGCCGCGTCGACCCGGACGTGGGTCCCAGTGCTGATGGCACCGAACACTCAAAAGGCAGCACCGAAGAATCAGATGCAAAAGATGCCACCGGTCTCACCGGTGTGGGAAACGCTGTCGCCGGGAGCGTCGCCACCGAGAGGACTGTCACCTGCAGCACCACCGGGGGCAGCATTCTCACTGGTAGCTTCGTTGCCGAAGGAGACGTCATTGATGAAGTCGACGAGGCGTCTGGTGGTCCTGTCGTTGTTGATGTGGACGACGTTGCCTGTGTCGATGATCGGCTTGAAGTGGAATGTTGAAAGTAATTGCAAAGCTTATTAGCTCATGACGCCAGCGGTACTTGTCGCTAGACTTGCCAACAGGCGCGAAGATGTTCCTCGCGGTAACGTTGGGCCCAGAAAGCAGCAAGAAAAAGTTGGCTGTTGACCTTGGACACATTGCTGTAATTGTAGCCATGCTCCAGTTGGCTTGGACAACATTGTTTGCAATGTACCTGACCAGATCCTATGCATCCAACAAACTCAAATATTACTTATTGGGACTACTGTATTTAGCTACCACCCAAAGCTTGCAGCCATAGATGATGAAGGCAAAAACATTCCTCACATCGCAAGTAAGGCTCTAGTTTACTTCAGGTGCATCGCGCCCAGTTCAGTATTGAACAATTGCCATAAGCAGATATGAAACACGAGACAGGGCTCCATGTTGCGTAAAATGAAAGTTATTTCCTCTGTCGATACCCTTCCTGGCTCAAATCGGCCCAGCAAAATGCAAGTTATTTTATCATTTGGGCCACGAGGCGGCGCAGGTTGTACTGTACTACATTAAAGTTTTACATCAATGAGAGCTGCCAGTTCGTCCAATGCTTTTATACATCGTTTGATTTCAATTTTTGCATCTCCAAAGTATTTGGAAGGGGGTGTTTGTGATGTACTAGTCGTCACAAAGATGGCCATATAGGCGCTTCCGTCTGCTTGATTGATCGACTTGATCACTTCGTTGGAAAGTTCTGTATATTCCACAAAATCGTCTGCCTTGTCGGACAAGACGTTCATGACCTTTTGAATGCCGAACATGCCAGAGCTGGTTCCCACAGTCCCGAGATATCGTCGGACGTTGTCGCCACCGCCTTGACAAATTTCGTCGTAGTGATCCAAGAGATATTGGATGCTTTTGCGTCCTTCTTTCAGCCGCGATTCCGCCTCGGACATGCTCAATTGTTTGCCTTCTTTGAACACAAAGTTTTGTTTGGGATCCATGACGGCAGCGTGGGCGGCAGTTGTCAAAGTGGTTGGCGTGAATGGTAAAAGCGATATGACTAGCGGCAGTGACAGATGCGTTGCAACCTGCCGAAAGATTTGGCGTCTTCCATCATCGTCAAACTCGCAATCTTTTACCAAGGAATAATACCGCGTGGCCGTTCGCTGTTTTGCTCTTGTCAGATCCGAAAAAGATGCAATCAGCTGTGGAAGCAAACAACAAGTTGCTGCAAAGAACAAAAGATGCATTCCTTTCATCATCAGATATAAAAGTCTGTCTGCTATATGATATTTCTTCCTGTCGGGCTGGAAAGTTTCTTGTATTGCTAGGACCTGGCTGTCTTGGCTACTAGCTAGCTAGTAGACAAGAAACAGGCTTTGCAGTACCATGGTCGTGATATCCAAAAACCAAAATCCACATAATTATTATCACGCAACCGACTTGATGCCACATTAGTACGTCAGCTGCGTGAATGACTGGTCCATCCGTTCATCACCGGCAGTCACGAATGATGATTTTGAAAATCAATTTGTTGAGTACTAGTACAAGTTAGCTTCCAGTTAGACCACTAGTATAGTAGTAGATGGCACTTCTTTCCACACTCAGCCCACCAAGCTGCACCCCCCCCATACAACACTTAGTTGAAAGACTGTTGAAAGAGTGTCACGGCATCATGAAATACATGGTCACTTTCATTGTTATCAAGTGCATGGTACACAATTGCTAACTTGATACTAATGTTGAGTGTGGTTGTTTTTATTCCTTGGAATTATACGATTGCTCACAATCATGTCACTCCACACGTCTTCAATATCAGAATTCTTGATTATGAAAATGAAATGTAGTCGTCTTTTTTAACCTATTTATTAATCATGGAAAGATATGTAAATCTAGATGTGCCGTGATGATCAGTAGCGGCGCAAATGAATATTTGCTTGGCGATGATCTCAAGACGAGGGGGCGCCGTAGGATGCATCTGCAGCCTCATTTACCACTCTCTTTCTCATGAGTGTCACAAACCGAACGGGTTGCTTCACCACTCGTAAACGAAATCGTTCAAAGTATCCTACACTTTCTCCTGAATGTTGCACTGGAAATCCCTTGGTATTCTTGTTGTCGCTTTCATCCTCCGAGTCGCTGGTTGTGGCTGTCGTGGAAATGAAGACATCAAAATCTCCTCCAATATAATCCATGCAACCAAATGAGGACGATCGTTTATCACGAAAGGAGCCTTCAAAAATCTGTGGAATATTGAAAAATCCTCGCAGGGGATGGATCCGTCCCAATCGTAAATGCATCTTGTCTTTGGTCATTCGTGCAAAAGGAAAAAGCCGTAGACCTCCACCATAAAAAGGTGACGTTCCTGCTGCTAGAATTCCTGTCATACCTTGATACAATAGTGTTTCACCATCTTTGTTGTTACTACCTGACGATGATGTAGGCCCCACTTGTTGCACAACATCTCCTCTTCGATGATCGACCCAAAGCGTTTCTGGATCACGCGTGGTGAGACGGACTTGAATGTTATGTTCTTGTCGTGTTACACACTTGGGTAAGGTCTTGACCACCAAGGCAACGCAATAGCCCGCCACAGAACTTAATGTTTTGGTCAAGATTTTGGTGCGAATGGCCCATTTTTTGACGCTTTGAAAGTCTTGCAACATGAGCGAATCAAAGCCTGCACCCGCAAAGAAACAAAGCGTATCGTCATGCAATTTGGAATCGGGATAGGAAACCTCCATCATGGGAATCTCCACCACATCGGGTGCCAAGTCGGTATTTAGGTAATCTGGATTTTCATTCATTTGTTGGGCAATCTCATGAAAGGATTTCAAAATGTTTTCCACATTCCGCAACTTTCGTCTCTTTTGGCCAAATATTTTCCAAGTGGGTTGATTATTAAACATGAGCTCGGATCCCACCACAGATCCCACTCCATTTCCCGTTCCCAGTGGAAGATAAGCCACCAGTGGTAACTCTTTCATGGCTTCCTCCACAGTTAGAAACGGAAATGTTTCTCGTATATGGCTACACAAAAAGTTAATCAGGGACGACAAGGTACCATCCCCTCCGACGGGTATCACCATGGATATATTTTGTTGCATCATACTGGCCGCTGCTTGCTTGGCTTCTTCTTCCGAGGTTGTCACGTACACGTACTCCTTGCCAAATATGGATTCCGCAATGGGGACCAAATCTTCCGAGACGCTGCGAGCATTGGTATTCAGGATAATGGCAGGACGAGCTACTGTGGTAGCAGTGTTTGTATAGGTTGTCGATGATGTTATACCAGTCGTTGGCGATGCATAGGGAAGGGGTCGTCCTCCTTTGGTGACACCATTCTTTTGTACTTGGTTGCCCTCTACATCCGGATATTCTTCGAGATGAGGGATACCTCCATTGGTAGGAGGAGGAGATAAAGCACTGAAAGCGTCCGTGAACTTTGGTGCAGCGCAGGCAGCGATTATAAAGGGGTATAACAGCGCCAGAAGTGGAGATCTCGTCATTGTTAAGTTGGTTAGCAGCTAGTAGAGTGTTCTCAATAATATACATCTATTTTTTCTGTGACATGCACCTCTATTTCCCGAACTAATTCAATAGCTCGTCCAAAAATGAAAAATACGATCGCCTTCCACCAACCAAAAGCGCCTCTCACCTTGTCGCTCAGCTGCAAATCTTCGAATCTCAGCCCTCAACTTAAATTCTTGTGCGTTTGGCTGTGCGTGGGAGTTTTTTTGGAACGATGACGCGCCAGTAGCCTACTGTACAGTACGCCGACGTAGTAGCACGTTGAGGCTGGCCGTCGCCCGAAGACCTCGTCGTGTTCTCCTACTCTAGAGTTCTCAGGTCACAATTACGTTGTACTATTAGCTACCTAGCTAGCTAGCTGGCTACTAGTACTAGTACTGGCTAGGTACTAGTACCTGCTCAAATCAATACAGATCTGAATCTAAGGTAGATAGATAGATAGCACTCTAGCTAGTTAGTCTAGTGCCTCCCCAAATGATAATAGTTTGAGAAACATGTATCTTCCAGCGGTTACTAGCTAGATTATTCAATTGGTATTGTGATTGTAGGTATGCATCTATTGGAAATCTCACTCACATTTCATTTGCGAGTTTTACGTATCTTTCAAAATTGTTGCGACGCAGATTGGTGCTGGCTAACTGGACTTTAATGTAAAGGAGGCAGCTGCTTCCAAAAGAGAAGGACAAATGAGTGTACCTGGAGTCTCCTTGTCGAGCCTTGCCATCTCTTTCACCAAGCTATCATGAGTCACACCACCCGATCCATGATCCTTCTCCAAAAGAGCGCGTCTTGCCAACGCGTCAATGTCTTCCAATTTCGAGCACAGGATGGTCAGCACGTCATCTATCTCATTTGTCTTTTCAGGAGTGTCCTCTTGTTGTTGGGCAATAATATCCCCGGTGGTCGAGAGCCATTTGGCCCACTTCGGGTGAGATTTTCTCATGAAAGGAGCAAAACGGTACATCCACTGCAGGTGGAGACGCCACAAATCGGTGGCAGAGTCTTTCTCCATATCCACTATAGGGTCTTTGGTTTTGTTGGCGCAGACGTGAACGCCTAGCTGTTCCACGGCAGCTCGTAGTGTCTCCGCAGGAATCTTTAAGTGCCGCTCGGCGACGCTTAGTTGATCATCCGACACAGTTGTCAACCTGAGGTGCTCCTTTTGGACATGGGCTGCGACTTCTTCCAGGTTCGAACCTTTCTCGGCCGACGTTGGAACACCAAACGAAATTCGCACATTACCAAAGGACTGATGCAGCTTGCCGCTGGCTCGGATTTGCCAGTACAATTTAATGAGGTCCCAAAGGCCCAAGTCGCTGTGGCAGTTCAATGCTTCTTTCATAACATCATTGTCAATATCAACTCGGTCGTAGTCAATACATAGCGGGATCAATGTGTAGTCATGGTCTCCAGGACTATCCACGAGTGCCTTCAGAAATTTTGTGGAGGGTTTCTGTATACGCCCATCTGGACTTGGTCTGCCTTCCAAAAATGCAGCAAGAGTCGCATGACGATCAAATTCCGCCTTAGTAGCTCCAATCTTTTCACTGAGCTTTGGATCATCGAACTCATTTTCTGCGTAGACAGTCGGAACATCAATGCCCAGACCAACCATGGAAAAGGCAACGTACTTGGCAAGGATAAAATCCATCAGGGACCGGTGTGTCGGTGCAAGTACAACACAGTGCTTTTGATTCACCATTGTGTCCTCTAGTTTCAGCAAAGTTCTTCCAGCATGGAATAGTGTGACAAAGTCAACCTCGCAGCTCCCATAGGTCGCCCGAATGATTTTACATGCAAGATATCCAATGAGGCGATTAGTAAAGTCGCCACAAGGAAGCGTGAGGGCCCACCATAAGTCTCGGCGCCCCTTGGGCATCAGCTCTAACACGTGCAGATCTTCTATTGTGTTCGGAAACAGGGTTGCCCAGAATGAATAAGTAGCAATGAAGAGACTGATGCAGTACTGATTCATGTCGAGAGATGCTGGAACATTGATGGAGCTTTCGAAAAAGTGGGGTCGAGACACAAAGGGCCGATAGAGAGTCAGCATGTCGGAAAAATTAAGTAGTTTGGCGACGGGTAGCTGGTCCAGAATGGTCCTGATACCGGATTTTTTGAAAACCCAACAGGTAAACTGTAGCAGTTTCAGTGGCCCAAGGTTAAAAAATTTGTGGAGTGGGTGGTACAAAAATGGGAATTTGGTGGATGCGTCTACGAGCGCGAATGAAACCGCCGCCTCCGTCGCCGTGAAGTGGTGTTTCAAAACAGCAACGGGGATACATCGCTTAGTCATACTGATGCCATCAATGAATTTGAAGGGTGATTTGTGCGACCACGTGAGATTTCGTATGCATACAGACGGTTCTGTGGGTGTATCATCCGCAGCTTGTGGATTTTCTGCTGTGTCGGGAGTCGGCACACGTGAAGGAGCAATCATCGCATCCATAATGCCTACCGCAACAACATCGACGGGAACCATGGCTGTAGGTTCAGTATTCAGTGGAGCGAATCGGATCACTCTGGTTCCCCACAATAAGAATAAGGCGGTGATTGTCGATGGCTTGTCGCCATTCCACCCAGGTTCTGGAAGAACCCACGCAGGTCCTACAATAGCCGGTCTCACAATTTTCAGCTCAGCTCGTGTGTTATTTTTTGCCACAAGGTGCTCAGCAACGCACTTTGTAAACACGTAGTTGTTGTGGAAGCCCAGTTCATGAAAGGCCTCTGATGCCAGCTTTTGGTCACCGCGCATGGAATCATAAAGCTCTTGAGGATCGTATTCTCCCAGCGGAAATAATTCTTCAGGCATGGGGGCATCAGGAGCCCCACAGCCAGGGTTGACAAAAGCAGTTGAGCAATGGACAAATCTCTTGCAGGAGGGCCATGTGAGCGACAAGGATTGCAACTGAAGGGCTGGGGAGATATTGATTCCTGCAGAATCCGCCAAAGGACGGTTGAAGTTCACATCTGCTGCACAATGGACAACATGTGTTATTTTGGCATCGGAAAGCATTGCTAACGTTTCTTGAGACATGCCGCATTTGTCGGATTGAAGATCTCCTGATTCCGCAGCCACAACCACCTTGTCCCACTGGTTTTGAACAGCAGCGAACATTTCCTCATTCCTCATCCTTGCCAATCTCTGGGCCGCTGTAAGATTCTTGCGTGCCTTTGGCCGAGCCATGACGTAGACCTTGTGCTCCAGCACCTTTTTGTTGTTGTTGCCGTCATTGTTGTTGTCTTCGGCTCGTGCAATTTCACGCAACAGTTGAAAGAGAAAGGCTCGACCGACATAACCCGTGACTCCCGTGAGAAGGACTTTGCAAGTGAAATTGTTATTCTCAATCTCGGCTTTCCAAAGCTCGCCCAGGCCTTCCGGACTAGCGACCTTGTCGAGGTCTTTGATACATTCGGAGGATTGTGTTTCTTCGTTGACGTAAGCGAGGTGCTCGTTGAGTGGTGAACACTTGCGCAAGGAACTGCCAATGTAGAAATTGACAAAAATAATTACCAAGGCCAAAAAGCCACCTATCCAAGCCAGATTTGCAACCACTTTGTACACCGAAAATTGATAGCAAAGTGCTACGAGAAGTGCGGCAAAAACTCCCCTAATCATGATTTTGTTGTTATTATTTGACTAGTAGATGCATTTATCACCGTTCTTTGTTCGTTGTCGATGGTGCCTTGTCCCTTGTGCTGTCAGCTCTTTTGCTACAGCAGGTGAGTTAGTAGCTAGGTGAGTCTCTTCCCGTTTGTACTAGCTAGTACCTGGTAGTATCTTGCTGTTGTTGAATTATGCGCAAGGAGAAGGGAAGGGTACTAAAGTATCCAATAATCATCATGCATGGTGACGGAATCAAGGATGAGGAAAGAGGTCGGGAGACGATGACGGTGCCAACGGATAGAAGTGACGCCTGCCAGGCTATCCGGGTTTGCGGTTCTGAATGAATTGAATTATTCAACCTGCGACGCACGGACCAGGCATCAGTGTGAGACTAGCTCAAAGCAAGCAATTTGATAGACACCTAACAACATGCTGTTCTGACCAGAGGGAAAACAAATTGCACCATGGTTACCACTAGTAAGTCAAAGGCTGAGCTAGTTTGAATGGCCCCAGGGAGACATGCTATTACCCCCAAATGTAGCACACAAGCCCCAGAGACAAGAAGAGCAGAAAAAGAAAAGCAAACACAAGTTGTCAGTGAGAGAGCACATGATGAGGAAAGAACATTGTTGAGATCTTCAAGGACATGAACAACATCAAGGATGAAAAATAACAAAGCAAGACATTGTGAGAATTAAATGGTGAAGTTTGGTGTGATGCAATTTGAATGGGTTCAAAGTGATGCAACTTGAGCAGCTGTCAGACAATTGTTATGCAATTCACACCAGCTGCTCCATTCAGGACCAATCCTTAGCAAAATTGATTCGTCGCAACTGAACTCATGTTCTGTGAGATTGCCATCGGCATTCATGACAAGTCCAGAAAGACCTACCAGATTCTTCATCTGGATCCACTAAAGACATAGACTGGAAGTGCCGACACAACTTACATTTGCTCCATGGCTATCCCAAGAATGCGATGTAGGTTATGCAGACGTTGCATCATTTTTGTTCCATTTTGTCAAAGTTGATCAGAGTCATTTGTACACAAAGGCTTTGCTGCTACGTAGAACACAACAATAGATTGGCACACAAGAGGACTTATGCAAATGTCTTTGGGTCAACCTGTCTCTAAAGTTTGCATTCCAGTTTACTTTAGTTTTTTTTTTAAAGTTCATACCATTTGTTTCTCAGCACCTCAAAAGGCCAACATGCATGACATATCGAGACGAAACATCCGCGGGCATATTTCAAAGAGAAAACAAATTCAATATTCCTTACGACCAACTTCCATAATTGAAGGGAACAGGAGGCCACTTTGGATAGTCAATTCCTTTTCCTCCCAAGGGCGAACATCTCATGAGCCGCCAAGCAATCAAGATACTTCCTTTCCCAGGTCCGAATTCCTGGATAGCTTGAACTCCGTACTGAGAGCAAGTGGGTAGAAATCGACATGCTGGTGGGAGCAAGGGGGAGATGACAGCCTTGTAAAATCCAAGCGCCGAAATCATGCCCGTAGATACCACATCTGCATCTTTTTCCTCCTCCCTGGCGTTTCCTTCGCCATTGTCTCCAGGAATCTCCTCTTTTTCGCCTTCTTTGGCATTGGTGGTTTCGTCCGAACGAAGCCACGATGGCAGTCGACTATGTTGTGTTTTATAATAACGTTGCCCGTAATAATGCCTCTGTTGTTGTTGTTGCCGTGAAATCGCCATGGGCACGATATAACACGTCGTCACTCCGCATGCAACCACCGCCAATGCTGCTGCTTGCGGCTTGGTGGCAATGGCTCGAGAAAATCGGTCCACTGCCAATCGCTTCCAGCCTTGGGTCCCGCCGACGACTGCCGTCGATTGTTGTTGTACAAATCTCCAAGTGGATGCCGCCACCGAAGAGGATGATGAATGATGATGATGACGGTGTGCTCCCGCCCAAAAGACACACGATTGACAAGCAGCGGAGCTTGTGGAAATACTACTACAAAGAAAGATAAAGATTAGAGGTAACGCTGCGAGGATTTTTTGCTGCGCGTGTGAAAGATGTACGGATGGATAGAGGAATGCATGCATGCGTGGTAGAGTCAAATAACATAAAACGAAATAAAATATAATGAGCTATTCTTTATTTCTCCATTATAACTTCTTGACTAACGTCCAAATCAACACCACTACTAAAAAAGGCCCAAATTGGGAAACCACGGCCCACCAAGACAAAAATCGGGCCCGAAAGAATACTTCGAAACAGAGACGTACCATATTCCATTTACCACACACGGCGGCTCGAATGGGCATGCGATTGAGCGCATTACTGACGTGCGAATGACAATTGTCACAGCAAATATTGTGCATTCGTTCTTTATAAATGTCATTGGCTTCACGAATGGCCTCGTCCCATCGTTCCGGTCCTCCCGGTAATTGACCGATATCGATTTTTAGGGCACGCGTAGGAGCCCCAAATGCCATGCGGCCATCATCACCAACAAAGTACGGGCCTCGAAAATCAGAGGCAATCCCATGACTGTCACCAATTCCGGTATGGCCGATAAAGGGGATCAACCAGGTAATGGGTGGCAGTGGTGACCACAAGACACAAAAACTCAAATCTTGTTTTTGGTTGTTGGAGGAGGACGTTCCCGCTTGATATTCCATTGTTGATGTTGATGTTGTTGTTGCTGCTTCTTCTGGTGGTGGTGGTGGTGATGACATTCGTAGCCGGTGATGGGTGATATCTTTTTTTTGGAATATCGGGTAAATAATATTTTTATCTACTAGCGTATACTGGATTCCTTTTCAGATATAAAGAAGCCACAAGTACTTCTTATGGACCGAATCGAAGGAAGTTCAATATGCCTCAGCTTGAACTGCGGTATGCTCGGTAACTCTTGGTTCAAGAGTTTCAGGAGTGGGGAATACTGTAGAGAGATGTCTTCTTCCACCGTATGAAAACTGCGGTACAGCATGGATCTATTGCTCTCTGCTATTGATGGATTGATTTTCTGTTGTGGATGTTGCCTGTCGCCGTTGCAATGAATAATAAAGAAGCTCAGCTGCCCGAGCCTGCAATAAAGAAGCTCAGTTGCCCGAATCAACAGAAAACGCACTCTTGATCACTAACAAGAGAAATCAATCTGCGGTATTGTACAGTATTGCCCACGGACGCAGGACTGCCGAACTCTGTCCGGCCAGTGATCGAAAAAGAAGGAAGTGTACTACTTGTACCAGCTAGCGAAAAGTAGTAGCTAGCTACTAGCTACCAGTAGTACTAGTACTAGCTAGTAGTAGTACCGTACTATCAAAAAAGAAGGAGGGGATCAAGGACGTCAATTAGACAGGGACGTGCCTCATATGTGTAACGGTCCAAACTGTGGGATAAATTGTCGGATAAATTTATACGACAATTTTCAAAATTGTAGTATAAAATTGTAGTATAAAACTGTCGGATAAATTGTCCTATAAAAATATAGTACTGTTTATACCACAGTTTGGCATGCCCTGCGCCTGTCTCTTATACACATCTCCGAG
>ENA-ORBV01005414-ORBV01005414.1-microbial-mat-metagenome-genome-assembly--contig:-NODE-5414-length-23554-cov-9.171061_pt1 | contig 23554 bp, 15 predicted proteins | sample MGYA00237777_ERZ505514 | MGnify/ENA primary metagenome ERZ505514 (study PRJEB26160, sample SAMN06269048) | microbial mat metagenome | isolation source: Oligotrophic lake microbial mat | place... | reverse complement strand
GCTGGGGCGAACACTTCCAAGCCTTCCACGACCTGGCCGCCGCGATGCTCGTTTGCTCACGCCTCAAGTCGCTCCAGTTATCGTTCTGAAACAGGCTCTTAGACCATCTGGGCTTAGTTTCGATGAATACCACCGCGTCGAACTCAAGGCCCTTGGTTTGCTTCACCGAAGCGATCACGACGCGATCAGTCCGCCGCAACGGACTTCCGCCCGATGCAGGACTAACGGCATCAACTGTCGTCAGCTCGTCACTGAGGGCCTCCTCAAGCTGACGGCGCAGCCATTGCCTGCGTTTGGGCTCCATCTTGCCGTCATAGAGCACGGCGACCGTGGCATTCGGGATCTCATCACGCCAGCGCCGCGCTTCCGCCGCCACTGCCCTCGACAAGTCCTTCAAAGACCGAATCGTGCCCGCTCGCGGCAGCGCACCGGTGGTCTTGTCCGAGGCAGACCATCCGGGGTCCTCGCCGAACAAACCGCGGTGGAGGTCCTTCAGGAACTCACCTAGTTCGCGTGTTTGCCGATAGTTGATGCCGAACACACTCTTGGCCACGTCCCGCACTCGCGCATCCTCCCAGCGGCGCAATCCCGCCAGCGGATTCAGGTTTTGGTGCAGATCTCCCACGAGGGACATGGTGCCCTTGGGCGCGAGCTGGGATGCGAGCGTAACGATGTGGCAAGGCGAGAGATCCTGGGCCTCGTCAACGACCAGGTGCGTGAATCGCTCTCGCTTGCCGCCTATCCAAGGTGTCTCTCGGTCACTGGAGGAAAGGAGGACACGGCTGCCTAGCCAGGCCGACACCGCCAGATCGAACTCGCTGTAGGATGGACTGTCCTTGGAGTATTGAGCCCGCCACAACCGATCGCCGGCCTCGACCGCCTTGGGCCGCAGGCCGTCCTGGCGTGCGGCTTCGAGAAGTGCGGCGTACTCCGGCATGCCAAACATCAGTTGCGTGATGCGCAGGCGGTCGCACGCGGCACGCACGGCAGCTTCAATAAGTTTTCTAGAAGCTTTCACGCCCTCGCGTAGCCGCTCCTCCCGCAAGCGACTGAGCCCCGGCCCAGTGTGTTCGGGCATGGTGCCCGTCGAATCAAGACAGAAGCGGGTCGGCGACTGCCCGTCACGAATGACACTGACCGTCGCGGTGAGCGCATCCGCGAGCGCGATGCTTCCTGTCAATGCATTCTCGACAAACCGCGCCTGCGCCACGCGCCTTATCCATCGTTCGAGTTCGTCCGCAAGGACAAGAAAATCCGGGCCAATGCTGAACAACGCCTCTCGAAGGGTGCTGCGTCCATCGGACCAGTATGCCTGCGCGTGCGTTCGGAACGCGGAGAAGTAGGCGCCGAGCACCTCACCGCGGCCCTTGAGCGCAGCCGCAGTGGGCTTGTCAACTCGTTCTGTTCCCGACAACATTCTTGTAGCGCGGCAGACTTTCTGAAAGAAGACCTTCGTTGTCTCTACCCAAACCTTCTCGACGCCGATCGACTGCGCGAGACCCTTCAGGTACTCCACCATCTCATCGTTGAAGACGAGGACCTGCATGCTGGAGTAGTCGTGGAACGGAGCATCCTTGCCCTTCTCCAGCCCAAGCTCGTCCCACTGCTGATCGTAGAGACATGCAATCCGCATGATGCCGATGCTGGTTTTCCCGCTGCCAGGCGGACCCTCGATGATCACGGTCTGATCAAAGGGCAGCATCATGGCCGCGCGTTGCGGCTGGTCTGCCAGCACGATGATGTCGCTGAGGCCGAAGGTCGGCTTGGCCTCATACTGGGCGGGCTCAGGTTCCGCCGCCGGGACCGTCACGACAGCGTCCATCCGCTCGAGCAGATCATTTTCGTCCGTGACAATGGCATTGCCGGACGTGCATTTTAGATCAGCATTGCGGACCCTGGGAACGACCTCCTCGTATTTGGCGGATGCGCCGACGACATAGATGACTCTGGAACGGCGAACAAACTCAACCCGGTCGCCGATAGGTCGATCCAACACGAACGCCGTGATTGGGCTCGTCCAGCTGACGACCTCCCAATCCGAGCCGTACACGTCTCCACCTGTGTCGCGTGCCTTGCTGACCAGGAGTTTGACTCTCTCGGTACCGGAACTATCAGTGCGACCCGCGTCAATGCGGGCAAAGAAAGGGCTTCGACCCACGGCTTGCAATCCGCGAAGTTGATCGCGTTTGAACTGATTGAACCGAGCGACAGCCCCAGGCTGCCCAGTGATGTCGGGGAGCATTACAGCATGATCAAAGTGATCGACGGCGTGATCGGCCTTCTGGATGACCTCGATCGCCAGCCGTTTGTCAGCTTGAATCTGCTCACGAAGTTCTTTAAGTGTCACACCCATGTTAGTGGAATCCAACTACGCTGGACTGTCTTCCGTTCACAAACTCAAGTGCATGAGAGTCTGAACACTGCTACGAGGATACACACGGTTGATCCTTTCACATTCGACTAGACGAACCGCATGCGCCTCATGTACTGAGGCATCAGCTCGTTGATCATCCGTACAGCATCCATCGGCGTCGGTGCCGCATGCACTTGGTCATCGTCCACGTCGGGTTGCCGCACTCTGCCATCGATACGGCTCGCGCCGAGCTTCTTGCTCCAGCCATCAACGGCCAAGGCAACTAAGGGCCGGCGCATCTGCCATGCGAGCGCAAGCTCGGAAAGCGTCCCGGCTCCGCCACCAATCGCAATTAGACCGTCGGAGTTGGCGACGATCAGATTCCGAGCCAGATTCATCCCCGTTGCGATCACGATGTCCGCAGATGAGGCGGCTTCATTCGGGTCATACCCCGGCAGGATGCCGATAGTGTCGCCATCGGCATATTTCGCAGACATGCGGGCTCCGTCCATCGCCGCGGCCATGACGCCACCCAGTCCACCGGTGACAACCCGACACCCAGAGTCAACCAGCAAGCGCCCAACCTCTCGTGCGAGCTCGAGCTTCGGATCGTCCTTGTCGCAATTTGAGTCTCCGACGACTGCGACCAATCGCCTCCTGACGGTTGTACTCACAGTCGAACCTCCTTGCCATCTGCCAGTTCCTGGACGGCCGTTGTGCGATTGGGGATGCAGGACCGCGTCAGCGCCCAGCGATGCGCGAACCGCCCTTGCTGCCAAGGCACTACTACAAAGGCTGCATCGAAGCCCGCCTCGATGGTTGCCGCCACGGCCAACGAATCATGACTTCCATTCGGGAAGGCGAAAACACTTGGGCATTCTGGCCGCCCTTGATTCACGCGCTCAAGCCAAAACCGAACTCGGCGTAGTTCTCGGCGTTGCCATGCGAGACCACGGCCTGCCAGCAACTCGTGGCGTTCACCGTGGCCCCCGAACGCGACAAGATCAGCTGGCAGTGCGGTAAGTTCACTCTCGGTCAGGTAGAGACTCTGCGGCGGCGCGGTATACGAGAGTCGAGCCTTCTCCAGCATGACTCGCTGCTCTTCACGAGTGGCGCGAACATATGACCGCTTTTGGTCGCCGCTGATCCAGTCTTGGATCTCTGTGACGCCCATCCGGCCTTCAGTTTCGGCGCTCGACAATGCGGCATACAGGGCATCGACAGGGAGATGGTCGTCTCCCGACACGACGCACATGGTGGGGAACAGCACGGATGGAAGCTGGGCTGCAGCGAGCGTCGGCATCACATGATCAAGGAAATCGCGGTATCCATCGTCAAACGTCACCAGACAGGCGTTTGCTGGCAGACTCTCGTTTCCATCAAGCCACCGAATGTACCTGGCAAGAGTCACAGGCGTGAAGCGCTGCGCAATGTCGCGGACCTGCTGCTTGAACACCTCCAAATCGACCACGGTGCCTCGACGTCGTTGAACGTTTCTGGCCGGATCTGCATGCTCGTTGGGAAGCACACGGTGATAGCAGAGCACGGGTACGTCGACTGGTGACCTCTCTGCGCCGAGACGAATGCCTCGACGAGTCGGCTCCACAAGCCCATCGGAGGCTGATGTTGCGCCGATCAGGAACAGATTGTCATGACTCGGAAGCTTTGAGACCAGAGACAATCCGCCCGTCGACGTCGCATGATGGACTCGAAGCCCCTCGGCGGCGAGGTCCTCAAGGACACGGCTGCGGGGACGATGCACGTCGCCCCGACGGCGGCCCGATGGCAGCTCCTTTGTCCAGGAAAACGTCTGTTCGCTGCTCGCGCCCTCCGGGACCAGTCGCCGCTGCATCGTGGAATCACCAGCAAGCGTGGTGTCTGGATCGCAGATCACAATGATGAACCGCCCGTCTGCCGACAAGGATTTCGATAGTCGCCGAACAGTCCTTAGGTACTCTTGATCGTCCTCTATCACGCAAAGCACCAGACTGCAGATCACGAGATCGAAGGTACCCGCCAATCCCGTCAGTGCTTCATCTGCATCGCCCGTCCGCCATTCAACGGCGATGCCGTTCTGCGAGAGAGATCGCCATCGATCTGTGAGACTGCCGTCTGGATCGAAGGCGACGACGGTCGCCCCTTCCCTCGAAAGGGCGGCCGCTATCCGTCCGTGGCCACAACCGAAGTCCAGCACTCGACTAGGCCGCCATTTCTGCGCGATGTCCAAAATCGCGTCATCGACTACCTCTCGCTTGCTCGGTGGGTCAATGGCAGCCAACAGCGATTCCCACCCTTCAAGCTCCGGCACGAACTGATCGGCGATCGCGCGTCTCATCAACTCAGACAAGTCACCACGGTCGTGGCATTGGAGCGTTAGCCACGCGCGTTGCACCATCGACCGAAAGCCCTCCTCAGTAAACGGGCGAATGTCCGAGCCGTAGTCGATCAGCCGAACGCCCGCCTTCGTCGTCAGTAGGTTCTTCGGATGGAAGTTCGTTGTGACGACGCCGGCAGCTCTGCATTCACGAAGAATGCCGATGATGTCGGCTGTTCTTCCCCCGCGGTAGAACTCGCCATCCTCCAGCGGATACTGAATGACCTTGCGACTCCCTGGGGCTTGGGGCATTGAACAGCGACAAAGTGCATTGGCCGGAGCAGAGCTAGCGATCAATGCCTGCATGCCAAGCCATGCCTCGTTGGCTGCGGATCGTTTGGAGTAGTCAATGACCTTAATGACCGACGTGTCAGTTGCGAACACGACGCCTTCTCCACCAGTCCCAAGCAGATGAAGCGGTTCGTCAGAAACAACGGCCTGCGCAACAGCTTTCGCCGTACCGACGCGCTCTCGCTGATACCAACTGTCTTCGCCTGCTTGTACCCTTGCAGCTCGATGCTGCTTCACCATTGCTCCAAGTCCACTCAGGAAGTCTCTGACCTGCTTCCCAGGCACGTTTAGCACACCTTCAACGACCTTCTCAACCTTCTCGATTGCAAACTGCTCGCGGACCTGACTCAGGAACTGCACAAGACTGCCCACTGCCGTGGCACATCGATGGTCTCGAAGAAAAAAGGCGGTCTTGGAAGCAGGCCCCGCAACGGCCCGCACCAGTTGATCGCAAAGTCCCTGTATTCGCCAGCAACTCAGTAGCAATGAGGCGGTACGTTCCGTCAAGTATTTCTTAAACCGTGAATTGGCGAGGTCGAGGTCGCCCTTGCCGAAGCTCAGATCATCGGGGGTCTCCGCTCCCACCCCATCTCGGAGGCGACGCTCTCTGCGACGCATGAGAACATCCTCGAGCGCGGAATAGAGGGCATAGCCACGCATGTCTGGGATAAGGCGGACAAGGTCCAAGCCTAGTGGAGCCTCGCTCGACCTGTCGTGCCGCACTGGGAGCGTCGTGCCGACAATGCGCCGTCCACCGGCGTATCGATTAAGTAGAGCCCAAATCATGTCCGAGCGACGAAGCACATGGCCCGCGAAATGAGGGGCGAAGTTGGGGAAGTCCACGAACGCTGCGCAGTCAAACACGAAGGTGTTCCCGCCCCTCTGGACTGAGGGCCGCATGCTGGAAACAGGATTGTTCTGCGCATCAAGAAGCAGCGGGCGGAACACGCTTTGTCCAGCCAGTATTCTCGGCAAGGCTTCGATCATCCGAAGGAATGCATCAACTGCTTTCTCGTCTGCAAGGCGAGGTGAAAGCCAGAATGGCCACTCCAGATGATGCGTGTCGCGTCGAGACAGGTCGTAGTAGTAATCCCGCGCTGCAGCTCGTGCGGCTCGGTTTTCGTGGCGACGGTCCGGAAGCTCGCTATCTGCATCCAGTTGAGAGAGCCATGCGAGGTTGTGGTACAGATCCACAAGCTGAGTCCTGACAGTGCTCCCAGGTGGAATCGGAGGGTCTCCGGTGACCGTGCCGATCACGACATCAACCCCGAGCGATCTCATCTGCCCAAGTGATGCCAGAAGCGAGTGGAACGGCCGGGCTTCCTCCCAGTCGGTGCAGTTGTCGAGGCGGCAGTCGTCATCGAGAATCCAAGCGATCGCTCCGGGGCGCTGCGACGCGACGCGGGTGACGTAGTTCTGGAGCATCGTTCGCGCCGGGCCGATAGGCGCTCGACCAGGTGATCGCACGAAGCTGGAACCGAACATGCCGACGGTGGCGTCCTCAACCTGCTGCGTCTCAGAAGCGACAAACAGCGACATTCCGCGTGATCGATACTCCTTCGTCAATCGCTCGATGCCGGTGCTCCCGCCGTTGTGGAGCAACACGACGTCGAGGCAGCAAATTTGGTCGAACGATTGCAGCGAAAGCAGGTCATCAAACAAGCGAGCGCACTGGTCCGCATGATCGTCGTCCGCGATGACGCCGACAACTAGGACAAGGTCGTCGGCGTGAACGCGTTCGCTCTCGGATGGCTCTCTCGCAGGCACCAGAGGACCAAGGACCACCGGTACCATCTCGATGTCAGTACTTGGCTCCCAGTTGAAAAGGGCCTTGGCACGTTCTAGGCACGCACGGCGCTGTTCGCCAGACATCCGCCCGTGCCACTTCGACCAGAATCGGTCGAGTCCGCGTTTCTTTGGATCGTCCTTCGGGGATGACAACCGTGGGCGAGCCGCATCGGCGAAGTGCCGCACGGTAAAATCGGGTAGAGCCCTGTAGCGAATCCACCCCAAGTCTGCAAGGCGAATGCACAGGTCGCGATCCGTGCAACTCCTCAACGATTCATCGAACGTGCCCGCCTCTAGCAGGGCCGAGAGTCGAACGAAGAGATTGGAACCCTGAATGTGTGGGTTCCCGATCAGGAAAAGGCCGGCGTCGAGAACTGCAGGCGGAGCCTGATTCCGCCCGGGTGCAGCATCGGTGATCCGGATGAGTCCAGCTGTTACCATGTCCAACTGCTCGGAGATGACCGCATCCGTGCACACCTTGAGGTGCTCTGGCGCCCATTCGTCGTCGTCGTCTAGAACGGCAACAAATGTGCCCTTCGGATCGCCCGCGTAACGTCGCAACCAATCCAGTCCAATGTTCCAAGCACCGGCAGCTCCCTGAGTTCGTGTGTTGGTGAGATAGACGATCCGGCACCCCTTCAGGCGCAGGTCATTTACGATGTTGCGGTTATCCGCTCGGTTCGGAGGATCCGAGTCGTCCACCACGACGAGGTAATCTGGACACCGCGTCTGGCGCTGGATAGCTGTGAGGGACCGTTGAGCAAGGAGCCCAGGTCGGTTGCACGTGGCCACTAACACCGCAAGCGTCGGCGTTCCTGGGAACGGCAAAGGGGCTGGATCGGGAGGTTTGGGAATCATCGCACTGGATGACTGTACGGTCATCCCGCACGTACCTGCGACGTGGGATGCCCCAAAGTCCCAGTCGGCCAGCTTTGGCCGGCGAGTGGCACGTCCTCGCTTCCGTTTACCCGAACCTCACCGTCCACCCGAGAACGCGAGAGTTTGAGAGGATTTGGCCGCAATCGTCCCGACACACACGATGTCCGGACTTCATGCCTCCGAAACGGTCTCGAACCGAGAGCGCGTCGCAGCAAATGGCGGAATCGCCAAACCACGCGGATTCCGCGGGGGTTTGGGCCACCCGGCCGCGGCAGGCCAAAGTGACCCACCCGTAAACCAAAACGGCTCCGCCAGAGGCGGAGCCGTTCAGAACTCCCCGAGAGCAACCCTCTTCGGAGGGTTGGGGAAGGCCTGCCATCATAGCAAAACCATGTTTCCGCGTCGCCAGCAGGGTTCCGGGCGGCCGGTCTCTGGTTAACAGGGCGTCCAAATAGACAACAGACACTGAACGCTTGCGCCGCCGCATCATTGAACGTGATCGATTCGATAGGTGGCCACTCCTCCCGGCGCATGCACATGAATGGTCTCGCCGGTTCGTCGATGGAGCAATGCCCTACCAAGCGGGCTCTTTACGCTCACAGACTGCATGTCGTCGTCCTCTGACTGGCCTCCAACCTCCTCAACCAAGCGAACGACTTGCACGGACTCATCCGTGAGGTCAATGAGTTTGGCGATCCGACCCTGCACTACCATGTCATCCGTGATCACTGGAGCGCCCACAGGTGATTCGTTGAGCTGCGCTGCGGCAGCGAGCAGGTCGATCAGGTCGCGGAGATTCTTCAGTCGGCGGCCGCTCGCACCCTTGAGCCCTGACCACCCGCGAACGGCGTAGCCACGCACCTCCTCGCCGCGGTATCTCGCCATCCACTGCCGCCCGGTGAGCGCCTCCAGTTCGCCCAGAGTCCGAGTGTCGGCGACGAACTGATGACGAACGCGCTCCCAATCCTCTGCCGTCGAATCAGGACGTGTCGTTAGCGTTACGAAGGGCTGCTCTGCCCACTCCGCCTCCCAGTTGCTTGGCGCGGTGACTTCCTGGTCTCGGTACAAGTCCCAGCATTCGGATTTCTTTGACCACTCACCGACGTTGCCGCCTGTTTGTGTAAGGTGCTCATAGGCTGCCTGACATGCGGACCTCACGCAGTCCTGTGTCAATGGAGGCACGCGCTGCTCATCCCAGATGCGATCGAGGTTGATCCGATGCCCTGAGCGATGTGAGACCCAAGCGACGGCATACGCCACTGAGTTCGCGCGGTATCCCTCCAGGCCCAGCGATGAAAACAGTTTCTCCGCCGTCCGAAACAGGATGGCCTTCGCAACGGTGTGCTTGAAGTAGTTCAAGTCCACTGAGGGCTCCCCCTCATCCTCAAGCCGCTCAGCAAAGGCAAGAAAGTTCTTCTCAGCACCTCGACAAACGAGGTGAGGCATGCCAATCCACGCATGCTCGCACTTCGCCAAATCGGTCTTGGTGAACTTGCGATCCAGTGGGTTGTTCGTCGCCCATTCCTTTTGGCGAGCCGGAGTCCCTTGGCGAGCCTTGTCGTCCAGATATGAGCCGCGAGCTCTCTCGTAGTACCAGTGCGACCCACGATCCATGCCGGACATCGGCGGCGACCAGACCGTACGCGACAGGTGTTCCAAGTGACGATGGAATTGCCCGCTCGCCGACAAGTCTGCGCCGTTCACCTTGTTCTGACTGTTGGCGTACTTGGAAATCAGCGGGACGATCTCCGACAACTTTTGTGGATCGCTCAAGACCGTCAGCTTCACCTGCACAACGACTTGAGAAACATCCACCTTCTCCTTCTTCAACGCGTGGAAGATCGATGCCGTGGTCTGTCCACCATTTACGATCTGGAAGTCACTCACCCGCTCAAGCATGGCGTGACCGTCTCTACCCGATAGCAGTTTGACCTCAGCAGCCGTACAGCACAGCCCGTTGTTGTAGGCAAGAAACCGGTGCGGCTCTTCACGAAGGGTCTGCTGCAGTCCCTTGTTGATCTTCCCCCTGGCCTGCAGAAATGCCCGCACATTGCGTTCCAGCAAACGCTGGCCGTGCTCACCGTAGATGCGAGCAAGTAGCGGAGCGGGCAGAAAGGCGAGAAAGGTGCGATACTCGCCGGTGCAGTCCGCCATCTGTAGACATGGTATCGCGCCGCCGTAGTCATTCACGAAGTCCAGGCTGATGATCTCACGGTGTCCTACGCGCAGTCGGCTCAGCTTCTCCAGGTCCCAGAGCACATACCGCACTTCAAGTCCAGGCAGCTGTTCCTGCTCGATTTCCAGAGACTTTACGACGCCGTCGGTCAGCAGGAACAATCGCACCGTCGTCAACGTGTCTTTGCCGTCGCAGATACGTCTGGCCGCCTCGAAAGACTCATGCGACTCTTCCATCTGCACATGAAAGCCGTCTCGTGCTCGCCGCAAAAACCCACGAAGAAGCTTGAAGTGCTCGACGACAGCGCTGCGTGGTACCGCTTCAGGGCAACCGGTACCGTGATACAGGACAACGAACAAATCGAGCGTCGCTCCATCGCCAGACAGTGACCAAGCATTGACTTTGGCAGCAGGAAGCCGACCGCGCCCGCCAGTGGCGTGATAGCACACCTCCGCACCGTCGGATTCGTTATGCTCATTCAACAGCTCCAATACGAGCTCCGTGAACGCGTCTTCCCGCATCTGCGGGTCAGCATCGTTCCCAGCCTTGACTTGGACCTCTTGGTGAAGGTCGTGCGCGAACTGTTCCAGATGTGTCAGTCCCTCAGCCATCGCTCCTCCGTTTCCGCTGCTTCACGACGCTGGTCATTTCAGCCAATCGCCTCTTGAGCGTGGCATCGCTCATTGAGAAGGCTTGGCACGCAGCGAGAGACAAACCGTAGTTCACGTCACCGACCCCGGTTGGCAAGTTGCGCTCCGCCAGCATCGGGAATCCACGCCGGACATGCAGGCTTGTCTCCGAACGTGCGACGTAGCCGCGCTCCAGATAGCGACCGACGTGCGACTCGATATAGCCTGCCAGAAGAAGACGGTCCTCAAACTGCTCCCGTGCCGTGGGTTCTGCGACCAGCTTGGCCCGGAGTGACGTAACCATGCCCGGGAGTGTCTCGACACCACCGTCACGCACATCTACTGCAATGACGTGCAGGATCAGCGTTGGCCAAGAACCGTAGTCGAGTTGCCGCTCACTGGTGATGCGAACAACCTGCGGTTGTTTGGCAAGCGTTGTCTTGACCTCGATTGCGCCATTTTCAAACTGAAAGTCTTGGTGGGCTCGCTCCGGCCCCTTCCAACCGGAAACCGCAGGGAATCCGAGACTAGGCAGCAGGCGATCGCGCAAACATAGAAGCTCGCCCCACAAGCCACGCTGCTGCTCGTCGGTAAGTCCCTCCGTAGACGCCGTCAGGAACTTCTGCCAGCGCGATAGCTGACCAATGAATGAGCGGGCTTGGTCAGCCGGAGTAAGCGATTCTGACACTCGTCTTGCCAAATCCTCTGCGAGTGCTGCGAACACATCGCCGAATCGCTCTTCCTTCAGCAGCACTCCAAAGTGCTCCATGCCGTCAAGTTTCAAACTCAATGGCTCCAGTCCCTTGCAGCGCGGCCATCGCCGCCGCGCGGGAACTGATTCGGCAGGCAACCGCAGCAACACAGCTCGCCGCCGCGATGGGAGCTCAATGGCCGCGAACAAGGGACACTCCGCCGTCGGTTGCGCAAGGCGCAGCAACCAGCCACCCTCCTGGACCTTGCCAGCAGCGATGTCCCGGTCCATCTTTGCCCACAGGTCATTAATCCTCATCGGCATAGTCTCTGTCCTGGAAGGTGTCCTGCCACACGCGGTTCACTCTGTAGTCCACCGCTCTTGCGGTATGGCTTGAGGGGAAGCTGAAAGCCAGTCCCATGAACGGCGATTCCGCTTGTGGCCATCTTCCCTCGGTGGGCACGACTGGATAGATCAACAGAAGGCCATGCGTACTCGGCCGCAGTTGCCGCGCAACCTCGCCGTTGATACGGACACGCTTGCTCTCGCTCCCTTCAGATGGTTTCCGGTGCGTAGACAAGCGTTCTGCTGCCTGACGCAGTGTTGCCTTTGGGTTCAGACACGCCTTCAGCAGCTCCGCTTCGTCGGCACTGAAGAGCAGCCCACCGTTCTCATCCGTTCGCTTTGCCAAGAGGTGTGCCAGCATCGCTCCGTCGAACGCGAGCTCAGCCAGGTCAAGTGCCTGATGGGCGGGGCTCTGGATGTTGGCATTGCGTGCCCTGTAGAGGGAGGGAGGTGTGTCACCAGCCCATGAGCCGTCTTCCGGCTTGCGCTCCGCTTTGCCAGCCCTGCAACCTCCCAGGTCACATGATCCTGCGTCGCCGTCCGTGTCCACGAGCGCGACCGTCCAGTTCACGAGTTCGCCATTGGCGGCCTGACGCCGGATGAACTCGATCATTTCTGGCTTCTGGAAACGCCAGACCTCTGACGCCACAGAAAAGTCACGAAGCAAACCGTCGACGAGCTGATCGGCCTTCACGGACTGCCATAGCCAGGCACCGGCACTTGGCGGCTTTGCGGATTTCGAACCTCCAAGCCCCCTCAGGAATCTGCCCACGACCTCCGCGTTGCTGCGCACAACCTCCACGCCGGTAACAAAGTGTGCAGTCTGCACGAGTTGGCCCGCATACGAGAGCCTCTGCGTCTGGGCGTGCGACATCTTGTTCATCGCAGTAACCAGGAGCCCGCCCGGATGCTGCCGAACACGCAGGCCATAGCGCCTCGGCGTGAGGCCCGCAGCCTTCATACGGTCAAATTCGCGGCGCAGCTCCACCTCTGCGAGCGTGATGTGGCGATACCAACGGCGGAGATCGTCCGTCGTGAACAACCGGCACAGATCCAAATAGCCAGGACGGTAGCCGAACCAGCGCCCCATCTGCATGAGCGTGTCGTACATCTGCGACGCACGAAGTAAATAACTCACCGAGAGGCCCTCCAGCGTGAGCCCTCGTGAAAGTTTGTCTCCGCCAACGGCCACCACCGTGAAGCCCTGTCGATGTGCGACGTAGTCGAGCGCATCGGTCGCGTGACGCGACCCAGCGCCGCAGCCGCCTCGATCGCGCTGGTTGCTGCCAGTACGGCGAGACCCAGTTCCTCTGCGAGCAGCGTGAAGAGGTCCTCGCAGTGGGGATCGCAGAGCGCCACCATCACCCCTGTGCGTCCGGCGGCAAGGCCCGGGAACTCTGCTGACTGGACAGTAAACGCCCGCGACGACAGCTGTCCTGGCCCGCGGGATCTTGCATGCACTGGCAGCTCGATCAGAATCGCCGGTGCAAGCGCGGGCTCCGACACAGCCGCATACACGCGAATGCCCGCCTTGGCGTCGAGCATCCGCAGGCGAAAGCCCCCCGTGCCGGGTGACGGCGGGGCCGAGCGAAGCTCCGACCAGGCGCTACGAAGCGGCAGGGTCAAGCGTCATGCTTGAAATATGTGCTCTCGGTGCCAGGCCACAGCCGCCTCATTGGGCGAGAAACGAGCGGGCAATGCCAGTTCGACTCCATCGACATCAACGAACGCCGCGCGTTCAAACGACGTACCTGCTAAGCGGCCTGTCATGCTGCGTCGCGATACCATCACGCGGAGGCGCTCGTCGAAGCCGATGATCCCTCGCCCGAATGCTTGGTGGTGAAGCAATGACAATGCGATCCCCTGGCACGGATGAGTACTTGATCCGCTCCGAGGGAGTCGCGCTAGCACGTCGCTCGCGATGATCAAATCGGGGTGTTGTATCCCCGTGATCGCACATCGATAGTCGTATGATGCAAGAACCGCCTGCCGGAACACTAGCGATTCAAGAGCCTCGCCATTGCCCGCGGCGCGCGCCTCTGGCATAAGCGCGTACTGGTCCAGTTCGCTTCGGCCGATCTGAGAAGCGAGTTGCTCCAAAACGCGTTGGCTCTCAATGACCGCCACGCTCCAGTCCGCCGCAAAGAAAGCAGCGACGTCCTTATCGCTCTTTGCGTAGTGCCTGAGTCCGTGCACGCCGCGCGCCATTTGCGCAGGATCGGTCGCGGCAAAATTAGCCATCTTCATCGCAACCGCATTGGGCGTGCGACCCACCGCCCGCGCGAATGCAGCAACCACCGGGTTCGTCCGGTGGAGACGCCCAAGCGCTATTCGTGCATAGAGGTTGTAAGCCGCCATCAGTTCATCGCGAGTCCACCGGGTGTCTTCAGTACCGACTATGACTGGCGATTTGGATGGAGAGCGGACGGGCAGAATGCCTGCGCGGGTTAACGCCTCGGCAACGCGATCAAATCGCATCGGATCGCGAGTCGAATCCCCGCGGTCTCCCTGCGGAACCCAGATCACCATGCCTTCGCGAGCGCGTGTGAGAAGTACACGGTACTTGTTCAGCGCATATCCGCGAGCGGATGCTACTCTCACAGCGTTCCACCGCCGCCCGTTGAACGTACGCGGCTCCCATGCGGAGAAATCTTCGTTGGGAGTCAAGTCGCCACCCCAGCACAGTCCTGCAAGATCAACCTCCAGGCCCTGACAGTCAAACTCCCGCATCGCCACCTCAAGTTGAAAAGACGAAGTGATCTCTCCTTTTGGGTCCAGAAACCAGCGGCTAATCGGATAGGCCCGATGGAATTCAGGACTCATCTCAAGCCCATGCGCGCGATGGCGGAGAGCACCGGAACTTGCCAGGAGTCCGGGTCGAAGGCCACTTTCCGAGGCATCCCGTAGCCAGCTCCGCGCCTCCTCAAGGTCTCGCGTGTAGGCGAGGCGGAAACCCTGCATGGATGTGATCACCTCATTGGCCCGATTGAAGTCAAGGCGAAGCAGCGCATTGACCCATTCTGTGAGCCTTTCGGCCCGCGGGCTTCGTACGCTCACTGAGAGGTGGAGCGAGTCATTCTCGCGAACAGTCAGATGTGGCGGCGGCACTTGTTCAAACAGGCGATGCTGCGCGACTGCGTCGCCGCCTTGCGTTACCGCCGATGAGACCAGCACGCGCCAGGGTGTTGTCCGCCCTACCAGCGCGCGCCCCCATTCCTCCAGCCCCGCTTCCCCGGTGTGGATCTCCTGGCCGCCGCCAACCAGCGCCACCACCACGCACCAATCGGGTGCCCGCTCCATGATGTCGAGCATCATCGCCGGTTCCGATCGGTCGAGCCCCTTATGCTTGGAACCCAGCTTCTGCGCATTCCATGCCCGTTGTGCCTCATCAAAGACGACCACATGTTCGTGTGGCGCTGCCGTTGGCTGCTTGACCCCGTACTCTGCAATGAACGCGTGGACACTCTGTACGGCTTGCCTGACCAACCGCTCTTGAGAGCGCTTTGTCATGCCGCGCCTTAAGGCGTCCCGGAGGAGTGCCTCTCGCAGCACTTGGACCAGCGGGCGGTTCCCCGACATGAACACGGCGTCGCCCTCCAGCCCGCTCGCGAACACAGGATCGTGAACCGCCACGAGCCCTACAAGCGTCTTGCCGGCGCCTGGGACCCCCGTTACGAAACAAATCGTGCGAGCCCGATCTTGCCGTGTTCGTTGCACCTCGGTCGAGAGCGCCTCAACGGTCGCTCCGAGGTTATCTGCATGAAACAGACCGAGCTCGCGTACAGATTGTTTCGCGAAGAGCCGCTGTCCGGCTTCCACGATCGACGGGGTCGGGCGATACGGACTTCGATCCCAAGCATCGCCGTTCAGATCAGAGAGCCCTAACTCCGCCCATTCTGTCGCCTGAGAAGCAACGGTCTGGAATAGCCCCTTCGCTCCTACACAGAACACTGCACCGAGACCAGGCGAAGCCTCGATGGCCGACTCGGTGGCCTCCGTCGCGACAAGTATGGCGGCAACTGGCCGCCCACGACTCACTGCGTGGAAATCTCTGATGTCGAGCGCATAGTCCTCTACCTGCCACCGGCTGCCACGATCGAAGGACGTCGCTCCGCATTTGAACTCAATAACGACTATGCCGCCACACGCGAGGATCACCGCATCGATCCGTCGATGCCGTCGTGGGATTACGTATTCCAGCAGCAATGTCCATTGGGCGGCGCGAGGGTTACGAGCAACCCAATTCTGTGCGGCACCACTAAGACAACCGACCTCGATCCGCCATGCGTCAATTTGATCTGCGCGAACATCCAGACCGTCCCACGCCGACCGTTCGGCCAATTTACCGAGGACCTCCGCACCCGGCGCAAGAATGAACTCGCCAAGTGGTGCTCGATACCAGGCGCTGCCGTGGCCAGGCGTGTCAGTTGTGGCCTCAGCACCACCAATGCTGGAATACTTCATGGTGGCAGGCTACCTCGCCGCGCGAGTGCGGGTGTCACTGGCACATGGGAACTCCCGAGCAAGGGAGGAACAGCGTTGCCGACCTGCCGATACTGCTCGGTACGCGGCCCCTCGAAGAAGTAGTTGTCGGGAAGAGTCTGGATTCGCGCCGCCTCGCGGACTGTCAAGCTGCGGCACTGCGTTGGATCAGGGTGAATGTAGTAGTGACCGTCCTTGCTGATATGGGAGACAATCGTCGTACTGGGCCGGGTAGCAACCTGCACGCGAAAGCGATCAGAGAAGTTGCCGCCATCCTCGAGCGCGGTACCCACACTTCCGTGATTGGGCAGCAGGTCGGTGGGAAAATGCTGGAGCGAGGGCGACCTGCCATGCAGCTCCGCGAAGCACGCAGCGTAGAGGTAGCGGAACAGATCAGACTCCATGTGGCCGCGGGTGCTGTGGTTGCATACACCGCCGAGCTTGGTGTCGCAGAACCAGGTCTTTGCGTATCCGGGTGTTGAGTCACCAAGGACGAACTCACCACCTCGGTCTGCTCGAGGTGGCTCGATGGCCAAGAGCGCTTTTCGCACCAAGTTGCTCAATGTGTCACTATCGGCCTTACGCGTTCCGACATTGGCCCAGCGACTGTCGGCTTGAGACCTCAGGCAGTGTCTCCACGCTTGAGGCGAATCAGCAGTCTTGGATAAGCCGCTTCGCAGATGTGGCAGGTTGCCAATCACGGACGATACGCTGACCTCCGATTGGGGCTTGAGCACCTTGGGAGCGACACTGAAGTCGTCCCTGACGCCCATCAGGATGACCCGGTGGCGAGCCTGAGGTATTCCAAACTTCTCCGCTCTGATCAAGGAAGCGTCGATGTCGCCGTTCTCGAACATCCGCTGCTCGACAAGGGAGTAGATGCGGTATCCGCCGGATGAACCTCGCCGACTGGCTCGTCCCTCCCTATGGAGTGCAGCATGTGGATTCCGAAGGTCTCCGAGAATCCGCTGAAACATGTGAACGTTTTCCAGCGTCGCGGAGAGCAACCCTTTGACGTTCTCCATGATGAAGACCCAAGGACGATGCTCTGCGAGAATCTGCAGGTACTCGACATAGAGCCGCTGGCGGATGTCCTGCTTTGCGTCGTAATCAGGGATGCCCAGATTCCTTGATCGCCCGGCTAGGGAGTATGCCTGACAAGGCGGGCCACCAATTAGTACCCAGCTCTCGTGCCGGCGGACAACACCATCGATGCGGTCTCGCACCTGATGCGATGGCTCACCGCCTGGGCCGAGCCTGGCATTCCAGCACTGCGCAGCCGCACGCGTGGCCTCACTGGGATGAGCATCGTACAGGTCGCTGCGCGAAAGTTCGCCCCTGAGATGCTTGTAGTAGCGTGGGGGCGCACCTGCTGGGAACTGTCGGTAGAACTTCCGCAGTAGCAGCGTCTGAAACGCGTGCTGCTCCATCTCTACGGAAAGAGCAACGTCAAAGCCAGGCCTGCCACGGCTGTCCGTGACAGCCGAAAAGCCCTCACCAAGGCCGCCTGGTCCAGCAAAGATGTCCACAACCTTGATCATGAGTGTCCTGTTGGACGCCCTCGCACCGGCTGTGACCGAGAGAGCCATGTGTCGATGAGCTGCTTTTGGAATCGCCAGTGTCGCCCGATCTTCCTGCCGGGAATCCTCCCACTCTGTACGAGCTTGTAGAGCGAGGACTTCGAGATCTGGAGGTACGCCGCCAGGTCATCGATGGTCATTACGGCAGGGGGTGCCGGAGCATGACCTTGAACTCGGGGTGAACGAGCCATGCAGTCAGTGTAGCAGTTTCTGGCCGTTGGTGGCGGTTGGAGGAGGGTGTCATTGGGTCTCCGTTGGCACCGCCTGACGGGTCCAGTTCCGGACCTCGCCGCCGCCGGCCTCGATCGAATCGGCAACGAGTTCCCGGATCTCGAAGAGGAACTCGTTGTCATCGTCATCCGGCATCTCGTTGGGAACCGGAGCAGCTGACTCATACAGCCTCACGATGTCACGCGCGCGGGGGACGGTTGAGCCCGGACCGCGATGCTCGTAGGCCGCGCGCCATTCGTTCGAGCGCTTCTCGATGAGGCGACGCGTCGCGAGGCTGTGGAGACGCGTGAACACCTGCTTCTTGATCGCGTCGATGGCCTGGATTCGCTGCTCTGCCTCGTCGTCCGCTGGGAGGCCGGACGACTGCTTGAGCGGGCTTGAGAGGTACTGACTGATGGCGTTCTGAAGTACGCGGATCAGGTCGGCGACAGGTTGGAGAGCGTCGTATTCATCGCGGTTCAACAGACCGACGTGCCGTGTAAGGGCTTTAACCCGGGCCCAGTGCTCCGACCTAGTGCCAGAACGTGATCCCATGCCCAATACACCACGCCATCGATCGTGGAACTCCTGCGTCGCGCGTTGGATCGCCAGGACAAGGTTTGCCACGTCGTACACCGGCCTGTACTCCACGGGAGGGGGCGGCGCGATGGACGCTTCGACGAGAGCCAGCATCCGGCGCAACTCTGCCAGCGTGGAACGCGCGCCCTCGCCGAGACGCTTCTGAATACTCGCAAGGAACACCGCTCGCTCGGGCAATAATCGGCGCATGGAGTGCTCGGCATCACGCCCGAGCGCCTTGCCGACCGCATGGATGGCGTTGTCCACGGAACTGAGCACGTGGTTCTTTCTCGCTGGGAGGTCGCGGAGGTTGTCGCCCTTGACCTCTTCGAAGTGCGTGAAACACATGATCAGCTTCGACTCGTGGCCGCTGGAAGCTAGTGATCGGAGCACCGCGCACGGTGCGGCCTGCATCGGCTGTGCCGCATTATCCACGAGCATGATGGCGTCGGCCAGGTCATACCGCCTCGTGATGGTGGTCGAAACACTTGAGGACGAGTCGGCGGTGTGCCCGATTCCGCGGCCATCCATGATCACAACCTTCGGATGGGATTCCACACGCCAAGGGGGCGTGAAAGGCCCTTCGACACGGATTCCCTCTACCAACGGCGTCAGGAGCCGGCCAAAGTTGGGCGCATAGTTGCTGGAGAATCGGTTCACCTCACGGATGAACGACCCGCGGTCATTGTGGGTCCAACGCCACAGTCGGGGCCAGCCGTCTCGCCCGCGGTCGAGTTCGCCATGCGGAAGGAACTCGAACCGCTGCTCCACGTCATCGAGGATGTCATCAACCAACTGGTGGAACTTGTCGTGGTGCAGCAGCTCCTCCTCGACCAGTTCCTCGAAGGCGTCCATGTCCTTGGCCGTCAACTCGGCGGTCTTGCTTTCGAGCTTGCTCTCAACTTCTGCGGCGATCGACATCCCGATGGCCTCGATCGTGTCGAGGTGCTCCTCCACACGGGCGGTCACAGCATTGCGCTCCTCCTCCGTGAGCAGGGATTCGTCGGACGCATCGATAAGCGGGGCATCCTCCTCGTCCACCAATTCGTCGCTGTCCGTCGCTGGGGGCAGCGGGGTTCCGAGCACGTACCTCAGGCGGAAATGCTGATCGGTGTGCTCGAGGAACCGACGCGAGACCTCCGCTCTCCCAGCACGCTGAATGTGGCGCGACGCAGCCGCCGAAACACAATCGGAGATGTACTGACGAACCTGGTCCTTCGGCATGAAGGCCACAACCGCATTGAACTCGCCGGGGCGCAGGACGACCTCGATGTCACAGATGGTTGTCTTGGCCGCGGAGGTCGAGGGGAAGCGTTCCGAGTCCGGATCGGTGCCAAGCAGTTGGCGCACGATCGTGGTCTTGCCCGCGCCGGTTGTGCCGATCATCAGCAGCTTCGCGTACCCCTGCGCTGCATCGGGCAAAGGGATCACACGATCCCGAGAAGCCCATGCGTCCGTCGCCTCGGGTGCAAGATCATCGAAGAACGCCCCGACCACTCGGTGATCAAACTTCAGTTCGGCCCGTTCACGGGCGGCGGGCGACCACCACTCCGGGTCGGCCAGGACTTGGTTCAACTGCTCGACCAGCGCGGTCGCCTCCGCCTCGTCCCGCGTCCCGAGCCCGCGCCGAATCCGTTTCTTGTCCTTCTGGTCCGCCGTCCGCACCACCGGGTGGCGAAAGATCACGCACCACCCGCTCCTTCCCTTGCTCAGCGTCGCCCGCGATGTCTTGTCCGCCATGCCGCACCTCCGTTGTTCCGCGTTGTGCCAGTCACAGAAGGTCGAAGCATACATGGTTCCAGGCCGGTGTCAAGCGGTTTCGGAACAACACGGCACAACATTTCGGTTCGGGTCTTGAGTGGGTTAGATCGAGAATGTCCCCGTCCCACCTCCGCTCGAACTCGACCCGCTCATGCTGCCCGAGCCGCTGCCGGAGGACGACATCGACGATCCGCTGGATTTGCTGCCGGAACCGGACGACGATCCACTGCGCTTCCCGCTGCCGGAGCCCGAGTGCGAGGAGCTGGCGGGCGGGGGGAGTGGTGGCTCCCTCGCCGTGCGCCCAAGCGAAACTCCATTTGTCGCTGTGGTGGGCGCAGGCACGGGTCAGGCACCAAGGTCAACACCTTCGCCGTTGCGACTGCATGGGCGCAACCACGGCATCGCTTCTAAGGCGTCGCGATCGTCCCCGACCCGCCGGACGATGAGCCGCTCCCTGACCCGCTCCCGCTTCCGCTTCCGGAGGAAGAGGAGGAGAAGGACGACGAGCCGCTGGACTTGCTGCCGGACGAGCCGCTGCCGGAGCCTGACCCGCTACCTGATCCCGACCCCGAAGCCGACCCGCTGGCCGACCCTGACCCCGAGCTCTGCGCCGTCTCGACCGGCATGTCATTGTGGACCCACACCCCCTCGGCCGAGAAGGTGTTCGTGCCCGGGATGTGGATGGCCACGGTGCGGGTGGGCGCATCGACGCGGTCCACCGTCTCCACGAGTTCCTCCGCCAGGCGCTCCCCGATCAGGTAGTCGCCCTTCTTGATGAACTCGGCCGAGGAGAAGCCCCATTCGTCGCCGCGACGGAACAGGAACGGGTGCTCGGGCGTCGCCTTGATCCGGCGGTTGATCACCACGAACCCGGTGTGCTCGCCGAGCTTCACGCTGGCCACGCGGGCCACGGTCGGCTTTGTGCCGCGCATGCCCCAGTGCGAGAGCCACTGATACTGCGCTTTGTACGGCACGTCCGTCTCAAGGCCCGGCACCTGGATCGAAGCGATCTGATCGCCCGGCTTGAGGTTCTCGATGGGCGTGAGGCGGCCGTCGCCCAGACGGATGAGTGTGCCGAAGAGCAGGCAGTTTGATCCACCGCCTCCGCCGCCACCCGATGAGCTCGCGCCGCTGCTGCCGGAACCAGACGATGAACCCGAACCGCTGGACGAACCAGACCCGCTGCTCGATGACCCGCTTGATGACGACCCCGACGACGAGGAGCCGCTGGAACTCGATGATGAAGACGAGCTACTGCTCGATGACGACGAGCTCGATGAACCGCTGCTCGACGACGATCCCTCGGATGAGGAACTGCCGGAGCCTGAGCCGCCACCGCCGCCGGTGGTCGAGGCCCAGACGGGGATGTAGAGGAAGTAACGGCGCGGTTCGTCGCTCACTTGTTCGCTCCCTCTTTGGGCTGATACCAACCGGCGGTGTTCATCGCCTTGCCGCACTCCGCGCCGGCCGCTTCCACTGCGTCGGAGAACTCCATCCGCTCGAACACGCTCAGCTCGCTACCGGGCGAGCAGTTAATAACCTTGAACCCCTGCTGATCGAAGTGAGGCTTCAGGGCCTCGAATCGCTTGTGGAGCGACTCATAGAGGATGTTGTTGTGGCGGATCGCCTGCGCTGACCGGTTCTCGTCGAAGGCGTACTTGCGGTCGCCCGCCATCTTGAAGTCGCACCCGAGCAGGTACACAGTGCGGAAGCCCAGGTAATGCAGCAGGTGCAAGGCCGCGAGCATGACGCTCCGCTTGCCCTTGATCCCAAGCGAGTCAGTGTGCTCGCCGTCCTGGCCCCAGTTGATCGTGTCGCTCTTGAGGAATCGGCTGTGATCGAAGTGGTCGCTGCGGCGGTAGAAGAGCACACCGGGCATCTGCCGGACCTTGAAGGCGCTGGCGCGGAACGAGCCGTCGGGGTTCTGGACGCGGAGGCGCTTGTCGAAGTGCGACACGGGCACGATCTTGAGGATGCCCGGGTCCTTCCAGCCGGTGTCGATGAAGCGGCCGGGATCGTCCACGCAGGTCCACAGCGTCGGGCGGTGCAGGGACCAAGCGTTGTTCACCGCCATCGTGACGATGCCGCGCCGGTTGAGCTGCGTCACGTCGATCTGGTTGAGCGACGGCCCCGAGAGCATCAGGAACGCTGACTTCCCTCGGTAGAAGTCGCACAGGGACATGGAATCGAAGTCGGCGGTGTAGAGCCGCACGCCGCTTCGCGCCGGTTTGCGTTGCTTCAGGCCCGCCTGCAATGCCGCGATGTCGCCACTGTTTTCACGCATTGTTGAACACCCCTGCGATGTATCTGGGTGCGCCCAGTCCCTGGCGCACCGTTCCTACCCGGCCAATCCGCTCCAACCACCACGCCCGGGACCGCACCGTCGGGTGCAGCCCCTCGCCGTTGACCTTCGTCTTGCTTTCGCGTGTGCAGATCGAGAACACGAACCTTCCGCCCGGCACGGCAATCCGACGCATCTCGTCGAGCACCTCGTCCACCTCCTCGGGGAGCAGGTGTTCGAGGGCATCGAACGCGGTGACCACCTCGGCGATCCCAGCCGAGAGCGGCACGCGGTGCATGGGCGCCACCATGTCCGCATCGGGGAAGGCGAAGTCCACACCCAGCCCGTCGATCCCAAGCCGGCGCAGGTGCTGTATAAAGAGGTTTCGGCCGCAACCGAAGTCCACCACGAACCGGGGCCGGGGGGTGAACCCCTGCACCAGCGAGTAGGCGTGCTGGCCGTGGTTGCTGGAGCCGTACCGCGTGCCTTCGAGCGCGAGGTACTTCTTCCGCTCGTGCTCGCGACGGGCCTCCAAGTCAACGGGGATGTTCGTATTCGTTTCAGACATAGAGCCACACCGGAACGTCGTACTCCACCAACTCGATTCCATTGAGAGCCTGGAAGCACCAGACCGTGCCGCCGCGCGTGTCGCGCTCGGCGGTCATCTGCACTGCCACGTTCTTCAGGATGGGCCGCAGGATCGGAATCGCGGCCTTCCGCGGGCAGTACCCCTGATCGCCGCCGGGGTTCTCGAGCTGCCCGGGGATGAACAGGGACTTCAGCGCCCCGAAGCCGTCCGTCCCCTCGGGGTCCTGGTCGGGCACGTCGCTGTGATGGCTCTCGAAGCGGTTGATCGCGTACTTGTCGGGATCGCCGTCGGATGACAGACCGTTCTCGACCTTGATGTAGCGCCCGAACGTCTCGCTCCCCGGCTCGCCGTCGATCGCGGCCTCGTCCCACGGGTAGCGCCAGCGGAACCGTTCGCCCTCGATCTCCGTCGCCTCGCCGAGTATGGCCACGATCTTGTCCGAGCGGGGACGGCCGATGTCCACGATGGCCCACTTCTCGCCGACGCCGTCCTCTTTCCAGAGGCTGTCTCTTATACACATCTCCGAGCCCACGAGACTAAGGCGAA
>ENA-ORBV01005413-ORBV01005413.1-microbial-mat-metagenome-genome-assembly--contig:-NODE-5413-length-23555-cov-7.760286_pt1 | contig 23555 bp, 16 predicted proteins | sample MGYA00237777_ERZ505514 | MGnify/ENA primary metagenome ERZ505514 (study PRJEB26160, sample SAMN06269048) | microbial mat metagenome | isolation source: Oligotrophic lake microbial mat | place... | reverse complement strand
TCCTTTTGTACAAGAGACCATAATTTAAGAACCTATTTTGTAAATCATATGAACCACCTATTTAACAAATGGTCTGTCCCTTGTACGTTGCGGCAAGTTCCAGGTTGGTAGCACCCTACGAATTCAAATGAACGCACAGGTGCTCGTTGCTGTAAGGTCAAGTTCAACAGAACACTAGGGTGACCTCCATAGCACTAGCCAGTAGTGATGATTCTGACAACCCTGCACTCTATAATTTGTTGAGATGCACTCTACACTCTCAAATCCAACAAGAGCTACAAAGACAATACATACTTAGCAATTTGACGCAAAGAGACCTGCTAAGTGAGACAGGAAGAAATCAAGTCATTTGCACGAAAATGGATTTTGTCAAAACTAGAAAAAATATTTGTGGTCACATTGCTTAGAACAAACATTTTTATATCCATGCAGAATGGGTTGAAAAATGAAGAACGAAAAGAGACGTTGTCAGTGGTTGTTCATGGCTACTGAATGCAGTGGAAATCGTTTTGTAAGAACCGGACCATGACAAGACTTTGGCATCGTTAGCAAACCAATCATAGACAGAGATTCTGTCATGCATTTGGAAGCATCCATGCATACATCATTTCAGAAAATCAAGAGTAGTCTTTTTGCTTCCACAAGTGGAAAGAAGGTCTCTCATTGATGATCTGAAAGTTCCAATTCCCATTTTTGGAAAACAGAAAAGCTTTGCCTTCAGCAAAGAAATCAGACTGCAGTGGTCTGAATGGTCACACAATCTCCACTGCGTATTACTGTAGTCAAATTTATTATAAGGATTGTTTGGGAATTTCCATCATTTTTGCTATTTGTTTCAATACACACACCTTCCACCCGGCCTTTTCTGGAAGCTCCTGCAGCGGATCCACCGGCATTTTGTTATCCACAACTCAATGCAAGCACGGGGAGGCACACACAACGACGACCATCGACAATAATCTTCGATTCGAAACAAAACAAACCTTGACAACATAATACAGTAGCATCATACAAACAACGAGGGAATCCCAGATTGTTTGTCGAGTCCAAAAGAACGAAAGAGAGAGAAAGAATTGAACCACAAACCTGAGTAGCTACTAGTAGTAAAAACACTATTATTTGAATCTTTCGAACGAGCGACCACAAACATGGCTAAGCATCACCCAGATCTCGTCATGTGTCGAAAGCAACCAGGTGTTGCCATTGGCAGACTTTGTGAGAAATGTAAGCGCCACTAGCTAATAGTACGGATTATGAATCGAGGCCCTTTGACGTTGTGACTGTGATGCTGTTGTTACCAACTTTTCTGACAATGCCTTGCTTTTTTCTTCTGCGAAACAAAAACAGGCGATGGCAAATGCGTGATTTGTGATTCCTTTGTCAATCCCAAGGAGTTGGTCCATATTTGTGATGAATGCAACTATGGATCCTTTGAAGGCCGTTGTGTCATTTGTGGCAATCCTGGCGTTACCGATGCCTATTATTGTCGTGAATGTGTCCAGCAGGAAAAGGATCGAGATGGGTGTCCGAAAATTGTCAATTTGGGGTCGACCAAAACAGATTTGTTTTACGAGCGCAAAAAGTATGGTTTCAAAAAGAGATAGTGCGTGGGGGGAGTTGCCGGTTTGTAGTATTGAGTTGCGTGCCGGTCCGGTCCGTGGTGGCTCAATGGATCCGTTACCGCCAATGAAGTATTCCTGCAGAAAAATCTGCTTTGTTGGAAGCTTTGGTGGCACCCGATCCAACCCAACCGGCATGAACGTCAACTCCCCCCATCAACAATGAGAAAATAATCGAATGTGTTTGTGCTCTGTTGAATAGTTTTGCGTTTGTAGGTAAATTGAAGCTCAAGTCTTGGTCGGTAACACAGGGAAAACTGACACAGGTGAGACCCTTTCAAATAGAAGCTAGACCTAGTGAATATAATATGTAAACAAGAAACTATTTAAAAAATCGGAAACATGAAAATGAAAAAAAATTGTGCACAATAGTCCCGGCCTGATCTTTGATTTACGGTTTACAGTTTTCGGTGATATGAATCACTGTTGGGTTGTTTTATTTTCCGTACGTGCCTCTTGTGATGAGGATGAACCTTGGAATGAAAGAATGATCCATCTTACGGTACTCGTAGTAGGACTTCACCGGGGATTGTCTGTCGGTGCGGTCTTGCACATAGCTGTTCCTACGGCATGGTCACAACAGGAACCATCTTCACTATACAGTTTTGGATGTGGCACCTCTGGGACGTCGATGGAAGGATATGGACGAATAGGCAAACCATGTCAGCAGTGTCTAGAAGAAATTCTCCAAGCCGCCGACTATTCTAATGGGAGCGCCAATATCATTGATTTTCTCTCAAACAAGAAGCTGCGTGCGCAGGTCCTCCGCTTCTCGCTTGGGGGTCGGTGGCGTAGCAGTGTGTGATACTCTCCTGCCTCCCGTAGCTTGGCATTCAAGTAAAAGTCTGCAGTTCTATTTGGCAACTCCTTGGCTGACAACCATAGCCCGGAAAAAATATTTTGTGTCAGGCGAGCCTGCTATCGTATGCGTCTTTTGTCTAGCTAGAGGGCAGAAATCAAGCGAATTTGTAATGTAAATTAAAATAAGTCTTAGCTATGAACTGTTTAGAGCACAGGTTGCTTCAAGACTACTAGTGTATAGCAACCCAAATCCAACTGGAAGGGCGTTGCGTCGTCGCAGAGAAGCTCGCGCTCTAGGAACATGCCACTAGGCAGTGCACTCTATGCTGGAATCGCACGTGGTACCGACTTCCTTATGAAACAGCGCCTGATGAATTGCACAAAGGCATTACGGCGCATGATCGTCGTCACAAACAAGAAATTCATCTTCTTAAATGGGTTGCCCCCAAAAGCCCCTTTCTTAGGCACAACGTGCCAATCCACTATTGGACCGTTCTGGCAGTGCTCGAATGGGAGTTTGACCAGTGCCATTTTCTTTAATCTCGGCAGGAGAGGGCGGGGCTGACAGCATGGAACGATTGTTTCGTACGACGGTAGGAGACTCGGGCAACACGGGTGCTCGACGAGCCCGTTGCTTGGGCATGATCAGTCTTGGTTTTGGATTTTCCTGCATACGTCTCATGGCGTTCTCGAATAGAGCAGAGTGTTGTTGATGATTAAGACGGGGCTGCAGTGAGAAAACATAGCCGCCAGAGTTGCCCTGGCCGTTGCCGACAAGGGAAGGTGCGTGCATCAACTCGAGGTTGTCCAACAAAAGGTTGTTGACTCGGCCCGAAGTCTTGTTGGTAGGAGTGGGTGTGGAAGGAGTAGAACGTTTCCTGCTCATCAAAGGAGGAGAGAGAAGAGCGGGCTCGAAACTGTTGAGTGTGGTCATCATCGTCGTTAGTTCCGCTAATTGATGTGCTGTATGAAGTAAAAAAAAATACTGTCGAAGCATGTAAATTTATGAGACGACGAGAGGACGGAGGCGAGAGGAAAGAGACGGTGCGACGTACCAGCGGTGATTGTTAGCAAAATAGAATGTTCCATGAAACTGGTTGACTGGTTGCATCCGAAAGCGCGCCAGGCAATAAAAAGACACCGATTATTTTGTCTTTTCTACGTAAATTTCTCTACTCAATCTACATACGAGATGGTATCTAGAACAATGTATTCTCACTTCCGAACACCAGGTTACAGTGGGGTGTAAAAGCGCCTGCGCTTCGTGATATCAGTGGGTCTTGGAAAGGTAAGTGTCATCGAAATTCCTAAGTGTCATTCGAATTCCTTAAAGCCGGTTCCACACTCTGGGTGCGGTACTGAAAAACTTGGGAACGACAGTGGTACTCAAATTATAATTGAACACGTGGGCTTAGGCCTCACTATAAAAGAAGGCTAATAAATTCGCAGCGGTACTCGTAGCCACTAGCTATTACTTCGAAGTACTTTTTCTACTCGCAGTAGATCGGTGTAAGGGCAATTACTTAGAGTAGCTCCTCCAAGTACGCGTTATACGGCTTAGTACTACTTGTACCTAGTTAGTAGCGGCTACGCCGTACTAGGTAGCTCGGGCTGGTAGTTGTGCGGTACTAATCTAGTCGGTACTACTAGTACTAAACTACAGTAGACCACCTTGAACTAGTCTACCTGTAGCAACTGCAAGTCTTACATGGTCTTGCAATAGAACTGTGTGCTAGACTAGCTAGTAGACTGCTGGTACTTACATGTCAGTTCCGCAATCCAGGCAAAGCGAATCGAGAATGGCCGCTTCGTCTGCTGGTAACTTGAGTTGCTTCGGTGGTGGTTGAACAGAAGTGATAGCACAGCCACCGCTGCAGTACTTAGTGCAACAGTGCCATTGGAAATGCTAACCACAGTAACCAGCCAACACGGGAGGCCATCCATATGGTTTCACCTACTACTAGTTAGAGGAAGCCCTCACCGTGGCTGATATCTAGCAGTAGAAGTGCTTGCAGAATTTGCCCTTCTACTACTAGTAGCTAGAGTCGCTCTAATATTCTCAAATGACTGATGTTGGTTACTGTACTTAGTGGCCAGTTGAGGTTGGCGGAAGGACTGAGATCACCTCAGAAAGGACAGCGACTTCGCTTGAAGCCGGGTGATCTCCTGTGGCCCCCAATTAGCCCGCACAGAAGCACCTAGCTAGCTAGTAGAAGTAGTAACATAGGACTGATAGGAGCCACTAACCCACTATGAAACGGTAGTACATGTGGTACTGTTTCCCTGGCACGGGATGGGACACAAGAACCTGCAGACTAGGCCGGGGAACGAAGGGTCACAACCACTGAAAACTACAACCCAGTGACGAAACAGGTTCTTTCGTGTTTGGGAAAACAAAACTTGCGGAACGCCGACAGAACTGAAACCACACCCTCGCCCCTGTTGTCCCTCAACTGTAAGATGCACACCAGTACCACAAACCGCAGCCCGCTCCCTTGTCCTCCTCGTTGTCACTCAATGGCACTGTACACAGAATGCACAGCGCAGCTTCATCTGAGGGGCATGCGTGCCATTCTCTTTTGTAGCGCGCCGTCGCCGGGCCCAACTACGAAGGTGCGGCTCGCTTGTCAACCTCGAAATTCACAGAGCCGAAGGATGCCTGCCCGAAATCTCCAAAATCACTGGACATGTGAAACGAGGAGCTCGCAGGATCAATATCCTCTGCTTTGGAATGCCCCAAGCTAAAGGCCCCATCCTTTGTCGGCTTTGATAAATGAAAAGGATCCGGCAAGCCGCTGCCGAAGGGATCACCGGAAGGCGCAATGTGGTCATCGAATGGGTCAATTTCAGCGGCGTTGAGAGAGAATGTATTGGGCCCATGCGTCATGTCCTCAAAGGCAGCGGTAAAGTCATCGTGTGGTCCTGTAAATTTCTCATCCGCTGACGACGATGAAACTGTGGGAGGGGTTGTGACGGAAGCATCCAGATCCCCCTTGTCGGTCATGTCAGCAGCGTCTGGCAGGTCGATTGGCGAGTCTCTCGTTCGTCTTCTACCATTACCGCTACCATTGGAAGATCCGGAACCATTCGATAAGTGTCGCCTCGGTTTACTGCGTCGGCCTTTTCCACTTTTTGCACTTCCCAAGGATCCTGCTCCCACGGACATGGACGAGGATTTGTTGTTTTGGAAGATGTCCTTGTTCTTTTTATCAATGGAATCCAGATTGAGGTGACCAACGGCAGCATTGGCAGCAGAACCCAGTGCCATGGACTGGCTCCGACCTTGCTTCTTCGTTCGGCGCGGTGATTTTGTCACGCTACTACTGTCCCCTTTCAAGGATGTGGCTGATTTTTGGCGCCGTGGGCTCTGGGTCAGGGTGGGAGAGTCTGGCCGACTTCGTTGTGTCAAGGATCTCTGAGAGGACGACATTTTTCGGGCGGACCCTGTTCGCGACATATTTCTGTCGGTCGACAAGGATCGCACCGACGTGGAAGCTCTCCGTTGTTGCCGACGTTCATCATCACTACCAGCTGACGAATGGGCCTTGGTCACACGCAGATTTCGTGTACTACCTCGTCGGGAACTGCCCGCTTCCCGAGCGCTGTGGCTCATGCCGCTGCTGCTGCTTCGGTGATGAGACGACGACCGATTCCGTCGTCGCGAGGAAGTCCCTTCCTGAAGTCCAGAATCATCCAGGTTGGAAGAAGCGGTTCTTCTGCGGGTGCTAACCTCCACGTAACTTCCTCCTCCCATGCTACGACGGCTTGCCCCTTTCCCGCCACTCCCGTCCGACGGCATTCGACGATGTGCACCCGCGCCCTCGGAACGACTCATTTTGTCCAAGGAGGAGGAGGATCGATTATTCCCATTGGTACTACTCATATAATTTCTCTTGCTGCGTGTCCTTCTGTGTTTTTCATGATTCGAGTCCCCAACACTATTGCAAATCGTGGATGCTTCGTCCGGCTCATCCCCATAATCGAAATCTTCATCGTAGTCATCGTAGTCATCCTCATCGTAGCGGTTGTTGTTGTTGTTGTTGTTGTTGCCGGATCCGTCTTTGAGCAACACGGACTGCGATTGTCCATGGGAAAAGGCATTATCTACCGTAAGACTTAGGACTTGTTGTTTTGGTTGTGCCGCATCCCTAAGCACAGCAGCTGTCGCAGCCGCGCGGTTGTTTTTGGTAGTCGTCTCTTCGGTTTCGTGCGTTGCCATGGTCAAGATCGACTGCGAATCGGACGAAACTCGTTTTCCACCGGGAGCCGTGCTATTGGTGTGAATGGACAAATCCAAGGCTTGCAAGGATGGCATGGAAGATTCTAGATCCCGAAACGAATCGACACCCAAGGGTATACTTTCTCTGATGTTTTTGGGAGTGTTCTTGTCTTTGATGGAAGAATGACGAGTCGCATGATGATGAGGCTGTGGGTGATGATGTCGTGGGTATGGCTCGTCGGTCAAACTGGTTTGGCTCTGACTCAAGTCATTACTAATATTGCTACTAAAACCGGCCGCCATGGACCTGCGCCGGGATCTGCCACTCCCACTGCCACTCCCGTCTCCTCGGGTTGGACTTGTTCTTCTACCATGAGGATGAGGATGATTGTTGCTATTGTAATTTGGTTTGGGCATTACGGGCGGTACTTCGGGATCGGCCGAATGAAGACGACGAGGAACGTGAGGAACGTGCGGATGTGGAGGATGAGGTTGGGGCATGGCGTCATCCGAGAAGGCTTTTTTCAATCGCGTCGCCGTCGCCGACCCTTCGGGTCGACTACTACTTCTACAACTAGCAGTTGGCGCCCCCACCGCCACAGACGCCGTCATGGAATAACGACGCCGCCCCCTGGGCGTCATGGCGGATCCCTGCTCAAAATGTCGAGTGTCCACTTCGGTCGCCGCCAAGGATTGTCGACGAGAGGATCGGGGGGCTTTCAATAAATGCTGCTGTTGTTGTTGTTGGTGTTGCTTTTCGTGCAATTTGGTTTCATCCGCGACACGACTGATTAATTTGTACTTGTCCTTGTTCGTGGCACCACCCGGTGTTCGAGGTGCTACGACGTGTTGATGTCGAATTTGTTTGGAATTGTATTGCCTTAAGACGTCTTGGGCTTGTCGTAATTTTTGGGTGTAGCGTTTTTCGGAAATTTCTTGGGGCGTCATCTTTTTTTTACTATTGGCGGTCGTAGTACGAAGTCTCCCACTCCCACTGCCACTGTCGTCGTTAGCTGCAGTGTTGTTGTCGGGAGAATACTCGGCAGGAGGAAGACTCGCGGTGACGCTGTGTCGACGACGACTTCCTCTAGCAGTCGTGCTAGTCATGGTAGTAGACGAATGCAAGTAGGCCGGAGTGGAGGTGTCCGTTATGAGTCTTGAAGACGATCCTTGTAGCATGGAGGCTTCTAAACGGTTGTCGACGGACATGCGTCGACGGTACCCACCCGCACTGGACTTGCTCATGCCTTTAGTGGTGTTGCGACGGCTGCTGCTACCATCTTCTCTTCGCGATGACATTCTAGATTGAATACGACTTGATTATTTTCAAATTTTGGACACCCAGCTAGAGTCTTGTTATTCTGCACCCCTGGAGAACTAAAGTTTACTGCTGCTACTACTACTAATAACCCCCCACGTTTGCGCTTGCTGCTATAGCTTCTTTCTACTGAATTTTATGTTTGTTTGTTGCTGATGTCTATTATGGATTAGCATAGAAGGTGCGTGAAGCTTTTGTTATTCACCCTTCGTGTCTCCACTTCTGCGTGTCATGTGATTTGATGCTTGCTTTTTTGTCTTGTCGCGCGACACCAGTGATTGGTTCGGTTCATTTCGATAATTCATTCACCAATCGACTCAATGGTTGCACGAAGACATCGCGTCAGTCGCCGCACTTCCACCAGATTAATTACTGCTGCCAAATCACGAACCGACTAGGTTCCAACCCAAGACTGCAGAATTAAGGATGCCCAGTCACATGACCCTCCTAACTAATAAGTTTAACGTTCGAGAGGACGTGTGCGTCTCGTGAAAACAATAGTTGGGGTAGAATTTTTTTAGGGTGGTGACCGGCCAGGAACTTGATCATGCCATCATGATCATAGTATGCTCAGTCAGTGTAGTCAGTGCAAGCTAGATAGCTACTTCTACTAGCTAGCGAGTAGAGCCAAAAACCGCTGCAGTAATTAGCAGTGTTTGATACACAGTAGCAAAGACAGTATTCCATCAGCTCATTGGCGACCATGATCAGTCGCTCCCTCCATCGTCCATGCGCATGAATTGTTAGCTAGGCGAAGAAGATGAAGATGAAGCACCATCTGTGACTGACAAAGTCAAGAAACTTGACAAAATATGTTCACGTTTACTGGCTCTCTCAAATCCATGGGTTACACCGGCTTGTACCTTGATAGAATCCTAGAAGCGTTCAAGACTATAATTATCGTGGGTCAAAGATGGCATCGTCCATTGTTACTACTGTTTTCACTTTAAATGAGACTAATTTGGTTGTGTTCAGGTTTTGCTTACTTTTTCAAAACGCGATTTTCCAGGGAGCCTTTGACAATGAGTGTTCGCCCATGCATATATATACTTGAAGAGGATAAGAGTAAAGTTGCCAAGTTCTATTTTCAGTCTTCCCATCGGAACATAAAGCTCATTGGAGGCATCTTTGCTCCTTTCCATCGGTCAAAAACGCTCTGACCATCACAATCCCAACCCTTTGCGGTGTATATCCAGTCGAGGCGATGCAGTTTCGTGCCTTCTTTTCGGTAGTATTGCACTTTGTGTTCGTCATCTGAGCGATCTGAAGCGTCCTCATCGGTTGTATAAATGATCGCGAGCCCGTCTACTGCCTCTAGATTCTTTGTGAATAGAGTATGTCTGTAAATCGAGTATTCGGCTTTATATTTTTCTTCCCCATAGTACTCGCCGTTGACTCCTTCCTCGGAGCATCCGAGAAGCAAGATCACCCCCCACCCTTCGTAGTTGGCATCACTTGGCAAAAAGGGGTCTTCGAAGGGAGTGTCTGTTTCAATTTTATGCTTCTTTGCTTCTTGCTGGTACATCCAGTAGGCATGCCAAGCCAATACTTTGAGTTCTTCAGCACAACCAGCCTTGGCCGCAGAGTAAATAGCCGGGATAAAATGTTGGCGTGAACCATACGACATCCTTTTGAAGGCCAATTCCCACAGCATTCGTTGAAGGCCCGGAAGCAGCAAAAAGTCCGCCGCAACGGTCAGTCGAACAAAGAAGCCACAAGACTTCTTCAGCTTCGCCAGGTCGTCGGATAATGCCTCATTACGACGAAAACCATAGCGTTTAAGGATATCATCAGCCACAGCATCCGCGTAACAGTACCTCTTGATTGCTTCGAGGACATCCGCCTCAAAGTGGAGCCTAGCAGTGTCAGAAGCTAGCTCGCCATAGAAAGCAGCCTTGAAGTACGTGCTCCGTGTTGCAAGGACAAGCTTGTGAACAGGGATAGACGATCCGTCGCTGGATACTAACGTTGCGTCGCACAACTCGTCGCCACTTTGGAGGAGCTCTTTGAAGTTATCTTTGATTGAGAAACTCATCTGGATTGCTAGTTTTGTTTGGGCTCCAAGCACAACATTGTGAAGGAAAGGCTTTCGCTCGAGTCTAAAGCTCAACATGAAACGTGCACAACATGAAACGTGGGACTGCTCTTCCACGGTGTGCTCTGGATGCGCAGATGCTCGTACAGTAGCCCAATTCTCTATTGATTTGTAGCGTTGAAGATACAGAATGATGTCACGTCCCAGCTATCGTTTTTGGACCGACCGCACAATGTAGTACCTACAGTTCGAGCTAGTGACTAGCTAGCTAGTAGGCCCACTACTACTAGTATGGTAGGGACAACATAAAGCAACTAATCCTTCTCATGAACCGTAACCTCAACTCTAATGTGGATATGACTGCTGAAAATTGGAATCCTTTTTTATTGTTGCGACAAGAACCCTACCTAATCCAAGCAGTTCCAACTGCAGCAGCATATTCAATACAATCATACGATAACAGCACCATTACAATACAATATGACTCCTAATCGAAGAACTTTTGAAAGTTGTCCAAATGCTGTATTTGCCATTTTCATGGGGGGTTCTTTCGCCATTTTCTCATGGACGATTTTGCCGAGCGCGTTTTATTTCTCCTCCTTGGCGACGGTCTTGTGCGGATTTCTCTGCGGTGTTCAAATGGTTGGGTCGGTGTGTGAAATTGGGAGGATTGGTGGAGATTGGCAAAAGAACCCCTTTACAGGAGAATGGAGCAAAATGGAATAAATGTGCTGCCAAGAATATCGAAGAAGAGAAAAGAATGGCCGGGATCATAATCAGAGAAACAAAACGAGGACTGGCAAGAAAGGAACAGGCTAAGACTTAAAATGATCCGCATAGGTCATGGGTATGGCGTGGTGAGCAGCGAGATCGTTTGGGTGGAAACCTAAAAACCAAACTCAATTTTTTGCTTGTTCCAAGGTGAGGACGACTAATCAGAGATCTGCCCATGCGAAAGGTCCATACAACTGCCCTGGTGTTCTTTTTTTCTCTTCTAATGAAAATGAGAGCATTTAATGCGTTTGTATATGGAATGTTGCATTACTCTGGTTGGCTCCAAGGTGGTATGTCAATCAAGGGAATTACCCCGGGTCTTCCCGATATCAGCAGGCTGCCTTCGTATTTATTTCCAGAAGCTAAAAGATCCTATATTTTCAAACCTCCAAAGTTTGATAGGCAGCCTTTGCTGAGTCCATTCTTTGTTCTAGCCAGATTGGGCCCCCTGTGCTGTGCATGAGGTCAAGCAGCGCTCAGTGCATGCCTAGATAAACTGAAGTAAACTGTGAATATTTGATGTCTAACTTTTTGCTTAGAATTTGCGCCATGCTCTTCACGGTAGTCCACATTACTTTTCATTGTTGTGCTAGTAGCCAGGTTTTACCGCTCGATGAAAAAATGAATTTCCTTCCATCATCATTCTCAGTGCAAATTGCGTTGGTAGTTTTACTCCCACGTTTTGGCTACCACCTCCACATCTTCTTCGGCTCCAGTGGCGTAGAAGAGTTTCTTGTCTTTCAACGCCGGATTTCCACCCACACCCAGTTTCTTTTTGAGCATACCCGAAACAAATGCGAAAGCAAGTTTTGGGGGTACGACATTGAATTTTGGTTCGGGGACGGATGCAGGATCCGCTGCACACTTGACTTGTGTCTCTGGAACAGGAGTCGCAGGCACATAGGGCGTGGTACCATCCGAAGCTTTCACCACTCCATTTCGAATAATGGGAATCCAATTGCAGGGAAAGGCAGCACCACCCGAAATCGTCACGGCAGATCCACAACATTTGGTATACACACGAATGTTACCACCCGTGTCTCCCACTTTAACGTAATTAAATTGGTCATCGGTCAAGTCGTCGGCCTCCACCACATCCACCAAACGAAACAAGGCGGCTCCGACTCCGCCACCTTCCACAACAGCACTGGTTCCGTCGGGGTACTTTTCGGAAATGTGTTTCGAGGCCGCCAAACAGCTATGACAATGGCAGTTGAGATTGAGCACGGGTTCACCGGCAAATTTGATTTGGCATTTTCCACATTTGCACTTGTAAAGATACAGGGGTTCCTTCTTTGCTTCTGGAGCAGCTGCAGGAGCAGCAGGAGTATCAGTATCAGGAGACGACATGGTAGAGCAGTAGCTGAAGACTAGAAGACGGCAGGGAGCGCTAGACTACGATACCAGAGATAATGAGTGATAAAGCTACTCGAGGACCAGCTTGCAGGTTGTTTGTTGTCGTCGTCGTCTTTGTCGTTGGACGGCTTGGACCACAAAAAACATGGATTTAAGGACTCGGTGGTACAGGTGCACGCATTGGGTTCTTCCAATGAACAGTATGTATCATTCATTGAATCTTCTTCGAAAGATACGCGATCAATCACGAGTATATTTTAAACACGGATTCCTTTTCGCACACAAAACACACTCTTCGATCTTTGTTGCACGGATCATCATGATCACCACTAGCTACTATGGAAGACAGACATCGCAAGTAAAGCAATACAAACCAAAAATAGATTCTTGTACGACTCTTTCATCATTTCCATACCATGTCAGACAAAGAAGATTCAACCTGCTTTAAATTCTCAGATATACAAAAACATAGTATCCTCGGGACAGGTGCGTTCGAAGCCTCCATCGCCCTTTTTTTGCTTTTCTACTACAGTAGTACGCTGAGTGAGTGGTGTCTCCCTCTCATTGATTTCCTCCACTTCCTGTAAACGCTCTTTTTCTCAACCATAAAAAGGAGAATTGGCCAATGTGTTCATTGTGAGCCACAAACCCACGGCCAAGACGTACGCCTTGAAAATCTTTGACAAATTGCATTGCATCGAACATACGGCTGGTTTTGACGCTGTCAAATCGCTCAATCGAGAAGCACTCATCCTCAAACAAATTTCGAGTCCCTTTATTTTGCAAATGTATCAATCTTGGCAAGATACCAAATCGGTATACTTTTTATTGCCTCTCATTCAAGGAGGTGAACTCTCCAAGAGGCTTTATGATTTTACGGCCGAAAACGACAATCGAGAAGTGGGATTGCCCCCGGAACATGCCCTGTTTTATTCCGCCTGTATTTCCGAAGCCCTAGCACACATGCATGAGCGCAATATTGCCTATCGTGATTTGAAACCAGACAATGGTATGTGTTTATATTATTCACTGCGTCTATCGACCCATCGGCCCATTCCCTGTGTGTGGGTTTGTTGGGGCAATACATCACTATCTCATCAAACTCCTTTTCGTCTTTTGTGGTCTTGTTTGGAAATACGCAGTCATGATTGACAAGGACGGCTACTGTGTCTTGATTGATTTGGGTTTCACAAAAGTAATAGAAGACAAAACTTTCACGATGTGTGGTACACCAGGGTAAGGTCAGCCAATATGCAAAAACAACTCCCAGTTCTTGAGTTTGTTGGCCACAAGGAAACTAACTAGTCACAACATGCAATTCTTGCTCGCCCATACTGTATCTACCCGCACTGATACACACATACATACGTACATACATACCAATTCACAACTATAACAACCACCACAACAACAGCTACGTTGCTCCCGAACAATTGAAATCAGGACATCGTGGTGGAAACGTCTTTAATGGACACAATAAATTGGTCGATTGGTGGAGCATGGCTGTTGTACTGTACGAATTGCTACGAAATCGAACCCCCTTTCAAGCTCCGGGAATGCACGACTATGATACACAAGATGCCATCATGATTGCCGATTATCAATGTCCCGCGTTTTTTCCAGACGTGGCCAAAGATTTGATTGATTCCTTGTTGGTGGTGGATGTCACGAAACGATTAGGGTATGCGGCCGAACCAGGGACGAGCAATCATCAAGCCGTATTGAGTCATCCATGGTTTGCTCCCATTGACTTTGAAAAGTTACGGAACAAGGAAGTACCGGCTCCCTGGGTTCCGAATCTCAAGGGTGATTTGGATACCCAACATTTTTATGAGTACAATGAAAAGGACGAGGAGTATTCGCCGTATCGCGAATTGAAATCAGAAGAACAAGAGGAATTTAATCAATTTGATTGGGTCGAAGACGACGAATAAAAAATTGAAACCAATTTACGGAAATGGCGTAGGGATTCTCCCTTTCTGTTTGTACTGCAATGCAAAGTATGCCAACGATAGCGCGTCGCCAAGTCAACGAGGCTACGGTTCAACCAGCTTAGTTCGACACAACGACGACACGACACGACACGAGGAAGTCTCCAAATTTTACGCCAAGCGAAGTCAATTGCTGGGATTGGGGAGCCTACAATTTAGCCGTATTGATACATTTGAGCTTTTAAGACGTACACTATCCATTTTTCTTAGTTTAGTTTAGAAGCGGGGTTTGTTCGTTGACTATATGTAGTGATTGTTGTTGTTGTTTCTCCTCTCCAGCAAGCAATGGGCGATGGTGAAGTCAATCTTGTTTGGCATTTTCGCTACTAGTTGTCTCTGTAATGCTACTCTCCCCTGGTCGTTTCTTTTCTTCGCCCTTGTCCAGTCGTTCTTGAGCACAGTTGCGAATAATTCTCCAAAAATCATTCAAATAAAACAAGGAAATGAAACGAAACAATCCATTGAGTGCTACTTGCGTCACGGCATCTCCCAGTGACGATACCGGACTCATTCCAGATGTCAATGCCGAGAGCATCCACCCTTCAAAGCTAAAATACACCAAAAAGGTTGGATTGCTACCAGACGCTGCCGATACCATTTCATGGGCAATATCCTCCGCCTTGGCCAATCCTGCATTTTCGCTGACCAAACGTGTTTCATGAGGCTTAATTTTTTCTTCCTCTTGGAAGCCAGGAGTGTCGGTATCGGGTGGAAAGGCCACTTGAATGTGAATCTCTGGTTGATCACTCAACTCGGCATGCAAGACTTCGGCAAATCCACGCAAGGCAAATTTTGTGGGGGAATACGCGGTATAGCCATACACACCCAATTGTCCTGCCATGCTGGAGGTCAAGACAATCGTTCCTTTTGTCATGAGAGGCAAAAATGCTTGCACCGTGTAAATGGCTCCGAGTTGATTGATTTCGGTAAACTGGGCGAAGATCGCCGACGAGACGTGTTCAAAATAACCCGGGTGGGCTTGTCCAGCACAACAAAATAAATAAATGGTGGCAGAACTTTTCTTGCTTTCCTTCGTTTTGTCGTTTTTGTTGTTGGAGAGTAGCAATTCTTGGGCCGTGGATTCCAACGACGCGGCATTGGAGACATCGACCGATCGAAGGGAAATAATCGTGGACGCCTTACACGTGGCTTTGGTGCTTTCCAATTCCTTGACTGCCTTTTCCAATTTTGCCTTGTTGCGGGCTAAAATGGTAACCTTGGCCATGCCGCGCTTAATACAATCGTGGGCAATCGAAAGACCAATGCCACTGGAGCCACCACTGATGATGGCGTGCTGTTCTTGTGTGTCTTTGTCGCTTTCGTCATTGTTGACAGCAGCCGAAGGTGCCTCTGAAGCTTGGAATTTTAGCAATGCCAAGGAAGGAAGGGACAAGAGAGCCACGATCGGTGCTGTCACAACCAGCACCAGCAGGCTTGGCAAGGCCAAGATTCCTGCGGCTGCGATTTTGATCATTCCCATAATTACAATTTGATTTCTTCTGTCGAAACTTTTTCTACCTGGCCCAATCTATAAGGCCAATAAAGATGATGTCGTTGATGGACGGTGCGTGCTGCTAGGTTATTTATTACCTGATAATTCAATAACTAATAATTGTGTTGCCGTCGGGACTTGGTTTGGTGGGCCTTCAAATGAATTTATGAGTGAAGAAGCACTGGCTTCGTCATTGCCGCGATCCAGTTTTTATTGCTGGGTTTGCTTGCACAGCACAGTCAGCCAAATGTGCGATCTTGCTGGTTATCCACCATACTTTAGGCAAAAAGTACCCGGTGCGTTTGTACTAGTATTTTCTCTAGCAACTTTTGCTGTCCCTAACTTTGTTTATAGCAACTACTACTTTAGCTAATACCGTAGCTAATACATTACTATAATTCAATATGCAGGTGGATTTTAGCTGTGGTATACGGGAACTAATCTTTGGGGCTTTGGGGCCCAATGTGACGACGGAGCAAGACTGGCATCATGGACTTTTTTTAGAAAAAGATAAATAGATACTTTTAGTACTTTTTTGTTAATCCACCCTACCCTGTCTAGCTTGTTGATTTTTACCTTTCCAAAAGAAGCTTAGTTGCTGTTTTAGTAAAATGTTTTATTTGGCAGGAATCGCTTTATGGGGCTTTTTTTTAAGGCGAGGCGAGGCGAGGCGAGGCCGACGGAAGCACACAGTCTAGTAGCCACGAAATCGTTTGTAATCCGGCTCTACAAGTACTTCACAACTAGCTAGTTTCGGACCAAAATGAAAGCACAAGGGAAAAAAGTTGAAGGCACAATGTGTGATACTTTGTTCTTCTATTTCAGGTTATTCCTGCGTGTCTTGATCTCAAGGATTTCTGGATGCTTTTTGCTAAAGCTTCTTCTGCGTCTTCTTCTAATACCCTTCTAATATCCACAACCCCGAAACATACTAAATGGAAGTCTGACCCACCAATGCGTACTCAATTCAAGATATAGTTGTCGTTTGTAAATTCTATGACAATGTATTCAAATTATACCAAAAGAAGAATCAATCCAAATCGATTTTTTTTCTTCAAAAGCGATTGAACGAATCCAAAGCACCACTGACCCCAGCACGACTACGCTTGCTTTGCCGTCTTCCCGAGGAGGAGGACCCTCTTCCACCACCTCCTACGAAATCCTGTCCATCCGGCCAACCACGAACGGATCCACCACCACAAATCAAGGCTGGATTATTACTTCCGCCGGGTCCTCCGACACTGGACAAATCGGCCTTTTGGGTTCGCTCCACCACAAGTTCCTGGTACTGTCGCTCCGACAAGAGCTGCGACAAGACATCCTGTTGTCGTCGTTCTTGTTCCAAACAAGCCTCTTTCAATTTGCTGGTATGAAAGCTCTTGAGAACTTCCAACATGGCCGCTCCTTGTGACAGCGGAACATCGCGTGGACGACAAGGAGGACCATTGCGAGACGAAATGAACAAGGAAGCAGATTTTTGACACAAATTTCCTGCCACCACGCGAGCATAGACGCACGCCAAGACCACTTCCTCGACTTGCCGCAAGACGGACTCGGACGGTGGTGCCGCGGTGGCGGCAACGGAAGCTTCCAAAAATCCGAGTTCCACTGCCAGAGTCTTGTAGGGGACCAAGAACCCTCCCTTGCTAGCAGCCGCCTTGCTGTTGTTATTCTGAGGATTGCTGCAAGCTTGCTGCACCAGCGTAATGACAGTCAATTGGCGCAATTTGTAAATTTGAGAGTCGGTCAGCGTCAAATACGTGCCGGCGGCTGCCTTGTGGTAATCCCCGTAGGTTCCATACGAGAATAAATCCAACGTCCGCAAAATGGATTCTCCTTCGGGACCCTGGCATCGAGGTTGAACGACGCTCTTGATTTCATCAAAACCAGCAAAGACTTTGGGATCCGACAAGGCTTTCAAGACGACGGTACGAATCGTGGACACATTGGCTTGGGCCGATTCTTGGGCCAACTCCAACAAGGGCCGCAAGGCCTCGTCCGTGTCTAGCAATACTTTGGTTTCTTCCATACTTAATGTTTGCGTTTATTATCGATTGTCCTTGCTTGCTTGTCCTTGACTCTGCTAAAACTGTACAACGTCAGTTTAGTTTATTAAACGACAATAATGGTTGTCTTCGTCCAACGATGGCGGGTAGGATACATGCAGCTTTCGGCTTGCTCGCTGTCGTGATGGAGTGAGTCAAAAGCTGCATGTTTCCCTTGCTGTGAAGATTTCCTTATCGTGGTTGTTTGGCACAATTTGGAGACAGTGTGCGTGTTATGGAAATGTTTCTTTTGCTACTAGCTTTTGTTCCCTGTCGAGGACTGAGACGCAACTACTACTAGCTAGCTAGCTAGATCTAAACACCACTACTAGCTACTATAAGATCTCACCATACTACGGTATTGATAGGAACAAATAGGGTTGACTGCGATGCTGACCCGATGAAGCCATGGCGTGATGATAGTTCTTGCATCATTGCTGAAGCAAGCCAAGATCATTTATAATATGTGAGTAAGGCTGGCGCAGGAATGCTGTCTGGGCGGTAGGGGCGGGTAGTACTGCTAGCTAGCATGCAGAGCCTTAGTGGTTGCTTTTGTCGCTGGACTGTGTGGGATGGAACCTGGTCAACAGCAAAAAGAAGACAACACGAACAAACAATGCGTCAAAAATTAGTATACAGAATACTATGAATTACTGTTATGAATAAAATAATAAATTCCCTGTCGTACTGTCGATCAGCACCTTTTCCTCCTCGCATCATGGCTTCTCCTTCTTCTTTGAGGACCATGGATGAGCAGCGATGGATTGAGCGATAAGAAATAATAGACAATATCGACGCGATGTTTTTGGGAGACAATGGTTTCCACCAATTTCTGACGGTGACAACCTTTATGATCCAGTCGAAATGCTCTCCGATCCAATTTGTTGAGATGCGCGTAGAAATCTATCTCTGGAATGCGAATGCGCCGTTGCGTAACCGAATGGATCAAATCCACGTGGAGAAGGGACTCATTGACCTTCATCATGTCCAACAAGGCCTTGTAGCTCCCTCCAAAGTTGTTTTGTGGTGCAATGTCACCGGCAACTTGAAGCGACAATTTCTGGAGTGTCGTATTGCTATAGTGCAAGACTTGAGCCAGCGGAACAATGATCCAATCGACGAGGTCGCCTGAATGGCCGTCGCCGTCCTCTCCACGATTGTTGTCATCCCCGTCATCGTCGTCATCATCATTATCCGCATCGTCCAGACTTTTGTCTCGTGTCATGTGCAAATCCAGACTCTTCAAGGATGTATTGGTACTCAACATGACGGATAATTCCAGTGCCGAGATGGGACTGCATTTGACCCACAAGGTCAAATGCTCCAAGGCCAAGAGCGTGGGAGGTGTCAGTGCTGTAAAAATAGCTGGTGTCAACAAGAGATCCATACTGTAGCGCTGACGAAGCTCGGGGTCTCGTTCTTCTTGTTCCAATCGACAGTCTTCCAAACGAAGAGTCCGCAATTGCAACGGAAGATTTCGTCGTCGATTCATCCAAAGGGGATTGTTATTGTTATTATTGATGCATGTGTCACTATTGTCGTCGGCTTCAATCCCGCTGTCGGAACTATTGTCGTCGTTGTCTATGACAGTGTTGTCGCTGCTGCTGTTGCAATGGATTGTTGCGGTGGTATGCAAGCCGTGCAGGGTTTGACCAAAAATCACCAGATCCGCTTGGATGTTTGTCACGGACAAGGCGACTCCATCCAATCGTAAATACGTCAAGTTGTGTGCAGAATCCAACAATTGTTTCAGTGCCATGAGTGGCAAGGATCGTGACATGGCAATGGAAACTTCCGTCAAATGAGGCAACGAATGTCCCGCCCGTCGAAAGAGTTCTTGGATTTGATGTGGTCGAAGCACGGCTCGATCCAGAGCTTCATCCACAACATCTTGTACGGCAGCACCCATGGGCCCAAGGGCCACCCATCGATTTTCAATTTTGAGAGCTTTGACCAATTGTTGATTGTCAGGATCGGCCAATTCTTGTCGTAAATGACTCCATTGATGCAGATATCGTAAATTTTGAAAGGCCAGGATCCGTTCCCGTTTGATGCGTGACCAACAATCATGAAAGGCTCGAATGGGGACAACTTGCAAACTCCGATGACTGCTGCGTCGACTGCTGCGAGGATCGGTCAACCAATTGGCAAATCGTACCGCATGCAGTGTACTCCATACCATTTTATAAACACTCAAAAAGCCCCAGTACATGGCCGGATGGACCCAGCGTTGAAAGAGTCCTCCCATGGTGGCAGGATGTGTGGGATGAAGAATGTAATAAAAGGGAAAGCCACCACCGACGAGTGTATACAAGAGCCACCACCATTGATGTCGATCTATAGCCGAAGTGGCTGGTGCTGGTGCTGCTCCTGTTGACGGCGTTGTCAAACCTTGCTGTAGCTGTAGTTGATAGTAAAGTCTCGTACGCAGTGACAGACGTGGTTGCGCTAGACTGTGCCAACGCAACCATGGAACGTACTGCAATCGAAGGCCTCCTCCGAGAAAAGCGAACATGGAGCCACTAATGATTCGATTGGCAATACTCCCAAAAATCACGGCGCCGTCCAAACAAAGACCAGCATGAGCAATTCGTAGCAAATGGATCCAGTTCCAATACCGAAAGGGACGGACGATGCGTCGGCACTTTCGACCCAATTGTTCCAGCCGATCGTACACCGTCGTCGCTACGGAAGCCAACAGAGGGCTATCCATTACGAAGTGCTGCAGCGTCGACATGCTTGTTGCGCTTCTGAGCTCTTCTCTCGGTTGGTAGTAGGTTGACTCTAATATTTAGTAGCAGTCTAGTAGCAAATACAACAGAGCTGCGCTATTATACTAGTAGAACAGAAGAATGTCCGACAGTGCAACTAACGACTCCGTTCAGTAACTGTTGGTGTGCATGCATGAAAATCTATTGACATAATCAATCGGTGTCAGTGAGTCACCAGCGCTTGCTAACCCACCTTATGTTGCTACGAGAAGTCCCGGCGGAGGATACGTCGTACTATCTCATGATTCAAAAAGATTGCTTTGGAAATGTCAAAGTTCGCTACTACTCGGAGTAGTAGCTACATAGTAGTAGCTAGCTAGCTAGCTAGCTACATGTATTGATCGGAACTCAACGGCCATCGAGTACATGTGCGTGCTCAGTCAAAAAGCCAGGCGGACCTGAATTAGGTCATATTTTGGGTTGGTATTCGTCATTCATTTTCTACGGTGAGACATGTTTTGTTTGGTGGGACTGCCTGTCTCACTTACGAATACGTCCAGCAACCAAATAATAGTGACCGTAGATAGATAATGTTGTTGTTACTGGACAAAAGAAAAGAAGAGGAAGGCAATAAAAGAAATGTTACACAGTGCGTGGTATTCCAGTCATTCCCTTACAGCAGACCTGATTGCCACTCTTTTTTAACCAGACTAATTACAGTTCTACCAGCTAGTAGTTTTGCTGACCACTGAAGTATAAACGAGAGACAACTTTCTAGTATACGACAATCTTTTATACTCAGGACAGGATATTAATGATGACCATGATGACGTTGAATCGACGATGTTTGGCTCTATTCTTTTTGCTGCGCTCCTTGGCTCTTGCGACGGGTGCCGTGACTGCAAAAGAAACAGCTCCTGCTACTACTCGCGTTAACTCTATGAAGAACAATTACAACAATAATAATGAGAAGAAATATCGACGTCGTCTTTCTCAGGAAAACATATTGGACTACATGCCCTTGACCACTGTGGTAGATGATGCCGCCATTGATCTCGATCAACAGCTCATGGAAAATGAACTCCAAAGAGGAACCAAAGAGGGTTTGGAAAATGCCTACTTTGTCTACACCAAAGGTGCCTTTACGCAATCCTTCGCCACGTTGACGCTGGATTATGGAGTACAACTCCCCGTTCCAGCCCAAACGGATGTCACCGGTTTGGCCGCAGATGGACGCTTTGTCCGAGGCAAAACTTTGGAACCAACGCCTGCAGGTTCCATGATGTTAAATGTTTCGTATCATGTCAATCCTGTTCAAAGTTTATGGACCGAATGTCATGTGGGAGGGAATCCCACGCCCGTTCTGGATCGATGCTTTGCGTCCGAAGGGACTCTGGAAATTGACCAGATTGGAACCTTTACCTACAAATATGATCCCTCCAAGGAAAATTACAATCAACAAACACTACAAACGTTGAGCACAGATATTCGAAAAGATGAAATCACTCGAAATAAAACCGTCACAAGTTCCACCTTTGCCAAGTATTTTGAGTATTACGGACAATTGGATTATGGAAATCAATGGATTCTGGCGGCCTTTCACAAAACGGCAACGCACGATTTTTTAAATGGACATGGGAATTTCTTTTCCTACACCGATGAAGGTGTTGTAGGTGAGTTTACAGTATACTATTTTGTAGTGTGTGTCTTTATTTGCCTTTTTCATCGCCGTGTAGTTTTGTTTCTTGGACACTCACACCCTTGACATTTATTGGGTTCGTTGTTTTTTTTAATTTCTTCCTTCCTTCATTCTTGTTGCTATTACTCAACAACAACAAAAACAGAGGCCGTGCGACGCGCGACAATCTACCTCAATCTTTGGATGGCAGTCCATTTGGAATTGGAACACGCGCTCGAGCTTTGCAAACAAGGAGATGTCAACGAGGATGACTATCTCTATGCCTGGGACAAGGCCGTGGCATTTTACACTGGGTCGATTGCCAAACAAGCCAATGGAAATGCATTTGAAGGATATTCTCTGTATACCTTGGCCAAAGAAAGATGCATGTTTAGCGCCACGTGTTCCGACAAGGTCACGACCGAGCCGGGCATTACAGAACCGAAAACTGTCAATGTGGCCAATGTCAATGAGAAAATCTTTCAATACTTTAATCAAGGCCAACAAAATTTGTTGGATGCCAAATGTGTCGATGTCGCTGTCATGGTGCAAAAGATTACACAGCAAATGTCGGTACCGCTCCTTCAAGGCATTCTTCATTTTGCCTATTCGATGGATCTAGGGAACCAACAAAATGACGATGGCAAGGATTTGGAGGCAGAAGGTGCGGTCTTTTCCGCATCGGTGCTTCCCCTGATTCATCATTGCAATGCCGACGATGCCGGGGTCCTGTACGAGCATATGCGTACCGACAATGGTGTCGATATTACCGATTTTAAAACCGTCATGGAAGTGATGGAACGAAATTTGGAGTGTTTGGGAATTACGTGTCAAGACTTGGGAGGAGTGGCGGATGTGGTCAATGACGATCGTACCTATCTCGAAGGTGGTGAGCCGTGCCATTACAAGCAGGCCAGCACACTTCCTCCTGGTAGTAGCATTAGTGGTTCCGGTGGAACAACCGCAGTGTTGAACACTAGTACTCAGCAGGATGCTGGTCCTAATGTCGGCCTGGCGGTTGGAATGGTAGTAGGTCTTGTGGTTGCCTTTGCACTCATTACAGCATTGGTCAGCTTCAATGGACGAAGTCAAAAGGAATATGATGGACCAAACAACGAGGAAGCCTAAGTAACACTGAATACATACATACATTACTTGAATTGCATAGATATTACACAATCACAAAATGAACGATGATGACACCGGTACTGTTGGTTACTACTGGTTATTATTATAATATGAATAATTACTTTATGAAGAATGACAAATTGATTCATAATCCTATCCGTTATTGTACCTGTCTGTTGGATCGCTACACAGAGTAGTTACAGAGTATAGTGTGCAGCAAAACTTCAGATCTGCTCTACAATAATAATCATACGTGAAGAAGAGACTCCTAGTAGAGCTTCTTGAAGAAATCTCCAGTAGTAGGCTGTAATACAGCATGACAGCACAGTTTTGTCCTGTACCATCTTGCAAAGAAGGGCTGTCTCTTATACACATCTGACGCTGCCGA
>ENA-ORBV01005412-ORBV01005412.1-microbial-mat-metagenome-genome-assembly--contig:-NODE-5412-length-23555-cov-23.655805_pt1 | contig 23555 bp, 20 predicted proteins | sample MGYA00237777_ERZ505514 | MGnify/ENA primary metagenome ERZ505514 (study PRJEB26160, sample SAMN06269048) | microbial mat metagenome | isolation source: Oligotrophic lake microbial mat | place... | reverse complement strand
TTACTGATCTCGATGGCGACTGCTTCGGTATCTGCTGTCGCCAAGGCGTGGCGTCCGCGCGGAACGACAACATGATGAATGGTGGCGGGTATGTCGGGCGGCGGTTGGATGGCCGGATACGGCGGCCTCTGGGTGCCGATCCTGCTGGTCGGCGTGGTGGTTTGGGCCGTCCTGCAGAAGCGCAAGTAAACCAGGAGGGCTGCGACGCGCATCGGGGCGCCGACCAGCGCGCCGCGGTGCGCCACATGCAACTGAGCTTGAGTTGCGGCGGCAGTTGCGCGGCCAGAGTGTCTTGTTATCGAAGGCAGCTCCCCCTCGGCCACGCTAGAGAACGTTGAGGGACAGCACATGAACCGCAGGCATCGGACCCATTCCTGCAGCGCGCCGGAATTCCGTCGTGCAAAGAGGACCCATGCGCAAGCATGAACGCACGGCCGAGCACGAACCAGGGAACATGCCGACTCGGGATGAGGTGGCGAAGGAGGCTTACGCCCTCTATGTGAAGGAAGGTCGCCCGCAAGGGCATGCAGACCAGAACTGGTCGGACGCCGAAGCACAATTGCAGCACGCGGGTGCCGACCAGGCGGACCCTCCTGGGCACTCAGAGAACGCCGAGGAGGAGCACAAGGGCCATCAGGATCACCACGCCCACATGGCGGCGGAGTTTCGCAAGCGGTTCTGGATCTCTCTAGTCCTGACCCTGCCGATCCTCGCGCTTTCGCCGCTGCTGCAAACGCTGGTGGGTCTGCGTGAAGCCGTCCGCTTTCCTGGCGACCTGTACGTCCTGTTCGGCTTTTCTTCGGCGGTCTTCTGGTATGGCGGCTGGCCCTTCCTCAAGGGTCTGTATACCGAGATCAAGTCCCTCAAGCCAGGGATGATGACGCTGGTGGCCGTGGCCATCACCACTGCCTATCTGTATAGCAGCGCGGTGGTCTTTGGTCTGACCGGCAAGATGTTCTTCTGGGAGCTGGCCACCCTGGTGGACATCATGCTGCTGGGGCACTGGATCGAGATGAAGTCGGTGATGGGCGCCTCCAAGGCTCTCGAGGAACTGGCCAAGCTCATGCCCTCCGACGCGCACAAGCTGATGCCCAACGGCAGCTTGAAGGAGGTGCCGCTGAGCGAGCTGGCGGTCGGCGACAAGGTGCTGGTCAAGCCCGGCGAAAAGGTGCCGGCCGACGGCACCGTCGTCAAGGGCGAGAGCTCGGTCAACGAGGCGATGCTCACCGGCGAATCGACGCCGGTCACCAAGAAGAGTGGCGGCAAGGTCATCGGCGGCGCCATCAACGGCGAAGGCGCGTTGACCATCGAGGTCAAAGGGACCGGCAAGGATTCGTTCCTGTCGCAGGTCATCGACCTCGTGAAGCAGGCCCAGGAAAGCAAGTCGAAGACGCAGAACCTGGCCGATACCGCAGCGATGTGGCTCACTGGCATTGCGCTGGTCAGCGGTGCGGGCACTTTCCTGATTTGGCTTTTGTTCATGAACCGGGAACTGGCCTTCGCCATCGAGCGCGCCGTGACCGTGATGGTGATCACCTGTCCGCATGCGCTCGGTCTGGCCGTGCCACTGGTGGTGGCTGTCTCCACGGCCTTGGCCGCGAGCCATGGGCTGCTGATTCGCAATCGCGTGGCCTTCGAAAGTGCGCGCAAGCTGCAGGCCGTCATCTTCGACAAGACCGGTACGCTGACCGAGGGACGTTTCGGTGTCACCGACACCTTGCTGCTGGCACAGGACATCGACGAGGAAAAGCTGCGCAGCTACGCAGCCGCCGTGGATGCGAATTCCGAACACCCCATCGCCAAGGCAATTGCTGCGTCATCGAACGCGAAGTTGACCGTCGAGAATTTCAAGAGCATTCCCGGCAAAGGCGCTGAGGGCAAGGTCGATGGCCGGGAGGTCAAGGTGGTCAGCCCGGGTTACTTGCGCGAGCAGAACATCGATCTCGCGGACGATCGAATCGAACCCCTGCAGGCCGAGGGCAAGACGGTCGTGTTCATCCTCGTCGACGGACAGTTGAAGGGGGCGATGGCCTTGGCCGACATCGTCCGGCCCGAGGCCAAGCAAGCCATTGAAGCGCTGAAGGCGCTGGACATCCGCTGCATGATGCTCACCGGCGACAACAAGGCGACGGCCAAGTGGGTGTCGGACCAAGTCGGGCTGGACGAATACTTCGCCGAAGTGCTGCCGCAGGACAAGGCCGCCAAGGTGAAAGAGGTCCAGACGCGCGGCGTGTTGGTGGCCATGACCGGCGACGGCGTGAACGATGCACCGGCGCTGGCGCAGGCCGATGTCGGCATCGCCATCGGCGCCGGGTCCGACGTGGCAGTGGAAACCGCCGATATCGTTCTGGTGCGCAGCAATCCGATGGATGTCGTGGCCATCGTGCAGCTGTCGCGCGCCACCTATCGCAAGATGATCCAGAACCTTTTCTGGGCCACGGGCTACAACGTCGTTGCCATCCCGCTCGCTGCGGGGGCGCTGTTTGCGTGGGGCGTTCTGCTCACACCCGCCGTGGGTGCCGCGCTGATGTCGGTGAGCACGGTGATCGTGGCCGTGAATGCACGAATGCTGAAACTGAAGAGTGACAGTGCGGGCAAAGGCCGGGCATGACTGTGCCACTGCGACAATTCAGTTCGCACCGTGCGCCAGCGTGCTGGCTGATCGTAGAAGTCGGGAAACGACTCCGCCTGACCGCATGAGACGGACAGCGTGATGCTGCCCCGGCGCAGGACCCTGATCGAACGACAAACACGCTGCAACGATGGAGGCCAGAGATGGCACGACGACTGGTAATCATTGGTGGTGACGCTGCAGGGATGTCCGCAGCCGCGCAGGCGCGGCGGATGGCATCTGTCGACGAACTGGAGATCGTGGCCTTCGAGCGCGGGTCCCGCACCTCCTACTCCGCCTGCGGCCTTCCCTACTTGATCGGCGGGCTCGTCGAGACACCGGACCGGCTTGTCGCCCGGACCCCGCAAGAGCACCGTGCCAAGGGCATCGAGGTTCGGATTCGGCACGAGGTCGCCGCCATCGACACCCACGCGTCGAAGGTGAAAGTTCACGACCTCGACCATGATCGAGAGTCGGTGGTGCACTACGACGAGCTCCTCATCGCCACCGGCGCATCCGGCATCGTGCCGCCATGGCCGGGCATAGACGCAGAAGGTGTCCTGCAGCTGCGGACGCTCGAAGACGCAGCCAAGGTGGAGCAGCGGCTTGTCGCTGGGGCGCAACGCGCCGTGGTGGTGGGCGCCGGCTACATCGGACTGGAGGTCGCAGAGGGCCTGCTAGCACGTGGTCTCGACGTGACAGTAGTCGAGCGGCTCGACGCGCCCATGGGCGCGGCACTCGATGCCGACATGGCCGCCGCTGTCGCAGACGCGATGCGCCGCGCCGGCATCGACCTGCGACTCGGCACCGCAGTGACCGGCTTCACCGTGATCGATGGGCGTGTCACTGCCGTCGAGAGCGCGGCAGGGTCCGTTCTGGCCGACCTGGTGGTCATCGGGCTGGGCGTGCGCGCCAACGCAGAGCTGGCTCGCGCCGCAGGCATCGGCGTGGGCGAGGCCGGCGGCATCATCGTCGACGACCACCTGCGCACCGGCACGCCGCATGTCTGGGCCGCCGGTGACTGCGTGGAGTCCCGCCACCGCATCACCGGACGGGCTGTTGTTTTGGCCCTGGGCACGCATGCCAACAAGCAGGGCCGCGCCGCTGGGACCAACATCGCAGGCGGTGAGGCCAGCTTCGGCGGCGTGCTGGGCACAGCGATCACCAAGTTCCAGCATCTGGAGATCGCTCGCACCGGGCTCACTGAGCGCGAGGCCGCGGCAGCCGGGTTCGATGCCCTGGGCATCACCACCGAAGCGCCGAGTCGGGCGCACTACTACCCGGGCGCGCAGTCGATGCGCATCAAGGTCGTGTTCGAGCGCCGGACCGGCCGATTTCTCGGCGCACAGATCGTCGGCCTGGAGGGTGCGGGCAAACGCATTGATGTGCTGGCTACGGCGCTGTGGACTGGCATGACCGTGCAGGAGATGGGCGGGATGGACCTGTCGTACGCACCGCCGTTCTCGCCGGTCTGGGATCCGGTGCTGCTGGCCGCAGGCAAGGCCGCATCGAAGCTCTGAGCCAGCCGTCTTGAAGGCGAGTTCCGGTCCGGATGGGAAGATCGCGCACCTGAAGGTACTGGAACTCCAGGCGCGGCGCACCCGTAACGCATTTGAGAGGCTATTCCAATGAAGCATGCTGCCGACGAAAACGCAGTGCCCGCGAACACGGCCGCGGGCCGACAGGCCGCGTCGCGGACACGGTTTACCGCTGCCCCCAGCACCAGAACGCCGCTGCGAAAAGCGCTTAGCGCGGCGTATCGGCGCCCCGAAGTCGAGTGCCTGCCGCCCTTGATCGAAGCCGCCACCCTGCCCGCGGACGCGATCGAACGCGCGCAGCGCATCGCACGCGGCCTGGTGGAAGGCCTGCGATCGTCCCGTTCGCAGTCGGGCGTCGAGGCGCTGATCCAGGAGTATTCGCTGTCGTCCGGGGAAGGCGTCGCCCTGATGTGCCTGGCCGAGGCACTGTTGCGCATTCCCGATAGCGCGACGCGCGACGCGCTGATCCGCGACAAGATCGGGCCCGGCGACTGGCGCGCGCACTTCGGGCGCAGCGAATCACTGTTCGTCAACGCGGCCACCTGGGGTCTGGCGGTGACCGGCTCGCTCACCGCCACCGCGAGCGAACGCAGCATGTCTTCCGCCTTGACCCGCCTGATCGGCCTGGGCGGCGAACCGCTGATCCGCAAGGGCGTAGACATGGCGATGCGCATGATGGGCGAACAGTTCGTCACCGGCCAGACCATCACCGAGGCGCTGGTCAACGGCCGACCGATGGAGCAGAGGGGCTTTCGCTACTCCTACGACATGCTGGGCGAGGCGGCCCTCACTGCGGAAGATGCACGGCGTTACTTCGGCGAATACGAGCGCGCGATCCACGCCATCGGCAAGGCGGCCGCAGGCCGCGGCATCTACGAAGGCCCGGGCATTTCGATCAAGCTCTCGGCACTGCATCCGCGCTATTCGCGTTCGCAGATCGATCGCGTGATGACGGAGTTGCTGCCGCGCGTGAAGACGCTTGCGATGCTGGCGCGCCAATACGACATCGGACTCAACATCGACGCCGAAGAGGCCGATCGGCTCGAAGTCTCGCTCGACCTTCTAGAGGCCCTCTGCTTCGACGCCGATCTGCAGGGCTGGAACGGCATCGGCTTCGTCGTGCAGGCGTACCAGAAGCGTTGCCCCTTCGTGATCGACTGCCTGATCGACCTCGCGCGGCGCAGCGCGCGCCGCCTGATGGTGCGCCTGGTCAAGGGGGCGTACTGGGACAGCGAGATCAAGCGCGCGCAGGTCGACGGGCTGGAGGACTTTCCGGTCTTCACGCGCAAGCTGCATACCGACGTTTCCTACCTGGCCTGCGCACGCAAACTGCTCGCCGCGCCCGACGCGATCTATCCACAATTCGCCACCCACAACGCGCAGACCGTGGCTACGGTCATGCAGATGGCGGGCGGAAATTACTACGCCGGCCAGTACGAATTCCAGTGCCTGCACGGCATGGGCGAACCGCTCTATGAACAGGTCGTCGGCCGCGGCAAGCTGGATCGCCCGTGCCGCATCTATGCACCCGTCGGCACGCATGAGACCCTGCTTGCGTATCTGGTGCGGCGGCTGCTCGAGAACGGCGCCAATACGTCGTTCGTCAATCGTATCGGCGACGCCAACGTGTCGATCGATGAGTTGATCGCCGACCCGGTCGGGGTGGCGAGGCTGGCGCGGCCGCTCGGGGCGCCGCACCCGAAGATCGCGCAGCCGCGCGAATTGTTCGGCTTGGAGCGTCTCAATTCCGCCGGAATCGACCTGGCCAACGAAGACCGCCTCTCGGCGTTGTCCGAAGCGTTCGCGGCCGGCGCCGCCACCAACTGGACCGCGGCGCCGCTGGTCGGCCAGCGCACCATCGAGGGTGCGACGCAAGCAGTGCGCAACCCGGCGGATCATCGGGATACGGTCGGCCAGGTGGTCGAATCCTCCCTCGAGGCGATCGCTGCCGCGTTCGAAGAGGCGTCCGCCGCAGCGCCCCGCTGGGCCGCCCTTGCCCCGGCCCTGCGTGCCGCCTGCCTCGAGCGCACCGCGGACCGCATGGAGGCGCACATGTTCGTCCTGATGGGCCTGATCATCCGCGAAGCCGGCAAGTCGGCGGCCAACGCGGTAGCCGAGGTACGCGAGGCGGTAGACTTTTTGCGCTACTACGCGACGGAGATCCGCCGCTGGCCGGCGGCGAACCCGCCGCATGCGCTGGGCGCGGTCGTGTGCATCAGCCCGTGGAACTTTCCGCTGGCGATCTTCACAGGTCAGGTGGCGGCGGCGCTCGCGGCCGGCAATGCCGTGCTCGCCAAGCCCGCCGAGGAGACTCCGCTGATCGCGGCGGAGGCGGTGCGCATGTTGCGCGCAGCCGGCGTGCCAGCCGACGTGGTGCAGTTGCTGCCGGGTGACGGCCGTGTCGGCGCTGCACTGGTGGCCGACGCCAGGGTCGCGGCGGTGCTGTTCACCGGCTCCACCGAAGTCGCGCGCCTGATCCGCCACAGTCTCGCCTCCCGCCTGTCGATCGACGGACGCACCATACCGCTGATCGCCGAGACCGGTGGCATGAATGCGATGATCGTGGATTCTTCCGCGCTGGCCGAGCAAGTGGCAGGCGATGTCATCGCATCGGCATTCGACAGCGCAGGCCAGCGCTGCTCGGCGCTGCGCATCCTCTGCCTGCAGGAAGACGCCGCCGAGCGTGTGCTTGTCATGCTCAAAGGCGCGCTGGCCGAACTGGTGCTCGGCAATCCCGGCGAACTCGCCACCGACGTGGGGCCGGTGATCACCGCCGAGGCGCAGCGCGCAATCGTGGCGCACATCGAGGCGATGCGCGGGCGTGGCCACCGGGTAGAGCAACTCGCGCTGCCTGAAGCAGCGCGCCTGGGCACCTTCGTGCCGCCGACCGTAATCGAGATCGATCGCATCGCCGATGTCGGGCGCGAGGTGTTCGGCCCGGTGCTGCACGTGTTGCGCTACCGGCGCGACGACATCGACCGAATAGTCGATGACATCAACGCCACCGGCTACGGGCTCACCTTCGGCCTGCACACGCGCATCGACGAGACCATCGCCCGGGTGACCTCTCGCATCCGCGCCGGCAACATCTACGTCAATCGCAACACCATCGGCGCGGTGGTCGGCGTGCAGCCGTTCGGCGGGCACGGCATGTCGGGCACCGGGCCGAAGGCGGGCGGGCCGCTGTACCTGCAGCGCCTGGTCCGCGTTGGGGACGGTCTTGTTTCAGCCGCGGGCGGCGATGCCGAAGAAGCGTTGCGCCCCGCACGCGACTTTTGCGCGTGGCTGCGCGCCAACGGCCACGCGGCGGCCAGCCGGCGCGCCCAGCGCTACATCGACCGCTCCCCGCTCGGCACAAAGCGCGAACTGCGCGGACCGGTTGGCGAACGCAATGTCTATTCCCTGCATGCAAAGGGACGCATCGTCGCGCTGCCCGGGACCGAGTTGGGCCTGCTCTTGCAGATTGGTGCGGCGCTCGCGACCGGCAATCAGGTCGTACTGGAACACCGGGCGACTGGTGCGAGCGCACTCGCAACGCTGCCCGCCTCGGTAGCATCCCGCATCGTGCGCGCTGCGGACTGGCCAAGCGCAGGCCCGATCGCCTGCATCCTCTTCGAGGGCGATGCCGCGACCCTTCGCGCGCTCGACAAAAGGGCCGCCCGGCTGCCGGGCGCGATCGTGCCGGTCCATGCATCAACCGCAGAGGAACTCGCACGCGGTGACACGGATTACCCGCTGGAGTGGTTGGTCGAAGAACGTTCGATCAGCACCAATACGGCAGCGGCAGGCGGCAATGCCAGCTTGATGAGCATCGGTTAAGGGAAGCACGATGGGCGCGGCGTTTTCCGGCCCTGAGGGCCCGCAGGCAGCGTGGCCGGAATCAGCGCCGCCACGACGCCCAGGCTCATCCACAGGTTCTGCCGGATGGTGCGGCTGGCCTGGCGCGACAGGCCGACTGCAAACGGCAGCTGGCCAGGGTCGTCAGCCATCAAGGCGACATCGGCCGTTTCCAGCGCCATGTCGGAGCCGCATGCGCGGGCCACCGCAGCGTGGATCAACCCACCAACGTCGCAGGTCATCAGCCCGAAATCACCACAGCCTTGCGCAGTAAATTCAAGACCATCGGTGGCGCAAAGTCGTTGACACGTTCCGGCGGAGGGCTGCTAGCTGAACTTCGCCCAACAACAGGCGCTGAAAAGGTTCTATTCGGTAGCGAACAGACGGTGAATGCGATTGACTTTAAAAGGAAAAGGCAAACCGCCGCCGCCAGTCAGCAACAGAAGCATAAATTCATTCATGCGTTGAAAGGAGTTTTGTCATGAAACTCATGAACCTTCGCAACACCCTGAACGCGGCCGCTTTCGCAGGCGCAATGATCGTTGCAACAACCGTACCGGCCGCGCCCGCCGTGCAGTCGGTCACACTGCCGCAGCGCATTGCCGCTGCAGAACTCAAACGCATGCTGCTGGACTTACCCGGTACGTTCGAGATCGTGGATGTCCGGCCGCCGGCCGCGTATGCGGACTTCAGCCTGCCCGGCTCGATCAATGCGAGTATCGCGGATGTAATCGCCAACCCGGCTTATCTCAAAGGCATAGTTCCTTTGATAATCGTGGATCGCGACGGCTCACTGGCAATGGCTGTGGGCGGCATTCTCTCCCAGAAGACTCAGCGGTCCATCAGGGTGCTGCATGGCGGATTGGAAGCCTACTGGAGCGATTCGGCGGCGCTCCAGCCGCCGGTTGCGCCGGCTCCGGCTTCGGTTCACGCCGTGAAACCCGCCGCTTCAGGGCCGGCAAACGCGAGGCCGGCAGCTCCGGCCTCGGCGCCTGCCGGCCGGGAAACACCTGCCAAGAAGAGCGCGGGTTGCTAGTCATGACAACCGAAACCGACAATCCTCATGGCGGGCCCAAACCCTACGCGAATCCCTACCTCGTGGGGGTTCTGCTTGGGCTCGTGCTGCTGGCCTCATTTGCAATACTTGGCGCCGGGCTGAGCGCGTCGGGCGGCATTGCGCGCTTCGGTGCTGCGCTCTCCATGAGCGTCGCGCCGGCTCACACGCTCGGCAGTGAGTATTTCGGCAAATGGGGCGAGAATCCGTTGCACTACTACGTCGTCTTCATGTTTGTGGGCACCTTTGTCGGAGGGCTATTCTCGGCCCTCCTGGCGCGCCGGGCACGGATTCAGGTCGAACGCGGCGCCGCTTCATCCGTGGGGCGCCGACTCGGTTACGCCCTTGTCGGCGGCATTTTTGTCGGTTTCGCCAGCCGCCTGGCCCAGGGTTGCACCTCCGGTCAGGGACTCACTGGCGGCGCGCTGCTGCTCTCCGGCAGCCTCGTGTTTCTGGTTTGCCTCTTTGCCAGCGGCTACGCCGCGTCCTGGTTTGTAAGGAAGCAATGGCATGATTAATACCCTCTATGGCCTCGATACGCTCGGCACGCCACAGGCTTTTCTTCTGGCCCTGCTGATCGGTATCGGCTTCGGTTTTGCACTCGAGCGGGCCGGCTTCAGCAGTTCGCGCCGTTTGGCCGGCGTCTTTTACTTCACCGACATGGCCGTGGTGAAGGTGATGTTTTCCGCGCTCATCACCGCGATGCTGGGACTGTCGTATCTGGTGGGTTTCGGCTGGATCCAGTTCGATCAGATCTTCCTAATGCCCACCATCTACGGCGCCCAAATCGTAGGGGGGCTGCTGTTCGGCGTCGGTTTTGTGATGGGAGCCTGGTGCCCAGGCACGGCAGCGGTGGGCCTGGCCGCAGGCCGGATCGACGCGCTCGTATTCCTGCTTGGCGTGGTGGGCGGCAGCATCCTGTTCAATGAATCCTTCTCCGTGATCCTTCCGCTGTACACGGCCGGGGACTATGGCACGCAAATGGCCTATGCCTCCGTGGGCATGTCGCGCAACGGATTCATCCTCGCCTTCACGCTGGTAGCGGTGGCCGCTTTCTGGTTGTCCGAGTGGGCCGAGAAAGTGCGCACGGGCCGCGCGCCGTACAGGGGTTCGTCTTTTCTAACGGCCTTCAGCCTTGCCCTCGTGGCGCTGGCCGCCGGTTTGTTCGTACTAGGCCCTGACCCAACAGAGGCTGCTGCGAAGTCCGCTGCCACCGCAACCCCCGTCGGCGAGAAGGCGCTGATGGCGAAGGTTGAGCAGGGCCTGGACCATATTGAGCCCGAAGATATTGCCGACCGCCTGATGGCCGGTGAGCCGGATCTGCTGCTCGTTGACGTGCGGCCAGCGGCGGAGTTCAACGCTTTCCACATTCGCGGCGCCCTCAACGTGCCGCTCGCCGAATTGGCGAAGACTCTTCAACCCCACAAGAACCGGGGTCAGATCGTTCTTTATTCCAACGGGATGACCCATCCCGCGCAGGCGCGCGATTCCCTCCAGCGCCAGGGCTTCGGCAACGTCTACCTTCTGTCGGACGGCCTGGTGGGCTTCCGCGATTGTTGCCTCAAGCCCGTCTCCTTACGCCATGAGCCGTTGACGACGATTGAGGCCGCGCGGGTCAACGCCTGGCGCGCCTTCTTCGAGGGGACTGCCGTTTCGGGTTCCGATGTCGCCACCGCGCCCGTACATTCCGCCATGCCTCGGGTAGTCGAGACCCATCAGTTTGCGGCCATGATCGGCGTGCCGGGTCTCAAAGTCATCGACCTGCGGCCCCAAGCGGAATACAACACTGCGCACATTCCGGGCTCGATCAGTCTCAATCTCGAGAGTTTTCGCGGCAACATCGCAGGCGTGCCGTCCATGCTCCTGCCACCCACCATGCTCGCCGCCCAGTTCTCGCTCCTGGGCTTACGGGCCTCCGACAGCGTCGTCATTGTTTCCGGCGACAAGTTGTATGACACCACTTTGGCCGGCATGGCGTTCGAGCGGATGGGGCACATGAACTATGCAGTCATGAACGGAGGGTTCGCCAAGTGGATGCAGGAAGGCCGGCCCACGGACGCCGCGTTGCCCGTCGTAACCAACTCGAAATACCCGCTGAAAACGAACGCAGATGACTTCACGGTGGATTTCCAGGCTGTAGTCGCCCAACTCGGCAAGCCGGGCGCCGTGATTATTGACGTCCGGCCGACGGACTACTACACGGGCAAGAAATCCGACGAAGCTCGTGCCGGCCACATCCCCGGGGCGATCAGTCGCCCTTTCACCGAGGATCTGGTGTCAGGTTCGAGCAAAGTCGTCTCGTTCAGGCCGTCCACAGCCTTGGCCGCAGCATATGGTCGGATCATTCCCTCCAAAGATACGTTGGTCATCGTGCACTGCCGTACAGGACATCAGGCCAGCCAGACCTACTTTGTACTGAAGCGCCTGCTGGGGTATTCGAATGTCCGATGGTACGACGCCGGTTGGACCGAATGGGCTGCCCGTCCAGAACTTCCGATCGTAAGCGAAACGTCAGACATCAAGAGCAAGCAATGAAATGCATTGCGGATGCCGGCAAACTCCCCGGTGTACGGGTGAAGCCGAGACGATCCTGCTTCACCTTGCAGCAAGCACGCAAACAAAGAGGCGCCGCCCGAGCAGCGAATCGCTGCTGGGCGGTTTTCTACGCGCGACGGGGGGCCGCGCCTGGCATGCCGATGGCGATTTCTATCGCATCGGCAAGGGCAAGCGGGTCAGCCGCCCATATCTCGATCGCGACGTCGTGCGTCAGCCGCTGCAGGAACAAGTAAACGAACCGAGGCGGATGCGGCGCGCGCCGCGTTAAACCATGAAGCAGTTCGACAACTCGAGGATGTCTTCGGCCGCGAGCTTCATTTGCTTGCCCTTGACCTGCCAGGTGCCCATTACGCCGTTCAGCTTCGACAGGTCCTCCTGCGCTTGCGGCGCAGTAACCCGGTAGAACTCGGCGCTGGCCATTACCGTTTTCAGGTCGGGAATCGCGCTTTCCGCATCCAGCATCAACACATGCGCGTCTTTCCTGGTCGACGGGTTCATGTCGTAGGCCGGCGCGAGACGCAGTCCCCGAGCCGTCCAGAGGAAACCGTGGTTGCGCAGGTGGTCGTCCCGGTTGGCCGTGGCCACATTGAAGAGGGCACGTCGGAAGATCTCGCGCAAATCGTCGACGATATGCGCGGGATCCCCGCGAGAGGCAATCACCTCGGCCAAATCCAGGTAGGAGGCACCTTCGCTCTCGGCGCGATCGAGCAATGCCATCGCCGAGATGAAAAAGCGGCGGCGGCCGCCGGCGCGGTCAAAGCGCAGCGTAACAAAGGTGTGATACCCGGTACCGATGCGTTCCAGGTGGGCCGGAGAGACTGCGAGGCCGAATTCCCGGGCCAGATCGTGCATCAGCATCTCGCGCAAGGCCCAGTCATGCTCGTCGTCGTGCGCGGGAAATTTCGCGATGTAAAGGTTGCTCTGGCTATCCTGCAGATTGGCCTTCGGGCGCGCGCCGCCCAGAGAGGCGCCTGGCGCCACCAGGACGCGGAGCCATTGCTGGAGCAATTCCATGTCGTCGACCTTTTTGCGCGTCAACTCACAGGCGACCTGTTGCAGTTCGCCGATGCGAGTTATCGCCGGCGCCGACAGCGCCTCGTTGGCCAGGCAGTCCGCCGCGTTGAACACAGGCGCCTTGCCCTTCTTCAGGCTGACGTTTCCTTGCAAGGGGCTAAAGCGCAGCGCGCCCATGCGCGTGATGTCCTGGACGCCGAGGAAATATTCCCACGTGGTCAGGTTGCGCGGAGAGCGCGCCTGCCGCTTGGCTTCCACCTGCTCGCGGCGCTTCATCAGCACCTGGCCCCAGCGGTCGGGGCAACTGTCCATGAACACGCCGAAGTTGGATTCGGTCGGATAGAAGTTGCCTTCCGCCAGCACGAGCTGCGGGTCGAGTGAAAAGGCCTGCGGGTGCTTGAGCCACTGCGGCGAATATTCGAAGCGCACCGTGTCGCGGCCGACGCGATGCAGGCGGCCCAGATGCATGACATCCCCGAGAGTGCCATCGTCGAGCCAGACTTCCAGTGCGTCGGGCATGCCGACCGGCGCCGCCGGCGGCGGAGCCTTTTTCCTGGCCAAACTCATCATTGCTCTGCGGAAACCGGAGACTTGCGCCTTGGTGCGCGCTTGGGCACGCCCGCCCCGAGTTCCGCGTCCTGTAGCCGCCTGCCGACCGGGTCATCTGCCAGCAGCTTCTCCAGCTCGTTGGCCATGCCGAGAACCGCCAGCACTCGCAAATAGGTGCCCAGCGTCACCGACGCATCGCCTTGCTCCACCTTGTTGATGGTCGGCCGAGATACGCCAGAGCGGGCCGCCACGTCGGTGACTGCAAACCGCCGGCGCAGGCGCGCATCGCGCAGGCGCTGCCCAAATAAGGTCAACATGCGCGCTTGAGCGGGATAAATGATCGGTGCAGGAGAAGGCATAAAGGAAATTATTCTATACAATTTTCCAGTATTTTATCAATAATGGTTTCCTTTTACTTTTCATATTCGTGATTTGCAGGGCTTTTTTCCAGATTTTTAAAGGAATTCATTATTGCCATAAGGTAGACATTTTGATAATAATCGATTCCTGTAGGTGAGTCGGCTGTGAGCCAGACCGAGCACAGCCTTTGGCGATGGCAGTAAGCAAGCCATCGTGACGAACACCCTGGCTTCCCACCACCATGCCGGCACAACTCAAACCGGGATTCCATCAAGTCGGAACAAACACCGCCGCGCTGACATTGAAGTACTTGGCCAATTTCCCCGCCAAGGTCGCACTGATCTTGCGCTTGCCGGCCAGGATTGCGGAAAGATTGCCCTGCGGCAGGACTTCCGCCAGATCGCCCTGTTTCAGACCTCGCGATTCGATCAAGCTGCGCAGGACCTCCCTGGGTTCCGCCGCTTCGATCGCGTAGTCGCTGGCGTCAAAGCCCGCCACCAATTCGCCGACAAGATCAAGCAGACCGGCCAATGCGTGATCAGGCTTGTCGCCGACGACGTCCAGCAGGCAATTCATCAGCGTCACCGTTCGGTCGTACTCTTCCTCGGACCGGATCGGGCGCAGATGCGCAACACGATCAAACGCTGCCCAGGTCGATTGCAACGCCTTGATATCGACAAATGCAGTAGCGGACGTCATTCTCAAACCTTTCCCTTTCGGTAGAACTTGCACCATTCATCATATTCGCGGTGCGTCATCACCCATCGTACGAATATCTTGCCGTCCCGATAACGAACGACGGCAACGACTCGGTAGTTGTTGCCGCCCACCGCCGACGTCGAACACAGTGGTTGGCGGGACATAGTCCGCGCTGCCAAAGTTTTGGCGCAGGTCGGCAAAATCGGCGAAACGCGAATGCTCGGCAACGGTGTGCCAGTTGCGCAAAGGCTGCTCGGCCTCCGGATACTTGTCCTAAAACTCGCGACGCATGTTTAGCAAAATAACGTGCATACATTGAATATATCAAAATGATATATTTCTTGCCATGAACCAGCCGCAAGCGCAGACAACCAACCACCTCTCGTAAAATGCGCAATCCATGTTGCGCCCCGTAACCGATCGCGTCGCCCCCCTGCTGACTCCGCACGGGCAGGTGCTCCCAACCGACGACCCCGACGCAGCGCCGCTGGCAGCCGATCTGCGTGAGCGCCTGATAGATGCGTTCTCGAATGGCTCGGGCCATGGGCTTCTCCAGCTAGGTGCGTCCGAGGTCGGCACCAGCCTGCCAGGCGATTGGGGCTGGTGGCGCGATTTCGCGATGCGCTTTGTCACCAATTTGTGCGCCGCGACCGATGAAGACCGGATCGTCGTCCCCGTGCCGGACGAGCCCTCGCTGGATACCCTGATCGCCGGCGCGCCACCCATGCGCGGCGCCGAATATCTGACCCGGGACGTAGTTGTCGCGTTGTGGGCGGCCATGGAGGCTGCCGTTCGCACGCGCCTCAAGGCTTCGGGAGATTCACTCGAGGCGTTTCTCAAAGCACGCAATCCGGCGTGGAACCAGGTCGGCCGGGTGCACTTCAACCTCGCGGAGAACCGCAAGGACGCCGACGCACCCTTCGCCTTTCTCGCCACCTACACCACCGGGCTCTCGAACCACGGCCGTGCACAGCACCTGCCGCTGTCGCGCGCGCTCGAAGAGTTTTCCGGCAGCCGCGATCGCGCGCGCCTGTTGTCGCTGCTGTCACCGGTACAGCGTGCGGCCGAGTCGTGCGTGTGGCTCAAGGAAATGGTGACCGCAGGGGACGTCTATCATCCGCTACGCTGGAGCGGATCCGACGCTTGGCGTTTTCTCTCGGACGTGCCAACGCTGCAGGCCGCCGGCATCATCGTGCGCATGCCGGGTACCTGGCCGGGTGGACGACCGTCGCGCCCGTCGATCGGCGCCACCGTCGGCAGCGCACCGCCCTCGATGCTGGGTCAAGACGCACTACTCGATTTCCACATGAAATTGAGTCTCGATGGCGAGAGCCTGAGCACCGCTGAGATCAGGAAACTCCTGGCCGGCGCCGACGGCCTGCAACTCATAAGGGGCCGCTGGGTGGAAGTCGATCGCCAGCGCCTTGAGCGCATGCTGGCGCGCTTCGAGTCGATCGGCAAGGCGGCAGCCGACGGCCTGCCGTTCGCCGAAGCCATGCGCCTGCTCGCAGGCGCGTCGCTTGCCGCCCCCATCGATGAAGCCGATGTCGACTGGTCGCAAGTGGCTGCGGGTCCGTGGCTGGCTGATACGCTCAAGGGACTTCGCGACCCCGAAGGACTCGCTCGTGTCCACCCCGGGCCAGCGCTCAACGCGACCTTGCGCCCGTATCAAGAAGCCGGCGTGCGCTGGCTATACCTGCTGCATCGCCTGGGGCTGGGGGCATGCCTGGCCGACGACATGGGCCTGGGCAAGACCATCCAGGTCCTGGCACTGTTGTTGGTGTTGAAGCGCGAGAGCACGATGAGCGGTCCCAACCTGCTGGTGGCACCGGCATCGCTGCTCGCCAACTGGGCTGCCGAAGCAGAGCGTTTCGCGCCAGGTCTCAAGGTCCTGGTCGCACATCCATCAGCATTACCGGCCGCCGACATGCGCGCCCTCGACGCACCGCGCTTGAACCAATTCGACCTGGTGATCACAAGCTATGGTTCGCTGCTGCGCGCGGGCGCACTTTCGGAAATGCGCTGGCAGGTCGCTGTCATCGATGAAGCCCAGGCGATCAAGAACCCTGGTGCCAAGCAGACACGGCTGGTGAAAAAACTCCAGGCCCGCACGCGCATCGCGTTGACCGGCACGCCAGTGGAAAACCGCCTTTCCGACCTGTGGTCTATTTTCGATTTCACCCATCCGGGCCTGCTCGGAACCGGCAAGGTGTTCACCGATTTCTCCAAGCGCCTGACGCAGCGCGGCCAGTTCGGCCCTTTACGCGCCCTGGTGCGCCCCTACATCCTGCGTCGCCTCAAGACCGACAAGAAAGTCATCGCCGACCTGCCCGACAAGACCGAGGTCACGGCCTGGTGCCACCTGAGCCCGATCCAGGCTGCCTTGTATCAGCAGGCAGTCGACAGCATGGCCGCTGAACTCGAAGACGCCGAAGGCATCGGCCGCCGTGGACTGGTGCTCTCCTACCTGATGCGCTTCAAGCAGATCTGCAACCACCCGTCGCAATGGCTGGGCGACGCGGCATGGCGCCCTGAAGACAGCGGAAAGTTCGCGCGCCTGGCCGAATTGGCCGAAGTGGTCGCTTCGCGCCAGGAGAAACTGCTGGTGTTCACCCAGTTCCGCGAGACCACCGCACCGCTGGCCGCTTTCCTGGGCACGGTGTTCGGCCGCAGTGGATTGGTATTGGACGGAAGCACGCCGGTGGCCAGGCGGCGCGAGCGGGTCAAACAGTTTCAGGAGGACGAATTGACGCCTTTCTTCGTGCTCTCGCTCAAGGCCGGCGGCGCGGGCTTGAACCTGACCGCGGCCTCGCATGTGATCCACTTCGACCGCTGGTGGAACCCCGCAGTGGAAAACCAGGCTACCGACCGCGCGTATCGCATCGGCCAGAAAAAGAACGTGCTGGTGCACAAGTTCACCTGCCGCGGCACCATCGAAGACCGCATCGATCGCCTGATCGAATCGAAACAGAAACTGGTCAAGGATGTGCTTGAATCCGGGGCCGAGGTACTGCTCACTGAAATGGGCGACCGCGAATTGCTGGACCTGGTGAGGCTGGACATTCATACCGCAACCGAAAGCTGATCGGGAGGACAGATCACAATGAGTTTCTACGCATGGAAACCCTATACACCGGTGGCAGCGAGGCGCGCACAGGCCGAAAAGGCCGCCGCGAAAGTCGCCAAGGCCGGCGCCTCATTGACACCGGTTCGCGCCAGCGGAAACCGGATCGCCAGCACGTTCTGGGGCCGCGCCTGGTGCGACAACCTGGAACGCTACAGCGATTTCTCCAACCGCCTGCCGCGCGGGCGCACTTACTTGCGCAACGGCTCGGTCATCGATCTGAAAATCGAGGACGGCGAAGTCAAGGCGCAGGTCGCCGGATCGAGCCTCTACAAGACCGTGGTCAAGGTCGCCGCCGTGCCGCAAACCCGGTGGCGCGAGATCAGCGCGGAATGCGCGGGGTCCATCGACTCGGTCGTCGAGTTGCTGCGCGGAAAGCTTTCGCAAGTGGTGATGGCGCGCATCTGCAAACCCGGCACCGGCCTTTTTCCCGCGCCTGAGGAAATCAGTTTTGATTGCAGTTGTCCGGATTGGGCGTCGATGTGCAAGCACGTTGCAGCGGTGTTGTACGGGATCGGCGTGCGGCTAGACGAGCAGCCGGAACTGCTGTTTCGCCTGCGCAATGTGGATGTGGCGGATCTGGTCGCCCAGGCAAGTGCCGGATTGACGCCGCGTCAAAAACGCCCGGCGCCCGCTCGCGTTCTCGACGACGCGCAACTGGCCGATGTGTTCGGGATCGAAATCGCGGCCGGATCGACGCAGACTTTCGCTGAAACGCCGCGCAAGAAAGCCTCAGCGAAGAAGCCGAAGAAGAACGTAACAGGTGCCGTCGGGGTGCCTGCTCGAAAAGCCCGGGCCTCGCCGACTCTGGCTGAAGCAGGCAAAACGCCGTTGACCAGGGCCTCAAAAACACGGTCGAAAGTGGACGCAAGGCCCAAGGCGCTCACTTCCCGTACGCCTCCCCAGCGAGGCAAGAAAACATCCACCAAACCATCCGCGGCACCGCGCAAGAACGTCGCGCGAAAAGCCGTGGCGACGGGCTCACGCGCTACTGCGAAACCTGCACAACCGCCAATCCGCCGAAGCAGGCCGCCGTGAACTCCGCGACTCATTGATCGACCCGGACACCGAAGCATCCAGAGAAATCCCGACGTTAGCCCAAGGTCGCCACCATCTCGATTTTTGGCGCAACCGACTGCACAAGTTTCTGAATGCCATGGCCGGGATTGGCTTGGCGATGTGAGACAAGAAGTCCCAGCTTTTCAGAAGGCCGATATCCTTGGTAATTGACGACCGCTTGCGCTGCAGACGATGCGTCAGTTCATTGATTGTCTTCGGTTGATGCATCACTTCCAGCATCAATCGGCGACGCGCCTCCGACGGGACGGTGAACATCCGTTGCGGTTCCTCGAAAGACAGCGTTACCTTGCCATTGAAGGGCTGACCTCGATCGGCGCGGCTAGCAGCCTGTCGGACTAAAAAAACCTGCGACGTCATCGGTACGAATAACCACCCAATCACAATCGCCCCGTGCGGGTCAAAACTCAAACCCCGCGTATTACCCAGAAGTTACCCGGAAAAAGAAAAAGGCCGCTCGAAGGCGACCTAACTCTTTGATTTACTTGGCGTCCCCACGGGGATTCGAACCCCGGTACTCACCGTGAAAGGGTGATGTCCTAGGCCTCTAGACGATGGGGACCCGGACTAACCGTACTGCAAGCGTTTTGGTGGAGGTAAGCGGGATCGAACCGCTGACCTCTTGCATGCCATGCAAGCGCTCTCCCAGCTGAGCTATACCCCCCAACGCAGTCGAATATTATAACCAGAAGAGGACACATCGTGCAAATCCGCCTTGGATGGAAAAAAGCGAGCGGCCACGCCACGGTCTAAAGCATCAGTAAAGTGCGGCGCGCGCCGGGTCCGCCCTTCACCGATGGCACGCCCTACTCGATCGGCCTGGTGTGTCTGGAGGAAGGCGTGCACATGCTCTCGCGCCTGTTCGCCGAGCCAGGGCCGGTGGCCTTCGATGCACCCGCCACGCTCGATTTCCGCATATTGGAAACCGGGCAGTTGCTTCCGGTATTCAAGGTTGGTGCGGCATGAGCCGGGGTGGACCGCTGGCCCGCATCCGCGTGCTCGATGCCACGCGCGCCCTGGCCGGCCCGTTTTGCACCATGAACCTGGGCGACCTGGGCGCCGACGTCATCAAACTGGAAATGCCGGGTGCGGGCGACGAGACGCGCTACCGGGGCCCGCCCTTTGCCGCCGATACCTGGCCCACGCTGATCGGCTGCAACCGCACCATGCGCTTGGTCGCAATCCACCTGCACACCGCGGAAGGCCGCGCCACCTGCCTGGCGCTGGCAGGCAAATGCGCTGTCTTCGTCGAGAAATTCCCCCCGGCACCGTCAGGCGTTTCGGCATCGACCACGCCTCCATGCGCGCGGTGCGCCCGGACATCATTTACTGCGCCATCAGCGGTTACGGCAACGGCCACCCATTGATGGCGCCCTACGAGAGCTTTCGTACCGCCGACCGCGAGATCGTCATCGCCGTAACCGACTACAAGACCTGGACCAGCTTCTGCGCCCTGCCGGAATGCGCCGCGCTCGCCGCGGCCCCCCGCTTCGCCACCTCGCGAGCTCGCGTGGCGAGCCGCTTCAAGTCGCCGCAGCAATGCTCCGGCGCTTGCGGCATCATGGCGCCATGTCAACCACTAGCCAAACCGGCAAGTCTCCCCGCGTTGTAATCCTCGGCTGCGGCTTCGGCGGCCTGTTCGCCGCCCGCGCCCTTGCCCGCGTGCCGGTCGCGGTGACCCTGATCGACCGCACCAATCATCACCTGTTCCAGCCTCTGCTCTACCAGGTGGCAACCGCCGGCCTGTCGGCACCGGCGGTTGCCGCGCCGATCCGCAATATTCTGGCGCGCCAGGACAACGTCACCGTGATCTACGGCGAGGCCCAGCACATCGACCGCGAACGCCGTGCCGTCGTGCTCGATGGCGGCGATGAAGTTCTATACGATCATCTCGTGCTCGCCACCGGCGTGACCAACAGCTATTTCGGCAACGACGCCTGGGCGGCGCACGCGCCCAGTCTCAAGACGCTCGACGATGCCTACGAAATCCGGCGTCGCGTGCTGCTCGCCTTCGAACACGCCGAGCGCGAAACAGACCCGGTCAAGCGTGCCGCCTGGCTCACCTTTGCCGTCATTGGCGCCGGCGCCACCGGTGTCGAACTGGCCGGTGCCTGCGCTGAAATCGCACGCCACACATTGCGCGGCGAGTTCCGCCGCTTCGACCCGCGCAATGCGCGCATAGTGCTCATCGAAGGCAGCGAACGGGTTTTGCCCGGTTACCCGGCCGGGCTGTCCGAGCGCGCGCGCCTGCAGCTTGAGCGTCTCGGCGTCACGGTGTGGCTCGGCCGGCGCGTCACCGGCATCGATGCCGAGGGCGTGCAAATGGGTGAAGAACGTCTCGCCGCACGCACCATGGTGTGGGCCGCGGGTGTGGCCGCCTCACCGCTGGGTACAAGGCTGGACGTGCCGCTCGACCGCGCCGGCCGGGTGGTTGTCAACAACGATCTATCGGTTCCGGGCTATCCCGACATCAGCGTCATCGGTGATCTTGCCGCACTGCCCTGGCACGAACCGCCGGTGCCCGGTGTGGCGCCTGCCGCCAAGCAAATGGGCCGTCACGCCGCTCTCAACATCGCGCGGCGTCAGAAGGGTGAAGCGCCCGAGCCGTTTGCCTATCGCGACTACGGCATGCTGGCTACCATCGGGCGTAACTCCGCGGTGGCCCTGTTCGGCCGACTTCAAATTTCAGGCTACCTGGCCTGGCTGTTGTGGCTTACGGCGCACATCTTCTTTCTGATCGGCTTTCGCAATCGCCTGGTGGTAATGATCGACTGGGCCTGGGCCTACTGGACCTTCGAGCGCAATGCCCGCATCGTCACCGGCAGCGACCGCGCCGGCGGACAGACAAGCCACAGCCCGCCTGCGGCCCCGCCGCCAGGGCCGCCGCGCGGACCCTGATTGCGCCGGCATTGGGCGCGTGCGGCACGCACCCAATGCCGCGTCCATGACCTACGCGACGTAGTTCGAAACCTCGATCAGGTTATGGTCCGGATCGCGGAAATAGACCGACATGATCGGCCCCAGCGCGCCGCTGCGCTCGCCCGGCCCGTCTTCGATGGCCACGCCGCAGGCAGCCAGGTGCGTGACGACATCCGCGATCGGTGTGCTGACAATGAAACACAGGTCGGCCGAGCCCGGCATCGGGCATGCGGCATTCGGCTTGAATGGCGCTTCCGCCGGATGCAGGTTGATCTTCGACTGGCCGAACGCCATCGCCTTGCGGCCGGCGCCGAAGCTCAGGGTGCGCATGCCCATCACCTTCTCGTAGAACGCGATGGTGGCGCCCATCTTAGCGACGGTGAGCACCAGGTGGTCGAGGCGTTCGACTTTCACCGTCTTCTCCCGTCTACGAGTACTTGCCCAGGCGCTCTTGCACCCGCTCGCGGCCGAACAGTTCAAGCACCGCGTCGAGCGAGGGGGTCTGTGTCGTGCCGGCCACGATCACGCGCACAGGCATGGCCAGTTGCGGCATCTTCACGCCGAATCGAGTGAGCGTCGCCTTGATCTCGGTGCTGATAGCGGCCCTCTTCCAAACCGCGCCGGCTAGCCGCTTGTGCAGTTCGGCAATCAGGGGCCGCGTCGCGGCTGTCACATGTACTGCAAGCAATTCTTCGGCCGGTGCATGCTGGCGATAGAAAAGCATCGCGGCATCCGCGATCTCGTGCAGGGTGTTGGCGCGGTCCTTCACCAGGGCGATCACCGGCGCCAGCGCGGGGCCGCCGGCCACCACTCCGTCGCGCTCCCGGATCAGCGGCTCGACCAGTACGGCCAGCCGCGCGCTGTCGGCTTCCTTGATGTACTCGTGGTTGAGCCAGGTCAGCTTGGCCAGGTCGAACTGGGCCGCCGAGCGGCTGACGCTGGCCAGTTCGAACCATTCGATGAATTTTTCGCGCGGAAATTTTTCGGCATCGCCATGGCTCCAGCCAAGCCGCGCCAGGTAGTTGAACAAGGCTTCCGGCAAATAGCCGTCGGCCGGATACTGCATCACGCTGACCGCACCATGACGCTTGGAAAGCTTTTCGCCATCCGGCCCGAGGATGGTCGGCAGGTGCGCGAACTGCGGCACCGGCGCACCGAGTGCGCGGTAGATGTTGATTTGGCGTGGCGTGTTGTTGACATGATCGTCACCGCGCACCACATGGGTGATGGCCATGTCGAGATCATCGATCACCACCGCGAAGTTGTAGGTGGGCACCAGATCGCCGCGCGCGATCACCAGGTCGTCGAGTTCTGTATTGCTGATGCTGATGTCGCCCTTGACCAGGTCATGCCAGGCCACATCCCCGGTATCGGGGTTGCGAAAACGGATGACCGGCGCAACGCCTGGCGGCGGCACCCGGCCCGCCGCATTCTCCGGGCGCCAGCGGCCGTCGTAGCGCGGCTTCAGGTTGCGCGCGCGCTGCTCGTCGCGCAGGGCATCAAGCTCTTCACGGCTGGCGTAACAGCGGTAAGCGCGACCGTCGGCCAGCATCAGCGCAAGCACTTCCCGGTAGCGCGCCAGGCGCGCGGTCTGGCGCACTGGCCCCTCGTCGTAGTCCAGGCCCAGCCAGGCCATGCTTTCAACAATGACCTGCACCGCTTCTTCGGTGGAGCGCTGCAGATCCGTATCCTCGATGCGCAACACGAACTTGCCGCCGTGATGGCGCGCATAGGCCCATGAAAAGAGCGCCGCGCGGGCATTGCCCAAATGCAGAAAACCGGTCGGGCTGGGAGCAAAGCGGGTGCGAACCTGCGCCATGAAGCTGTTCTGCAAAAGGAGACAAGCCAGCGATTGTAGCTGCTAAGGAAATACCGAATCAGCCCGTAGGTGCAAGAAAACCGCGTTTGCAAGCGCTTGAATCGAAACGTGCTGCCGATCGATGGCCTGAATTGCAGGGCCTTTCTCAGCATTTCCCCCAGCATTTTCCGCAAGGTATGGCGCAGCTTTTTGCTACAATTACCAACTCTCTTCGGGCGGTTAACTCAGCGGTAGAGTGCCACCTTCACACGGTGGAAGTCACTGGTTCGATCCCAGTACCGCCCACCAGGAACACGTTTCAAGAAACATCAGGTGGTATCAAAGAAGCCCTGTCTCTTATACACATCTCCGAGCCCACGAGACTAAGGCGAATCTCGTATGCCGTCTTCTGCTTGAAA
>ENA-ORBV01005410-ORBV01005410.1-microbial-mat-metagenome-genome-assembly--contig:-NODE-5410-length-23559-cov-5.186526_pt1 | contig 23559 bp, 19 predicted proteins | sample MGYA00237777_ERZ505514 | MGnify/ENA primary metagenome ERZ505514 (study PRJEB26160, sample SAMN06269048) | microbial mat metagenome | isolation source: Oligotrophic lake microbial mat | place... | reverse complement strand
CGAGATTCGCCTTAGTCTCGTGGGCTCGGAGATGTGTATAAGAGACAGATCTTGGAGAATTTCGTCGAGCGAGCGGGCGCGCTTCGCCTGGGGGTACCGTTTGATGAAAGCGTCCACCTTGACCGGATCGGGGTCGTAGACCCAAGTGAGATCGGCACCCGCCTCCAGCAGGCCATTGGTTTGGCCGTAGATATGGCCGTGGTCGAGGTGCGCGGCGGCGAAAGCAAATTCTCCCGACTTGACCACAGGGCTCGGTTTGCCTTGCGGGGCATAATTCATTCCGTCGGATTTTTGACTCATAAGAAAGGTCGTGAAGTTGAGATGAGCGGATCGCTCGTTGGCGGGTCGAGCAACGACCCATCGAGTGTACGTTAAGTGGGTATGGCGAAGCGGACTGGGATCACGAGGACGGCAGCGCGGCGTCCCGCGTTCGCAAAGCCAACTCGCGCATTGCCGGTTCGAGAGCTTGACGCACCTTCTTTTCCATTCGATCGATAAAAAGCGTGCCGTTGAGGTGATCCACCTCGTGCTGGATGCAGCGGGCGAAAATGCCATCGCATTCGAGCGTATGCGCAATTCCGTGAACGTCCTGAAAACGGACGACGATCCCGTAGGGGCGGATGATATCGCCGCGGATTTCCGGAAAGGAGAGACAGCCCTCCTCGTAGGGTAGATTTTCCGAAGGCAACAAGTTCATGGACGGGTTGATCAATGCCATTGGCATGATCAGCTCGAGAGGTGTCTTGACCCCATCGAGGACCCACGCGAAGTTTCGCTTCATCGGCAGGAGGTCGACGACACAGACCTGCAGGGATCGCCCCACCTGTTGCGCCGCGAGACCGATGCCCTCGGCGTCGTGCATCGTGGCGATCATCTCTTGCACCAGAAGCGCCAAATGGGCGTCGAAGACCGTGACATTGCGGCCTTTCTGACGCAGAATAGGGTCGTTGTAATGAACAATTCTCAGTGGCATCGGTCGATGGTGGGGTCAGAGTGGTTCCCTCTGCGGAACCGGCAAACCAATAGTTCTCAAGGATGAAGTTCCTGCAAACCGCTCCGACTGTTTCCTCCTTGGCTGCTTTCCTCTGGATTCTGGGGGGGGTGGCAATGGCGGGATTGGCGTGGTTTCTTCCGGTCAATCTCGGATCGGTTCCTCCGGCTCTGTTGTCCGCTGCCGGTCAGGGGACGCCGTCGGTTTCCGATTACGGCCGTCAGCTCTTGGAACGGGAAAAACTGGGTCCCGCGGCCCTGTTCGTCGTCGCGGCGAGGCGGTCCGACGACGCTGGCGCCGTCCGACTCAACCAGACGTTGATCGAGGCTTCCCGTCGCCAGCCCGACCATGTGCCGTGGGGAGGCTGGGACCCGTTCCTTGATCCGCTTTTCAACGTGAACCAGAACACGGGTCGAACGGAGAGCACGCCCGTGCTCACGTTTTTCATCACCGAACAGGCCCGAACCGCGCTGCGTACTTATTTGCAGAACTCGCGCTCGCTCGGCGTGCAAGCGCTGTTGCGCACCCGGGAGATCTCGCTCACGACCCGTTTTGTGCCGGCCAAGGACCCGGGTGGACAACCCCTTGATGCGGTGATCCTCCTTGCCGCGCTGCTCTATCAGGGCGAGCACCTTTCGCCGCCGCTTCAACGAGAACTGCGGACTTTGGCAGAAACCGCGGTCGGTCGGATGGACATGGGTGCGCTTGAGGGTGCTTACCTGGATCTTCTTTCGCTCGGAAAGCGGCTGGATTGGATCCAATTGGGCGAGCTCCTCCGGCGAACGGATGATCTCGAGACGTTGCGGGAATACGCGCACCTCGCCCGGATCACTCCGGACGATTTTGCCTTGATCTATGCTGCCGCGTTGTTCTCCGGCTCATCCGATTTGGTGGCGACTTACCTTTTGAGCTTTGGCAAAACCGGACTGGATGACTTGGCGCTCGCGGCGCAAAAGGGACAAGGCGCGGTGAAATTGCTTCTGGATCGGCAGGTACCCGTCAATCGGACCCGCGATTTTGCGCTGGCAGCCGTTTCCCAGGTCGCACTCCTCCATCCAAGGTTCACCTTGGCAGTCAAGTGGCTGGCCTTTTTCCTCGGCGCCTTTGCCGTTTTGAAGGGTTTCGACGGTCTCCTCTTTCGAACGGATGCCGCGCCGCGTTTGGCTGTCACCACGGGAGTACTCGCAGCGCTGTGCGCAGCGATGATCATCCTCTTTACCGAGCCCTTTCTGTTCAAGACGGCCCCCCCATCCGAGTTCGCCTTCAAACTTGCGATTCCCGTTCTCGCCACACTCACCGATCCCTCCTCACTCACTACCGTCGCCCCGACTATTGCCATGGATAACTCAACCCTCCTTTCAATCGGACTCTTCGCCCTGATCCAGCTCGCATGGTTCTTCCTTTGTCTGCGGAAGATCGCGGAGATCTCCCGCTCCGACCTGCTGCCACTGATCAAACTTAGATTGATGGAGAATGAGGAAAACCTCTTCGACGGGGGGCTCTACCTCGGGATCGCGGGCACCGCGACCGCGCTCGTGCTTCAGGTCCTTGGGGTGATCCAGCCCAATCTGCTCGCGGCTTACTCGTCGAATCTCTTTGGCATCGTGTGTGTCGCCTTGATCAAGATCCGCCATGTGCGCCCCTACAAACGCCTGTTGATCCTTTCCGGTCAGGTGTCCGCCGCTCCGCCGCCGACTGCCGCGACCGCACTTTGAGTCGGCCATCCGAAAGACCGGGCCTCCGCCCAGACGTGATCGCAACCAACGGCGTTCCTCCCAGGCCATGAATCGTACTCTCCTTCTCATCCTCTGTGACTTTCTCCTCCTCAATCTGCTGGCGCTGACGCGGTGGGAACAGGCGGAACCGCCTCCGGGGAAAAACCCGGCACCGACGATCGCCTCGGCTTCCGCAGCGGCCTCACAGGGCCAGGATTTGGTTGAGACGATGAAGCTCTCCCTTGAGGACGAGCGCGACGCCCGCGCCAAGTTGGCGGAGCAATTGCAGTCCACCCGCAGCGACCTGCAGAGCCGCGAGCAGAACCTCGCTGCGGTGCAGGCTGAACGGACCGAACTTGCCTCCACGCTCGAGTCGACGCGAAAGACCTCGGATGAAAGGGCGCGGACGGCCGCGGCGGCCGCTCAAGACGCCGCCGTGACCAAGGAAAGGCTCACACAGATCCAGCGCGAGCTCGACGAGAAACGCCGGTTGGCGGAGCAACAACAACAGCAGCTTTCGACATTGGAACAACAGCAAGCCGAGGCGAAACAACGGATTGAGGGACTGTCGGTGGCGGTGAAGGTCGCCGAGCAGGAGAAGCTGCTCTTGCGGGAAACCGCCGACACCCTGAAAACCCAGGTGGTGGCAGAGCGCGAGGAACGGATTCGGGTGCAGGAAACCACCACGCAGTTGGCGCAGGGTGTGGGCCAACTGGCCGAGAAATCGACCGAGTTGAGCAAGGAGATCCGCGACAATCGGCCGGTCAACGCGAACACCTTGTTCAATGAGTTTCTAAGCAATCGCGTCCGAACTTCGTTTGTGGCGAATCGTCGCACGTTTCTCGCACCAATCAATCGGGCGAAAGACTCCCGGACGATCCTCGTGACCGATGGGGTGGCGACGTATGCCCTGCTGCACGTTGACGACACGACCCTCAGCCTGCGTGAGAAAGCCGTGGATTGGGAAAATCTCTCTGCAACCTTTACGAAGGGCGAGCATCGGTTGCCGGCGTCCCGTTTGGAGTTTCTCACGGTCGATCCTCGGGTGGCGGTGATTCCGTTGACGGACGAGCAGGTTCGGAAAATTGGGGCGAAAGTCTATCAGACGGCGCTGGATCCCTTCAAATTTCCGGAGGCCGTGCTGATCTCAAATGGGGGCGCGGGTTATGGTGAGGTTCCTTTCAAGCTTGAGCCGACCAATACCAACTACGTCCGCATGGACAATCGCCTCGTGCGGAGGCTCTTTGGCGACTTCACTCCCTCCCGTGGAGATCTTGTCCTGAGCAAGACCGGTGAACTTCTGGGGATCATGGTGAACAATGAGTATTGCGCGGTGATCAATAACTTCCTGGTGGCGCAGTCGATTCCTTTGGGCACGATCTCAGCGGAGGCTCCCACCGGTCCCAAGCTGGAGGACCTCAATCGGCGCTGGCGATCGCTTCCGGTGCGCTTACAATAGACATGGTTGTTTCCAGCCGAGGCTTGGGAGCCTCTTGAAATCCTTCTCCGGGGATTTTCACTCCAACGCAGTGGCGGCTTGGCAAGAGCCGTTTGTCTCCTTTGTTTTCATGCCGTGTCCACCCTGAAACGCCCGCTCCCCTTTGCATCCCTGAAGACGTTCCTCTTTCGTTTGGGTTCTCCGGCCTTGTTGTCGTGCCTGCTGATGGGCACGAGCGCCCCTGCCACCGCCGAAAGCACCGTGCGTCTCTCCACCCTTTCGGATCGTGTCCGGATCGAGATTGGTGGCCAGCTGTTCACTGAGTACATTTTTGGAACGGATGCGGCGAAACCTTACCTCCATCCGATCCTGGCGGCGGATGGGACGCAGCTGACGCGCAACTTCCCGATGGCTGACGTCGCCGGTGAAGAGCAGGACCATCCCCACCACCGTTCGCTTTGGTTCGCCCACGGCTCGGTCAATGGAGTGGATTTTTGGGCGGAGAAGGACGGTGTGACCGGCAGGATTGTGCACGACGGGCTGATCGAGGTGAAAACGAACGAGAAGAACGAAGGCGTGATTCGTGCGCGTCGGCGTTGGGTCGCCGCGGACGGTCAGCAGGTCTGCTCCGACGAGATCAGCCTGCGGGTAACGGCCGTTCCCGCGGGACGATTGCTTGATTTTGAGATTCGTTTGATTGCGCCGAAAGATCGACCGGTCGTGTTCGGCGACACCAAGGAGGGTACGATGGCGATCCGCTTGGCCAAGTGGATGACGCTCCCTCACCGGTTTCAGGGCCGTGATCAACCGGGAGTCGGCCAGATGGTGAACAGCGTTGGTCAGTCCGGCGCGGGCGTCTGGGGCAAACGCGCGGCCTGGGTCGACTACTTTGCGCCGCGCGAAGGCAAGGTTTACGGGGTCGCTTTGTTCGATCATCCGTCCAATCCCCGCCATCCGACGTGGTGGCACGCCCGTGACTATGGCCTTTTCGCCGCAAATCCATTTGGACGTCACGATTTTGAGAACCTGAAGGACCAGCCGCGCGCGGGAGAGCACGTCCTTGCTCCCGGTGAGAGCGTGTCCTTTCGCTATCGGTTTTACGTTCATCAGGGTGACACGGCTGCCGCCCGAGTCGCCGAGCATTTTCTCGAGTTTGCGGCGCGCTGACGAATCACGTGTTCCTTGGCTGGGGAACGTTCGGGCTGAGCCCTTCCGAACGACCTGAGCTCTCGGCTCCGTTTGTATCCGATTGTTGGGCTCCCGCTTTTCCATGTCTACTCCCACACCCACACCCGTACCGACGCGCACCGACGCGGAGCTGTTGTCTTCGGTTCAACACCAACCCCTGTCTTCCCGGATTCCGGTTTACTTGAGACTTTCCGGCCCTGGCTGGCTCCAAAGTGCCATCACACTCGGTGGGGGCTCGCTCTCAGGCAGTCTTTACTTGGGGGTCCTCGGGGGGTTCGGTCTGCTCTGGCTTCAGCCGGTGGCGATGATCATCGGGATCATCATGCTCTCTGCGATTGGTTATGTGACCATGGTCACCGGACGTCGGCCCCTCGAGGCGATCAATCTGCACGTCAACCCCGTGCTCGGTTATGGATGGGCCTTGGCCTCACTCGTCGCCAGCATGGTCTGGGCGATGCCGCAGTATTCACTGTCGATCGGTGTGCTCCAGCAGAACCTCCTGCCTGGGTTGCTTGGATCGGGCGGCCCGCTTGGGGAGACCATGAGTCGCGTGCTTCCGACCGTGCTCGTACTGATCTTCTCAACCTACATCACGTGGAATTACGGCAAGGGCGGGCGCGGGGTGAAATTCTATGAAGCCACGCTCAAGGTGATGGTCGGGGTGATTGTGCTTTGTTTTCTCGGTGTGGTCTTGCGGTTGACGTTTTCGTCTCAGGGCCTCGATTGGTCGGCGGCGATGGCGGGTTTGGTTCCCGACTTTTCCCTGCTCGCGAACCCGGCGGAGGCGTTTCGGCCCTTGATCGCGACGGCTGATCCCGCGCATCAATCTTACTGGACGGAGTTCATTGTCAGGAACCAACGGGATGTGATCGTGGCGGCGGCCGCGACGGCGGTTGGCATCAACATGACGTTCTTGTTCCCGTACTCGATTCTGCGTCGTGGCTGGGGCAAGCCCTTCGTCGGACTTAGTCGATTCGATCTGGCAACGGGGATGTTCATTCCCTTCACCCTTGCCACCACCTTCGTGGTGATGGCGGCGGCCAGTCAGTTTCATGCCGTTCCCCAGCCCGGCATCCTCGGTGCCGATGGTGTGGCGTCCTATGCTGCGTCCGCCTCTCCGCGGCAGATCAAGGAGTACGAGGGTCTGTTGGCGGGTTTGCCGACGGTGCGGCAGACCGGAGACGCGGGGCTCGCTTCCGCGGCGGATCGAAAACTCGCCGCCATGCTGGTGACGCGCGATGCCTCTCACTTGGCCGCGGCCTTGGAGCCATTGACCGGTGCGTTTTTCGGACGCGTGATTTTCGGTTTCGGCGTGCTCGGCATGACGCTGTCGACGATCACACTCCTGATGTTGATTTCGGGAATGGTTGTGTGCGAGTTGCTCGGTCGAGAACCCACGGGTTGGACCTTTCGAATGGGGAGTCTTCTGGCCGCCACCGGAGCGCTTGGGCCATTCCTTTGGAGCAAGGCGGCGTTCTGGCTGGCAGTGCCGACATCGGTATTTGCGTTTATCCTCATGCCCATCGCCTACCTCACGTTCTTCCTGATGATGAATCAACGGAAGCTGCTTGGGAACGATATGCCGCGGGGAGGGAGCCGTTTCCTGTGGAATACCCTGATGAGCATCTGTTTGTTGATCTTTGCCGGGGCGAGCGGTTTCATGCTTTGGGTCAAGGGTGGCGTCTGGGGGATGACCGCAGCCGTGGTTTTCCTTGGTGCGGCGGCCGCGGTGGACCTACGCCGCCGTCTGCGCAGTCGCGCGTGAATGACGATCCCGGGTTGACTGCCCAGTCCCGAATGATCGTCGCCGGTGGAGATCACGCCCTCGACGGGATTTGACTTCGTTCGGGTGGAGAACCCTTTAGTTTTCCAACATGCCGTATCGATCGATGGACTTGGCCGAGGCCGCCGCTTATCTCCACCTCACCGAGGACGAAGTGGAACTTTTGGTGCGGTCGTCCGATATCCCTCATATAAAACGGGGTGGTCGGGTCATGTTCCTGCGTGGACCGTTGGACGAATGGGCGTCGCGTCGGATCCTTGGTCTCACTCCGAAAAACCTTGTCGACTACCATCGTAAATCCACCGCGGCCTCCCAGGAGTTCCTGGAGAGCGACGCCTTGATCCCGGCACTGCTCACGCCTCAGCGGATTGAGCCCAACCTGACCTCGAAGACCAAGAAGTCGACGCTGCGTGACATGGTTGCGGTGGCGGACCGCACCGGGGCGGTCCTGGACTCATCCGCGCTTCAAGCTAGTCTGGAGGAGCGCGAGGAGCTCTGCTCGACAGCGCTGCCGGGTGGCTTGGCGCTCCTGCACAGTCGCCATCACCAAGAGTTTCTCTTCGACCGCTCGTTTCTCGTTTTGGGACGCACGCTTCAACCCATCCATTTTGGTTCACCTGATGGAACCCCAACTCGGCTGTTTTTCATGGTTTGCTGTCACGACGAACGCCTGCATCTCCATACGCTCGCTCGCTTGTGCCTGATTCTGCAGAAGCAGGATGTCCTCGACCGTCTGTTCTCGCTCCCAGATCCGGAAGCGATCCATCAGGAGCTCGTGAGCGCCGAGCAGGCGGCTCTGGCTGGAAAAAAATCGTCCAGTGAAGTAGATCGATCCTGAATGGCCTCAGAGGCCACGTCTGCTCACTTCGCTGGAGGCTGCACGGACACTTCGGTTGCGGTGATGTCGATCACGTCATCGGGACGAACAGCAGCTCGCCGCATTCTCACCGGACCGGCGGGGGTGGAATTCCCCGTCAAAGGTCTGCCTTTCCGCACCAGGAAGAGTATGAGTCCGGTCAGGGTCGCCAGAGCGGCCACGGCCAAGGCCGTCATCACGGCGGCGAAGGTCACGATTCCGGTAAAAAGTGCTTTGATCAGCCTCATCGAATCAAAGACCCCACCGGGCAGGGTTTGGTTGCAGGCAAAACAAAGAAAAGCGCTTGCGGCTCGCCGATGGGGCGCTCGCTTCCGAGTCACTCACTTTCGAAACCATCGATGGGTGCGAGGTAAGTTGCGCTCAAGCATGCAGAAGTGCCCCGCGAAGCGCCGGGGAAGGGTCAATCGATATGCATTGCGGTGTCTTTGCATGAACTCATCGACCGCGGTCTTTGCGCCCGTGGAAAAAAAATCGTAGTCGTCGACCATGACTCGGCCGCCGGGCGAAAGATGGTGGTGGAGGTAATCGAGCGCGTGGAGGATGGGAGCGTAAAAATCGAAATCAACGTAGGCAAAGCAGACCTTCGCCGGACCGTTTTCCGGGGTCAGCGTTGCCTCGACCAGACCCGCTCGGACGGCAAACCGGTCCTCTGGAAATCCGATGTCGCTCAGGCGGGTCCGAACCTCTTCCGCATCGCAGCGCATCTCGCCCTCGTAACGTTCGATCGAGCCCAGGCCAAAAATATCGTCCTTGAGCTGATCCTTGGGGGACGGTTTGGGGAGCCCGGTGAAGGTATCGTAAAGCCAGAGCCGCTTTCCGATCGCGCGAATCTCATTTGCCAGCAGCGCTGAAGTTGCACCCTGGGCGACACCGAACTCGCAGACATCGCCCGCCTCTTGCAGGGTCGAGTGCAGTTGATCGAGCAGGTACATGGATTGGCTGATACCGGTCCCGAGCAGGCGGGCGAGCAATGCGGTTCGTCCTTCCTGCTCCGGCAGTCTTGGGAAGAGTTGGTCGCGCAGCGCATCGTGCAGCTCCTGAACCAGCGCGGGGTACTTGATCGTGGTATTGGGTTCGAGCGGATTCATCGGAAAGGGCGTCGTCGAGACAAGCGGGGCGTGCGCTTGCACCTACCTGGGAACGACGTCGGAAGCGGCCGCGGACCAGAGGTCGGCAATCGTGCTCCCGCAGGCGGCGATGTCGCGATGATATCGATGGACGATGTCGTCGAACGATCGGGGACTCACCAGCTGCATGAACCAACGGTTGAGCACGGCGAGTGCGCCAGCGCGCCACTCACGGGCGTCGCGGGACGACTCAGTCGAGGTGCCCCAGGAGGCGGCGTTGATGGTCTTGATCACGAATTCAAGCGAGTAGATCCAGATGCAACGCCGGGCGAGGAGGAAGGGGCCCGGTGAAGGTGTCGAACCGAGCACCGACATGATTTCCCACCAGCGCTGGATCCCGCCCGAGTTGGTTTTGGTTTGCGGGTGATCGCGATTGGCCGCGAGGAAATGAGGCAGCCGCTTTCCCTTCAGCCCGGCGGCGAAGAACCGCGTGAGCCATTGGTAGTCGAGGAACCACCGGAGGTCCGCGCGCAGAGGACCAACCCGCGGCAGAGACTCCCGGCGCAGGAAGAGCGTCGGCTGGCAGATGTAGTCGTGGGAAAAATAGAAACGGTTGCGCGAACAATCCTCGGTGAAGAGATTCGGCGTGAGGATGCGACCTTCCTGATCGATTTCCAGGGCGTCCCCGTAAACAAAGTCGAGCATCGGATCAGCCTCGAAGGCCGCGTTCACGCGGGCGAGCGCACCGGGGAGATAAGTGTCGTCGGAATTCAACCACGCAACGATCTCCCCGCGGGCGCGTGCGAGACCCTGGTTGATTGCATCCGCCTGCCCTTTGTCCTTGCGCCGGTGCCAGATGATCCGGTCTCCGTATCCGGCGAGGATGCTGGGAGTGGAGTCGGTCGAGACCGCGTCCATGACCAGGACCTCGATCGACGGCTGTGCCTGATCGAAAATGCTCCGGAGGGCGATGTCGATCCACCGGCCGTGGTTATAGGTCGGCATGACCAAGGTGAAACGGGGACGAGTCATCAGGAAATGGATTCGAATTCGGCCGGCACGCGTTCCCGTTCCCGCAGCAGGCGAGCTGCCGAAGCCCGTTCGCGATCCGTCAGGAGGCCGCGGGCGTGGAGTGACTGAGGCAGCCTGATTTTCTCATTGATCCACGCGCGCAGCCGGGTGTGCCGGCGTCGGGCCGCGGCAAAGGCTTCCAGATGTCCGGCGACCAAACGCTCGATGGAAAACGCTTTGATGCGTTTGCCTCCCGCTGCGACCAGCCGGAGGCGGAGCGACGCATCGGTGCCAATCCGGTGGAGGGCAGCTGCGATCGAATCGACGTTGCCGGCGTCAAAATAAAGCGCAGCGTCGCGAGCCACCTCGGGTTGGCTGGTATTTCGTCCGCAGGCGATGGGGCAGTCGGAAGCCATGGCCTCAAGGAGCGGAATGCCAAAACCCTCGAACAACGAAGGAAACACGAGCGCCCGGGCATGGTGGAACAGCCAGCTGATCTCCGCACGGGGGACCTTTCCGAGGTGGTGAACCCGACCGGTCAACCCGAGGTCTGCGACCATTTGATTCCACTCTTCGACCCGTCCGAGAAGACTCCCCGTACACACCAGATCCAAGTCCGTGCCGGTGGCGTGGCACTGGGCGAAGGCCTGCAGGAGACGCGGATGGTTTTTGTGCCTCCAGAGATTCGCCGGATAGAAGACAAACGGACGGGCCGGACGCTGATCGCTCCATGGCGCGGGCGGCTCCGGAGCGGGAAGTTCGTCGGGCACGTGGTGGACTACATGGCAGGCTCTGCGTGGAATGCCTGCGAGCTGGACGGACATCTCCCGCGTGAAGTCGGAGATGGTGATCACTGCGTCCGCCATGCGCAGCGACCAATCGTAGTGAAAAAATCGCTCGAGCATCTCCTTGGGCGTGAAAAATTCCGGATAGAACCTTTCCTGCATGTCGTGGAAGGTCAGCACCGAGGGCTTGTGCACCGGGCGTGGCCAAAGCGTCCCGAACGGGCAGAAATAGACATCGATCCGGTCAAAGTGCTCCAAGGCCTCCTCCTGGGTCTGCAGTCGGATCTCATGTCGGCGCGCCTCCGGGGGCAGGGTGGCGAGGAGCGGCTCGTTGTGCGCGAAACTGAAGAGCACCATCGGATGCTCCGGGGCGAACTCGTGCCAGTGGCGCAGCAGGGTGAGCGTGTAGTTCGTGACGCCGCCGTTGTCCGGGGCGAGGAGATTGAGTCCGATGCCAATTCTCATCGCCGAACCGGGTTTTCCAAGTCCTGCAGCATCGCCAGGAGGTAGAGCAGGACGCCGCGGACACCCCGGCCCTCGTCCCAATGATTCATCGCCCGCACATAGGTCGCATCGCTGCGGGCGCGTACCGGAAGCGTGCGGTAGCGTCGATCCTGCCGGAGATGGCGCTGCCAGTGCCACTCCAGGGAGGTCTCGACGATCAGGTAATTCAGCCAGATCAGGGGGGCCCGAAGTCCAAGGGACGATCCCTGTTCGTGCTGGAAGCTCCGGTTCAGGCCCAGATCGCTCCAAGTCTTGAGCCAGATCGTCTTCAGACTGAAGGCGCAGGCGCCTCCGATCGCGCGGAAGAAGAAGCGGGCACCCTCGCCATTCCTCCAAAAGTAGCGCCACATCACCAGCGGGGTGTCGCGACGGTGATGGTGAAAGGCGACGAGTGAAGGCTCATAGCGGAGTGAAAAGCCCTTGCCGGCGATGCGTTGAGTCAGATCGACGTCCTCGCCGACCGGCAACTCGGGATCGAAGCCGCCCGAGGCGTGATAGGCATCCGCTCGGACCAGCAAGGTGGCGCTGTAGAGCCAGCTGCACGAGCGCGCATGCAGTCCCTGCTGACTCCAGAAATTGGAAAGGTCGGTGATCCTCTCCCAGAAGGACCCGGTTCGTCCGGGCAGACGCGCGCCGATCGCTCCGACTTGAATCCCGGCCGGTGTGTGGGCGAAACCGGCGAGCAACAGGGAGGCACGCTCAAGAAAGTCCGGGGCGAGCTCGATGTCGTCATCAACAAACAGATACCAATCACCGGAAGCGGCGGACACCCCGGCGATCCGTGTGCGGGATGGAGAGGCGCGTTCCGGCATCAATACCTGGCGGATCGGCAGCGTTGCAGGGAAGTCGGTGAGGGTGTTTCGCTCAACGCCGGCGACGATGATTTCCCACGGCCCTGGTACGGAGGTCTGGGCTGCCAAAGCCTTGAGCGTGCCGGCCGCACGCTCGGGGCGGCCCATCGGCACGATGACGGAGATCTTTCCCGGACGCGCGGGTAAATGGGTCGGAGGTGCAGGTGCACGCCGGGCCTGGTCAAGCAGTGTCTGGATGATTTGCAGCCGCGCGAAGCGATCGGCATCCAGTTGCAGGATTTCATTTTGGAGTCGGGTGACGAGCGGCGGGCCATGGGCGCCGCCTGGATCGGCTTGCAGCACGAACTCCGGCCCGGTTGCTCCGTCCTTGAGCAGCCCAAGCACGGCGTTTAGGATGCGATCGGCCGGAAGGTCGGAGATGCAGGGAAAGGCGCCATGTACGCAGTGCCACTGACATCCACTGCAAGGAGGCATGGCCTGGACAACCTTGACTGAACCGATGCGCGGATGAAAGCGGGAGCGCTGACCGCCGCCGAAAACCGCCACGGTCGGGGTTCCGACGATGGCGGCGAGATGGGCATACGCGGTGTCATTGCATACCAGACCGGCGCTCGCGCGGAGAAGATCGACCAGGAGGCCGAGATCGTTTGACGTAAAAGTGCGCACCGGTCGGGAACTTCGGGCGCGAATGGGATCGAGCAAAGCACGATCGCCCGGACCCTCGATCCACTCCACCGCCCAGCCAGCCGCCTCCAGATTCTCAGCGAGTGTGAGGAAAGCCGCCGCCGGCCAGGCTCGGTGCGGCGGCCCGCCCACGCCGGGCGCGAGCAGGACCCGTTGCTCCCGCATCGGGAGCGACCGCTCGCGGAGTCTGGGTGGTGCCACCTCAGGCAGGGGGAGACCGATCGCGCGCACGAGGTGACCGAGCGAGTCGGCTTCCGGCGACTCGACATCATAAGGCAGTTCCCGGTGGAAGGTCGGGGCGTGAGCCGAGAGCAAATGCCCCGCAAGGTTCACCGGCGTTTGCCGCGAGGCGGTTGCCCGTGCGCCGATGCGCAGTGGCGCTCGAGAGACCGCCACCGTGACCTCGGCGACCCAGGTTCGATTGCCGACGGCGGCAACGGCGGCATCCCAGGACTGAGCCTGAAGAAACGTGGTCCACCACGTCAGACGCGCATCGGTGTCGCCGTCCCACTCGGAGAACGCGTGCAGCGGAAACGGAATCAGGACCAACCCCTGCGGGTGCTCGCGCCGAAGACGATCCGCTTCCAGTTCCGGGGCTGCTTCCAGCGAGGGCCGAAACACCTCGGCGCCGGCGAGGATCGATGCCACCACCTCGAGCCCGGTTTGCACATGCCAGACCACGGTGCCCTGGGGAACCGCGTCTGTCAGGGCCTGCAACCAGCCCGCGATGATCAGCTGATCACCGAGAGAGTCGGGTTTGGAGACGAGAATACGCATGACGCAGGCGCCGGCTCAGGGTTGGCCAGCCAGAGGGAGTCCGGGTGAGCAAGGCCGCCCCGGTGACGTAGTTGTGATGGGGCGCGGTCTGACGGTGCCACGCGAGGAAGGGCGCAAGGTCCTCGACGTTCCAATCAAGAGGCGTGGTCAGTTTCAGCGCGTCATGATCCCCCAGCAGGCGGGCAAACCCGCTCCGAGTGAGCGCCTGCCCGTTCCAGTCGGGATAGGTCATGCCCAGCGATGGCTCGGCGATATCGAACGAGAGGGCGAACAATCCGTGGTCGTGGAGGACCCGGGCCACTTCGGCGATGGCCCGCTGCTTGTCCGGCTGGTGTTCGATGACGGAGAGGCTGGTCACCACGTCGACGCTTCCAGAGGGCACGGGCAGATCCGATGTCTGCACGATCTTCCACTCGACCTGCCGCACTCCCAGCCGCGTGCGGACGAACTCCCAGTGTTGGACGAAATTGTCGGTGGCCTCGATCAGCGTCACGCGCGCCCCTTTGGACGCGAGCCACCAGGGAAGGGGGGAGAGTTCGCTCCCAATGTCGAGCAGGTGAGTGCGTGACCAGTCGATCCGATCCAGGCCACCGTACCAGAGAGCTGGATACTCCCAAATCTTTGACCAGCTTTGGAACTCCCGCAATCCGAGCGGCCTGGCGAATGCATTGAGTTCGCCCATCAACACCTGCCAGCGGGGCGAGAACATCTCCGGAAGGTTCGCGAGGAAACGGTGCGGACGGACCGGCGCGACAACCTTGCGGGCGGCGACGAACTCATGCGCACGGATCCAGGATTCATCATTGGCCAGCACCTCGAAACCGCAGGTGGCCAATAGGGTCGCGACCGACCCCCGGGTGAAGATGAAGCAATGTTCCCACGGATCGAAGACTTTGGGGGTGATGGGGCCAAAGTCCGGCACTGACGGGATCATCAGGGGCAACTGGAGAAAAACCAGGCCCCCGGGGCGAAGGGCCTGCCAGGCCGCATCGAGAAACGACCTGGGATTCAGCGCATGCTCGAGCACATCGCAGGCGACAACGAGATCGCAGACCGGAACCTCGGTCCCGGGAAATACTCCTGCCCGGATATCGAGCCCCGTCGCGTTCCGGACCGATTCGGCAGTGGCGGGATCGGGCTCGACACCGCAGACCGTCCAACCCTTTGAACGCAATCGGGTCAGGAGCGTGCCTTCGGCACAGCCAATTTCGACGACGATGCCTGTGGACGTGGCGGTGTGCGCCTCGATCGCGGCCACCCAGCGGTCCACCCGTCCGTCGCGTTCAAGGACTTCTCGCCGTTGGTGCAGGGTCGGGTGGGCCTTCTCACGCTGGCGTTCATGCCAGTAACCCTCCATGCTGTAAAAGGCGGCCACGCGGTCGGGGCGCAGGCGTCTGCGCGATACGTGGGTCCCGCAGCGCTCACAGACAAAATAAACGTCACTGCACGGGCTTGGACCCTTTGCATGCCCGCCGCACCAGCAGGTGTCCGTGGCAAGAAACCAGTCTTCGGGTGCGGGAGGGGCGGCTTGGCCGGGAGTGTCGGGTAAGGGTTCTCTCACGACGGATCGGGGTATCCGAAGCGGCTGAAGTCGCCCGGCGCGACTGCCTTCAGGTGTGCGCGCCACGATGCGTCCGAATGCCAGGTTGCGTTGTCGCCGGTGCGGTAGAAAGTCCGGTGGCCGGCGCGGGTCATGCGATCAAAGCGCGTCCACTCAAAGACGAATTCAGGGGAGAGCTTAGGTTGCACGCCCACGAAGGCCGCCAAACCTGCGAGTACCGAAGGGTCCTCCTTGAGGGCCTCAAAGCGCACGAGATGCACGCGGGAGGGATTGGCCTGCTGCATCGCGAACGCCGTTTCGTAGAAGGAGGTGTATCCACGATAGGCTTGCTGAATCCAGTGGGGAAGGTCCTCGATTTTAGCCGACCAACGTTCGGTCGCGGTGTGGTACCAACTGTAGATCGTGGGATGCGGATTCCGGATGAGGATGATCGCCGGATCGGATCCGAGCACGGGGCCTCCGTGGACCCCGTTGGGCGCCGCGTTGATGTAAACGGGCTGAACGGGAACTCCGTCCTCGCGGAGCTTCATCGCGTAGGTGGCGAGCGGATTGAGTTCTTCGGTCCGCTGGCGGGCTTCCGGGTTCTCAACGTATTGGTTCGCGAAGAAGACGAGGTCGAACAGACCGGTGAAGCTGGTCCAGAGAAAGTGGCTGCCAGTGCGGGGGAACGCAAAGTAGTCGATCCGTTTGGCGAGCGTGGTGCCGAAATAGTAACCGTCCGAGTGCATGCGGTGAGAGGCGGGTCGGTTCAGGGGAACCGTGCGCAGATGAAGAAACTCTGCATGGCGTCGGGGCCGTCGTCCGCCGCCACGATCACGCCCTTGCGGGTGGACAGGGCATCACGGAGGATTTCCGGGGTTGGTTTCCACTTGTGGCCGTCGCCCACAAAGGCCGAGCCCGGGTGCCAGATCGCGCAGTCCGGATGTGGCAGATAGAGGAAGAGAACTCCCCCTCGGCTCAGGCGGCTGATCCACAGGTCCAGCGCCTCCCTCCATTCAGTGATGTGTTCAAGGCAGTGGGAGCTGAAAACGTAGTCCACCGAGCCGGCGGCAAAGTCTTCGACGTGGCGCTGCCTCCCCGGACCCCGTTCGAGGTCCACGGGCGTTGCGCCGGGGAGAGGCCAGAGACCGGCGCCGACATCGATGCCTTGGCCCACGCAGTGCTTGGAAGCTTCCCGAAAAATGGCGAAGGAGGCCCCGCCGACGAAGAGGTAGTCGGGATAAAAGTGTCCAAGGTATCGCCACCCGCCCGCCGCACGTTCCACACCCGGCTGCGCCAGCCAATGCCGGTAGGCATGAAAGAGATCAGGCGCGTAAGGATAGTCTTCCAGGGCGAGCATGCAGTTTCTTCGATAGGTCGGGTGAGGGACCGTTAAACCGTCCCGTTCAGGATAAGTCGAGAGTGTCGTCGCGCGGTGGCAGAAGCACGCGCCTTCTTCACCCATGGCCCTCGCTTGGCCTTGGATTCAGGCCGGGCACGCATCCGGGTTGCGGGAGGCGTTGCGGGCAAAGCAGGGAGTTGATTCAAACGACGTCGGCGAAGGCGGGGCGCGTCTTTTGAAACGCGAAATAACCGGCGCAAATCACAGCGATCCCGCACCCGTAGGTGTAGCCCAGGCTCAGTGCAGACGGAGAATTGCCCCAGAGCACGGCTTCCCGAGCCATGTTCACGGTTTGCAGCAGCGGGTTGAAGCGTAGCACACTCCACAATGCGGGTGAGAGTGCAGCCACCTTTTCGGGCGGGAAGAAAATACAACTGGTGTAGAGCAGCACCACATTGAGGAATCCCATGACTTGCTGCAAATCCCGAAGGAATACTCCGAGTGCCGACAGGAACCAGCCGATACCAAGGACCAGCAAAACGAGGGGAAGGGTCACGACAGGGAGCCAGAGCGCGGTCCAAGTGAAGGGGTGACCGAGGAACACCGCCCCGACGAGAAAGAGCAGCAGGCTGACACCAAAGTGGAACAGCGAGGAACCGACCGCCGACGCGGGCAGGATCTCCAAAGGGAAAACCACCTTCTTGACGAAATTCGGGTTGGAAACGATCAACCCCGGAGCGGTCGCGAGGATGTCTGCGACCAGATGAAAATACATCAGGCCGAGGAAAATGATCAGTGCGAACCGGGGCTGGTGAGGTCCGGTGCGAAATTGTCCGGAGAACACGACGCTGAAAATGAAGGTGTACAGCGCCAGCATCAGCAATGGATTCAGGAAGGCCCAGGTGAACCCCAGCAGACTGCCTCGGTGGCGGGCGTCCACGTAGCGGACGGTGAATTGCCACAGGAGCGAGCGGTGACGCCAAAGAGTCACCCAAGGGAAACGAGAGCCGTGCACGACCGACATGGGGTTTCTGATGCCGCAAGGTTCGTTGCCACCGCAACCTCGATTTTCAAATCGAGCGGGTTGGTGAACCTGTTGTTCAACCCGGAACGTCGTGATCAAGGTCCACGCACCTCAAAGAGGGGCGGCTGGCTAGGTAAAACCGACGGTCGATCAAGCGAGATCGCTCACTCCGACAAGCGCGGATTGTGCGCTCCTCGGACCGGCTTCGGGTCGACCAGCAAAACTCCAGCACGCTCTCCAGGAACGATTTCTTGGGTGAGTTGGTCGATCAGATATTGCTTCAGGTCCATACCCCGCTCCACCAGCTGCGAAATAATGCCCCAGACGGTGGGTTGTGGCAGAGCAACTTCAGCCGCTGGATCGATGGTCACGTGCACTGCGGCCCGTGTGGTGTCATCTGCCGACATCGGAAGTGCCGGGCTGCCAATCAAAATAATCGGAGCGTCATACGAACCGATGACGTTGTTTGAATTGCCGTCGGCTAAGGGAAGGCTTGCCGTCAGTTGACTTGGGTCGACGATCACTTCCACGGACGCATTCAGTGAAGGCGAAAACTTGACGGAGGTGGGCTGTTCGATCGCGAAGGTACTCGAAAACTCTCTTCGCATGATCATCTCCGGAATCACGGTCGAACCGACCGTCTCCTGGACATGATCCAGCTCGGCGACGATACGCTTGATGACCGTGACGTCAAAACCCCCGGTCTGATTGAACAGGACTTCCAAACGATCCAAAAGTGCCCGGACATGTAGATCGGTGGAAAAAACAACGGGCTGTTGCGGCGTCTGCGCAATGTCAATCACCCCGGTAGTGACATCGCTGCTGCCGATTCGAAGCTGGCTCTCCTTGTCTTCGAGTCCAGAAAACGGACTCAGGTCCCATGAGGATGGAACGTTGGGGAGCGCGATGACGGTCTTCGTGTTCCAAAAAGTGATCTGCTTCGGCAGGGCCTCCGTTTCCAGCAGCAAAGTTGTGACGTTCAGCGTCAGATTGATCGCACTGAAATTGTCGATGTGGGCCACGACCCGATCACCCTGGATCGCGGCGTATCCACTGACGGACTTGATTTCGATGTAATCAACATTGGTCGCCTCGAACACGCCAATGATGTTGATCTCGGGAGCCTTGATCGAATTGACATCGCTCGCGATGAGGTTGACCAGCCAGTCCTTGCCCTCGAACGTGACTGAATCGAACTTGGAAACGTTGATCGAGGTCACAAACGACGGCAGCTTGTCGAAATCGATTGTGACCATCGCGTTGGAGTCCCCCACCAACATCAAACGATAGACACCCGCGGGTGCGTTGGGATCAAAAGACGCGCTGATCTTACTCGTCGTATCCAGCGCTTGCAGGACTTCATCAAACTGCACAGCTGCATCCAACAACTCTCCTGCGAAGAGCGCTCGTGCTTCCAAGATTTCCAAGGAGAGCGGTTGATCGTGGGTGCGCATACGAAATTCTTGTCCCAAAATTGAGCTACGGATCGTTTCGACGCAAGCTAAGGTTTCTTTGATTCAATGAGTAGTTTTGCCGGGGGGAGGAGCATCGCCGGCAAGCCGGCGATGGCGTCATCCGAAGGGATGATGTCGACGATGATGCGGAAGGTGCCGCTGGAGGCATCGACGATGGGGTCGATGTGGTGGACGATGCCGTCGACGGTGGCGGAACGTTGGGAGGAGGGTTGGACCTGGACGGGCACGGTCTGGCCGATCTGGAAGCGACCGAGGATCGAGGGGTCGCAGTAGATCACGAGGCGCAGGGTGGAGGCGTCAACGACCTGGGCGATGGTCTCGAAGCGTTCGACGGCTTCGCCGATGGACTTGCTCGTTTTGAGGAAGATGCCGTCGATCGGGGAACGGACCGTGCGGTTTTCCAGGCGGGACTGGGCAAGATCGAGCCCGGCTTTGGCCTGGTCACGCTTACTTTTGAGTACTAGATGGTTGCTGCGGAATTCGAGGTACTGCTTCTCAGCGAGGATCTGGTCTTTGAAGAGTGCCTCGGCGCGGGCGAACTCGGAGGTGGCGCGTTCGGACTCGACCTCGATGCCGCGGAGGGTGGCCTGGGCTTGGGCGACCTCGGCGGTCTCCTGCTGGGAGTCGAGGCTGAGGAGGGCGTCGCCGGCGGAGACGCGGGAGCCTTCCGGCAGATGGAGTTTTTCGACGACGCCGGCAGCGCGGGAGGAGAGTTTGATGTCGTGGCGGGGCGCGAGGATGGAGCGCAGGGAACCGCGGGTGACGGCGCTCAAGGTGTCGGAGGTCGAACGGGTTTGCGCCCGGGAGAGGGGAGCGAGGACGGGCAGGAGAAGACCCAGGACCAGGAGGAGGCGCGCGAAGGAGACGGGACGGGACATGGGAAAGCCTTCCTGGGAGTGCTTAGGAGAAACGCAGGCGAAGGAAGTTGACGAAGTCGTGGAACAGGACGAAAGCGATGGGGCGTTTGCCGCAGGCGAAGGAGGCGCGGCCGGCGAAGCCGGACTTGAGCAGGTCGAGTTGGCTGGGTTCGGCCTCGAGGGGGAGGGAAACCTGGAAGGAGTACTCGCCGCGGGAGGAATCGAGACCGTAGCGGAGCTGGTCGCGCTCGGAAAGGACGAGATCGTAGGCGAAGGTGGGGTTGGCGGCGAGGCGGACGGAGCCCTCGACGGGACTGTGGTCGGCGAGGCGGTAGTCCAAGGTGCGCAAATCCTGTTCGCGCAGGTCGATGCGCACGCGCCAACTGCGCGGATCGATGACCTCGAGCACCGGTTCACCGGGTCTGGTGACTTGTCCAATGCGCGAGGAAAGGCTCTGGGCACCCAGGACAATGCCATCAAAGGGGGCGCGAATGGTGAGGCGCTCGAGGTCGCGCTCGTACTTTTCGAGGGCGATCAGGTTTTTGTTGGCGGTGAGCCGGGCGCTTTGCATCTTGAGCTCGTCGCCGGCGGAGAGGGCGGAGTCGGCCTCGATGCGGGAGCGCTCGAGCTCTTGGCGTATGGAGCGGATCTGCAGCTCCAGATCGAGGGTGTCGAAGCGGGCGAGGACCTGGTCCTTGGTGACCGACTGGCCCTCGCGGACCTCGACGGAGAGCAATTTGACCGCGGCGAAGGCGGCGAGGGAGATGCGCTCGCGGGGTTCGACGCGGGCTGAGCCCTTGACGTTGAAGGTGATGGGGAAAACGAGCAGGAGGATCACGCCGAGGATGGGCACGCCCCAGCGGGACCATTTTTCGCGTCGGGGGGTGTTGACGATCTTGTTGCGAAAGTTGATCCAGCGGTGGGCCGCGCGGGCGGCGGGTTGGCGCTGCCAGTAAAGGGCGGCGCCGAGGGTGCGGCCCGCGGAAATCGCCAGGTCGCGCATCTGCAGGATGGTGGCGTCGAGTTTTTCAGGCTTTTTGATGCCCTCGAACAGGAGGATGCCGCGGACGCGCTCCTGGCGGTCGAACAGCGGCATGACGGTGGCCCAGTTCATTGGAACCGCATCGAAGTACTCGTTCACCTCATCGGGCCGGGTGGCGACCTTGGCGGGATCGCGCTGGACCAAAGTGAGCTGCATGGTCGGCCGGGATCCGGGGGTGCGGGCGGGCTTGTTCTGCTCCTCAGGCGGTTCGGCGGGCTCGTCCGCGGCGAGCTCGGTGGGGCTGAGGGCGGCGGCGGCGGCGGAAGCCGCAGGGCCTGCACCCGCACTTGCACCTGCACCTGCACCTGCGCCAGCGTCGGCGGCGGGGGTGGCGGTGATGGAAACATTGCCGGTGGAGACGTCGGGCACCGCGTCTTTGGGTGGATGCGCGCCATTGCCGCCGTTGATCGCGGGGGAGGCGGGAGCGGCGGCCGGGAGCTTGGCCTTGCGTTTGGCGGAATTGGCCAGGGACATCTGGGTCAGGCGCTCGGCGAGGCGCTTGAGGATGACGGCCTGTTCGCTGCGGGGATGGGGGCGGCGCAGGCCGCTGGAGGCTCCCAGTTCGTAGTCCTGATCGAGGCCGATCCAGTTTTCGCCGACCGGTTCGTCGCCGGGGCCCTTGGCGACGAGCAGCGACACGCGGTCGCAATTGACCGCCTCGCGGGCGTAATTGACGATGTTCCAGCCGACCGACTCGACATCGGAGTCGCCGGAAATCTCCTCGAGGAGTTTGGCGTAGGTGGTGACCCGGGTGACCTCGGCGGCGAGGTCGCCGCTGCGACGGGCCTTGAGGTACAGTTCGACCTCGCCGCAGATCTGGCGCAGGAGGGCGGCGCGCAGCTGGCTGCCTTGGGCGTCGACGGGGACAAACCAGGCGTGGAGGACTCCGACGACCGTGTTGGCGCTGAGGATCGGAACAAAGTACTGCTCGAAATTGGTCGTGTTAAACAGCGACAGTTCCTCTGGGGCGGGGGCGTCCTGGGGCTGGAGCCCGGGCAGGTTGCCGGAGGGCTGGAGCCGGGGGGAAAGGGTCAGGGGGTGACCGGTCTCGGCGACGCGGTGCAGGGCCTTGCGAAACGACTCGGCCTGTTCGGGGGAGTCCTTCAGGCCCAGGGAGTCCCAGTTGCTCGCGACCATGCGCTGGAAGCTCTTGCCGGCGAGCATCTCGTAGGAGAGCCCTTGGGGGCGCAGCAGTTGCAGGATGCATTCGGCGTGAGCCTTTAAATACACCGGAAAGTCGGGAGACTCTTTGGCGAGCTGTGCCAGTCGGGCCGAGACGTCGTTGAGCTGTCTTTGGACGTGTGCGGCGGCGTTGGGAGAGGCTGTCATGCGTGACCGATAAGGGAGGAGCGTCTAGCGTTTTGGGTCTCTACGAAAGCCTAAAATGAAAGGGAGCTGGGAGGAGAGCGGGAAGAAGGGGAAGGCTTGATGCTCGAGCGCCAACCGCGTTTGAGCGCTGCACGAACGCTGGGATGACCGGCTCGATGCTGGCAATGCCCGGCAAAGGCACCGATCCAGCCAGCAAATCGCCGGTCATCCCAGCGTTCGTTCCGCTCCAGTGACTTACGTTGTGAGTGCAATCTGTTCTGGGCAGAAACTGAAAGGGAGGAAAAGGGAATGAAGGGATCTGGAAACAAAGGCTGTTGGGGTTTTCGATGGATCGGAGCCGAAGCAATGCGTGACCGACAACCCGGAGCCCCACGACCGCAAGGCTCCGGTGTAGGTGGCCTCGCCGAGGCCGCGGACGGGACCGCACGGTCCCGCCTCCGTTACCCCCTGAAAACAGCGAAGAGATCTGGAAAAAGGTTCCTCGCTGTTTTCAATGGGTAAACGAGGCGGCGATGCAAGGACCACGAGGGTCATTACGCGTGGAAAGGAGACCCAGCGAGTTGCCCGTGCCCACCCCTGCGCAGGCTCGCACCCCAAAAGACTCCCGCAGTTGAACCGGGCTCCGACCGGGATTGGTCCGCAAGCTCCATTTGGGGCAGCGATGCGAGGTCTGGGGGTGGAGGCGCCTTGTGGGCTGGATTGTTGCCTTGGTTGAGAATTGCCAACTCGAAGCCGCAACCCCCGGACCTCGCATCGCGGGGTTCGCGCTCTGGGATCAACGACGTTCTGAAACCGCCCTCTTGGCGGAGGCGGGACTGGATGGTCCCGTCGCGGCCTCGGCGAGGCCACCTACAACCGAGCCGGCTTGCAGTCCGGGTTGTCGGCCACGCGTTCTGTACGCTCAGATCCATTGAAAACAGCGCAGGGATCTGGAAAAAGGAGGCAACGTGCACTTTGACGGCGGGTTAGGTTCGTTGGGTGGAATAAGGCGTTTAGGTCCGTGGAATCACAGCTTTGTTCCGGATGGGGGAACAATGGCTGGGTGTTGGCAGTCGGCATTTCGTCCTTCCCTGACCGAATGTTTCGGGTCAGGTTTGGACTTTTTGCATGTTTAGACGATTGACCCAATGCTGGCGTCGGAGTCCCACGAAGAGCGTGCGCATGGTCCTGATGGTGGGGCTGAGCTTGGGGCTGGGGGTGTCGGTGGGCCAAGCCCAAGCCCGGCAAGCTTTGCAGGACCCGCCGGCTCCGAAGACGCCGGTGCCGTGGTTTATGGAGGTCGCGCAGGAGGTGAAGGGCACGGCTCAAGGGGTGGGTC